>Ga0111539_10002242_pt1 | contig 25811 bp, 25 predicted proteins | sample RhiMethybrSRZTD1_FD_79667 | JGI IMG/M metagenome (GOLD analysis project Ga0111539, IMG submission 79667) | Populus rhizosphere microbial communities from Tennessee, USA - Rhizosphere MetaG P. TD hybrid SRZTD1 (version 2) (version 2) | ecosystem: Host-associated > Plants > Roots > Rhizosphere >...
AAGATGCAGCATCTGATGCACGCGATGTTCGCCGAGTCGAAGCCGAAGAGCGCCCGCTTGCTCGAGGCCGAAGCGACGCTCCGGCGTCTCTTCGCCGAGCGCACGGCCGACGACGCGGCCGTTCGCGCCGTGGTCGAGGGGGTCGAGCGCGCGCGGCGCGACGTACGGCTGGTCCATCTGCTCACGCACCTCAAGGCTCGCGATCTCCTGACCGAGGAGCAGCGCCGGATCTACCACGAGGCGCGCTGGAGCGGCCGCTAGTCGACGGCTACAGCCGAAGATCGACGATCAGTCGTCCTGCCATCACGCCCAGGACGCACACGGTCAGACACAAGGCCGTCGTCGCCAGGACGTTGATCCACGCCTGACTCCACGCGCCGGTCTGCATCAGGCGAACGGTCTCGTAGCTGAACGAGGAGTACGTCGTGAGGCCGCCCATGATGCCGACCGTCAGGAACAGCCGCGTCGATTCCGGGATGAGCTGGGACGTGGTGGCGACTTCCTGGATGAGTCCGATCAGGAATGAGCCGACGACGTTGACGATGAAGGTCCCGTAGGGAAAGTCGGCGCCGAGCCATCGCAACGCGAGTCCCCCGATCAGGTAACGAAGGCCCGAGCCGATCGCGCCGCCCAGACACACCAGCATGAGCCGCCCCACCCGGTCTGCGCCCCCGCCTCAGGTGATGTCGATCGGCTCGTCGACGAATACCGTGTACGTGCGCGGCCGCCCGCGCTCGGCGTCGGCCGGATTCACGTACATGATCGACGTCCGGCCGCGGATCTCGCGCGGGAGAATCGCCACGCGGATGAAGCTCGTGTCCTCGGCCTTCGACGCGACGGCCAGAACGGGCTCGCGCCCGCTCTCGAACCACGCGCCGCCTGGCGTGACGCGCCGAGCGGGCGCGTCGCCCACGGTCACCTCGAGCGCGCCGGCGATGAGACAGCGGATGCCGCCACCCCGGTGGCGGTGCGGGAGCGCCATCCCGCCCAGCGCGAAGTCGACCCGGTCGGCGCGTATCAGGTATTCCGCGCGCGGGTCGAGGTCGATCGGATGCTCGAGGAGCACCTTCGCGTCGCCGCCCGCCGGCGCCGTGCCCCGGATCAGCTCGTAGCGCAGCACGGCCGCGCCGGCGTCCCCCGCGGCCACTTCGCATGCGCCTGCGCCGTGCCAGGCCTGCCCCTCGACAACTCGCGCGTCGCCCGCGCCGCTCGCCACCGAGATGGCGCTGCGTCGCGCGTAGAGGACGCGGTTGAGCGCGGGAAGCCGCAGGCGACCGGCCGCGGGCAGTCGGTCCTCGCACAGGCGCAGTGTGTAGTCTCCGGACATGGCCGGGCGTCATTGTACGCCGCGCGGGCTCCGTGATACGTTGCGGAACGATGAGAGCCGTCGCAGTCGGGCTCCTGGTTGCGAGCATGTGGCTCGCCGCCCCTCGCAGCATCGCCGCGTATTCGATCCAGGAATCGATCCTCCGCGTCAAACCTGCGGCCGTACTGATCACCACCGAGGTGCGCGCGGACGTGACGCTCAACTGCGGGCGCGGGCCGGTCGCTGTGACCCCGCCGCCGTTCGTCGAGACGGGCACGGGCTGGTTCGTGGACGGACGCGGGTTCATCATCACCAACGCGCACGTGGTCGATCCGGCGTACCGGCTGCCGGCCTGGGTCACGCACGAGCTCAAGAAGAAGGCGATCGACGAGGCGTGCGTGGTTCCGGTGCTGACCGCCCGCGGCATCATGCGCGGGCAGCGGCCGGACCTCGAGGAGGAGATCCGCCGGGCCGCCAGTACGCAGGCGCTCGCCACCGCCAAGGTCGAGGCCCAGCCCCAGATCACCGCCATGCTGTCCAACGGCACGAAGCTCCGGGCGGACGTGAAGAAGTTCAGCCCGCTGCTCCTGCTCGACAACGCCGGCAAGCCCCTGCCCGATTCCGGCCGCGACCTGGCGCTCCTGCGCGTGGCCGACGGCGTCTATCCCGCCATCGGCCTGTCGCGGCGCGATCCCCAGATCGGCGATCCGGTGCACATCCTGGGTTTCCCGGGCGTCGTGCTCTCGCACGAGCTCCTCAACCAGAGCTCCACGCTTGACGCCTCGGCCACGAACGGCACCGTGTCCGGCATCAAGTTCGACGCGATCGGGCAAGAGCTCGTGCAGACCGACGCGTCGGCCTCGCACGGCAACAGCGGCGGACCGGGTGTCAACAACGACGCCGAGCTCGTGGGCGTGATGGTGGCGGTGACGCTCTCGCCGTCGGGCGGCTCGATCGTGCAGGGGTTCAACTTCCTGATCCCGGCCAAGGACGTCGCCAAGTTCCTGGACGGCACGGAGGTTACGAAGCCCGGCGACAGCAAGTTCAATCCGGTGTGGGCGGCCGGCATCGAGCTCTTCCTCGGCGGCCGCTACAAGGCGGCCGTCGCCAAGCTCGAAGACGCGAACAAGCTGGTGCCGAACCTGGTCGACGTCAAGCGAACCCTCGACGAGGCCAACCGGATGGTGAAGAATCCGCCGCCCCGGCCCTTCCCGTGGGCGTGGGCGACCCTCGGCGTGACCGTGCTGAGCGGCGGCGCCTACGGCGGCATGTGGGGCAAGCGCTGGTGGAAGAACCGCTTCCGGGTCACGCCGACGCAGGTGATCACGTTCATCGAGCGGGGGCTCAACCCGGCGCTGCTCGACGTGCGCACGAAGGCCGAGTTCGAGACGAGCCCCTTGAAGCTGCCGGGCTCGATGCGCTACGAGCCCGAGACGGCCGAGCAGACGCCGCTCAACCTCGAGCCCGCGCAGCTCATCGTCGCCTATTGCACGAGCCCGGAGGAGCAGCAGAGCGCCCGGATCGTGCATCTCCTTCGTCAGCGCGGCTTCAAGAACGTGCGCATCCTCAAGGGCGGTCTCGGTGGCTGGACCAACGCGCGCCTGCCGGTCGAGGCGAAGTCGGCCCTGCCGTCGGTCGGGCTCGAGCTCTACAAGAACCTCTCGCTCGGCGACATCGAGCGGCGGCGCTTCAAGCCGGGCGACTACATCTTCAAGGAAGGCGACGACCCGCGCGACGAGGCGTTCGTCATCCATTCGGGCACAGTCGAGATTCGCCGGAACCTCAACGGCGCCGAGCGGGTGGTGAACCGGATCGGCGAGGGCGAGCCGCTCGGGGAGATGGCGCTCTTTCGCGGGGTCGCGCGGCGCTCGGCAGCGGCGGTGGCGGCCGACGACGTCGAGCTGCTCGTCATCAAGGAGGAGCGGCTCGAGTGGCTCGTCCTGAACCGACCGCGGCTCGCGCTCGAGCTGCTCAAGCGCCTGTCGAACCTCGTCGTCGCGACCGATCAGGAGCGGGCGCAGCCGGTCAGATGACGCCGCGCTCGGCGAGCCGTGCCAGCGCCTCGCGCGAGAGTCCCAGCCGTCCGCCGTAGATCTCCTCGTTGTGCTCTCCGGGCCGCGCCGGCCCGGCGGCGTCGATCCGCCCGGGCGTCAGCGTGAGCCGCGGGACCACGCCCGGCATCGCGAGCCGGCCGAGCAGCGGGAGCGCGACCGAGACGATGTTCTCGCGGGCTCGCACGTGGGCGTCCTCGAAGAGATCGCGCACGCTCGCCACCAGCGAGGACGGCACCTCGGCCGCCTCGAGCGCCGCGAGCGCGTCGGACGCGTCGCGCGCCGCCACCCAGCCGGCGACCAGCTCGTCCACCAGCGCGCGGTGCGCCAGGCGCGCCGGCGTCGTCGTCATGCGCGGATCGCCCGCGAGGTCGGTCCGCTCCATCGCCTGCAGAAGCCGCGCGAACATCCGGTCGTTCGTGCACGCGATAGCGATCCAGCGGCCGTCGCGCGTGAGGAAGTGGTTGTGGGGCACCGCGCTCTCCGTGCCCGATCCGATCCGCTCGCGCACGTGGCCGGTACCGCCGTACACCGCGATGGCGTCGTCGAGCACGCGCAGGACCGGCTCGTAAAGGGCCAGATCGACGACCTGGCCCTCGCCGGAGCGCTCGGCGTGGCGAAGCGCGACGAGGGCGCCGACCGCGCCGAAGACGCCGGCCAGATAGTCGGGCACCGTCGGCGTTCCCGGCGACACCGGCGGGCGATCCGGGTAGCCTGAGAGGTACGCGAGGCCGCCCACCGCGGCGGCGATGCGTCCAAAGCCGGGACGCTCCCGGCTCGGCCCGGTCTGACCGAACGCCGAGATCCTGACCATGACGAGCGAGCGGCGAATCGCCGAGAGCGCTTCCCATCCGAGGTTCCAGCGCTCGAGCGTTCCGGGCCTGAAGTTCTCGGTCAGCACGTGCGACTCGGAGACGAGGCGGCGGATGAGCGCCTGGCCTTCCGGGTCGCGCAGGTTGCAGGTGATCGACTTCTTGTTGCGCGACTCGACGAACCACCAGTAGGAGCCGCCCGCATCCGGGCCGGCGGCGCGGCCCAGGCGCCGCAGATCGTCGCCGACGCGCGGCTGCTCCACCTTGATCACCTCGGCGCCGAACTCGCCGAGCAGCGTCGCGCAGACCGGCGCCGCCAGATAGGTGGCGAGGTCGAGGACGCGAACGGAGTCGAGGGCGCGGCGGGGCTCGGGCACGGCGATCATCTTACCCGCCCGTGCTACGATTCGGCGGCCCGAGAGGCAACCGATGAAGGCGATGCTGGCGCGCGCGTGGGGTGAGCCGTCGACGCTGGAATACGCCGAGGCGCCCACGCCCCGGCCGAATGCCGGCGAGGTGATCATCGAGGTCCGGGCGATCGGCTGCAACTTCCCCGACATTCTCATCGTCCAGGGAAAGTACCAGCATCGCCCCGAGTTCCCGTTCAGCCCGGGCTGCGAGGTGGCCGGCATCGTCTGCGGCGTCGGCTCCGGCGTGACCCAGGTCGGCCTCGGCGAGCGCGTCTTCGCGACGATGGCCTGGGGCGGCTACGCCGAGGTGGTCGCGGTCGACCAGCGCCACGTCTACGCCCTGCCCGACTTCATGACCTTCGAGGAGGGTGCGGTGTTCGCGCTCGCATACCAGACGGCCTGGTGCAGCCTCGTCCACCGCGCGGCGCTCCGGCGGGGCGAGACGCTCCTGGTACATGCCGCGGCGGGTGGAACTGGACTCGCCGCGATCCAGCTCGGCCGCGCGCTGGGCGCCCGGATCATCGCCACCGCGGGATCGTCGGCGAAGCTCGAGGTCGCGCGCGCCAACGGCGCCGACGTCTGCATCGACTACCGGAGCGAGGCGTGGGTGGAGCGGGTCCGGCGCGAGACGCGCGGGGCGGGCGCCGACGTCGTGTTCGATCCGGTCGGCGGTGATATCTTCGACGGCTCGACCTCGTGCATCGCCTTCGAGGGGCGACTGCTGGTGATCGGCTTTGCCGGCGGTCGCATCGCCGAGGCCGCCACCAATCGCGTGCTCCTGAAGAACTTCAGCGTTCTCGGCGTGCACTGGGGACTCTATCGGCAGCGCGACGCGGCGATGGTGCGGCGCTGGATGGTCGAGCTCCTGAAGCTTGCCGAGACGCGCCAGGTGAAGCCGGTCATCTGGCGATCCTTCCGGCTCGCGCAGGCGGCGGACGCTCTGACCTCGATCGCCGCGCGCGAGAGCTACGGCAAGGTCGTGCTCGTCCCGTGATCAAGCTGCTCGTCAAGCGCCTCGACCCGTCGATGCCGTTGCCCGCGTACGCGCGCCCAGGCGACGCCGGACTCGATCTCCACGCCGCGCACGACATCACGCTCGAGCCCGGCGCGCGCGCCCTCGTGGGCACCGGCCTCGCGGTCGCGATTCCCTTCGGATTCGCGGGGCTCGTGCTGCCACGCTCCGGCCTCGCCCGGGCGCAGGGCGTGACGGTGTTGAACGCCCCGGGCCTGGTCGACGCCGGCTATCGAGGCGAGCTGAAGGTTCTGCTGGTGAACCACGGCGGCGAGCCGGTCACGCTGCGCCGCGGCGAGCGCGTGGCCCAGCTGGTCATCCAGCGCGTCGAGAGCGCCGAGCTGATCGAGGTCGCGGAGCTGCCGCCGAGCGAGCGCGGCGAGGGCGGGTTCGGCTCGACGGGCGCCTGATCGCGCCGCCGCTCAGTACCCGCCGCCCGAGGACGTCTCGCAGCGCGTTCCGCGCCACGTTCCGCCCGAGCGCTCGCAATCCTTCTGGGCAGTCGCCCCCGAGCCCGGCGCCGAGGCCACGGATTCCGCGCACCCGGCGACGCTCGCCATCAAGAGCAGGGATCCGATGATCGTTCGCAGCGTGGTTGCATCGCGCCTCACTTCAATTCTCATGGTTCTCGCCCTCCCGACCGCGCCACGTAGTCGGCGACGGCTGCTGCCGACTCGGCGTCGAGCGTCGCGAACTGGACCCCGGCCGCGTCGCCCCGCCTTGAAACAATCGTCGCGGCCGCCAGGATCCGGCGCGGCAGGTCACCGCCCTCGACGCGAACCTGGACCTTGGTCCCGGTCTCCCAGTCCGGGGGCACGCCGGTCAGCCCCAGTCCGCCCTCGCTGATGTCCACGGCGCGCGCGCGACAGACGCGCCCGTCGCCCGCGGTGAGCGTCGCGGCCGCGGCGAGCGCCGCCCGCTGATGCTTGCGCACGCTGGCCGGCACGACGCCGTAGATCTTCACCGGCTGCGTCTTGCCCTTGACCGTGACGTCGCCGAGCTCGCGCGTCGGGAACCTTCCCTTCACCAGCTCGTAGGTGTACTCGCTGATGATGATCGGTGCGCCGTAGTCCTTCGTGGCCGACTCGAGCCGCGAGCCGAGATTCACGTGGTCGCCGAGCGCGGTGTACTCGAAGCGCTGGCGGGAGCCGAGAGTGCCCACCAGCATCTCGCCGGTGTTGATGCCCACGCCGATACGAATGTGGGCGCCGAGACGCGCCTGCCACTTCGCGGAGACCACGAGCGCCCGCTCCTGGAACTCGAGGCCGGTGCGGATCGCGTTCAGCGCGTGCTCGGGATCGTCGAAGGGCGCGTTGTAGAGCGCCATGATGCCGTCGCCCATGTACTTGTCGACCGAGCCCCGGTGCTTGAACACGATCTGCGTCATCTCGGTCAGGTACTCGCCGAGCAGCTCCTCGACCTGCTCCGGCTGCAGACGCTCTGAGATCGACGTGAAGCCGCGGATGTCGGAGAAGAGCACCGTGGCCACGCGGCGGCGCGGGCCGAGGCTCTCGACGTCGCGAGCCCGCACCAGCGCGCGGAGCACGTCGGGCGAGAAGAACGGCGAGAGCCGCCGCTTGTAGAGCTGGGCTGACACGAAGTTCTCGACGACGGTCGCGCCGTAGCCCAGGAGCAGCCCGACCGTGCACCCGACCCCGCGCACCCAGAAGTCGCCGTACCGGAAGCCGGCGTAGGCGGCCAGGCCGCTCACGACCAGGACGGCGAGCGTGATCACCAGCGCGCGGAATGCCTGCAGGCGCACCACCAGGAGCGATCCGACCAGCGCGAAGACGATGGCGAGCGCGGTCGACACCGCCCTCGGTACGGCTCGAATCGAGTCACCCCTGATGAACGTCTCGAGCGCGTTGGCGTGGATCTCGACGCCCGGCATGGTGCCAGCGCCAGCGAACGCCGTCGGGAAGACGTCGTGCTGGACTTCGCTCGTCGCGCCGATCAGCACGATCTTGCCGCGGAACAGCCCCTTGATCTCCTTGAAGTCGTCCGTCACCACGCGGTAGTACGGCACCCACTGAAACGTCCGGGGCCTGCCGCGGAAGTTGATGAGGACATCCCGCGCGTCGGGAAGCGGCTTCACCGGCAGGCCGGCCTTCTGCGCCTGCTGGTGCAGCCGCGCGTCGAGGGTGAGCCACCATTCGTAACCCTTCTGGGGGTCGGGCACCGCGATCCGAACGGGGACGCGCCGGACGTGGCCATCCGGATCGGGAATCAGGTTGATCGGGGCAACGGCCGCGGCGCCTTTTCTGAGAACTGGTAGGGGCAGATTCGACACCTCGCGCTCGACGCCGGTCACCCTGCCACCCTGAGCGATCAGCGGCTGATCGTCCTGCGCGCCGGCGGCCACGAGCACGACGTTGCCGGCGCGCGCGATCGCGGCGCCGAGGGCCTCGTCGTCCCTGGGCCCGAACATCGAGGGGCTATCGAAGATGACGTCGACCCCGATGGCGATCGGCCCGTCGGCGCTGATCCGGTCGATGAGCTCGCCGTGCAAAGCGCGCGGGAATGGCCACGGGAGGTTGAGCTCCTGGAAGGTCGACTCGTCGATGCTGACGATGACGATGGGCGCGGTCGGCGGGCGGGCACCGCGCAGCTCGAAGAGCTGGTCGAGCCACAGATGCTCCCACCGCTCGAAGGAGCCGGTGAGCGCCAGCGCCGCGACACAGAGGGCCGCGCCGATACCGCAGAGGAGCCGGCGAGTGTGGCCCAGCAGTCGGGCCCCGATGCGCCCCATTCCCGCCACTGTATGCCAGGCCCGTCGCCCTAGCTAATGCGATTCGCACCATGCGCGCTTGACGCTCGCAGCCGGCGACGATAGGATTTTTGTACGCCTCATGGCCCAGCTGGTCTTCATCGTCTCTCGCCACCGTCCCAGGCTTCGCGACTACCTCCAGCGCGAGTTCGCCGGCAACGCCGAGGTCACCGTGATCGTCGACCGCCGGCTCGGCGAGCGGCGGCTCGACAGGGGGTCACGCAGTCCGGATCGGCGAAGCGCCAGCCGCCGTCAGGAGCAGACCGACGAGCGGCTGCGCTCGATGGGCTGGGCGATCGTGTGGCGGGACGACGCCACTACGGTCTGCGTCCCGAGCGAGGCGGCGGCGATGGCGCCGGGAGCCGGTCCCGACTAGGCGCTCAGTGCGTGCGGTAGCCCACGAGCCCCGCCGAAAGCGTACGGCGATCGACTCGTGAGAGGTTCCGGGTCATCGCGGCGGTGAGAAGCCGCGTGTGCGAAACGCCCACCAGGTGCTCTGGGATCCACCAGAGGTCGTCCTCGGAGATCATCCAGCCCGGGTGCCTCCGGTCGAAGCGCCCGAGATCGACGGGCTCGGAATAGGCGCGCAGGGTCCGTTCGCCGCGCAGGTTCATGTAGCCTTCGAAGTAGCTCATCACCAGCTCGCGCACCGTGCGGTACACGGGCTCGCGAAACCGGAGACCCGAGAAGTTCGACTTCGCGATCGCGCCCCAGTGCCCCCGCAGCCGGTAGACGGCGATCACGTGATCGGTGTCCTGCACGGCCTCCAGGTCGAGGAGCAGCGGCGGAAATCCGAGGGCGCGCAGCGCCGCCGCCGCGAAGACCGCCCCCTCGAGACAGTGCGCGGTGCCCTCGCGCAGCACGCGTCGCGGGGACCACGCGGTCGTGGCGACGTGATACGGCATCGCCTCGAGCGCCTTCTGGATCCCGACCGGAGACCGGAGGGCACGAAGGGCGCGCCACTCCCGCGGGGTGAAGCCGAAGCGGCAAGTCGCCGCCGTCACTGCGGGCGGCCGACGTCTTCCTCTTTCGTGCCGGCGACCGGCACGAACAGGGGCTGGCCGTACTTGTCGACGCCGAACGTCTTGATGACTCGCTGGATGTCGGCCGACACCATGAAGTCGGCGAACGCCTTCCCGCCCGCCGTGTTCACCTTGGGGCCGTTGGCCGGATTGACCTCCATCACCGAGTAGAGGTTGAGGAGCGGCCGGTCGCCCTCGAGCAGGATCGGCAGTCGCACCCGCTTCTGGAACGCCAGGTAGGTGCCGCGGTCGGTCAGCGTATACGCCTTGCGGTCGTCGGCGATCCCGAGAGTCGCGCCCATCCCCTGCCCAGACTCGATGTACCAGCCGGTCTGCGGCTCGACGCCGGCGAGCTTCCAGAGCTCCTTTTCCAGGTTGTGGGTGCCGGAGTTGTCGCCGCGGGAGACGAAGCGGGAGCCGGTCGACGCGATGGCCTTCATCGCGTCCGCCGCCTTCGTCATGCGCTTGATCCTCGCCGGGTCCTCGGCGGGCCCGATGATGACGAAGTCGTTGTACATGACGAGGCGCCGGTTGAGCATCTTGCCATCCGCGATGTACTTCTTCTCGAGCGCGGGCGCGTGGGCCAGGACGACGTCGGCTTCGCCCCGTCCGGCCAGCGCCAGGGCCTGGCCGGTGCCGATGGCGATCGTCTTGACGCTATAGCCGGTCTGGCGCTCGAACAGCGGCACCAGCATGTCGAGCAGGCCCGAGTCCTGGGTACTCGTCGTGGTCGACAGGATTACCGGCGGCCGCTGCGCCGCGGCGGACAGCGGCAGGATCGCGAGCACGAGCGCGATCAGCAGCGCGTGACGTCGCATTACAACTGTGTCCTTTCGGCCGCGGGCCTCAGTACGACCAGGAGACCATCATCGTGTAGACGTTGCGAGTGTACTGGAACACCGCGAGGTTCGACAGGTTGATCGTCGACTGGTACTCGAACGCGAGCGTGAAGCTCCAGGGCAGCGGCAGCTCGGCCCGCACGATGTTGACGAACTCCTGGTCCATCCGCCGAACGGTGCCCGGCGCGGTCGTGGGCAGGATGCTGTTCGGGTTCTGGTAGTTGCGCAGATGGACGTCGAGGTCGTATCGGAGCCGGATCGCGTACCACGGCAGCGTGTACTGTCCGCCGGCGATGAACCGGTTACCCACGTACTCCCAATCGCTTCCAATGGTGTCGTCCCAGTCGAGCTGGTAGCCCACCTTCACGTAGTGCCGGTCCTCCGAGAATCGAAAGACCTGCGTTCCGCCGATCATCCAGTTGCTGCCGTCCCGGTTCTCCGCGGGCAGCGTGTTGACGTCGATGAACTGGTTGAACTTCTTGTACTGATACCGGGCGAAGATCTGCGTCAGGTACCGATCGCTCGGAACGAGGCTGGCGTAGGCGCTCCCGGTGTGCCGCTGGATGAACCACCGCTGGTCGAGCCACAACACGTCGAACGTGTACTGCCCGCCGAGCAGAAGCGGCATGTTGTCGATCGCGGTGCGGTACGAGGCGCCGAGGCTCCCGAGCTGACTCATGATGTTGAACTGCGGCAGGTCGTTGTTATACGTGCCGAAGAACGAATAGCCGATCGTCGCTTCCCACTGATCCGTCCGGAGCCACGCGTAGTCCCCCCGCAGCCCGGCCAGCTCGCCGGTCGACGTGTGCTTCACGTGCCGGAGCGCCTCGGTCAGGGGCTCGCTCGGGTTGGCGTCGGGGATGACCGGGACGTTGTCGTCGTAGAAAAAGCCCAGCTTGAGCTCGGCGGACAGCCGCCGCTGGCCCTGGCGCGCCGACACCATGGAGTCGCGGAGCCGCTCGGCCGGTCCGGTGAACGCCGAGGCCGGCGCCGCCCGGATCGCCTGGTCGATCTCGGCGGTCGCCTGCCCGGGCAGGCCGAGGGCACCGAGGGCGAGCCCGGAGTAAAACTTCGTCAACTGCTGGAGGTCGGCGCTGCTGGTGCGGCCGGAGTTGAACGCGTCGAGCGCGCCGCGATAGTCCTTCTTGCGATAGCGCAGGTAGCCCACGTAGTAGCCGATGCCGTCGAGCGTCGGCTGGGCCTTGAACGCTTCCTCGAGCAAGGGCTGCGCCTTGTCGTACTGCTGCTGCGCGAAGTACGCGAGCCCGAGCTGGAAGGCGATAGACGGATCGTTCTTCGAGCGCGTTCGCGCCTTCTCGAGGAACGGCGTGGCTTCTGCGGGCTGGTTCTTGGCCATGAGCACGACGCCCATATAGTAGTTAGCCTCGACGTGGTCCGGTTCCGTCTGGATCGCCTTCTCGAGGTTGGCCAGCGCCTCGTCGTACCGGTTTTCCGAAAACTCGAGCACCGCCTGCGCGACGTAGACGTCGGCCTCGGTGGTCTGCGCGGCCGCGCGCTCACCGAGAACGAGCGGCGCCGTCAGCGCGACGACGAGGAGGAGACGCGCCTGGCGCCGAGAGAACCGGGACATTCCGGAATGTCGCCCGAGTCGCAGGTACGTAGGGCCTCCTCTTGACAGTCAATCACAATGACGCGATGATCCGTGTCTACTCTCTTGCGTGCGAGGCGTCCTCTGATGGGTGGATGGCAACGATCGAGTCTGGTGGGGCTCGTTCTCGCCATGTACCTGTTGCCCGCGCCAGCATTCGCGCAAACCACGAAGGCCGGTGTGGTCACAACGCTCGAAGGGAACGTCACGGCCGTGCGTGCCGTGATGCCGCAGCCCGTTCTCCTCAAGTTCCGGGACGACGTGTTCCTGCAGGATCGCGTCGTCACGGGCGACCAGTCGTTCGCCCGGCTCCTGCTCGGCGGCAAGGCTGTCATCAGCATTCGCGAGCGTTCAGCGGTTACCATCACCGAGGTGCCCGGGCGCTCCACCGTCGAGATCGAATCCGGCAAGATCGCTCTCAGCGTCGCGCGCGACCGTATGGTCCCGGGCGAAGTCATCGACATCAAGACGCCGAACGCGGTTGCGGGCGTCCGCGGTACGGTTGTGGTCGCCCAGGTGACGTATCGCCAGGGTCCCGGCGGCGTTCGGGAACCCATCAGCGACCTCTGGGTCATGCGGGGCCTCGTCGAGGCCACCCACATCAACCCCGCGGGCGTGCCGCTGAGTCCTGCGGTGTCGCTGGCCGCACAGGAGTCGTTCAAGGCCGACCCGACAACGGCGACAAAGGGCTCGTTCACGCTGGAGCAGATCGGCACGATCGTTGAGGGGCTCCAGCCTCACCGGTACGGGGATCCCGGCACGGCCAGTCAGGGCCCTGCCCGCCTCGAAGCGGTCAATGGTGCGATGTCGCTACTCACCAGCTTGACCGGTCGGCAATTGGTCACTGGAGTTCCGAAGGACATCACGACCCCGGCCGACACGACGCCCAAGCAGTCCGTTACCGAGGTGATGGATAGCACGTCATCGCCGACCGCGCTGCGCACCACCTCATTCCAGCCGACGTCCAGCATCGTCACGCCCCAAAGCGTGGTCGTGCCTCCCAGCGTCGTGCCTCCCAGCGTCGTGCCTCCCAGCGTCGTGCCTCCCAGCGGTCCGCCCGATGTCTCGCGCGATTGCGATGTCCGACGGCCACCCGGCTCGCGCGACTATGGCCTTCGGGATCGAGGCCGACGATGAGCCCAGCCACCACCTAGAGTCCCTTCGCATAGAGCCCATTCGCAATCGCTCCCACCGACCAGGCATCGAGAGGTCGCTCGAAGCCCTTCGAGGAGGAATACATGAGCGGGACTGCGCCATCACATAGCCGACGCGCCTTCATCACGACGGGCGGCCGCGCGCTCGCCGGCATCGCGGGCATCCTCGCGGCCGGCCGCGCGCCGGCCAGCTGGGCCGCGCGCGAGCTGAGCCTCTTGACCGCCGTGAACTACGCGCCGGCCTCGGACGTGAAGCTCGACGAGCTGGGCAAGCGGTTCACGAAGGCCTCCGGCGTCACCGTGCGGATCGATCACATCCAGAGCGTGCAGATGCCGGCCAAGCTCTCCGCCGAGATCATGAGCAAGTCGGGCCACGACATCATGAGCCTCGAGATGCACTATCCGTGGCTCTTCCAGCCCGGACTGGTGGACGTCTCCGACATCTGCAACGACCTGGCGAAGAAGCACGGCGACTGGTACACGTTCGCCAAGGAGCACGCGCTGGTCAAGGGGCAGTGGCTCGGCGTGCCGTTCATGTACACCTCGTTCCCGGGCAGCCATCGCATCGATCTGTTCGAGAAGGTCAACGAGCGCGAGCCCGACACGTGGGAAGACCTGCTCCGCGCCGGACGCAAGCTGAAGAAGCTCGGCCACCCGGTGGGCTTCGCCATCAGCCAGACCACCGACTCGGTGTCGACGCTCTACTCGATCCTCTGGTGCTACGGCGCCAAGGACGTGGCCGAGGACGGCAAGACCATCTCCATCAACTCAAAGCAGACCGAGGCCGCCATCGACTACGTGCTGGCGCTCTACAACGACGCGATGGATCCGGCGATCCTCTCGTGGGACAACGCCGGCAACAACCAGTGGCTGAACTCGGGCAAGGGCTCGTGGATCCACAACCCGATCAGCCACTACGTCGTCGCCAAGCAGGAGAAGCTCCCCGTCGCCGAGCTCACGGGCTTTCACGCCTCGCCCGCGGGACCGGCCGGGCGCCACACCGTCGGCGTGCCGCGCAGCCTCGGCATCTGGAAGTTCAGCAAGAACATCGACGTCGCCCGCGACTTCCTGAAGTGGTTCTTCGAGCCCGCGCAGTACCACGAGTGGATCGTGTCGGGCGACAGCTACAACCATCCCACCTGGAAGGACATGGAAAACCACCCGGTGTGGGACCTGGACAAGAAGTACAAGCCCCTCAAGGGCATGGCGCGCTACTCGCATCTGTACGGCTGGCCCGCGCCGCCCGACGAGAAGATCCAGCTCATCACCAACAGCTACATCATTCCCAACATGTTCGCGCGCGTGGTCACGGGCGCCTCGAAGCCCAAGGAGGCGATGCTCTGGGCCGAGACGGAGATCAAGCGGGCCTTCGAACGCGGCTAGTGCCTGGACACACGGTGGGCGACATGCCGATCTCGCGATCGGCTGTCGCCCCCGCTCTCACCCGCCGCGACGCGCTGCGGGGCCTCGGTGGGCTCGGGCTCTTCGCGCTGACCGGCGGGGCCGGAACCCTGCTGAGCGCCTGCGCCTCGGGGCAGTCCAGCGCGGAGGTGCTCGCCGACCCTGAAAGTGCGGCGCTGGTCGACAGCACCATTGCCGTCGACATGCACTCTCACGCCGCCGGCGCCAGCGGGCGTCCCAAGCCCACCTACGATCTGGCGGAGCGTATTCGTACCGGGCGCATGACGGCCGTGTGCCTGGAGCACTCGGCCGACGGTCCGGTGATCAAGCGCGAGCCCGACAACCGCATCCGCACCGTCCGTCAGGCGGAGCCCGGCGCGCTCTGGCGCCACACCCAGCGGCGGCTCGCGTGGTTCGACGACCTGGTCCGGGACCAGGGATTGCGCCGTGTGCTGCGCCCGGGAGACCTCGAAGCGGCGCACCGGGACAGGGCGCCGGCGATCGTGCAGGCCATCGAGGGCTGCCAGTTCATGGAAGGCAAGCTGGAGCGCATCGCCGAGGTGTACCGGCGCGGCGTGCGGCACCTGCAGCTGGTGCATTTCTTCCGGAGCGACCTGGGCGACAACCAGACCGAGCCGGCGGACCAGGGCGGCCTCACGCCGTTCGGCCGCGACACCATCGTCGAATGCAACCGGGTGGGTGTCGTGATCGACGTGGCGCATGCCACCATGAAGTTCGTCGAGGCGGCGGCGAAGGTCAGCAAGACGCCGCTGATCCTGTCCCACACCAGCGTGGCCCAGGGGCAGCCCACGCAATTCTCGCGGCGCATCTCGCCCGAGCATGCCAAGCTGGTGGCGAGCACGGGCGGCGTCGTGGGCGTGTGGGCCAGCCCCACGCTGCAGAGGTCGCTCACCGACTATGTCGACGCCGTCGCCCGCGCCGTCGATGCGGCGGGCGCGGAGCACGTGGGATTCGGCACCGACAACTCCGGCTTCGGCGCCACGCCGGCCGTATGGGATGACTACCGGGACTACCCGTTGATCGTGCGCCTGATGCTCAAGCGCGGCTTCTCGCCCGACGAGATCCGCAAGATAGCGGGCGGCAACTATCTGCGCGTGTTCAACGTGTCGGTCAGGATGGCCTAGTCATGCGGCCCTGGCTCTGGCTCCTCGTCCCGCTGATCGCGGCCTGCGGGGTCACGGTCAAGGACAAGGGCAGCGACGTCAACGTCAGCGGCGTCATGCTGCTCTACACCGACTGGATCCCGCCGGCCGACGCCAAGTGGGAGAAGGATTCGCTCGAGTGCGACTACCAGGCGCGCGACGCCGTGCCCAGCCTCATCCGCATGCCCGGGCGGCGGCAGCTGATCGCCGAGCGGTGCCTCATGGAAAGAGGCTACGTCAGGCGCTGATCGTCCCCCCCCCGGAGCTGGGTCATCTCAGGCTGAAGTTCAGGAGCTCGCGCGACGAGCGTCCGCCCGTTTTCAGCGGATACTCGTCCTTCACCATGTGATGCACGAACGGCGCGTACCAGAGCGTGAGCACCCAGGCATTGGTCAGTGCATTGGTGCAGACGACGCGAATGGTCGCGAACGTGCCGGCGGGCACGGTGACAGTGTCGCGCCCTTCGGCCGCACATCGTCGCTCGACGCTCTCGGTCTCCTGCTCGATCGGCCGTTTCTCGACATACTTCATGCTCCAGGATTGGCCGACCCGCAGCGGGAAGGCGACGACTCGCCAGGCGGACGGCGAGATCTCGCGTGAGATCTTGCCGTCCAGGGCTTCCCGGGTGAAGCCGAGATTGTCCACGCGATAGAAGATTTCACGGGGGCCCGCCGTCACGACGTAATGCGGCACGCCCGAAAGATTCTCCACGCGCTCGACACGCCACGCGAACGTCCCGCTTCCCGACGAGCCGTTGTAGCGATACGCCCACACGTCCCCGAGCTTCCATACGGGCTGGGCGACAGGCTCGGTGAAATCCCCGATCGGAGCGGCCTGCTTCCCTACGCAGCCGGCCAGGAGGAGAAGAACAAGGGCACCACCAAGAGCGTGACTCGGTGATCGCCTGACCATGCGATTGAGCCACGGGCTCGACCGTCGTCGAGCCCGCGTAGCCCCGCCTCTACCCAGCTTCGGCTAGCCGATCGACGCGTACACCCCGCGTTCGAGCTGTCCGTACAGCTTCAGCACCCGCGGGTCGGCGAACGGAAGGATCTGCGTCATGATCAGTCCCGTCACGCGCTTGACGGGATCGATCCAGTAATACGTGTTGTACAGCCCGCCCCAGCTCACCGTGCCCGCGCTGCGGCCGTTCGGACCGGGTTGCAGATTCAGCATGTAGCCGAGGCCCCAGCGCAGCTGCTGGCCCGGGAACAGGTCAACGTCGTACGAGAGGTTCTTCATCTCGGACTTCAACACCCCACACGGAATGTTTCCGGTGTGGTTCTGGTACATCAGAGCGACGGTCTCGGGCTTCAGGATGCGCGCGCCGTTGACGCTACCGCCCCTCAACAGCATCTGCACGAACGTGAGATAGTCGCGGGCCGTCGAGTAGAGCGGACCGCCGGCGGAGAAGAACTCGGCCTTGACCGGCACGGCCTCGAGCGGCTGGAGCGCCAGCGAGTCGTCGGGCTGGCGCGTGTGCAGCCGCGCCTGACGCGCGCGCTGCTCCGACGACATCACGTACCCACTGTCCTTCATCCCAAGCGGACCGAAGATCTTGTCCCGGAAGTAGTCCTCGAGCGGCTGGCCGCTGGCGCGCTCGATCAGGAGGCCCGTCCACTCGATGTTGATGCCGTACAGCCACCGATCGCCCGGATCGAAGGCAAGCGGCGTACGGAGCGCGGCCACCTTGCCGGTCGCTCGGTGCGGCATCTGCATGATCTTGGCGTAACGCCCGGTGTTCGCGTCCCAGGTGTCGTACGTGAAGCCGGCCGTGTGCGTGAGGAGGTGCTTCAGCGTGATCGGCCGCTTCGCCGCACGCAGCTTCGGCTGGCCGGAGGCATCGAACCCTTCCAGTACCTGGGGCGCGCTCAGGGCGGCATCGATGTTCGGCACCGGATCGTCGAGCTTCAGCTTGCCCTGCTCGACGAGCTGCATCGCGGCCACGGTGGCGATCGCCTTCGTCATTGACGCGATGCGGAACACGGTGTCGGGCGTCATCGAGGCGGCACCGGCCTCGAGCGCGCGCGGGCCGATCGCGCCTTCGTACAGCACACCCTTCTCGGTCGCCGCCATTGCGACGACGCCCGGAACCTCCTTTGTGTCGACAGCCTGCTTTAGAATAGGATCGATGCGGGACTTCGCCGAGTTCTCCTGCGCGTGCAGACGTCCCACGCGGAACGACGCGGCGGCACCGACGGCCAAGGCCCCCTTTAACACGTCGCGACGGCTGGTCTGCCTCATGGGTTCGCCCTCCGGGTGCGGTTGGACCGCGTGAAAGGTCTGGTCGTCGATGCTAAGCGATCCGGGATTCGAAGGAAAGTGCGCTTGGGGGGTGTACAAACTACAATCCGGGGAGTAAGTTCTACTCGGCTCCCCGTGTGGCGGCCCGGTCTAGTCGGGATACGTCGCCGCGCCGCGGTCCTGCGCGGCGGGCCTCGTAATCAGGGGTTGGCATTCGCGTTGCTGCAGAAGGAGCACCGTCGTGGCTGATCAAACCAGACGCCTCTGCATCGTCTCTCGCGATCGACTCGACGGCCGGGATTTCCTCGCGGCCGTCCAGGCATCGGTGCAGCCGGAAGACTACCTGGAAGTCATCGTCGACCGCCGTCGCGGCGAGCCATCGAGCCAGTGGCATGGCGCCAACGATCGGCGCAAGCGGCCTCACGTGGATCTCGCGCTGCTAGAAAGCGGCGTCGCGATCGTTCCAGCGGCGACTCCGGCAGACGAGAGACGACGCGAGCCTGCTTCCCGCGGGCCTTCTCCCAGAGACCGGACCAGCGGCCAACGCTTCGAGGACCGCCTGGTCGACGGAGAGATTTCACCGGAGGACTGGTCCGCGTCGCCAGCGCGCGACCCATTCTCGCAGCGGGCTCCATCGCGGTTCGCGTCGCGAGTCGTGACGGCGCCGGATGACTACCGGCCGGAGCCCTATGAGAGCAGTCTTGACGATGACACGGAGCGGCTCAAAGCGATCCGAGGCTTCAGCCAGCGCTTGAGGCAGGAGAAGCACCCCTCTCGGTCGCGGCTACCGTGGATCATCGCCGTGCTGGCGATCGCCGTCGCCCTGGTCGCCGCGCTGATCGCGCTGTCCCCGCTGGGAAATTCGCTCAAGCAGGCCTTCAAGCAAAGCCTCGAGGCTCGCCGCTCGTCGGAGACGTCTCGCACCGCATCCGAGGCATCTCGCACCGCTTCGGAAACACCACGCGCTTCGTCGGAGACGCCGCGCGCTTCGTCGTCTCGTGTCCCTTCGGCAACACCTCGCGCCACTGAGCCCGCCGCCGGTGGCGAGCCCTCGCCCGTGCCGTCGCGTGACACGAACGCCACGTCTCCACGAGACAACCGCGAACTGCCCGCCGCCAATAGCGCTCCGGCCGCCGGCCGCAGAGCTGGGTCGAGTGTGAACGAGCCCAGCGCCGAGAGCGCTCCCGCTGCGCCGCAGACCTCGGATGGGACGACGGCCGGTCGCCGACCGAGAGCGAGTGTGAGCGAGCCCGCACCGAGACGTGCGGCTCTGCCACCGGCGCCGGAGCCCGTGGTGCCGCCGTCGGAGTCCACGGGGAGGTTGATGACGTCGCCACGATTCCCCGACTTGCCTCGCGTCGATGTGAGCCGCGAGCCCGGCTCTCCGAACGGGATCTATTCGGCGAGAATCGTCGACCCCGCAGGTCGGCCCCTGACCGACGCCGACGTCCTGCTGCTGGCGCGCATGTCGGACGGCACGGTCGAGAACGTCATGATGCAGTTCTCGCCGGATCGCGGGGTCTATCGCGGTGCGCTGCCAGCCACCCGTTCGTCGATCGTCTATCTCAGGCTTCGCGTGATCACCGGCAGCAAGCGCATCGAAATTCCGGTGGAACCATAGCGGCCGAATCCCCGGCCGGTCGTTCGTCGTCCAATCAATATGGACTCCCCAGAGAGTCTCTCGATCCTGCAGCAATATAGCCTGCTGATCTTGCCCGCCCTCGTTGTGGCGGAGCAGTTCGGGATTCCCCTGCCCGCGGTGCCGGCCCTGCTAGGCGTCGGGGCACTCGCAGCGAGCGGCCAGGTCAGCATTCCGATGGTGCTGGGTGTGATCGCGGCGGCGGCATTCACCGTAGACCTGACCTGGTACGAGCTGGGCCGCCGCCGTGGCGCTGCGGTACTCGCCAAGATCTGCCAGATGTCACTGCGGCCTGACTCAAGCGTCGGCAGGACGGAGCGTATTTTCGCAAGGTACGGCGCCGGGTTCATTCTCGTCGCCAAGTTCGTCCCGGGGCTCAGCACCATCGTGCCACCACTCGCGGGCATCGCCGGGATCGGTCGGGCCCGGTTCGCCATCTACGAGGTCGGCGGCGTGCTGCTCTGGGCCGGCACCTGGGTGGGGCTCGGCTACTACCTCAGCGATGCGGTCTCCTCGATCGCCCTTGCCGCCACCAGGCTCGGTCGTCTGATGGCTGTCATAATCGTCGCGGCAATCGCCGCCTACGTTATCGTCCGATACGTGCGCCGGCGTGTTCGCCTGCGCGCATTCCGGCCGGTGCCGTCCGTAGCCGAGCGCCTGGAGGGAACGCCGTACGCCGTCCCCGCTAGTGGGCCGGATGCGATCGGACGCGATGGCGACCAGGAGGGGCACGGCGAATCCCGAGGAGACACGCGGGTCACCGCAGTCGCTCGACGCGCCGCCTGAGCGATCAGGCCACCCCCGCCAACACAATCCGGCATCACTCCGGTTACCGCGGGAAGCCGCCAGCCTCCATGACGCGCGTCGCCTGAACGAAGTGGTTCTGCTCGTGCACGACGATGATGCGGCAGGCGTCCAACAGCCTATACGTGATGATGCGCGCCACCGGCGACGTGATCGTGATCGCCTCGAGATCAAGTCCACGGCTCGCTTCCATGAGGCGCAGCAGTCGTTCCTGCTGCGCGAGAAAGGTCGTCATGACGGCGGGATCGATGTGGCTGCTCGAAGGGTAGAAGGCCGGCCGTGCCTTCACCTTGCGTCCCGAGTCGGGGCGGAGTGCGTCGATGATCAGCCCGCCCAAAACGCCGGGTAGCAATGGCACCCGCTCCCAGAGTCGACGGCGCCGGCGGCCTGCCAGAATGTCCTCGAAGATAGGCTCGAACGGTCGATTCGAGACGATCAGGTGGTCGAAGCACTGCCCGATGCTCCACTCGTTCTCACCCGGCTTCCAGTTCACCTGCTTGCCGGAAAGCCGGCCGAATACCCGCTTCGTCTCCGCGGCAACGAGGGAAGCTTCCGCCAGGATGGTCGCGAGGTCACTGTCCCGGAGGTCGTAGTTCATACTCTTGGTTAGATGTCCGAATGATCGCGCAGGACTCGGAGGGACCAGTCATGCCTACCGTCAACGTCCGCTACATGGTCGACGACGTCGACGTAGCGGTGGCCTTCTATACGGCTCAGCTCGGCTTCAAGCTCATTTCCAAGACGCTTCCGGCCTTCGCCGACGTCGCCCTTGGCGACTTGCGGCTGCTGCTGAGCGGGCCGGCCAGCTCGGCCGGGCGACCGATGCCCGACGGGCGCCGGCCTGCCCCGGGCGGCTGGAACCGCATTCACCTCATCGTCGAAGACCTCCCGTCCCAGGTGGAGCAACTCCGCAACGCTGGGGTACGTTTCCGTAGCGACATCATCACGGGACCGGGCGGGGCACAGATCGTGCTCGACGACCCGTCCGGCAATCCGATCGAGTTGTTCCAGCCTCGGAAGTAGAGCGCCCGGCCACTGCGCGCCCGCCGAGGCCGCGGTAGGAAAAGACTGGCTCAGCGGGGTAGCGGGCGCGGCGACCAGCGCACGCCCTTCTCGCCGCATCGATCCGGTGAAGCGCTGCCACTGTCAAGAAATTCGCACCAGTCCGCTCAGTCGCAGTAGATTAACGGGGTGGCGTGTATTCTTAGTCTGTCTACGCCCCACGTTTTGATCCAGGTCACCGACCGTCGTCTCACCTGGCCCGACGGACAGGTGTTCAACGACTACACCAACAAGGTGACCATCTTCAATGGGCGCATGGCGGTCTCCTACGCCGGATTGTCCAAAGTCCTTGGGCAGAAGACCGACGAGTGGCTCGCTCAGACATTAGCCAATCCGACGATCCGAACCCTGGCGGATGCGGTGTATACGCTCAAGGATCGGGCGACCGCCGCGTTCCGCGACTGGGCGCGGCCGGCCGAAGAAAAGGCGCGTCACCATCTCATGTTCGGCGCCATCGCCTGGGCGCGTCCGCCGGGCCGAAAAAGTTCGCGGGTATTCTTCTGCTTCGTATCGAACTGCCATGACGAACACGGAGTACTGCAGGCTGACGCGCGTGCTGACTTTCGCGTGCACCACAGAATCCTCGAGCCGGGGGATTTTCACGGTTTTTCCAATATTGGAGCAGCGCTCTCGATTGAAGAACGTCACCGCCTCAAAGAGAGGACGCGCAGGGCGACGACGCTCGATGACCTCACCGCCGGTCTCGTAGAGGCGGTTCGAGAAGTGGCAGCGCGAGACGGTACCGTGAGCAAGAACGTTCTGGCGGTGACAATCCCACGGGCCGTGGTAGAGCGAGAATGGCGCGACGTGATGCTGCTGGCCGGCCCTCCTCTGACACTCGACGCGCTAGGTTCCGTATACTTCCCGGAGAACTCGCAGGCCCCGATTCAGTACCGCCCACACTTTGTCTATGCTGGAAGCGGGGTATCTGGCGCCCAGGCGGGGCCGCTATGACGCGACCCGAATCGAAAGCTCACGAGCAGTGAGGCCCCTGGACGCGAGCCAGCCGCTACTCCGCCAGCCACACCGTGTCGAGCTGATTGTTGAGGTAGTGGCTGGGCGTTATTGTCCAGCCACGCACGCTGGATCTGTGCGGCACGATACGGTGCCATTGGAGTGTGGAGATGTAGTGTGCCTGCTCGTCGAGGAGACGCCGTTCGAAGGCGCGAATGTATCGTCGGCGTGGCGCCGGATCAACCGTCCGACTCTGACGCACATAGAGGTCGTCTAACACGGGATCGGTGTACCCGCCGTAGTTGGCGTCGCTTCGGCCGCGCGATTGGAACTTGTAGAGGTCCAGGTCGGGGTCGACCACGTAGCCGCACTGAAAGTCGGTGCTGAGCTCGAAGTTCCCGGTACGCAGGTCCTTGAAGTACTGGCCTGAGCTCTGGATTTCGTGGCGAACCTTCAATCCGATCTGACCCCACTCGTCCGCGAGCCAGCGGCCGATGTGCTCGTAGGGCATCGGCACGTCGCGGTTCTTGAGTACGAACGCGAACCCGTCCGGAACGCCAGCCTTGGCGAGCAAGCGGCGCGCCTCAGACCGTGACTCTCGAATGTCCCGCGAGTACCCGGCGAGCTTCACCAGCTCGGCAGGCGGCGTCGCAAACAGCGACCCCGGCACCTGCACGCCTGCGACCTCGCGCACGATGGCCGTCTGTGACAGTGCCCTCGCTGCCTGGTAGCGGTCGAGCGCGAGCGAGAGGGCGCGGCGCACGCTCGCATCGTTGAATGGCTCCTTGTCATGGTTGATGGCGACCACCAGACCGCAGTTCCACGGGCTTTCTTGTACGGTGATCTTGTCGGGCAGCGCGCGAACAAGGTCGTCTCGCTGCGCCGGGGAAAAGCCGCGGAACTGGATGTGGGCGTGCCCCGAACGGATGGCAGTCACTTGAGCGGCGTCATCAGCGATGAAGAGCGCCTGGTAGCCGTCCAGATACGGCTTACCGCGGTCCCAGTAGTGCGGGTTCCGTCGGCCGATCCAGCGTGTACCCTTGACGTGCTCCACGAACACGAACGGCCCCGTACCCATCACGTTCTTCTCATACCAGCGGACGTCGCGCGCCAGGATGTCTGCCTTGTAAATCCAGTTCCACGGCGATGCCAACGAATGGATGAACGAGGGCGATGGCCACTTGAGCTTGAACGCGACGACGTACGGTTCTGGAGCCTGGACGGTCTCGATCTGGAGGTACTCGCCCTTGCGCGCCGACGTGATCCCCGGCGGAGGATTTATGATCTTTTCGTAGGTTGCCCGCACGTCCCGTGAGGTCATCTCGCTGCCGTCGTGGAACTTCACCCCTTCGCGGAGCTTGAGAACGTACGTGCGCTTGTCCGATGAGACGGTCCAGGACGTGGCCAGGTCTGCGATGACCCGGGTGCCCGTGGGGTCGAGCGGGTCGATGCGCAACAAGGTATTGTAGTGAGGCGCCGCCGGATGTATCAGCGCAAACGTCTCTTCGCGATGGGCATCGTATGAAGGAGGTTCGCTCGGAACCACGAATTTCAACTCGCCACCGGCTCTCGGCTGGCCCGGAGCGACGGGCGGCACCTTGGCCGGCGCGGTAGGAGCCGGCGAATTCTCACGCTGATAACGCTGGACGGTGATGTCAGGGGGGCCTGCGCTCGCCGGCGCGCCCTGGGCGATCGTCGCAGGCTCCCCATCCTGAGCGCGGGTCGCCGGTGGGTCGGTACCGACGACCCGTGGCGCATTGGCGCTCGGCGTCTCGTTGTGTGTCCAGAAGAGGCCGACGCCGATCACGGCGATCACGATGCTCACGCCGACGGCGCCCAGCAACCACGAACGTTGCGGCTTTCGACGTTGCTGAAGTCGCCGGTTGGATCGCACCATCCGCTCGAGACGGGCTTCATCGTCGGGCTCGTCCGCGAACAATCCCTTGGTGCTCTCCGCTGGCAACGGAAGCGGGTCAAAAAACCCTAACGCATCCGGGCGGTCGTTCGCTATCTGCTTCGCCGGCAGCATTGGTTCGCGGCGGGAGGGCGCCGAGTCCGACTCGGTCGCAGACAAGCTGTCCGGCGAAGCTGCTGGCGCGCTGGGAGGAGCGGCGTCCGTTCGTTGCGCGTCGCCCAGACCAGCCCCGCAACGGCTGCAGAAGTTTGCGTCGCTGCGGTTGATCGCGCGGCAACGAGGACATTGCATTGGCAACCTGGCGCCGCACGTGTCACAGAAGTGAGCGCCCGGTGGATTGCGGTGCCCGCACGCGGGAACGCCGCTCTGTTCTTCGTGCATGACCATTGCTCCTTTGCTAACGCGGCTTCACGAGAAAGCGCGATCGCCGGTTCTGGCTCCAGCAGCGTTCGCTCTCGTCGGTACACTGCGGCCGCTCTTCTCCATAGCTCAGGATGGTAATGCGGCTCGCGTTAATCCCTTCTGTGAGGAGAAAATCCATTGCGGCCTGCGCCCGCCGCTCTCCAAGATCGATGTTGAGCTCATTCTTTCGACTCGTGGCCCCCCGATTGTCCGAGTGCCCCTCGATCAGTACGAGGTGGCCTGGATGCGCGCGCAGCCACGCTGCGTTCGCCTTCAGGGTCTTCACGTCGCCCGCCCTGATCGCCGCCGTGCCCATGTCGAAGTAAATGTCCCGCAACTCTGGGATCGGCTCGTAGTCTTTAACCGGCGGCAAGCCAACGGGCTGCTCTCGGGCGGGCGCGGGACCCGCGGGGGCTGCCTGCACCAGGACGAGGGGTGCTCTCGGCTGGGTAGCGCCCGCGGGAGCCGATGCCTTGGCCTGGGCAGGGGTGGGTCGACAGTCGGCGAGCATTAAGCCTGAGGCGAGTGCCGCGATTGCGACGAGGCGTACTGCATAGCTTTTCATTGGCCTCTCTCTCGCACGCCGTCGCTCGAGGTCTGCGCCTGAGAAGCGCTCGCCGGACGCGACGGTTCGGCAGCCCCCCGGACGGACGGCGGGAATCGAGCCCCATTCGCCGGCGGGATGCGGGCGAAAATTCATATATCCACCGGTGTCTGACCGGCCCGGCTAGCGAGAGCCGGAGTTTAGAGCAGAGCCCAGCGAATAGGAGCGTTGCTCGCGGGAGCTGGCCTCGCTGGTGTTGGCCATACGCCATTTTACATGGCCACTGGGGCGCTCCCTGCTAGTTGCGTTTCGCCCACGGGGCCAGAAGGTATTGCCCCGAAGAAAGGATGCCCTGGGGGGGGAACGGCCCTACTAGTGGAGCGGCACCGATACCGGGCGATGATCCGAAGGCCGATCGTCGCGCCCGCGCCGAGAGAACCCGGACGCACGTTTCTCTCTATAGGCCGTCCGGGTGTCCGGTTTGCCGAAGACGCACCTTCACAGCAGAGAGGGACAACGAGCCCATGAGCGTGCTCCGATAGGGCAACAGGTTCCAGAGGGCGAACAATACATTCCGGGACGGAGGACCCGATAACAAAAGGCTCTTCCACACTCGGTCAACGTTTCTGGCGTTCACCAGCCAGCCGAATTCGCGGCCGTCGATGACGTAATGGTCGAGGATCGCATGAAGAATGGCAAGA
>Ga0111539_10002245_pt1 | contig 25759 bp, 20 predicted proteins | sample RhiMethybrSRZTD1_FD_79667 | JGI IMG/M metagenome (GOLD analysis project Ga0111539, IMG submission 79667) | Populus rhizosphere microbial communities from Tennessee, USA - Rhizosphere MetaG P. TD hybrid SRZTD1 (version 2) (version 2) | ecosystem: Host-associated > Plants > Roots > Rhizosphere >...
CGCGCGCCCTGTTCGCGGCGCAGCAGTTCCGCGCGCTCGGCTTCTGCGCGCCGGCGCTGGGCCATGCCCGCCCGCAACCGCCGGTTTGCCTGCGCGAGCTGGTCCGTTCGCTCGCGGACCCGCTGCTCGAGCGCGTCGTGCCCACGGCGAAGATCTTCGGCTTGCCGCTTGAGCGCCCGCGACCGCCGATAGAGGTCGACGAAGACGTTGACTTTGGAGATGAGCACGTCGGCCGGCACCGGCTTGAAAATGTAGTCGACGGCGCCGGCCGCATATCCCTTGAATGCGGCGGACGCGCTCCTGGAGTTGGCGGTAATGAAGATGATCGGCGTGTCCTGATTGGCCTGCCGGCCGCGCATCAGCTCGGCCACGCCGTAGCCATCGAGGTCTGGCATCGCCACGTCGAGGAGCATCAGCGCGACTTCCTCCTGGAGGAGAATCTTCAGCGCCGCGCGGCCGGAATCGGCCTGCAGGATGCGATGACCGAGGGGCGCCAGAACCGTCTCCAGCGCGAGGAGGTTGTCGCGATGGTCGTCGACGATCAGGATCTGCACGGGTTGCTGCGCGTTCATACGTCCTCGGTCAGCAGGTGGTCAGTCACGTCGGCGCCCTTGAACCGCTTCGCGCCCATCGATCGGGCACAGAAGCCAACCTGGTCCCCGCAGCTTGCCCGAACGCCCAACTGCGCGTCCTCGATGAGGTCAGCCATATCGGGTCACCGTGCCGCCGCGGCTCCGCGGCGCGACATGTGCCGGCCGTCAGGGCAGAAAACGCCTGATCCGACAGAGCACGTTCGCATCGATCGTTTGAGAGGGCTGAGGCCGAACCATGCAGGCGCCATGCCGCATGCGTGAGCGCCGGGCATTTTGGAGCGGCGCGAACGGCGATCGGCAGGCGGGAGACTCCGGCCATCTCGGTGCGACCGACGCGAGAGGTTACACCGCGGCGTGTCCGGTGTATCGGATCCGTCCTGTCATCCGTGAGTGCTCAAGCATCGCGAAGTTCGCGGAACGCATCGGACAAGCCGGCCCGAGCCAGGTCACGCGGAGCGACGCGGGCGGGGCTCCGGCAGGTCCCCAAGAACCCACATACGGCCGCATTCGAGGGCGACGCCGAGGCGCCCACGGGAGATCGGGCGGCGATCTGGCTCGCGGGAAGCGCGCGACGACGCGGCGGCCACACCCGAATGTCCGCAAGGGCGGCTCATATTTCGCGTGCGTCCGGCTCGCGGTATTCACGTTGCACGGCAGTACGCTCCGTAACCAGGTCACTGACGAATACGAACACCGGCTGTGGCTGCTGACATACGACGCGCGAGCGGCGCCAGCTTGATTGACGTTCTCGATCGCGTTCTCGACAAGGGTATCGTCGTCGACGCGGATATGCGCGTCACGCTCGCGGGTATCGACCTGACCTCAGTCGACGGTCGCTTTCTCGTTGCCTCGTTTGACACACATCTGGCACAAGCTGCCGCTGGGCGCTCGGGGCGGTTTGCGCGCCCGAACGACGCCGCAAATACACGGGAGAGGAGAAGCCGGCGTCCCGCGGCGACTGAGGGTCGGTGATCATCCCCGGCGCGATAGGTAAATCGAGCCGGTCAACCGTCGGATGCGGGCTCTGCACGTTCACGGTGCCGGAGCGCCATCCGCGCGGCGATGACGGAGGACAAGACACCAGGGAGGGATGCGGGCCGCGAGCATTCGATAGCGTGAAACGGCGCGCTGACAGCTCGTCGGCGCATGATGTCTTGCGCCATCGGACTGACTTGGTGACGCGAGGGTTTACACAACAGTCCGCTTTCTGTATCGGATCGTTGCGCGCCAGTACGTGAACGGTCAAGCACACGGACGACCGTGATCAAGCGCCTCGATGCTGCGACGAGCGCCCCCGGCGCCACGCAATCCTGGCTCACGTACACGTGCGAAGACGGTACGTCGACACGATCTGCCCGCATTGGCGAGCTCACATTTTCTGATGCATGCCGTTGACGGTATCCGCGTTGCAAAGGCGGCACGCACAACACGAATCACGCATCCCAAGTTTGGTATCTCCAGGCTACGGTGAGCTCGAACGGAGGAGCGTAGACAAATGGATGTGAAATGCCAGTCCAGGACCCGTCGGGTGCCGGTTGTCCTGGTGGCCGCAATTGCAGTATTCAACGCCTTCGCAGCGCCGATCGCGTCACAGCCGCAGGACGGTAATCAGTTCGCGGGCCCTGTTTGTTCTGTGCCGCCGGCTCCGGATGCCGACAGCTGGCCGGTCGCCGGCCCCGACGCGCTCGGCTCGATCACGGCGGGTACTTCGCTCTCGTTCTCGATTGCGGCGCTGCTCGCCAACGACAGTGGCACGTCGTTGACCGTGCAGAGCATCACCCCGCACAGCTACGGCCGCGGCACGATCGCCGGCGCCGGCCCCTTCACCTACACCTCGGCGGCGCGCTTCGTCGGCACGGACAGCTTCGCCTATCAAATCAGCGACGCCGCCGGTCGGACGACGGTTGGCGTCGTCACGGTGAAGGTCGTGGCCGACACGGTGGCGCCCGCGGTGACGATGACGTCGCCGCTCGCGGACGATACCGTCAAGGGCGTCGTCACGCTGCGCGCGAACGCCACCGACAACGTCGGCATCGTCGGCGTCACGTTCTTCGATGGCGCGACGCCGATCGGCGCCGAGGTCCGCGCGGCGCCTTTCCAGACGGCCTGGAGTACCGGACTCCTCCCCGACGGCCCGCACACGCTCACCGCGGTCGCGCGCGATCCCGCGCGCAACACGACGACCTCGGCTGCGGTTGTCGTCAACGTGTCGAACGCGCCGACTGTCGACGCGCCGAACGTCATCGAGCTGTCGCACACCGCCCGGTGACAGCCTCCGGAACGCCGTCGAGCGATCACACACAACCGGTCCGCGCGCGATAGCGCGGCGCCGTAGTGCGGGCTTGCCCTTCCGTCGCTGGAAATTCAAGAAACGTGCTCTGAGGAGAAGAACGGTCCATGAGTTACATCTACTTGCCCTGGAACGCCTCGAACGCCCGCCGGAGGGCCGCCGAAGCTGCAAGGAAGAATCGCCAGGAGATCGTCAGAGCGTTGTCGTGGGGCCGCGTCTCTCGACGTGAACTGCTCAAGATGGGGCTGTTCACGGGCGCCGGCATGCTCGCGCCGTTCGGCGGCCTGAACCCGTTCGTCGGTACTGCTGGCGCGGCGGTCCCGACCGGAGCGCCGCGCAGTCCGCTTTTCGGCTGCAAGCCGTTCACGCAGCCGATGCCGCGCTTCGACGTGCTGGCGCGCAATGCCGTCTCCTGCCTCAACCCCGAGCCGCTGGCGGAAGCCAATCAGACGATGCAGGCCTGCGACTCGAAGCTTGGCGGAGGATTTGGTCCGATCGAGGGCCGGCCGCCTGGACGTGTGTGGGCGCACCAGCGGTTCGACGAGTTTCCGCCGGCGGTCGGGGTCGAAGCGTGGCAGGCGCCGGCGACGACCAACTACAGTTACAACCCGGAGGTGCCCACACACCTGAATTCCGGGATTGATCCGGCGCGCGGCCTGCCGCTGCGATTCCACACCGGCATGCCGACGCAGAACCCGAATTCGGTCTGGACCTTCAACGGCACGATTCCACCGAAGCTCGTTCAGGCGCGGTACGGCGAGCCGTTGCTCTTCCGCCATCATAATTCGCTGCCCTACGACGTGACGGCCAACGGCGGCTTCGGCCGCCACACCATTTCGACGCACGAGCACAACGGACATCACGGCGCGGAGAACGACGGCTTCACCGGCGCCTTTTTCTTCCCCGGCCAGTTTTACGACTATCACTGGCCGATCGTGCTCGCCGGCCACTTCACCATGAACGCGGCGGCGACCGACCGCATGGCGAGCACGCCGGACGGCAGCGGCAATCTCATCAGGGTTCCCGGCGACTGGCACGAGACGATGAGCACGCACTGGTTCCACGACCACATGTTCAGCTTCACGTCGCAGAACGTATACAAGGGCAACGCCGCGATGTTCAACCTCTACAGCGGCCTCGACCGCGGCAACGAAGAGATCGAGGACGGCGTGAACCTGCGCCTGCCGAGCGGCACGGCCAAGGACTGGGGCAACCTCGATTACGACGTCAATCTGATGCTCGCCGACAAGGCGTTCGACCGCGACGGGCAGCTGTTCTTCGACATCTTCAACTTCGACGGGTTCGTCGGCGACGTGATGACGGTAAACCTCGCCTACAACCCGTACTTCGAAGTGGAGCGGCGGAAATACCGCTTCCGCATCCTCAACGCCAGCGTCTCGCGGTTCTTCAAGATCGCGCTCGCCGATGCATCCGGCGCGGCGCAGCCAATCATCCAGATCGGCAACGACGGCAATCTGCTGCCGCACCCGGTGACGCTGCTCGCGCTCGACGAGATAGGCATCGCGGAGCGCTACGACATCGTCATCGACTTCTCGAACTACTCGATCGGCGACAGGCTCCATCTGGTGAACTTGTGCGAGCACGACGACGGCAAGGGGCCAAAGGACAACCTCAGCATGGCGGAGGCGCTCTCCGGCGAGTCGGAGGATCCCTGCGTCGGACGGTTCCTCGAATTCCGGATCGTGCGCGATCCTGCGAAGCCCGACGTGAGCCGGGTGCCGGACACGATGATCCCGAACCCCGACCTGTCGCAGATTCCCGTCGCGCAGGAGCGGACCTTCGTGTTCGGCCGCGGCGCGAAGCAGCCGAGCGATAACCCGGTCACCTCGTTCATCGGTCCGTGGGGCATCGCGACCGACGGTGGGACGATGCTCGCGGCCGACTACAAGCGCGTGTCGGCGGCGCCGAAATTCGGCACCCGCGAGGTGTGGCACCTGGTCAACTCCGGCGGCGGCTGGGATCACCCGATTCACATCCACTTCGAAGAGGGCCAGTTGCTCGCGCGCAACGGCGATCCGGCGAAAGTGCCGGCGTGGGAAAGGGGCAGGAAGGACGTCTACCGGCTGCGGCCCGACGGCAGCGTCACGCTCACCATGCAGTTCCGCGACTGGGGCGGCATGTTCATGGAACACTGCCACAACACGGTGCACGAGGACAACGCGATGCTGCTGCGCTGGGAAATCAACGGCGGCAGCGAACCGTTCCTCAGACGGCTGCCCACGCCGGTGTGCACACCGCAAGGCGTCACGTTCGAGAATCAGGACGACACGGAGTGACCGTGCGACAAGAGAAAACGTTGACCGCGAGGAGCAGGTGCACGACGGGACAGAAGCTGCTGCGGGCTGCAGCGACGGTGTGGGCGATGGCGGCGTTCGCGCTCAGCCCGGTCGCGTCCGGCGCGCAGCACGATCGGTGGGGAGCCGACTACTTCTCCAACGCGACGCTGACGACGCAGGATGGCATCCAGGTCCGTTTCTACGACGATCTGATCAAGGGAAAGATCGTCGGCATCAACCTGATGTACACGACGTGCCAGTACGCATGTCCGCTCGAAACCGCGCGACTCGCGCAGGTGCAGCGGCTGCTCGGCGATCGCATGGGGCGCGACATCTTCTTCTACTCGATCACCATCGATCCCGGGCACGATACGCCGCCGGTGCTCAAGGACTACGCGGAGAAATACCGCGCCGGCCCCGGCTGGCTGTTCCTGACCGGCAGTGCGGCCGATATCGAGGCGATCAGCCGGAAGCTCGGCCTCTACTCCGAACCGGATCCGAACGATCCTGACGGCCACACGCCGAGCCTACTGGTCGGCAACGAACGCACCGGGCAGTGGATGCGCAACTCCGCCCTCGATAACCCGAAGTTCCTGGCGAGGACGATCGGCGAATGGCTCAACAGCTGGCAGACGGCAACGAAGGAGCTGAAATCGTTTGCGGAAGCGCCGGTCATGACATTCGATCAGGGGCAATACACGTTCAGGAATCACTGTGCGGCGTGCCACACGATTGGCCACGGCGACGCCATCGGCCCGGACCTGAAAGGCGTGACCGCTGCCCGCGACCGCCGCTGGCTCGCCCGTTTCATCGTCGAGCCGGAGAAGGTGTTCGCAGAGGGTGATCCAATCGCTCACGCGCTCCTCGCCAAGTACCAATTCGTGCGCATGCCGAGCCTGTCGCTCACCGATGCCGACGCGGACCGGCTGATCGACTACATCACAAGGCGGAGCGCCGACGTCGCGCCATCCAGCGCAGCAGAGCCGGCGCACGCGGCGGAGGCGGCGAGCGTCGCGACGCCATCCACCTCCGCCGCTGCCGGCTTGAAGCCGATCGTCGAGGCGTACCTGCGGATTCAGCAGGCCTTGAGCGCCGACAGTCTCGAAGGCGTCACGGAGCACGCGCGAACGATCGCGACCGAAGCGGCGAAGATCGGCTCGCCCGCCGGCTCCATCCGGGCCGCAGTCAACCCGTTCGCGCAAGCGGCCGAGTTGACGACAGCACGCGAGGCGTTCGGCTCGCTCAGCGATGCCGTCATCCGCGCTGCGAGCGGCCAGAAGGCCAGCCTCGGCGACGACGTCCAGGTGGCGTACTGCCCGATGATGCGCAAGTACTGGCTTCAGAAGGGCGGCAAGATCCGGAACCCGTTCTACGGCCAGGCGATGCTCGATTGCGGGCGCGTGGTCGACGAGCTGCCGCCCGTTCCGAAATAACCTCATCGCCGATCATCACGACGCAAGGGCAAGATGTCGCCGCCGGTGAGGCCTCGGGCGTCGCCGCCGCGGTCACGACGCGCCGGGCCGTGGACGGTGCCAGTCGCCCCCACCGTGCGAAGGGTCGACGCTGGACCGGTGGCCGCGGCCAAGATCGTTCATAGCGCCATCGGCGCGCGTGGCGGTGTTCGCGCTCCAAGTGAAGTTTACGTGATCGACGACGTTGAGATCGGGATGCGCGCCGTCAACACCGGCATCGATCACGTACACGTTCACATTGGGGCGGCCGTCGCGATACCGTTCACACCGACAAGCGTGCGGCCAACGAGCGCGCACACAGTTAACCCCACGAAGCCGGCCGCCACAACGAGTACCGTTCGGATTGTCATGGGCCTAGCAACCCGAGTAGCCGGAACGACGCCTGCACTGACCTCACCCGATCGATCCTGACCGTACAGGTCGTGCCCGAGACCGCGTCGCAGCCGCTCCATCCGTTGAACCCCGAGAGCGGGGACGGCGTTGCCTCGAGGGTCACCGTAGTACCGAACGAGTACGATTCAGAGCAGTCCGAACCACAGTTGATCCCGGCGGGAGTGGAGGTCACGGTGCCTCCCCCAAGCCCTGACTTGGTGACCGTAAGCGCGAAGTTCTGCAGGTTGAACGTGGCCGCCACGGACCTCACCGCGCTCATGGTCACGGTGCACGTCGAGGCGGAAACCGTGTCACACCCCGTCCAGCCGAGGAAGGTTGAGCCCAGGGCCGGAGAAGCAGTCAGCGTCACTGCCGTACCTCTCGCGTAGGACTCCGAGCAGTCCGCGCCGCAGTTGATTCCGGCCGGACTGGACGTCACGGTGCCAGCGCCCCCTCCCGCCTTGGTGACGGTGAGTGCGAACGTCTGCTCGAAGCTGGCGTTCGCGTCCTTGCCAGATGTCCTCGATTCCCGGGATCTGCGCGAGGCGTGAATAAGCATTCCTTGGGTAAGGTGTCGTCTTCGATCCTGCGGGCGTCATCGACCGAACAGTGTCGTCGATCTGCCCGAGGCCTTTTCGAGGTCCATTGTTCACCACGGCGACCTGGGGCCGGATCGCGTTGAGCAGAGCCGGCGATCCCGCGCCATCGAAGGATCCGTGGCGACCCGACTGGAGACACGATCAACGTGGCGGCTCCGCCTTCCACGTCTATCCAATAGATCTCAAAATTTTGCGATTGCGCGTGGAGTGGTCCCGACGAAACAACGAGCAACGCCAAAACCAGGAACTGTTTCATAACCGCCTCTTCGTCTTCAGCGCCGCCAATTTCAGCTCCACTTGAGCCGCCTGCAGCGAATTCTGCCACGGGAAACCGCCGCGCAACGCGACATTGAAGTAGTGTTACGACTTTGATCTCGACTGAAAGGCCCGTGATGTCTACACATCCCTCGGCGACACGACTCCAGCGACGCGACTTCCTCAAGGCCGCCGCAGCCGGCCTCACCGGTGCCGTGCCGGGGCAACTCGCCGGCCTGCGTTCGGCGACGCCGGCGGACACTCAGGGCCTCATCGGCGACGGCCGGAGACGACGCATTCTGCTGCGCGGCGGCGCGGTGCTCAGCCTCGACGCGAGGGTCCGCGACTTCGAGAAAGCGGACGTCCTGATCGATGGGACGAAGATCGCTGCGATTGGGCCCAACATCGGCGCCAACGTTGCCGCCAATGCGGAGGTCATCGACTGCGCAGGCACGATCGTCATGCCCGGCTTCATTACGACCCACCATCACCAGTACGAGACGCTCCAGCGAAGCCTGATCCCGGATGGTCTGCTTGCCGGTAGCTGGCCGCAGGAAAGCTACGGATCGGTGGTCCAGAACATCTGGACGGCCGGTCGGATCGCGGATCCAGCGAACCCCGCTGACTTCATCTGGGATTTGGGCCGAGTCCCGTACGATCCGGAGGACTTGTACATCTCCGAGCTCGTGGCCTGCCTGAGCGAAATCAGCGAAGGCGTCACGATGGGGACTGATACCTCTCAGGCGTCGCACACCCCGGAGCACACCGACGCCATGATTCAGGGACTTCTCGACTCGGGGCGCCGAATGGTTTACGACTACAGCCCGGGGATCAACCGGAGTGCGGACGGATTTCGGTACGAGTTTCCGGGCGCCGTCGGCGACACGACCAAGGGGATCGGCCGCATCGCCAAAAAGTACTTCAGCTCACGCGACCAACTCGTAACGCTCGGCTGCGGTGCCGGCCCGACGGAAGCGTTCCCGGGCGCTGGCTACACGGGGTGGCAACTGGGTCGCGCGTTCGGGGCCCTCATCAACAACCACAACGTCGGTGGTTCGAACGTGGTCATCAATGCGGCCGCCGACCCGAGGAACCTCGCCGACTGGTCCGACGTCACGTTCATCCACTGCACGCGGTGGCAAGACAATCCGCGCGCGCAGATCGGTTACGACGGAACGGCGTACCCGAACAGCAGCAAGTCGAAGGCGTGGGAGATCTGGCGCGATAGAGGGGCTCATGTCTCGATTGCCGTCCTCATCGAGATGCAGATGCGCCACGGGATGCCTCCTCTTCAGGATGCGCTCAATCACGGCATCCTGCCGAGCCTCAGCCCCGACGTCGACACGAACATGACGACCGATCCCTTCTCGCTGATGCGCGGCGCCTTCTGCCTCCAGCGCGCGCTCGCCAATGACCTCGCCTTTCCAATCAGCAACCCAGGCAGTCTGCCGATGCCCCAACTCCTCACGTCCCGACAGGTGATCGAGATGATCACCATCGCCGGAGCGGCGGCCAATCGCGTCCTGGACAAAGTGGGCACGCTGGTCCCGGGCAAAGAGGCCGACATCGTCGTGCTCGATGCGCGCAACATCAACATCTGGCCGATGAACAACGTCCCTGGCACGATCGTGACGATGATGAACCCGAGGCACGTGCGGGACGTGCTGATTGCCGGGAAAATTGTGTTCTTGAAGGGCAAGCTCGTGGGCTGGAACGTCGAGCGTCTGTTGGCGCGGCTCGAGCGCGCGCGCGACCGAGTGTTGTCGCGGATTAACGGCCGTGCGAAGGTGGGTACGCTTCCAGCCGGCAACAACAGTTTCAGCAATCCCTATCGGCCGAATCTGCTTGGTTCCTGCTGTTATAAGGGGCAGAACACCGGGGCCCCCGATTATGTGCTACGGCCTTAGATCAGTTCCCTCCCTTCTTCCTGTCGTACGGCGCGCCGGTGCCGGACGACCCTACCCGTCGTATTGCAGCACGTGCATTCCGCCATTCCAGTCGCTGACATACATCAGTCCATCGGTCGTCACGTGAACATCGCAGGTCTTCGCGGCAAGTCCGACGTTTGGCCGGGGATCGATGAGCTTTTGTGGAACTGGCGGCACCCAGGAGGCGATTTCCCTGGGCGCAAATGCGTCTTTGAGATCGAACACGCGTACGCCGGCATTGTTGTAGGTTGCGAAGATGATCTCCTCGCTGCGGAAAGAACCGGGTCGATTCTCGTGGACATTGTGCGGGCCGAACACACCAGCGGAGCAGAAGTCCCGGTCTCTCGGAGTCGGTAGTGTGGAAATCGGCACCGGGTTCTCCGGCGCCCGCACATCGACAATAAACGTGTGGAACGTGCCCTTGGCGCATTTCTCCGCGTTCGCTTCATCGACGACAACGGCGAGATTGCGGCCCGGCAACGGGAGTGGTGTGTGGGTGCCGCCGGGAAACGGTGGCGACCAGTTGATATGCGACAGCAGCTTCGGTCGCGCGACATCGCTGATGTCGTGGATGGTGAACCCGCCGTCGCGCCATGCCGCATAGCCGCGATTGCCCGCCGTGATCATGTGGTGGAGCGCAACCCGCCGCCCCGCGGGAAACGTCGGCGTCTCGCCGGCCGCGCGATTCATGCCGGGCAGCCACCAGCGCGACACGATCTCCGGTTTCGTGATCTCTTTCAGGTCGACGATGCACAGGATGTGGTCGATGAAGCCGTCGAAATGCGCGGACACGTACGCATAGCGCCCGCCCGGCCACCACAAACGGTTGATGCCGAAGCCGGGCATCTCGAGGAAGGCGATCTCCTTCATCTCCGCGGGGCTGGAAATATCGTGAATGCTCAGGCCCGAGCGGAATTTCTTGCGATTCGTGATGCTGTCGGCGAGGTTGTTTTCGAAATAGCCGCGCAGGTTGTCGTAGGACTGCATCGCCACGATATTGGCGCCGTTCGCGAGCAGCATCACATCGTCGGCGACCTGCAGGTGATGCGTGCGGGTTCCAGCGCCCGCGGAGAAGAAGCCGACCGGCTTCAAACGGCGGGGATCCCCGGCGTCGAGAATCGTCACGCCATCGTTGAACATGTGGCCGACGTAGACATGGCGTCGGCTCACCATGATCTGCACGCCGTCGGGGCGGCCGCCCTGATCGCTGTACGACAGGTGTCGGATCCGCCGGCCGATGCCATTCGACGGAATCGAGGTCCGCGAATCCTGTGACACCTGTGAAGATTGCCCGATCGGTCCAGCCGCACGCAGGTTGAACAGCCTCCCCGCCGAAGCGGCCAGACCTAGCAGGCCTTTCAGGTGCTCACGCCGAGTCATGGACGTCAGACGTCAGACTTTCAGAGCGTTCCCGCCGGCGCCAGCTTCAACAGCCTCGCCGCGTTGCCGCCGAGGATCGCCGCTTTGTCTGCGTCGCTCAGGAACGACGCGCGCAGCACGAGATCGACGCCGACCGGCCAGTTGAACGGGATGTCGGTCCCATACACGATCTGGCCGGCGCCCATTTCGGCGACGAGATGGCGCAGGCCCTCGTCGCTGAAGATCATCGTGTCGATGATGAGTTCGCGCTTGAAGTAGTCGCGCGGACGTTTCTTGTTGGCGCAGTTCGCGCCGGGCCGCACGTCGCAGGCCGCCTCGGTCCGGCCGAGGTACGACGGCAGATAGCCGCCGGCATGGCTCGCACAGATCCTCAGTCCAGGGAACTTGTCGAGCGTCCCGTCGAAAATCAAGCGCGAGAGAAAGTACGTCGTCTCGAGCGGGTTGCCGATGATGTTGCCGAGCTCGCCACGTCCGCGGAGTGCGCCCTCTTTGATGATGTTGTCGGCGCCGCCCGGGTGCATGAAGACCAGCACGCCGAGCTCTGCGGCTTTCGCCCAGAACGGATCGTACTTGGGCAACGACAGATCTTCGCCGTTCACGTGACCACCGATCGACGCACCGCGAAGCCCGAGACGCTTGATGCCATCCTCCAACTGCTCGGCCGCCAGATCGGGATGCTGTAACGCCACCGACGCGAACGCGACGAAGCGATCCGGATGCGCGGCCACCCACTTCGCGAGCCCTTCGTTCTGCACCTCGACGATCCGTTTGGCGAGATCACGATCGGCCGCGTACCACCAATAGCCGTTGATGCTGAGCGCCTGCATGTCGATGCCCTGCTGGTCCATCGCCTGCAGACGCGACGGTCCGAGGAGGTTGTTGCCCCCACCGCCGCTGCCCGAGTTCGCCAGCTTCGTGCCTTTGACCATGTCAGCCACGTCAATGACGCAGTGACAGTGCACGTCGATCACCTTGATGCGCTTCCCTCCGACCATCACTTCGCGACGCGGTGTGGAAGGAGTCTGGACGTAGATGCCGGCCGCGGCACTGGCGAGCGTCGTGACGAACTCTCTGCGATTCGGCATCTTGTCCTCACTTTGCATGCGAATGAGAACGCCGCCTGATGACGCGCCTATTCTATAATCCGCTTGACCATGAAAACCAAAGTCGCTTTCAACTCGATCGTCGCCGCCGGCCTCGCGTGGATGTCGGCATCACTCCTGGCTCACCACGGCGACGCTGGGCGATACGAAGACAAGCTCACCACGGTGAAGGGCACCGTCGTCGAGCTGCAATTGATCAATCCGCATTCGATCGTCGTGCTCGACGTCGACGAAGAGGGAGGCAAGGTCGTCAGGTGGCGCGGTGAAGCGGGCACCGCCACGCAGTTGAAGGGCTGGTGCTGGACCAGGGACGTCATCAAGCCCGGCGACAGCATCAGCATGACCGGTCGCCGGCTCAAGAACGGGTCGCCGTACATGACGCTGTCGGAATACGCGCGCGTGATCGACGCGAGCGGCAAGGTGATTTACAAAGGCAACGACCCCGGCCAGCCGAACGAACCTGGCCCGTGCGCGCCGGCGCGGACGGGTGGACGTTAAGCCGCGTGGAGCGCGATGCGTTAGCCGAGGCGTAGAGACTCTCGATGACGACGCGAAACGCGTGCACCGTCGTCGGGCTGGTGACGGGCGTCGTCGGACTCGCGGCGGCCGGAGGAGCGCAGGCGCCGGCGCGTTCGTCGCCTGCCGCTGCGCGAGCGGCGTCCCCGTCGGCGTGGAAGCAGGTCGCCTATGTCAAAGCCTCGAACCCGCGCGCCGGCGCGCAATTCGGTTATGCCGTCGCACTGAGCAGCGATGGGCGCACGCTGGCCGTGGGCTCGCAGATGGAAGAGAGCGCTGCCACGGGCGTCAACGGCAACCAGAACGATCACTCCATGTTCAGCGCCGGCGCGGTGTACGTCTACGCACGAACCGGCGCTCGGTGGGTGCAGCAGGCCTACGTCAAGGCGTCGAATACCGGTGCGGACGATCAGTTCGGGTTTGCCGTGGCGCTGAGCGCCGACGGCAATACGCTCGCCGTTTCCGCGCCGTACGAAGACAGCGCAGCCACGGGCATCGGCGGCAGCCAGGCCGACAACTCCATGGCGAATTCCGGCGCGGTCTACGTCTTCACGCGCAGCGGAAGCGCCTGGTCACAACAGGCGTACGTCAAGGCGTCCAACACCGGCGCGGCGGAGGAAGGCGATCAGTTCGGGTACTCGATCGCCTTGAGCAGCGACGGCAACACGCTGGTCGTGGGCGCGATCGGCGAAGACAGCGAGGCGACCGGCATCAACGGCGACCAGAACAACGAAGGAGCCCAGAGTGCCGGCGCGGCGTACGTGTTCACTCGCAGCGGCCGCACCTGGTCACAGCAGGCGTACGTCAAAGCCGCGAACGCGATGGCGAACTTCCTGTTCGGCTATTCCGTGGCGATCAGCGCCAACGGCAACACGGTGGCAATCGGCTCGTTCGACGAAGGTGGGTCGTCGCGCGAGGTCAACGGTCCCTACGATCGGCGAAGAGGAGGTTCGGGCGCCGTCTACGTGTTCACCCGCAACGGCACGACCTGGTCGCAGCAGGCGTACCTGAAGGCCAAGGAAGGAGACGCGCAGGATTCGATGGGCTGCTGGGTCGCGATGAGCGATGACGGGAACACGGTGGCGGCGGGTGCGCTCGACGAAGACACGCTCGTCCCCGGGATCAATGTGGTGCAGAGCGGCCACTCGGGGAGAGTCGACGCGCCGGACGACACATCCGCAGGCGCCGCCTACGTCTTCGCCCGCAACGGCACGGCCTGGTTCGAACAGGCCAACTTCAAGGCGTCGAATGTGGGAAGAACAGATTGGTTCGGCGCCCGGTTGAACCTGAGCGGCGATGGCAACACGATGGCCGTGAGCGCGCCGAACGAGGATAGCGCTGCGCAGGGCATCAACGGCAAGCAGGACGACGAATCGGCCGACGAAGCCGGTGCGGTGTACGTGTTCACTCGCGACAGCTCGACGTGGTCGGCCAGCCTGACCTATTTCAAAGGATCGAACACGGAGAAGTTCGACGAATTCGGCAGCGCGGTCGCGCTCAGCCGCGACGGGCGGACGATGGCGGTCGGGGCGCATTTTGAATCAGGCGGCGCCAAGGGGATCAACGGCAACCAGGCCGACAATTCCATGTCACAGTCTGGTGCGGTCTACGTTTTTGTTCGATGATGGCCGGCGAGCCGGCGGCGTGCCGAGGTAGATCGGCCGCACGAAGGAATCCACGATGCCACTCCCATCGAGGCGAACGACTGTGAGTGCCGCCGCAATCACGGTTGTGTGGCTGATTGGCGTGGTCTTGGCGCGCAGCCAGGGTGGGTCGGACCAGAAGCCGCCGATGGCGGAAGACGTCTTCAAGAATGTTCAAGTGTTAAAGGGAATTCCCGTGAACGAATTCATGGGAACGATGGGGATCTTCTCAGCCGCCCTGGGGATGTCGTGCGAGGATTGCCATACCGCAAGCGATCGCGGCTGGGAACTCTATGCTGCCGACACCAATCCGAGAAAGCGGATAGCGCGCCGAATGGTCCTGATGATGGCCGAGATCAATCGCGCCAACTTCGGGGGGCGGCAGGTGGTGACCTGCTACACGTGCCATCGCGCGACCGATCGTCCCGTGGTCACACCGAATCTGTCGACGCTGTACGCCGACCGGCCCTCCGAAATCCCGGACATCATCGCGCAAGCGCCGGCGGCGCCGTCCGTCGAACAAGTGCTCGACAAGTACATCCAGGCACTCGGCGGGGCGCAGAGGCTCGCCGCCGTCACCAGCTTCATCGCCGTCGGAACGAGCGTGGGGTACGGACCAGAGGGGGACAAGCGCCCGTTCGAGGTCTTTGCGAAAGCTCCGGGTCAGCGGACCACGATCACGCATACGCTCGACGGAGATAGCACCACGGTCTACGACGGCCGCGCCGGTTGGATCGCGGCGCCCCATCGGCCGGTGCCAGTGCTCGCGATCGCGGGACATGAATTGGACGGGTTGAAGCTGGACGCCAATCTGTCATTTCCGGCGCGGATCAAAGAGGCCCTCGGCCAATGGCGCGTCGGCTCGTCGTTCACCATCGATGATCGCGACGTTCACGTTGTTCAGGGAGCCGGCGCCGGCGGCGCGATCGCGACGTTGTACTTCGACAAGGCCTCGGGCCTGCTCGTGCGGCAGGTGCGCTATGCGCAATCGCCGGTCGGCAGGATTCCCATGCAGATCGACTACGCCGATTATCGCGACGTCTCCGGAATCAAGATGCCATTTCGATGGACCGTCATCTGGCTGGACGGGCAGGACACCGTTCAGTTGGATGAAGTCCGGCCGAACGTCCCCATTGACGCCGCGAGGTTCACCAAACCGGCGCCAGCGCCAGCGCGCTGACCCTGCCCCTGGCTCTGTCGTCAGGTGACATCGCGGTCGAACCGCTTTCAGCGGATCAGTTCAATCGTGTAGGGTGCAAAACCTCGACGCGCCGCGAGGACGTATTCGCAAACGACACGCGTAACGTGCAGAAATGTTGTTGCGCCGGGCGGCAGTACTCACGAAATCACAACCACCAAGTCGATCACGACAACGCTGGCCATCTTCGACAGAACCCACGTGGCTCAAACACTCGAAGTCCTCACGATCTCCGCGCTGGATCTGGGCGAAGAAACGGTTCTCCGTGCGCGCTGGAACACGCCAAGAACCCACTCCGCCATTAAGTTATTGATACACGGGGCTAGATTTGGCGGAGAGGGTGGGATTCGTGCCGAGCGCGACGCGAGTCGCGCGAAGCCTGAAGACGACCCGAAGCGCCACGACCGAGCGAGAGCGAGGGAGTGGCGGAGAGGGTGGGATTCGAACCCAGTCAGCCCCTGTAGAATCTGGAACTTACAGATTCCAAATTGCCAGCGTTGCCGTAGATGCCAGCGATGCCGCGGGGCCTTGCTCGATTTTACCCGACGAAGACGGACCTGACTGCATCCGGCTCGCCGAAGAAGTTGACGGCCTTTCGGCGGCGGCCCTCGGCTGAGCGATCACAAGAAAGCCCTCGATGACTTCACTCCGGCGATCCGGCTCGGCCCTCGATTCGCACGGGCCGATCTCAATCACTGGACTTTAACGATCGCGATCCCGGCTGCCTGAGGTACCGGCTGCTGTGATCCGGTCGGCGTCAGATGGCCAGTCCTGTGATCGATCGCAAAGACGACGACGTTGTCGCCGTTCTGATTGGCGCAGAAGAGATACTCGTTCGACGGATCGATGGTGATGTTTCGTGGCGTTCGACCGAGGCTCGGAATGTGCTCAACCAGCCTAAGCGTGCCCTTACCAGGATCGACTGAATACAACGCCAGACTGTCGTGGCCACGGTTGCTGACATACAGCCACTTGCCTTCGCGGTCGATCTGAATCTCCGCCGTTGAATTGTTCGCCGAGTAACCGTCCGGCCGGGTCGAGATCGTTTGCATCGCCTTCAAGTTGCCGTCGTGTATCTCGAAGACCGTTACCTTGGAGTCGGTTTCGTGATTCACATACAAGAAGCGGCCATTCGGATGGAGTTGCAGACGCCGAGGGCCGGACCCGCCCGGCAGGCTGACAAACGGCGGATCCAATTGTGTTACGGTGTGGCTGGCGGCATCGATGCGATAGCTGTAGACGCGATCGAGACCGAGCTCGGCGACGTAGGCGAACTTACTGTCCTTGCTGAACACGATCCCGTGCGCCTTCGGCCCCGGTTGGCGCGGCGAGAGCGGCGTCCCGGTGTGCCGGTCCGTGTAGAACGGTTCGCTCAGCCTGCCGTCTGCCTCGACACGGTACAACGTGAACGTGCCGCTGGCGTAGGTCACCGTGCCCGCCAGCGTGCCGCTCGAGTCGAGCACAACCTGATTCGCAAGGTCGCCCTTCGCCGATACCTTATTCAGCAATGTGAGCATGCCCGTTTTGTGATCGATTCGGTAGGCCGCTACGGTATCGATCTTGTCTGGACTCTGCCAGCTCACCGCATACAGATACTTTCCGTTCGGCGATGCCCACAGGTGCGCCGGGTTGACAACCTCGGCGGCGATGCCGAGAGGCAAAAGAGTGCCGCTCTTCGGATCAAACCTGAACGCGTAAATCCCCTTTGACGCGGATGTCGTCGTCGACGTGGGATGGGTATAGCTGCCCACAAACGCCAGGTAGTCGCCGGTCGACTTCTGCGCAGGCGCGCTCGATACGGAAAGCAGAACGGCGGCTGCGATTAGAAACGTGAGACGCCTCACGAGTTCTCCCCGGTTATTTCGTTCCGGCGTTTTTCAAAAACTGATCCGGCGTCAGCGCGCGTGAAGTAAAGCGCGCCTGTCTCACCGCACCCTTGAAGTAGTTCACGTGATTCATTCGCGTGCCGACCGACGTCCCACCGGGGCCGTGGGGCTTGAATGCAAGCTCGGCTTCGCCCTGAAGCTCGCCATTGACATAGCTGCGGAAGATTTTCCCGTCGTACGTGGAGGCGACGTGATACCACTGCCCGATCGGATGTAACTTGTCGCGAAGCAACAGCGCTTCGCTGTACCCCGGGCCGGCGAGAAACGCGTCAAGACACCATTGATTGCCGTTGATGATACGCAGTTCGAACAAAAAACGCGCGTTCGCGTCCTGGGTACTGCTGCCGGTCAGTGTGACGAGCTGGCCCGTTGCCGCGTTGCGCTCGGCAAGGTGAAACCACCGCTGCTCGACCGCGCCGCCGTCCGGACGAAAAATTGCCTCGAACGTGAACTGTTCGGCCCCGGCCAACGGATGCTGGTCAATGTAAATCGAATCATCGACGCCGTCGAACTGGGCCGCCTTCCCAAGCGGCGTCTCAATCACCTTTGGATTGCCGTCCACCTTGACCGGCAAGCCGCCGATATTGTCGAGCCGGTCGAAGGTCCACGTCGTCTGGCGAGGCGCGTTCTGCGCCGCGGGCCCAGGAGCCGTGGCGATCGCGTACGCCATGACGATGAGAGGCAGAGCGCTCCGGTTCATACGGTTCCGCCCGTGTCGTCTCACTTGCTTTTAACCGCAAACGACGACAAGAACCACGGGCCTTTCTGCGGCACATCTGCGGGACACCGGCCGACGGTCCCAGCGATGGCGAGTGCGACTGCGTATCGTGTTCTCGGCATGACACTCCAGGGAGTGGGTGGCTGCTCCCGCTACCGTTCTCCCTCAGGCGGTCCGCCACGGCGACCCGTCGCGGGTGGCGCGACCCTTCCCTGACGCGTGAGGAAGGCCATGAGGTCTTTGAACTCGTCGGGCGTCAGTCGTTTGTCGTAATCGGTTGGCATCAGGCTCCTGGGCTCGACGGCGACTTTGCGCAATTTCGCTTTGTCGAACAGGTGGAGCTGCTGATCGTTGCCGATCATCTGCAGCGAATAGCCATCCTCGTTCAGGAGCACGCCATCGATCGTCTTGCCGTCGGCCGTTGTGACGAACACTGGCAGATAGGAGTCCATCGTCGGCAGCGTCCGCAGATGCGCGCCACCGCTGCCGTAGACACGATGCTGCTGTTTGGTCAGCGCATCGACGATTGAGCTGGACTTTCGAATACCCGCAATATTCGCGAGGTCAGGTGCCGTCAGTCCACCCCTGCCAGATAGCATGTGGCAACTGCCGCATTGCCCTTTGCCCCAGAACACCGCCTCGCCGTGCGCGACGTCTCCGGGCAGCGGGTTGTCGATCGCGGTGCCGCGAAGCGCGTGGATGTATGTGACGATCTTCCAGATGTCGGTGTCGGGGAGACGCTGCGGCGCCATTGGCGTACCCGGTACTCCGTTCTTGATGATGCTGAACGTCTGCGGATCGGAAGCCCCAATATCTACGCGATCGCCTGACACAATCGCCGGTCCAATTTCTCCACCGCCGCCGCCGGCGCCATGACACGTGGTGCACTTCTGATTGTAAAGATCTTCACCTTCTGAGATCGCCTGCGCGTTGCCAAGAAACGGATTCTGCGGCCCAGCTCCCCCGCCGCGCTGGCCCAGCAGAGATCCCGCGGAACAGACGACCAGCAACCCTGCAACGACAAGACTTGCCCTCATGCGCCGCCTCCTAACGGGAATCGGATAGGCCAAAGGCGAACACATTGGTACCCGACATGATCGCGAAGAACTGTTGACCATCGACGCTGTACGTCGCCGGAGCAGCCGTGATGACGTCGCCTGTATTGAAATGCCACAACGATTGCCCGGTTTTCGCGTCGAGTACGCTCACCTGCCCAAACTGCTCGGGGGCAAATAGGACTCCGCCAGCGGTGGACAACAGCCCAGGGCCGTAGTGATTCGACCGCACGGCCTTGTACTCCCAGACTCTCTTTCCGGTGAAGGCATCAATCGCTCGCACGTAGGCCTGCCAGGGATCGCTGGCGCTTTCGTAGTACCCCGTGGGGGACTCCGAATCGGTGCTGGAGGTGATTGTGTTCACGCCGCAGCCTTCGTGCGCAACCACGTAGAAATAGCGCGTATCGGGGTTATAACTCGGTGAAGGCCAGTTCGTCGCTCCCGCAGTCGACGGACAGGTAACGGTTCCTTTCACCGACGGCTCATGACCAGGCGCAAGAATCGGTCTTCCTTCCGGAGTCAGGCCCGTCGCCCAATCCAACTTGTCGACAAACGGCGTCCCGAGGAGAAATTGGCCGTTGGTTCGATCCAGCACGTAGTAAAACCCATTGCGGTTGGCCTGCAGGAGAAGCTTCCGCGGCTGTCCGCGGAAGCTCGCGTCCACGAGCACAGGGATTTCCATCGAGTCCCAATCGTGGACGTCGTGCGGCGTGTTCTGGAAATGCCACTTGAGCGTCCCCGTCTTCACATCAAGCGAAACGATGGCTTCGCTATAGAGGTTGTCCCCTTCGCGTCCTTGCCCTGTCCATTGAGGGTTCGGCTGCCCGGTTCCATAGTAGAGAAGACCTAACTCCGGGTCGTAGGACCCGCTGAGCCAGATCGGGGCACCGGCGGGCGTCGCGCCTCCCCATGTTTTGTATGCCTGCTCGCCGGGCTTCGGCAGCGCAGACCATGTCCACATGTGCTTTCCGGTTTCTGCGTCGTATGCCTGAATGAAGCCGCCCGGGCGATTGCCTGTGACGATGACCTTGCCGTCGGCGACAAGCGGCGCGCCGCCGGCGATGGTGTACCCGCCTTCGGACTTCACATCCCACCGAACACCGCCGACACGGGCATCTAGTGCAATCAGATGACTGTCCGAGGTGACGACGTACACCTTGTTACCGTAAATTGCCGTGCCGCGCTGTCTGGTGGACGATGCGGGCTGGCGCTGATACCTCCAGATGATGTTGCCGCTGCGGGCATCGATCGCATCGAGTCGATTGAAACCGGAGATGTACATCACGCCATTGACCACAATCGGCGTCACTTCCCCTTCTTCGGCGCCGTCGACGTGATACACCCACTTAGCCTGCAGGCGCGACGCGTTCGCCGTTGTCACCTGTTTCAACTGCGAATAGCGCTGCGAGTTGTACGAACCGCCGTAGGTGACCCAGTCCTTCGGATCCGGATTGATCAGCATCTGATCCGGTGTTCGCACCTGTGCCGAGGACCGGACGCAGAGCAGGAGCAGGACCACGCTCAAGAACAGAGCATTCTTCTTGGACACGAAGATCAACCTCTTTAGAAAATCAGCTTCAACCCAAACTGCAACTGGCGCATGTCGGTGCGAGTCGAGTTGATCGTGCCGAACGCCACGCTACTGAAGTTCGTGTTGGGGTCTCCCCAGTTCGGATGATTCAGGAAGTTGAACGCCTCGACACGCAACTGGATGTAGTTGCTGGCACTGATCTGGAACTGCTTGGAGGTGGAAAAGTCCCAGCTGATGATGCCGGGGCCAATCACTTCGCCTCTGCCAGCGCTCCCAAATGCACCGGCCGCGGCCCTGGAGTAGGCGGCGGTGTTGAACCACCGACTGACCGCCGGATTATCCAGCGCAGTACTCACCCCTGCCACGCGATCGGGGCGACAGCAGTTGCCGATGTTGGCGGTGTCTTCGCCGGCCGCGATCGTCAGTGGGAATCCCGACCCGATCGTGACGATCGAATTGAGCTTCCAGCCGCCAATCACTTTGCCCAGCACTCCCTCGCTGAGGTACTTTCTGCCGGGTCCGAACGGTAGGTCGTACACCGCGGAGGTCACGAACCGATGCCGTTGGTCGAAAACCGATGGACCGTCCTCGCACGACAGGCAGTACGAGTTCTGCGGGTTCAGCGGGTCTGTGCCCAGCGTGCGAATGCCGCTGCCGTTGTCGGTGGACTTGGAATAGGTGTAGCTGCCAAGGACCGTCAAGCCGTTCGAGTAGCGCCGGGTGAGCTTCAAGCCCAGAGAGTTGTACTTGGAATAGCCGACATTGGCCGCACCCTGGAACAAGCCGAACTCGGGAAATGGCGAGCGCGACGCCACCGAGCTGGTCCCGGGAACCGGCTGGTTCGCCAGATTGATCCAGCGCTGGAGGCGGCGCCCCCGCGATCCGAGGTAGCTGACTTCCAAGGCCATATTCCGCGTGAACTCCTGCTGGACGCTCGTCTCCCACTCATCGACATACGGCGTTTTGCGATCGATGTTGCTCGTCAGCACCAGAGGTCTGACGACGCACAGCACGCCAGCAGGCGTATTGCATGGATTCCCGCTACCGAAATTGAACGGATCGGTCCAGGTCGAAATCAGGTTGGTCGAGGTGGACTGCACCGTCAGGCGCCCTTGCAGGTTTCGGTTCATGTCGAAGGCAATGTTCCCGATGTCCTGGACGAAGAACCTGCCGACGCCTGCGCGCAAGACCGTTTTTGGCGTCACGCTCCAGGCGGCACCGAAACGAGGTGCGAAGTTCGTATAGTCGGCCTTGATCAGCCGATGGCCCAGACGGCCGTCCCTTGCCACCTGGATGTCGGGAGAGAAACGAATCCCCGCGTTTTCGTAGAAGTCACCGTTGCCTGCGCGGACCAGTACAGGATGCAGGCTGAGGTCGGCCACTTGAGGTTGCGGGGTATTCAGGGGAATAACGGCCGCAATCTGCCGCTCCGCGGTGTCGGTCCACGGTGGCGTGAATTCGTAGCGAAGGCCGCTGGTGATCGTGAGGTTGGGTCGGAGCTTCCATGTGTCGCTGATGTAGTAGGACTGGCTGAAGGCCGTGAGCCTCGCCACAGCCAGACCGGACGCATACGACCACGTCCCCAGGTAGCCAAGCATGTAGTCGGCGAAGCCGTAGCCCGTCGCCACATTGTTATTGAACCCGGCGGCACCGCGCGCGAACTGGTTGCCGTCCTGGTTGTAGTGATCGAGCCGCAGGTCAGCGCCCGTTTTCACGAAGTGTGAGCCACGATTCCAGGACAGGTTCTCGGTGAACTGCCAGTTCTGGTTCGAATTGATGTATGGGGAATTGGAATCCGGCCCAAAACCTGAAAACCCTGCGATGGCGATGTTTGGAAGGCCCCAGGCGTCGGGCGGCACCTTGGTGGGAAGAGAAAGGCCTACGGCCGCGATCGGGTCCATCACGTTGTTCAGCTCCGTGCCGGCATTGTTGAAAAACCGGTTGTAGCCAAAGCGCATTTCATTGACGAGGCTCGCGCTCAAGACCCGCGTGTTGTCGATGAGTGCCTGTTGCGCTCTGGTGGCCACGGTCCCGCCGTTGAGCCGAATCCCGCCAGTGAACTGTCCCTCATCGGTCCAGCCGTAGCGGCCATACCAACTCGACTTGCTGCTTTCGGTGAAGTCCACACGGACGTTGATCTGGTCCTTGTCGGTTCTGTTCATGTTCACAGCGTTGAAGTTGTTCGCCAACCCCGATGTGGGCTGGTTGGGCAGCGGGTAGTAATCGAGCATGGCCAGAGAGATGGGACTCAGTCGCGACACGGGGATGATATTTCCGGGAAATGGCGCGTTGGTGAGCGGATCTCTGATCGTCGCGCTCCGCTCCGAGAAATCCCCCCGCCGCATCGCGGCAGACGGCACGCTGAAGAGCGTCTCTTTCTGGTTGCGCAACCGGAAGCCCTCGTAATTCCCCATGAAGAACAGCTTGTTCCGGCCGTCGACGAGGCGAGGAATCCGGACCGGACCGCCGAGCGTAAACCCGAACTGGTTCCACCTGAACGGGCTCGACTTCGGTGTGTCGCCGCCGAAGGCGTAGGGGAGGGCGTCCAGCTTGTTGTTGCGAAGGAACTCCCACACGGTGCCATGGTAGGTGTTGGTACCGCTCTTGGTCGTCACGTTCACCTGACCGATGCCGCGACCGAATTCCGCCGAATAGATGCCGCTCTGAACCTTGAACTCCTGCAGCGCGTCGATCGACGGCAGCAGGATGTAGGAATTGAAGTTCACATCGGTGTTGTTCATGCCATCCAATGTGTAGTAGTTCCACTCGCGCCGGCCGCCGCTGATGGACAGCTGCTGTCCGGACCGATCGCCGCCCTGGCGGGTGCCGGACTGGCCAGCATCGGCAAAACTCGCCGACACATTGGGCGTCAACGAGACCAGCTGTAGAAAACTTCGGCCGTTAAGAGGGAGATCCACGATGCGACGATTGTCGATCACCGTGCCAATCGCCGTGTCTTCGGTATTGATCATCGGCGAGCTGCCGACGATCTCCACCGTCTCTTCGATCGTGCCTATGGCGAGGGAGAAATCCAGGCGGACCGTTTGCTGGGTCTGCAGCTCGACGCTGTTCCGAACCGCGCTCTGAAACCCCTGCAATTCCACTTTCACGTTGTAGGTTCCGGGGAGCAGGTTGGGAAACACGTAAACGCCTGCGGTGTTGGCCGGCTCGGTGGCCACAACCCCAGTCTGCGGATTCGTGACGGTGATCGACGCGCCGGGCAGCACGCCGCCGCTGGCGTCCACGACCCTGCCGGTGATCTGCCCGAACGTTTGTGCCGATGCGAGACCAGCGGCGAGCAGTAAAGACACGCCGACGAGCCACCGGACCTTTCTGCACATAAAGCCTCCCCGCTGTTGCGATTGGGCGGACTATAGCAGCAAGAATCGTTGCCAACTGTGACAAATTAAGCGAAGAGAACGACGTCACACAATTGTTTAAAGTGTTGGCGGAGAGGGTGGGATTCGTGCCGAGTCGCGACGAGCGAGAGCGAGTCGCGCGACGCCTAAAGACGACCCGACCCGACCCGACCGAGCGACGCGAGGGATGGCTTGCCAACCGTAGCTCGCTGCAACTGAGGGGGCCCACCTTCGCGCGAGTCACGAGCGAAGGTTGGCGGAGAGGGTGGGATTCGTTCCTGCGAATCCCGCTCATTTCAACGATTTAGGCCAGTTTTCAAGCACTCACAACGCTAGAACCGCTCAAAACCTGAGTATCAGGTACAAAACAGGTACAGCCCCAACACAACTCTCGCGCCGTTCGGGGGCAACCGCGGCCGTGGGGCACCTCACAACCATGGACGCGCGTGTGTGCCCCGCGCTTCGATCGGAACGCGGTGGACGCAAGCCCAGTTACCAACGGCGTGACGTGGCTTCGGGTGTAAGCGCGACCCGCTCTTCGATAAAGAACGTCGAAGCGCCAATGAGCGTCGACGAGATTGCCGGACTTCGCGAACGTGCGACCGGACGCGTGCGCCTCGTCGCGCCGCTCCTTGCGGCCAAGATGGTGATTGCGCCGAAGCTGGAACAATTCACGCGCGACTATCCGGACGTCGATGGTCCGGATACCCCGTTGCTCCGTCTGGTCCCCAGGTGATCACGAGCGATTTGGCGTTGGCGACGCGCTACAAATGAGCGATTTCGAAGGCGGCCGCAGGTGAGCCGCCGGAACGCCGCCGTCGCAGCCGCGACGCGATCCATTCTCCACGAATCGTCAGCGGCCGGTCACGAACTGGAAGTCCTTCAGAAGCTGCGGCCGCGTCCGCATGACGGTGTAGCCCCAACTGAGCAACCCGCTCGGAACGTCGTTCCATGTTCCCTCTCGGCCGAACAGCAGATAGCTGTCCCAGAGCGCGTCGACGCGTTGGGGGAACACGCCGTCACCGCCGCGCGAAGGACGCAGCGACTGCAGGTTCTCGAGAAACCAGCGGCCTGCGGCCTTTGGCTCGTCCCATCGGTGCTCGACGCGCCGATCGACCAGCAGCTGACTCGGCCACTTCTCCGCCGCATCCCCGGGGTACATGCGGAACCAGATCACGAACACACCAAGGTCGCTGTTCGGATTCTTCGCGAGCAACTCGTTTTGCGCCCACCTGGCGCCGGCGACGCACGCCGGTCACGTCGGCGACAGCAGCAGGATCAGGCGCGGGCGTCCGCTGAGGCCGTTGAACCAGCTCTTGAGCTCCGGAATGCCGCGCAGCTGGGTCAGCGACGCGGCGGCCGGCGCCGGCTGCGGCATTGCCACCACCAGCAGAGCGAGCAGCGCGGCCACCGCTGAAATGCGCTTCATGGTCTATCTCCCAATTCCGATCAGGGGCCAGTATAACGGCACCAGCAGCAGCAGGATGAGCGCGGTGACGATCGACAGGAGCGCGCCGACCTTCAGCATGTCCTTGTTGTCGAAGTAGCCGTACGAGTAGCCGAC
>Ga0111539_10002247_pt1 | contig 25747 bp, 10 predicted proteins | sample RhiMethybrSRZTD1_FD_79667 | JGI IMG/M metagenome (GOLD analysis project Ga0111539, IMG submission 79667) | Populus rhizosphere microbial communities from Tennessee, USA - Rhizosphere MetaG P. TD hybrid SRZTD1 (version 2) (version 2) | ecosystem: Host-associated > Plants > Roots > Rhizosphere >...
ATTTCCGTCGGACACACGAACGTGAAATCCTTCGGCCAGAAGAACACGACCCGCCACTTGCCGGGATGCGAGGCCTGGTCGAACGGCTGGAAGGCGTGCGCGAGGTCGTTCGACACGACGCCGGTCAGGGAAAAGTGCGGAAATTTCTGTCCAACAGTCAACATCATCTCTCTCCTGCAGGAGCTGTCAAAAGTGTGTGAGGGGAATGATGCGGATGAGGGCTCCATTTTTCCAATCGATTGACCTAAACTGGTCGATAGGAATCGGCTATTGCACCCGCACCGCCATGAACCTGCGTGACCTGCGCTACTTCGTCGCTCTTGCCGACACGCGCCACTTCGGCAAGGCCGCGGAGCGCTCGTTCGTCAGCCAGCCAACGCTGTCGGCGCAGATCAAGAAGCTCGAGACCTATCTGGGGGTGCAACTGATCGAACGCCAGCCTCGCAAGGTGGCGCTGACCGAAACCGGCGCGAAAATCCTGCCGCTGGCACGCCGCATCCTGCAGGAGAGCGACGAGATCGTCTCGCTGGCGCGCAACGAGCACGATCCGCTGTCGGGAAAACTCAAGCTGGGCCTGATCCCGACGATCGGTCCTTACCTGCTGCCGCTGGTCGCGCGCAAGCTGCGCAAGCAGCTGCCGCGGCTGAAGCTGATGCTCTACGAGCACCAGACGCAGCCACTGCTGGAAAAATTGAAGGCGGGCGATATCGATGTGGGCATCCTCGCGCTGCCGGTGCCGCTCGATGGCCTGGAAGCTCGCCCGCTCTACGACGAAGATTTCACGCTCGCGGTGCCGAGCACCAGTCCGCTGGCGAAGCGAGCGAGCGTCAAAGTCGACGATCTCACCGGCGAGACGCTGCTGCTGCTCGAAGACGGTCACTGCCTGCGCGATCAGGCGCTCGATGTCTGCAGTCGCATCGACGTGAAGGAGAGTGAAGACTATCGCGCCACGAGTCTCGAGACGCTGCGGCAGATGGTCGCGGCCGGATTGGGGATCACCTTGTTGCCGCAGCTCGCGACGCGCGGGCCGTTCGGCTCGGGCCACGGCCTGACGGTGAAGTCGTTCGCACGGCCAGTCCCTTCGCGCAGCGTCGGCGCAGTGTGGCGCAAGAGCACGGCACGCACGGACGCGATCAAAGCCGTGTGCGACGTAGTCCACACGTCGATGGCTTCCTGAGCGCGCGATGCCTGAGGCCAGTCTTCCCAGCATCGGCGATCTGCACGACGACCAGATCGTGGCGCTGCTGCGCTCCGGCGCGCACGCAGCGCTGCTCATCGCGTACTTCGGCGAGTCGGAGTACCGCGAGCTCGCGCAGCTGGCGAAGCTGGCATTCACGCGTCGCAATCCGCGCGGCCGACGCGTGTTCGTACTGCCGGGCATCATGGGATCGCGGCTCGGCCTGGTCGCTCGCCGCAGCTATTCCCTGCTCTGGCTGCATCCGACTGCGCTCGCGAATGGCGAGCTCGCGCAACTCGCGATGCCGGGGTCGCGCGCATTGCGTGCGGTCGGCGTGATGTTGCCGGGCTATCTGAAGCTGCGACTGCACCTTGAAATTGCGGGTTTTCGGCCACTCTTTTCCCCGTTCGACTGGCGTCACGACGTCGAGCGCCTGGCGCGCGCGTTTGCGCAGACGATCGAGCGCAGTGGCGAGCGCAAAGCGCTCGTGGTCGGTCACAGCATGGGTGGTCTGGTCGCGCGCGCCGCCCTGGCACACGACAAGAAGCGGCGGATCGCGAAGCTCATTCAGCTCGGCGCGCCGAACGATGGGTCGTTTGCGCCGCTGCAGGCGTTGCGGGCGGTCTATCCGACGGTGCGCAAGATCGGAGCGCTCGATCGCCATCACACCGCGGAGCAGCTGGCGCGCAAGGTGTATCACACGCTGCCCGGCATCTATCAGATGCTGCCCTCCACTGAACCCGACCTGCTCGACGCGGCTCATTGGCCGAACGACGAGTTGGCTCCCGACCTGAAGTTGCTGGCCCGCGCCCGGAGGATCCGTGCGCGCTTGCCGCAGGCCGACGAGCGTTGCAGCGTGATCGCGGGCTTCGGGCAGGAGACGATCGTGTCGGCCGCGGTCCGAGGACATGGCTTCGAGTACGAGTATCGACCCGCAGGCGACGGCACCGTGCCGCTGGCGCGTGCGCGCTGGGCCGACGCTGCGACATGGTTCGTGAACGAGAATCATGGCGCGCTGACGCAGAATGACGAGGTACTGGCAGCCGTCGCAGACATCTTGAAGAGCGGCGACACGCGTCGATTGCGCACCACGCTGCCGCGTTCCCCCGACGTAGCAGCCAGGACAGTGACGGATGACGACCTGCGCGCAGGCGCAACTCACAAGGTGCAGTGGGAGAGGCTTTCGCTCGAAAGCCGGCGGCGTATTCTCGATCCGGTCCTGACGCCGGAATTCCTGGCGCCGCCGAGATCGTGAGGTCAAGACGTGCGCCGCTACATGCGGGAGAAACACTGTCGAACTGTCAATTTGTCTCGGCGCCCGAGTTCCGAGTCTTGTTCAGACAGCTCAGCTCGACTGCAACTTCGGGGGCGTCGAGGTCCACTAGAAATGGATCACGCAGAAGTCGCAGCAAATGGACATAGATGGGGAACTTGTAACGCACGTGCGCAATCGTTTGACCCGCCGATTGCACGCGCAAGGTTCGGTACCAGATTCCCTGGTTGAGCTTCAACGACACGGCTGGAGACGAAAGGTCGAAGAGTTCGCGCCCGATGACGAGCCAAAGATCCTGCTTATAGTCGGGCGCAGTTTCCGCAGAGGTGCGGATGCCGGAAAAATATGCGACGAACACCTCGCCGGCCGGAGTCTGCAACTGCGAGCCGGCTCCCAGAATCTCCTCGAGTCGCGCATTTTCCTCTCGCAGCACCACGTCCACTGCGTTTCGAGTGATGCGCAGCGTATAACCTGCGTCCCGCCCATGGATGTCTGCGACGACGACGATAGGCGGTGGCGAACGCCCTTCACGATCCGGCGCAAGCGGCATTTGTCCGTCGCAACCTAGTTGCAGCCACAAGTATCGCTGATGAGGTCACCCAAATTGTATCCGGCGGCAAACGCTGCCGCGAGGTTGAATGGCAGGCTCGTCTTGCCGGCGCTCGCAGCGAAGCTTTCGGCCCCCTTATTTATGAATCTTCGGAGCGCCCACCCCGTTTTCCGGTAGTCCGAGAAGAAGTAGGAAAGCGGCCTCCCCCGGAAGTAGCGCTTCAACGCATTGCGCTCGTTCGAAAGTGCGACGGCATCTGCCAGGCTGGTCGGAACCTTGCGGGCTAGCTTGCTTACTCGAGCGATGTAGGAAAATCGACCGACCGGCATGAGCTCACTGCCGATGAAGTCGCCACCGAGGTAGAAAGGCGAGCACTTGTCGATACTGCCGCTGTCGACGCCAAAGGCGCTGCGGGCCGAATCTCCCGATACGAGACCGATCGTCGCAGCCGAAATGACGCCATCGCCGAAGCCTGTCAAGGCATCGGCGAGCCGTTGATCGAGGGGGTCACCAAACCACCATAGGCCAAGCGGATCGATCAGGTTGAGAGGATCGCCACCCACGTAGGAGTACGTGTTCATGCCGCCGAGCAGACCGATCGGATCCTCGCTGATGAATCGACTGAGTTCAGGGCTGTAGTAACGCGCCCGGTAGTAGAAGAGACCCGCGGCGCCGTCGTTCTCGCGACCGGTGAATTGGAAGGATGTGGCGTCGGTACCGGCCTTGGACGCTGCACCGTAGGGCGAATATGAGTAGCTGGCGGTTACCTGCCCGACCGCATCAGTCAACAAGCGCGTGCTGCCGATCGCGTCGGCGAGATAGCTGGTGGTACCGGATGCCGTGCTTCGAGCGTAGGTCTGATCCAGACCGAGTCCCTGCAACAAGAAGTCATCGTTAACCTTGATGGCGTTCAGACCGTCATGTAGATACGACGTCGCGGCTCCAGACACCTCCTTGCCCACACGTCGGCCCAGACTGTCGTATGCAAACGTGCTCGCACCGGCACTGCTCGCGACCAACTGGTCGCGCACGTTCCAGCCGAACGTCGTAGAGCCTTGGTCAGTGAGATTCCCGTTATCGTCATAGGACAACGAACTCTGGCCCCATGCTGTCAGTCGGTTCGCAGAATCGTAGCTCGCTGCGCTTACCGTCGATGGCAAGGACAACGTCGCAAGACTGCCGCTCGAAGCTACGCGCCGACCGGCAACATCGTAGCTGTATGCAATGTCCGCCACATGCGCCGCGCCCCTGTCATATGTGATGGAGAGCAACTGGTCCGCGTCGTCGAATGCGTAAGTACTCACGATGCCGTTGGGCAAGGTCGTCGTCGCGCGACGGCCTGCCGCGTCGTAGGTCATTGCAACAGACACAGCGCCTCGCGCGATTTGCGTGAGTCGATCAGCGTCGTCGTACTCGTATGTGACTGGCGTTTGCCCTGCCACGGTAAGTTGCGTCCGACGACCTGCCTCGTCGTACGTGTAGTCGACCTGTCCCTGCTGGCTGACCTCGCGAGTCAACTGATCGAGTCCGTCATAGTCTCGCGTGATCGTTCCGTTCACGGTATCGATGAACTGATGCGGGCGGTTGCCCGCATCCCAAATCACTGTCACGCTGGAATTGTCCGCGTACGTGACGGTCTTGAGACGGTTCAATGCGTCATACGTATACAAAGTCGTCTGGTCTTTGCGATCGGTCTTCGACGTAAGATTCCCCATTCCGTCGTAGTCGTACGTCTCCGTCTTGCCGAGCGGGTCTGTGTAGGTTCTGACGCGATTACGGGCGTCGTAGGTGAACTCGTGCGTACTCAGTTCACGGGGGTCGCGGACAGTCCGCACGTTGCCATTCGCGTCGTACGTCACAGTCGTGACACCGCCACGAGAATCGACCGAGCGAACCAGCCGATCGAGCGGGTCATAGTCGTAGCGAATGCCGCTATTCGCCGGATCCCTAACACCGGTGGTTCGCCCGACCGCATCCGTGAAGAACGACGTCGTGCGATTCAGTGGATCGGTTAGCGCGGCAACATCGCCCTGGTCGTACTCGATGCGAGTGGTCCTGCCCAATGCGTTGGTGATGGACACCAATCTCCCTCGCGCGTCGTACGTGGCGCGATCAGTGTGGCCCAAAGGATCTGTCGTGCCGGTCAGATTGCCAGCCGCGTCGTAGTCGAACAGCGTTTGGCGGTTGAGCGAATCTGAATACGAAACGACATTGCCGAAGGCTGAGTCGTAGCTCAACGACACAGTGACAGCTTCAGGTGTGCCGAACAGCGCCGTCATCGACGTCGGTCTTCCCATCGGGTCATACGCCGTCTTCGTCACCCGGTTGAGCGCGTCAGTCCTCGTCAGAAGCAAGTTCATACCCGTTTCACGCGCGAACGTAGTCGCCTGCTGCTCCGGCTGCCCAACCGCATCAACGACCTGCGTTATGTACCCGCTGTCATTGAACGACAACTGCGTAACGAACCCTCTCGGATTCGTCACAGTCGTCATCGACACTTTGCCTGCGCTATTCAACGCATACGCAAATCCCCACACAGCGTTGTCTGCCAGCGTCTGCTGCTGCACGCGGCCGTTACTGTCGTACAGGTTCGTCACCATTGTGTTGCCGCGCTTGTCGGTGACCGTCGTCATTCGATGCGCGCTGTCGTACGCGTACTGCTCGAACTTGTTGTCCGGGTCTGTAACCTTCGACAGCCGACCTTCCGAGTCGTACTCGTAGCGTACCGTTCTGCCGATGTTATCCCGAGCGAGACGGATACGATTGGCGGCGTCGTACTCGAGTGTGATGTAGCGGCCATTGGGAGACGTGATTCTCGAAATATTGCCGCCGGTGCCGGCACGTGCAATCGACACAGCGTTGCCGTACCGATCGCGAATGCCGACCAGCGTGTTGGGCGAGTGGTCGCTGAATTGATAGACGCTCTTGTCTCGCGTCGTGATCTCCCAGCGATCGGCCGGCACGTTCATCCGCAACTGGGCGCCTTGCCACGACGAAGGCGTGCTCACGTGTTGATAGACGCTATCGGCGAGCCCACTGCCGGCGACTCTCTGGAATCGCACGCCTCCGCCATCCGGCAGCACCAGATCCACGGCCGCCGGAGCGCCGTTGGGATTGCCGCTCGGGTTGCTCAGGAACATTCCGTACGTGTGATTCGTGCCGATGCCGAAATCGCGCGAGATAGCGTCCTTGGTGCGGTAGGTTCGCGTCAGCGCTAGCGGCATGGTATCGGCGATGAACAGATCCGTGACGCTATGGATGAACAGGCCGGTCGCGCAATCAACCGGGTCACCTTTCTTGCAACTGTGCGTCGGCCCGTCCGCCGGCTTCTTGCCGACGTTCTCCAGCCCGTAACCAAACGCCATCAGGTTGCGCTGAATGACACCCACATCCGGCATGACCTGCTTGCCGTCGTCCGAAACCGTGCCGTAGCCATAGACCTGCCAGCCTTCGCCACTCGGGTCGTAATTCCAGAACTTCACTCGGGTGCCGGCGGGTGCCCCGAGATAGTTCGGGTAGACGATGCGAATGCCCATCGACGTACCCGTTGCGGTGTTGTCGACGAACGTGCCCGCGGGCTGCACCGAGAAGTACACCGGGAAGCCGTCCGGCACCGTGAACGGCACACGATCGACCGGCAGCGGCATGATGTTGAGCGTCGTCACGACCCGGCCGTCGCGAGTGCGCAGCACTGCGCCCTTGGGAATGTGAATCTCGAGCCCCGGAATGTCGGGATGCGTGAGCACGATGTCGCGATCCGCCGGCGACGGAATGGCGCGGTCGTTCGCAGGATTGAGGCGCGCGAGGTAGATCGGCTGCGGCATCACCGTCGTGCGCTTGCCGGAGACCTGGACGCTGATGAAGTGCGTCGCGTAGCGGCGTCCTTCGGAAGTGACGCCACTGCCGTCGATCGTGATTTCCTGTGCGCCGGCGGCGATGCCACTGAGCAGGAAGCGCCCCTCTGCATCGGTCAGCGCGCTCACCGAACCGGTGCTGATGCGAACACCTTCGAGCGGAACTCCATTCAAGCGCAGCACGCGGCCGGCAAGCGCCGTGGTTTTTGCAGCGGCCTTGAGAGCAGCAGGCGCGATCAATGTCTTTGAGGTGTGCGGCTCATTTCTAGCACCGAGTACGCGCCACTGTCCATGACGATGGTGCTCGCCCGGGATCCAATCCTCGAACTCGTCGCCCGTTGTCTTTTTCTCATCCTGAGGCTGCGGCTTCTTCTGTGTCTCCTTGCGCGGTTCCTGCTTCTTCGGCTCCGCTTGCTTCACCGGCACCGGCTGCACTGCAAGCTGCGTGCTCGTGACGGCCGTCGATCCGCCACCCGCGTGCGGCACGTCAACAGCAGGCACCGGCGCGGCGATGTTCTGCGTCGTGAAGCTGAATGCCGACCACGGCATCGACTGACCTTGCTCATCGACGAGACCGCGCAGGAACAATGTGTAGGTAGCGCCCGGCAGCAGATCGGTATCGGGCGTAAAGAACACCAGAAGGCCTGCACTCGCGCCGACGACCTTGCCGGTCACCGCACCTGCCGGGCCGACGAGCGTAACTGCCGACTTTGTGGCCGATTCGACGCGCAACGGCTTGCTGAAGCGAGCGGCGACGCGCGTGTTCACCGGCACATCTGTCGCGTTCGCCTCGGGCAGGCTCGCCTCCATGCTCGGCGGCGCATCGCGCACATAGGCCGGCGGCAAAGCAGAGTCATCCGCCGGATTCACGACGTTGAATTCGCTGCGAGCGGGATCGTATGTCTCGCCGCTGCCGATCGGCTGTCCCGCGGCGTTCTGCCCGCCCCAGATGAGACCCTTGCCGTTCGCGAGCAGCGCGGCCACATGGTCTGAACGCGGCTCGCGCAACACGCTCGCGAGCGGCTCAGCGTACTGCGTGTCCGGGTTCCACAACTCGGCGTCCTGCAAAACCTCGCCGCTCTGCGAGACACCGCCAGTCACGAGCACGTAGCCGTTGGTAAGCAGTGTCGCCGCGTGACGCGAGCGCGGATGCAACCCGCTGTCATTGATCACTCTGATTTCGCCCGTTGCGGGATCGATGACTTCAGCGGCAGCCACGACCGCTCCGTCTACGCCTATACCACCGAGCACGAGCACGGTGCCGTCGGGAAGGACGGTGGCTGTATGCGCGAATCGCGGATAAACCAGCTTCGCGGACCAGGCCAACACGCTCGACTGTTGCTCGGACGATGGCAGATCGCGGATGAAGATTTCGTTGCTGGGTACGCGGGCGCGCTGACCGCCCACGAACAGCCAACGACCGTCCGGCAGCAACGTAGCGCTCTGACCTGCAGTCGTCGCGGGAGTTGCTTGCCCGAAACGCGCGAACTCGGCAGCCGCTTGCGGCTGCTCGGCCGCGCTAGCTGTAAGTGCGTAGAGGGCCGCGCCGCAGAGCAGTGTGAAGCCGAGCCCCGCTGCCAAGGCCAGGCCGGCAGCGACCACAGTCGATTTGTTACGCATCTTGTTGTCGAACATTCCGTGCTCTCTCGTTTGCTTGCCTCAGTAGCCGACGACCATGCTGCTGGTGGCGGGATACTGCGGAATGACCCAGACCTTGTAGCTGCCCGCTGCAAGCGTCCCCAGATTGATCGTGATCCCGGTCGTCCCGGAGCCCGATGCGATCGAGTTCCCGGCCGCGTTGAGGACGTAGATCACCATCTGCGTGCCGGCAGGCGTGGTGCTGATCGAAGTCGCTGTCACGCTCACGGGCTGCGCGGACGGCAACGTCATGTCGAACATCATGGTCTGACCCAGCAACGGCAGAGTCAGGTTGACCGGCACGCCCGAGCTCAGAGTGCCGCTGAGCCCCTGTGTCAACGTGAGCGTGCCGGTCAAGGTATGCGTCGGTGGCGGCGAGATCTGAACTCGATACGTGCCGGTCTGCGACAGATTGCGCATGTGCACGACCGCGCAGGGCGCAGTGTTCCAGCAACCAAGCGAGCCGACGTTGCCGCCATTGGGCGCATAGACGTTGATGAAGTACAACGCAGCCGACCCGCTCGGCGAAGTCACCACGTTGCTCAAAGCCACGCTCACGTTTTGCCCGGCGGTCGCAGAGAAGTTGAAGAAGGCGCTCTGCCCGAGCTGCAGCGTGTCGACCGACGTTGGCGTACCGTCGGTCGCGACAGCCACTGCAGGGCGCAGGGTCATCTGCAGCGTGCTCGTCGACGGATACTCCGGCGCGATCCACGCGTAGTAGGTGCCGGTCGCGAGATTGGGGAACACCAGCGACGACCCGACCGCTGAGTAGATGCCGTCGAAGTAGGTCCCGGCTGCGTTGAAGACCTGGACCAGCATGCGCATACCGGCCGGTGACGTGCTGAGCTGACCCATGTTCACCGAAACCGTCTGGCCAGCCGTCGCGGTGAAACTCAGATTCGCGGCCTGACCGATTGCGTTCAGGTTCAGATCCAGCGGAACGCCTGGACTCAATGACCCGGTCTGTGCCGCCGAGACCGTGAGTGTGCCGGTCAGTGTGTGTGTCGGCGGCGGCGAGATCTGAACTCGATACGTGCCGGTCTGCGACAGATTGCGCATGTGCACGACCGCGCAGGGCGCAGTGTTCCAGCAACCAAGCGAGCCGACGTTGCCGCCATTGGGCGCGTAGACGTTGATGAAGTACAACGCAGCCGACCCGCTCGGCGAAGTCACCACGTTGCTCAGTGCCACGCTCGTGCTCTGCCCGGCGGTCGCGGAAAACGTGAAGAACGAGCTCTGGCCTCGTTGCAGCGTGTCGACCGATGTTGGCGTACCGTCGGTCGCGACAGCCACTGCAGGGCGCAGGGTCATCTGCAGCGTGCTCGTCGACGGATACTCCGGCCCGACCCACGCGTAGTAGGTACCGGTCGCGAGATTGGGGAACACCAGCGACGACCCGACCGCCGAGTAGATGCCGTCGAAGTAGGTCCCGGCTGCGTTGAAGACCTGGACCAGCATGCGCATACCGGCCGGTGACGTGCTGAGCTGACCCATGTTCACCGAAACCGTCTGACCGGCCGTCGCGGTGAAACTCAGATTCGCAGCCTGACCGATTGCGTTCAGGTTCAGATCCAGCGGAACCCCCGGACTCAATGACCCGGTCTGTGCCGCCGAGACCGTGAGTGTGCCGCTGAACGTGTGTGTGGCGGCAGCAGAGACCTGAACTCGATACGTGCCGGTCTGCGGCAGGTTGCGCATGTGCACGACTGCACAGGGTGCCGTACTCCAGCAGCCGAGGGAGCCGACACCGCTGCCGTTGGGCGCATAGACGTTGATGAAGTACAGCAGCGGAGTTGCCGGCGACACGACCATGCCCGTCACTGCCACACTCACGTTCTGACCCGCGGTCGCGGAAAAATCGTAGTACGCGGTCTGGCCCGGCGCAGCAGTACTGAACGTCGAAGGCGTACCGTCCGTTGGTATGGCACTGCCGACTCGTGGATGCAGGGTCACCTGCATCGTGCTCGTCGAGGGGTACTGCGGGCGGATCCACACGTAATACGTATCCGCGGGCAGGTAAGGCAGATTCATCGTGAGGTTCGACGTTGTAGTGGAGCTGCCGCTGACCGCGAGCGCCCCGGCGGCATTGAGCACGTCCATGTACACGCGCGTATTTGCCGGTACCGAGCTCAATGAGCTCAAGGAGACCGCGAACGTCTGACCTGCCGTGGCCGTGAAGCTGAACTGCGCAGCCTGGCCGACCGTGCTCAGGTTTGCGCTCGCCGGGATGCTCGGGCTCAACGTGCCGGTCTGTGCCGCAGAGACCGTGAGCGTGCCGCTCATCATGTGTGTCGCTGGCGGAGTGATGAGGACGCGATAGCTGCCGGTCTGTGGCAGGTTGCGCAGGTGAATGACGTCGCAGGCCGTCCACGTGCTCCAGCAGCTGACGTACCCGACCTGGCTGCCGTCAGGCGCGTAGACGTAGATGAAATACAGGGCCTGCGAGCTCGGCGACAACACCTGATTGCTCAGGGCTACGCTCACCGTGTCGCCCGCGGTCGCGGAGAAGTCGTAGTACGCGATCTGTCCCGGCGCGTGCGTGCTGAAGTTCGACGACGTGCCGTCCGCGGCGACCGTGCCGCCGACCCGCGGATGCAGCGTCACCTGCATCGTGCTGGTCGAGGGATACTGCGGGCGGATCCACGCGTAATAGGTGCCAGCCGGCAGGCTCGCCAGATTCATCGTGAGGTTCGATGTTGTAGTGGAGCCGCCGCTGACCACGAGCGCCCCGGCGGCATTGAGCACGTCCACGTACACGCGCGAATTCGCCGGCACTGAGCTCAACGAGCTCAGCGCGAGCGCGAACGTCTGACCTGCCGTCGCCGTGAAGCTGATGTGCGCAGCCTGGCCGACCTGGCTCAGGTCCGTCGCGAGCGGAGCGCCCGGGGTCAAAGCGCCCGTCAGCGCCGACGAGATCGTCAACGTGCCGCTGATTGTGCGTCCCGCAGAGGGCACGACATCGACCCGATACGTCCCTGTCTGCGGGAGCTGCCGCAGGTGCATGACGTCGCAGGCCGCCCACGTGTTCCAGCAACTGACGGACCCCACGTTGCTGCCGTCAGGCGCATAAACGTAGATGAAGTACAGAGCCTGCGAGCTCGGCGAGAGTACCGGATTGCTCAGCGCCACGCTGACGCTCTGCCCCGCGACCGCAGGGAACGTCACGCTCGCGGCCTGACCCGGAACCGTAGTGCTGATGTTGGTCGTGGAGCCGGTGCCCGGCTGCAGCTCGGTCAGCTCGAGCGTCAGTGTGCCGACACCGCCGACGTACGGCGTCGTGCGCTCATTATCGAACGGCGGCAAGCTCGCCTGTTGCACGAGCACGCTGTAGGTCCCGGTGAGCGGCAACAAGCCGGAGTCGACGGTCACGTTACCGCTGTAACCGTTGCAGCCGGAGCAAGTCTGCTTGGTGGCAGCGAGCGTGCCGCTCTTCAGCACGTTGCCGGCGGGATCGAGAATCTTGACGCTCGCGCTCGCGATCTGACTGCTGCTCTCAGAGACTCGCAACGACAGATGCTGACCCGTGCTGCCGGAGAAAGTGTAGCGAGCGCCCTGACCGCGCAACGCGAGAGGCGCGTCTGCGCTGCCGCCGACGGCCAGGGAGCCAGGCACCGGCGCGGAAAGCACGACTCCGACACCGCCGGATTGCAGCGAACCACTACCGGTCTGCTGCACGAGCAGCTTGTACGTACCGGTTGCGCTGAGCGGACCGAGATTCAGCAGCGCTGCGCCTTCGTAGGTCGGCGGATTCGCCAGCGACCCCGGCATCTCGACCGTCGACAGGTTGGTCGTCGCAACGACCGAGCCGCTCGGACCGAGCACCGAAACAGTCGCGGACTTGACGTAGTCCGCGACCGAAACAGTGATCGCACGGTAGTCACCGGCGTTCGCGTCGAACGAATAGAGCAGGCCCTGTCCGGAATTCTCGACTTCGACGCCGGTCAGCGTATTCAGCCCGAGAGCGCCCGTCAGCGGTAGTGACCAGCGCAGGCTCAACTGCCCGGTATTTGTTTCACCACTGCCCGTCTGCTGCGCGAGCAGTGCGCATGTGCCACTCCCTGACAGCGGCCCGGCATTCACCACCGTGCTGCCCTTGTACGAGCCGGCTGCTGGCTGGCTGACCGGGGTCGCCGTCATATCCCGCGACGCGAGCGGAGCGCCGTCCGCACCGAGCACGGTGATCGAAGCTGCGGTGATATTGCTGCTCTCCGTCGCGACTGCCCCGGAGACGTATTCACCTGCCGAGCAGGGGAAGCTGTATAGCAGCCCCTGTCCGGCCCTTTGCACGTCTCGCGACACGCTGGGATTGCTCGTCGTGAACGAGCCTGCGAGCGGTGTCGACAGCCCCAGACTTGCGCTGCTGACGTCGTTGAGCGCCTGTCCGCTCTGGAGCAGCAAGAAGGTGTACGTACCGGAGACCGGCAGCGGACCCATGTTCACGACGCCGCTGCCGAACCACCACACGACACTGCCACCGCCGGTGCCGCCGCGACGAGTGACGACGAGCGCGCCTGTGGCAATCGTCGCGCCGTCCGGATCGAGGACGACCCCAATCGCAGGATTGCTGACGACTCCTTCGGAGAACGGGGCGGTCGACACAAGCCCGAGGGACAAATATTGGCCCTGGGTTCCGGCGAAGCTGTATTTCATTCCCTGGCCCAGCAGCTGGGCAGTAGGCTCCTCGCCGGCACCGTCTGCGACCAGCGTGCCCGAGACGGGCGTCGACAGCACCAGCGACAAACCGCCGGTGTAGTCGTCTTCGATGCGCGTGCTGTCGACCTGCTGCAGCAGGACCTGATACGAACCGGTCACGAGCAGCGGCCCCATGTTCACCACGGCACGACCGCAGCGATAGATGGGATCGCCTCCGAAGACGAGACACCTGGCTAGCGGCGGCGTGAAATCGCCGGTCGCCAGCACCGAGCCGTCCGGCCGGAGCACGGTGATCTTCGCGCCGCTGATGCCGCCCTGCGCCTCAGCGACCGCGAACGACAGAAACTGACCGGCGCTACCGACGAACGAACGCAACACGCTTTGGCCAGCAACCGAGATCGTGGCGCCCGCAGGCGAGTTTGCCGTCAGCGTGCCGGTCGACGCACTGGTGAGCGTGAGACCTGCGGTGCCCGTGACCGACGTGGTCTGCTGCACCACCGCGGTGTATGTGCCTGCAGAGGCAAGCGGACCGAAGTTGAGAATACGCGAGCCGCGCCACGTGCTGCCCTGGGGCGAGGTGCCCACCGTGATATTCGTGAGCGGCGAGCCGTCCGGATTGCGCACGCTGACCGAAACGGCGAAAGACGTCGAGGACTGCAAGCCGACGACGATCGACATGTACTGCCCGACCTCGCCGCGGAACGTGCGGTTGACCGGCGTCTGGTTGCTGAGGTTGATCGCATGCGGGCCGGAGTTGGCGACCAGCGAAGGGGTCGCCGACTGGGCGACCGACACGGCTGCAGTGCCGCCGACGGAGCCAGTCGGATCGAGCAGGACCGAGTAAGTCCCGGTCCGTGGCAGCAGCGGCTGCACGACGGTACCGCTCGCATTGAGCGTTGCGCTGGAGAGAACCGCACCGGTCGGCGAAATGACCGAGACCGTCCCGCTGAACGCCACGCTGCCCACGCTGATACTCGCGTAGGTGCCCTGAGTGCCGTCGAATGTGAGCAGAGCGCGCCGGCCCGGCGGCGAGAGATTCACGCTCGTGGCAGCGCCGTTCAACGTCAGCGCCGCCTGTACCGGCTCAAAGACGCCCAGCGCAATGCTGCCGGTGTTGCTCGCGGGATCTACGACGATCGCATACGTGCCCGTAGTCGGCAGCTTCGGCAACTGCAGGCCCTGCCCGCTCGCCGTGATCGAACCGGACACGAGCTGAGTGCCGTCCGGCGCATAGACCCTGAGCGTGCAGACCGGCAGCGACATGCTGCTCACGCCGACGGTGAGCAGGTCGCCGGCATTGCCGTCGAACAATCGCAGACCGAATTTCCACGGCGCCGTGAAGGTGAGCGTCGTCGCAGTCCCGTCGGACTCGATGCGCTCCGTGGATGCGATATTGGCGGCAGCGTAGAACGGCGGCACCACGATGAAGTCGGTCGGACTGACTGCCACGCCGCGCGGCGTAGTGACGCGCACTCTCCCTGAGCCTACGTTCGGCGGCACGAGCACGTTGATGCTGGTCGCAGTTGATCCGAGCACCTGAAGGCTTGAATTGTTGAGCCGCACCCGGTTCTGCGCAGGCACCAGTTCGAAGTTCGTACCGACGATGCTGATGGAGCTCCCCGCCGGGGCTGCAGGCGGCAGGAGCGCCGTGATCGTCGGCCCATCACCGGTCGCTGTGATTGTGAACGGCGTGCCGCTCGTCGCAGTGACCCCGCCGACATCCACGCTGATCGCGCCACTGGTCGCAGCGGAGGGTACTGTCGCAACTATCTGCGTCTGCGATGCCGACTGCACTGTCGCAGCGGTGCCGTTGAAGCGAACGAGATTCGACGCCGGCGTAGCGCTGAACCCCGTGCCGTGGACTGTGACTTGCGTGCCGACCGGCCCATGATTTGGCGTGAAGTGGCCGATCGACAGCGTCGTCAACGGCCTCGTCGTCTGCGAAGTGATGTTGCCAACCGCATCGTACGTGTACAGCACGGCCTCGCCGGACGTGCGATTGCTCGCCTGCACCAAGCGGCCGAGCTCGTCGTACGCGTACTCGATATCGTCGGCGCGCGCCGCACTCGCGCACAACACGAATGCCGCGAACAACAGAGTGAGTGAAAAGAAGAGTCTGTTCCCGAATGCACGCTGCGCCCGCGCGCACGCGTTCCGTGCCACGATCGTATCCACGATCCTCCCCAGCCGAGCGATCTTCGCGCTCGTTGCACCCGTGCAGTTGTTCGTCTTCGTTCTGTGAGCGCAGCTTGTGCGTCCGTGCGCTCCTTGTCTTACTCTAGTGAGCCTCGCGAAAAGACGTCAAGCATGGTTTCCCTGATATCCCTGCACGCACGGACACGCTGGTGGGCGATCTGCATCCTGCTGGTTGGTCAGGCCGCGCTCGCGCAACAGCGCGTCGAGTCCGCTCGCCCGCCGTTGGGACTGCCGGCGCTGCCAGAGATCACAGCGAGCAGTCGAGCGCCGCAGCTCGCACGCCTCGGCGAGCGCTTGTTCTTCGACAAGAGATTGAGTCGCGACGGTAAAGTGAGCTGCGGCAGCTGCCATCTGCCTGAGCGCTCATTCAGCGACGGGCTGCCGCGTGCGCTCGGGCACGAAGGCAAGCCTGGCACGCGCAATGCGCCGAGCCTCCTGAACGTTGCGTACGCAACTTCGCTCTTCTGGGACGGGCGCGCGCGCGACCTCGCATCGCAAGCCCGCGCGCCATTCACCAATCCCGTGGAGCACGCTCTGCCCAGCACCGATGCGCTAGTCGTCATCGTGCAAGGCGATAGTACGTATGTACGCGACTTCGCGGCTGCATTCGCCGATCACGCAGCGGTGCGGATGGATTCGATCACGGATGCTCTGCTTGCTTACGAACGCACGCTGCTCGCGGGCAGCTCCGCCTTCGATCATTACTTCTACGGCAAAGATGCTGCCGCGATGAGCGCAGCGGCAGTGCGTGGCCTGGAGCTGTTCCGCGGGCGCGCGAATTGCGTCGCGTGCCATTCCATCGGCAGGCAGTCGAGCCTGTTCACTGACCAGGCCTTCCACGTCGCTACGCGCGGCTTGCCGCGTCCCGTGACCCAGAAGCTCGCCGAGCTGGCGCAACGCGTGGTTGCCGCGCAGAGCACATCGGGAACCGCGGAGCTCGAGCGGTTGATCGCAACCGATGAGAGCATCGCCGCGCTCGGTCGCTTCGTGGTGACGCTCGATCCGGCCGACATCGGCAAGTTCAAGACGCCGTCGCTGCGTAACGTTGCGCTCACCGCACCGTACATGCACGACGGCAGCGTACGCACGCTCGAGGAGGCCGTGGAACTGGAGCTCTACAGCCGAGGGGCAGTCGCTTATCCGATCGTGCTGACCCGATCGCAACAGGCGGACTTGCTGGCTTTCTTGAATGCGTTGACCACTGCGCCCGCGAGCGCAAAGGCGAAGCAGAACTAGCGCCAGAGGCCTGACGTCATTACGTCAAAACGCCCTCGCGGGGTACCCGGGAAAATCCCTCAAGCGCTGCTCAGCCGGGACGATAGAGCAGGGTGTGGACGCTCATTCACATCTGCGCGGGCGCTGGCGACTGGCTGCGTTGGCAGCCATGGCCCTCAGTGCTTGCGGTGGCGGCGGCGGAGACACCTCCACACCTGCACCGGCTGCAAACGCACCACCGCGGCCAGTCGAGCAATCCGATCTGCAGATTGCGCAGAGCGTCTACGGAACAGGGCCGCGCACGCCCGCAGGTTTTTACTCCGATCCGGCGCCGAGCGGCTATGGCTATGTCGCGACGATGCACCTGAAGAACGCGAGCGTCGATGCGACCGTCGCCGTTTCCGAACCGCTCTACGAGCTGTGCACCGACGACTGGAACCAGGCGCTCGCGTGGTCTGAGCTGAGCGCGCACAACGACGCCCAGTATTCGGACCTAGTCGCGACCAACGACGACCCGCGCTATTTCGAGTTCGGCCGCGTGCGCCAGGGCGATCCGACGTTCTACCTGCGCGCGCGCGTGTTCAAGTGCGCGTATCTCGATCGCTCGGACGAAAATTTGCGCGACGCCGCGGGTCCGGCAGGTAAGTTGAATCGACGCCCGCTGACGGCCGCGGAACTGCGGGACCTCAGCGAGTATCTCTGGCAGTTCACGCAATACAACAACTCCGGCTACGCAGTGTTGAAGAGCAGCGGCTCATCGACAGCAACCGCGCTGAGCCATGTGCTGCATATCGGCAGTGTCGCTCGCGGCGGCATTGCGGCGAGCTGCGATCGCGTCGACGTCATCGAATGGCGTCACGACCTCGACCTGGCCACGGGAAGTCTGCAGCTGGAAGTGACGACGCTCTGGAGCTTCGGCGCGCGCGAGTCTGCGGGCGTCGCGTCGCTCTGCTCTGGATGAAGGAGTCAGGCTAAAGCCTGACCCACACCTACGATCCTGCGTGGCTATCTTGCCAACCCGGTACCGCTCATCAGATCCCTGAACGTGTCCTGGTCCGCTTTCATGCGGAACTTGATGAACGGACCCTGCGCGGTGTAGCGGCTCGCTTCGAAATCGTCGTCGCGGAAGCCCGCGAAGTTGTAGCCGATCGATATCCACACATTCCGCGCCACAGTCACGCCGAGATCGACGCCGACCGACTGGTCGCTCACGCCCGATTCGAGCGAGCTCAGCATCGTGCCGTGCAGACCGACGTCGATGCGAAGCGTGAGCTCGCGCCGCACGTCCACACCGTAGAGCGTCGACAGCCCGCTGTAACGCTCGCCGTCGAAAGTACTGCGCACGTACCGGCCGCCGAACTGCAAGCCAAGCTGCGTGCGCTGGTCGAGCTGCCAGTTCGCGTTGAGGTTGTTGATCGCGCGCGCCGATTCGATATCGCTCGACGCATCGCTGTGCGCGTCGTGCTTGAGATCCAGCCGGTCGAGGATGATCCACGCGCTCGTGGCTGGGCGGTAGCTCCAGCCGAGCTGTACTTCGCCGGCCGTCGCGTCCGCACCGGTCGCGAACGTCGAATCGAACCAGTTCGCAGTCATCGAGAACGCGTGGCCGGCGACCGGCTCGCGATAGAACCCGCCCGACACGATGCGGCGGTCCTCGGCGTCGGAATGGCGATTCTCGAGGCGCGAGGTGAACGTCCATAGCTCGGTGCGATACAGCGCACCGACGAAGGTCGCGACGAAGTCGCCATCGAGCGTGCCGGACGCGAGCGGCACGTTCGGATTGAACGGCTCGACTGGTGCGCCGGGTTCCGCCGAGTCCGGATCAACAAGGGTCTTGCTCTGATCGACGCCGAAGTCGAACGTCCAGCGCTCGTTCACCTGCCAGCCCTGCGTCAGGCCCGTATTCGCGAACAGGCGCGGGCCGAATTCCGTCGCGCGCTGGTTGATGCTGGTCTGCAGCTGCGCGCGTTCCCAAGGCGCCGTTCGCACGCCGAGACGTGTCGTGTCGGCGTCCAACAGATCACCGTTGGCATGCTCCCATTCGCCGAAGAAAGTCGTGCTCGGGCGCCAGTGATAGTCGACGCCGAGCACGGAGCGCGCCGGGAAATCGACGCTGGAGTTCTTCCCGCCCAGCGCAAAGTCCTGCGAGGCGCGCAGCGTGATCAGATCCTTGAACAGGTCGAGGCTGCCGTTGACGAATGCCTGCTCCGATGCGGTGTCGCCGCTCGGCAGACCGCTGTCCGCGACGTGACGCGCACCGGCGCCGATCGAGTAATCGTCGGCGTCGCGCCGCAGCTGCGCGCTGACGAGCTCGCGCTGCGCGCCGGTGTCGAGCACTTCCTGCCGGTAGGTTTCGCCTTCAACCGAGAACCGCTCGTTCAACCGATAGCGCCCGTCCACACCGACCTTGCGCGTGCCCGCTTCGCTGCCTGCCTGTTGGCCGACGCCGAAACCGGATTCCTGCTCGCGCATGTAGGCGCGCGTGTCGAGACGTTCGCTCACGTGCGTGATCTCGGTGAGGTACGCGTCCGCGCTCGCGGTCTTGAGCGGATCGGCCGATTCGCTGCGCGCCACTTCCGCGCGCAGCTCGGTCGCGGCGCCGATCTGCCAGCGCAGGTCGGTGCCGGCGATCTGCGTGTCGCCGACCGTCGCGCCTTCCTGCAGATAGCTCGCGCCGATCTCGACCGCGTCATTAGCAAGCTTGACCGAAGCGCGACCACCCGCCGTCATCTGCGCTTCGCCGCCGTTCAGCACTTCGTACTCGGCGACGATGTACACCGGGTTGAAGTTCTGATCGCGGCTCGGCACCGGCTGCTTGAAGAACAGCGTGCCGTTGAGATAGTCGAGGCTGTAGTCGACGAACGGCGAGAGCGGCCGCGACTCGACCACGACTTCGCTGCGGAACCGGTCGCGCACCTCCAGGCGGATCTTGTCGCTGTTGAGGATGATCGGCCGGCGCGACAGACGATACAGACCGGAAGTGCCGTCGCCCTGCAGCTCGTCCTTCACGTAACCCTGTTCCGATTCGGCGGCGAACGCGCTGTAGCCGAAGCGGTCGCCCGCGTAGTCGGACTTGAGGCCGGTGAACGTACGGCTGTAGCGCGTCAGCTCCGTCAGCGTCAGGCCGGTCTCGAAGTCGCCGAACAGCGCGGAGAACTGGCGGCGCTCGAGCTTCACGAACAGCTTGCGCGAGGTGGCGGCTTCGAAGCGCTGCTCGGTCGCGTCGCCATAGAGCGTGTAGAAGCGATCGGGCTCGACGGCGCCGAGCAGACGATCCTTCGCCACTTCATGATCGCGCGCCGAGTCGTAAGCGGCGGTCAGCAGGTACTCGCCCTTGATCGCGCCCTTGGCGAAGAATGCGACGCGGCCCTCGCTGGAGTAGCCCTCTTGCAGACCCGCATCCGCGGCCGACTGCATGTTGTCGCTGATCGTACGGTAGGCCGACGTGTTCTCGGTGAGGCCGACCAGCACCCAGTCGCGCGCCTGCGGCTCGAGCCACACGCGAATCTCCTGCTGCCGGCGCTCACTGAAGCGCAGCCGCAGGATCGCGGTGCCGGCCTGCGTCGTCGGTTCCAGCTCCAGCCGCGCGAGCCCGTCGACATCGACGCTGAACGTCGGCTCGCGAGTGCCGACGGCGACCAGCTTGTTGTCGTTCAGCGAGTCGACTTCGAACCACGACCGGTACGGTGCCTGCACGCTGAATGAGCCCTGCGTGCCGGGGCGGGCCGGCTTGCCGGACGAGTCGATCATGCGCACTGCGATCACGGGGCGCGTGCGGCCGTCCGCCACCAGCGTCGAGGATTCGCGCACGATCTCGGCACGCACCGCGCCGCCCGAGTAATGCACCTTGCGGTTCAGGCGCTGCAGCTCGTTACCTTCGCTATCGCGCACGATGGCGAGGAGCTCGTTCGTGCCGTCGCGCAAATCGACGCCGCGCCAGCGGCTGAGGCTCACGGTTTTTGCTTCGTTCGTCGTGACGCCATCGAAGTTGAGCGGGCTCACTACCGCGCCGTTGTTTTGCAGCTCGACCGTCTGCGTCGGCAGATGCTGCACGACAATGCGGATGCTGGGAATCGAGGGAATTTCATCCTCGGTGGGCAGCAGCCATGCAGTGCCCGGCTGCAGCTGTTCGATATCGATCTCGTGTTTGACAACAGCGCGTGCAGCTGGCTTCGCGGACTGAGCCGTCGCCGGCGTTGTCGAACCAAGCACACCGGTCGTTTCGACTTGCGCCTCGGCGGCAGCAGTCTTCACAGTCAGGTTGCCCGCGGCGACGATGCGCAGGCCTTCGATGGAGATGTCGACGCGACGATTCAGTGCGAGGCTCGCCGGATCGTGACCCGACGCGAGCGGCTCGTCGGCGCCCCGGCCTTCGATCGTCACGCGCGAGGGATCGATGTTGAGACGCTCGACCAGATACTTCGCAACGACGTCGGCACGAGCGCGCGACAGCGCATAGTTGTCCGGGTAGGCGGCGCGACTCCGCGCGGCGATCAGCAGCTGATCCGAGTGACCGACCGCGATCAGACGCAGGTGACTGACACCGCGCCAGTCGTTCGCGATCTTGTCGAGCTGGGCGCGATCGGCCGCCTGGATCGCCACGTCGAGCACGTCGAAGCGCGGCGTGAAGCGATAGGACGCGCTCTCGAACAGCATCTCGCCGCGCAGGACGACGTTCTCGATCGCCGCCGTGCGCTCCGCGGGCGCAGCGTCGGTATCGAACATCGTCAGGGCTTTCACCGAGATCGCGCCGCTGGCATCCGCGGTCGACTGCGTGCGCAGCGTCAGCTTCGCCTCGCGGTCATTACTCAAATCGCCGAGCGTGAAGGTCAGCACATTGCTGCTGATCGAAGGGTCGGCGACGGTCTTGCCATCCAGCTGCGCGCTGCCCGCCTGGTACTCGAGGCCTTCCGGCAGCATCAGCATGACGCGCGCCGCGCGGATCGGCAGCTGCGTAACGTTCAACTTCGCCGTATGCGTCAGCTGTGTCGGGCCGGCGATAGCAGTTTCGAGCTGCATGGCGACGCGGCCCTTCGGCACCAGGCGCCGTGCGAGCACGAAGTCGCTACGCCACAAAGCGCCGCCGCGAACATCGACGAACTGCGAGTAGGCGCGGCCTGCGTTGCGCACGCTGTCACAGCCGGCGAGCTGATGCGTCTCCGGAACCGTGACCGTGTCCATTTGCACGACGTGCGAGCCGGGCGCGACGTCTTCGAAGTGGTACTTGCCTTCGTCGTCGGTGACCGAGTAGCGGCCGTCTTCGAGATAGACGCGCACGCCGGCAACGCCTTTGAGCTGTTGTGTCGGGCTCGCGCACTCGCCTTCGACGACGCGACCCATGACGATCGCGCGATCGCGGAACAGCTCTTCGCGCAGCTGGATCGTGGACTGCGCAGAGTTCGAGGCTATGCCATCAGGACCGATCGCCCGCGCTGCGTTCACGAGCTGCTTGCCGTGCGCGCCGGCGGTGATCTCAACGACGTAGCGGATCTCGAGTCGCTGGCCCGGACCGAGCGCGCCGCTGCTGAACGTCAGCGTATGGCCGTCGGCGGAAATCTGCGGATCAGGCGCAGCGACCGCGCCGATGCGCGTCGAGCCCGGGCGATAGCGCGCGCCGAGCGGCAGCTGGTCGACGGTCTGCACGTTCGCCACAGCGGCGTTCGTGGCGGTGTTCTCGACCGTGAGCTGGTATTGAACGAAGTCACCGATCGCGGCGACCGTCGTCGTGGTCGTCTTCTGGACGAAGAGTTGCGTCGCGGCGGCATCGAGCGGCACATCGATCGCAACCGCCGGCGGCGTGTCGGCAGTGAACGCAGCACCGAACGAGCCGGTACCGATGCGATACGGACCGCCCGGCGTCTGGCCGAGGTCCGCGATGCTCAGCGCCGAAGGGAATGCGTGCCCGACCGGCGGATCGACCGCGAGCCGATAGTTGCCGGGCGCGACCAGCGGGAAGCGGAACACGCCGGCAGGCAAGGTGTAGACAGTGCCGCCCGCGTCAGTGACCGGCGAGCCGGTCAGCATCTCGGACGGATAGCTGCTCACAGCGTCGTCCCCGACGACCGTCGCAGGCAAACCGGACATCGCATCGATCAGGCGCACGCGCGCGCCGTTGATCGGCGTGCCGGTGCGCGAATCGAAGATCAGGCCGTAGGGATCGACCAGCGCACTGGCGCTGCTGGTGTCGGCAGCGTCGCCAGCATCGACATACAGCGAATCGATATGCGCGTTGCGCTCGACTTCGAGCACGCAGTTGCCGGTCGTGACCGCGGTGGCGCGCGTCTGAATGTAACCGACGAAGACGCCGGTGTTCGGGCCGGTCTCGGCAATGCGCAGCGTCTCGACATCGCCGCTCGGAGTCCGCAGCCGGACGTCGAGATGGTCGACAGTCGCCGGGTCACGGTTCTGATCGGCATCCGCGACGCGCACGAAGGTCGCCTCGCCGCCATGCACCGTTGCGGTGGACGCAAGCGGAATCGGTTGCGATGCGTCGAGCGCAGTGCCGTCAGCCAGCATCGGCGGCGCCAAAGTCACCGTGCCACTCGAGCCGGTGCACTGAGTCGGCCCCGTCATGCTCGGGGTGCCGCTGCTCGCCACCGCGCGCAGGATCGCAATCGCCGATGTGGTCGGCGGCGGTGTCACGATTGCGGAGACCCGATTGGTGGTGACGGTGGTCGGCGTGCCGCCCGCGCCGACGAAAGAGACAGAGGCGACGTTGTCGATCGCCGTACCGGCCGGCGTCAAAGTTTGCGCAAGAGCCGGTCGGGGAAAAAACAGCAGACTGGCGAGCGCGAGCGCGGCCAGGCGCGCAAAACACGCGCCCATAGATACACCGAAGGCGGGACGGTTATTCACCGTCCCGCCTGCGTTGTGTATCACAGTCTGCGATGACGTACTGAGCATCGATCAGTTGTTGATCGTCACCCGGAACTTCACCGTTGCCGCGCCGCCGCTGGCAGCGACCGCACCCGCGTTGACCACCACTCGTGCCGGCGGACCGGTGATGAAGTTGGTGTCAGGCAGCGAGCCCGCATTCAGCGTGATGCTACCCGGCAGGAACGTGGTGTTAGCCGGAACGTTGTCAGTCACGGTCACTGCGTTCGCCGCTGTGGTCGTGCTGTTGTTGGTCACCGTGATCGTGTACTCGATCACCGCGCCTGGGATCGCCTTCGGATTCGTCGTCCCGTTGAAGGCATCGCTGATGACGGTGGCCGTCTTGTTCAGCGTCAGCGCCGCGGAGCGGATCTCGTACTGGTCCGCAGCGGACTCGGTCGCGTCGCGGCCCGTATCGGCGAACACGATGTCGACGGCCGCCGGGTTGTCGGCGCCCGCCGTCTGCGTCGCGGGCGTGCCGCCGTTCGTGCCCGGCACGGCCGCGATGGCCTGCAGGCGCACGTTGGCGAACTGGCTGTTGGTCGCGGTAACCGGGATGTCGGCCACGACGAACACAGTGACGCTTTCGCCGTCGGCGTCTGTCGCCAGGGTGTTGACGTTGGTCGCAGTATCGACGCCGGCGTCGTACGTGCCGTTGCCGTTGCTGTCGACGAACCAGCGCAGGTTGTTGACGTCCTGATTGTCGGACTGCGAGAACAGCGTCGAGCTGGTCGCCTCGTTGGTCGCCGACAGCTGGTAGCCCTGAGTGGAGTTACCGGTGTTGGTGACGCGAAACGTCGTGACGACGTTGGCCTGGCCGGGCGTGGTCTGCGTAGCGTTGCCCGAAACCTCGCTGACCGTGAGGTCGATGCGGGCGTCGACCACGAACGACGCGGCCGCGCTCGTGATCTGGGTTTGATTCACGCCGCCCACGCTGTAGTCCACCGAGGCCTGGTTGCTGATGGTCGTGCCGGCGGGCGTGCCGTTTGCGAACGCCCCCTGGAACGCAGCAACGGAGGACAGTGCTATCAGCGCGAGGCTCGCGTGCTTGACGTGCCTTGCGATTGTCATTGCAGATCTCCGTAGTGATACACAGTCATTGCTCAACCATTACTTGACGAGCGCGCGATAGCGGACGAACGCAGTCGCGCCCGGCGCGAAGGCGTTCTTGTAGGTCCAGCGGATCGCGCGGTATTCGAAGGCGCGTGCGACGCGCAGCGTGCCGTCGTCCGTGCGCACCTGCAGGTCGGTCCCACCGTCGAATTCCTTGCCGTCGAGCGAGTACGCGATGTCGGTGCCGGTTCCGATCGCCGAATTGGCGACGTAGGTCATGTGCTCCGGCACCGGATTCGCGATCACGACGTTGTCCGTCGGCGTCTTGCAGACGTTGGTGGCCGTGATGGTCCAGACGACCTCGTCGCCCGGCACGACCTTGCCGGCGGGCGCCAGGCGCATCACCTTCTGGCCCTGCTCGTCGACCTCGCGCTCGATCTCGGCGCTGGTCTTCAATTCCACGCAAGCCGGGTCCGCTGCGTAGACGCCCGCGGTCACCGTCAGCAACAGTGCTGCAACGATCGCCTTCTTCCCGTTCATGTCTCTGCTCCTCAGGCTCGACTGACTCAATTGATGGTCACGGCAAACTCGATCGTCTGCGGCCCGGAGCCGCCGATGAGCGTGCCGAGGGTGACCCGCACTTCGGATGCGGGCGTGGAAACGAATGTGCCGGCGTCAGCGTCGGCAGCGTCCGAAAGCGCCGCGCCGTTCAACCGCAATGAGCCGGCGACATAAGTGGTGTTCGCGGGAACGAGGTCGTTGAACGCTGCGGCGGCGGCGTTGCCGCTGCCGCTCGCGGTGATGACAACCTGGTAGTTGATGCGCGCGCCCGGCAGCGCACGGACGCCGCCGAACTGATCGACAATCGTCTGCGACTTCACTGCCGTGAGCTGCACGTCTGCGACGAGGTATTCGCCGAACAGGACCGCGTCGCCGCCGGTCGTACCGGCGACTGCATCGACGCCACCGTCACCCGCGCCGACGAACGCCGTGCCAGGCGCGCCGGTGCCGGTCGCTGCCGCAGCAGTCAACTGGCTGCGGCCGCGATTGCCGTTGAGCACCGTGTTCGGCATGTTGTTGACGACGATGAGGCGGACGCTCCCGTCCGCGGCCAGCACCGGATTGTTCACGCCGGGGTTATAGGCGAGGTCGCCGCCGGAGAAATCGCCGCTGTTGTCGGTGTCGAAGTAGATCGCCGGCGTCGCCAACGTCGGATCGAAATCGTCGCCGACCACGCCGGCGCTGAGCGCGGTGAGATTGAACGC
>Ga0111539_10002248_pt1 | contig 25734 bp, 24 predicted proteins | sample RhiMethybrSRZTD1_FD_79667 | JGI IMG/M metagenome (GOLD analysis project Ga0111539, IMG submission 79667) | Populus rhizosphere microbial communities from Tennessee, USA - Rhizosphere MetaG P. TD hybrid SRZTD1 (version 2) (version 2) | ecosystem: Host-associated > Plants > Roots > Rhizosphere >...
AGGATGTCGGGATGGCGGCGGATGGTTCCTGTCGCCGTGCAGGGCGCGTCGAGGACCACGACGTCGAAGCTCCGCCTCGGCGCCCAGGCGGCGGCATCGGCTTCCACGACCTCCGCGGAGAGGCGCAGCCGTTCCAGGTTGTGACGCAGGCGAGCAAGGCGCGCGGCCGAGAAGTCGACGGCCGTGACATGCGCGCCGCCTGCTGCCAGCGCCGCCGTCTTGCCACCGGGGGCCGCGCACAGATCGGCGACGCTGAGTCCGCTCACCTCGCCCGCCACGCGGGCGACAAGCGCCGCGCCGGCATCCTGGATCCACCATGCCCCGTCGCCGTAACCAGGCAGATCCTCGATGCGGCCGTGCGCCGGCAGGCGAATGGAGCCGGTGCGCAGCAGGCGGCCGCCAAGACGTTCCGCCCACGCCTCCACGCTCATCCCGCCGCCTGGTTTGACGCTGATGTCGAGGGCTGCTTCTGTCAGACTTGCGGTGGCGATGCGGCGGGCTGTGTCCTCTCCGTACACCGCACTCCAGCGCAGCCAGAGCCAGTCGGGAACATTGAGGCGCACGCCGTCCTGCCCCGATAGCAGCTCGCGCCCGTGCTCGGCCACCCGTCGCAGGACGGCGTTCACGAGTTTGGCGAATCGATGTGCACGAGGGTCGCGCCGCGCCGTCTCGACGGCGAGGTCGACTACGGCGTGCGCCGGAAGCTCGAGGCAGACGAGCTGGGCGGTACCCGTGAGCAGGATCGACCAGAGGCGCCCTTCGTGGCGGGGCGGATGCTCCAGGAAGCTTGCCAGCACGAACTCAAGCTCGCCCTGCCTGCGCAGCACCGTCGCCGCGATTGCTCGGGCGAAGGCGCGGTCCCGCGGCTCGAGCTGCGCAGTGCGCGGGTGTGCAAGACAGGCCGCCTGTACCTGCTCGAAGGGCTTCTTGTCGGCGAGCACGCCGGCGATGAGCCGAACAGCAAGCTCCCTGGCCTCCAGGCCCTCGGGCGTCCTTCGCCTCTTCGATTTTTGCTGCGCTGCTCGCATGGCACCTGCCGGGGAGGGATCACGTGCAGTTGGTGTAGCTCATCGCCGTCCCGCGCGTCAGATGGCCGGGCGCCGCAATCTGCACTGTGGAGGCGATCAACTGCGGACGTTGACCGTACGCAGGCGCGAATGAGACATTCCAGGAGAGCAGGTATTCCTGATGGCACACGCCCACCACGACCGCCAGCATTCCGGGCACCACCACGGACATCAACACGCCTCGGGCCACAACCACGCGCCCGGGGATTTCGGTTGGGCGTTCGCGGTGGGGACCGCGCTGAACCTGCTCTTCGTCGTGATCGAGGCCGCGTCTGGCTTCCTTGCCAACTCGATGGCCCTGCTCGCTGATGCTGGTCACAACCTTAGCGATGTGTTCGCCCTGCTGGTCGCCTGGACCGCGAACTCCTTGGCCCGCCGCGCGCCGACCCCGCGCTATACCTATGGGCTCGGCTCTTCTTCGATACTGGCGGCCCTCGCCAACGCGGTGATCCTGTTGGTCGCGGTCGGCGCCATTGCCGTGGAGGCCGTGCAGCGCTTTGGCCGGCCCGAGCCCGTGGCCGGCTTCACCGTGATGGTCGTCGCCGGGGTAGGTATTGTCATCAATGCTGCCACCGCCTGGATGTTTGCCCGCGGCCGCAAGAGCGATCTCAACGTGCGCGGAGCCTACCTGCACATGGTAGCGGATGCGGCGGTGTCTCTCGGCGTGGTGCTGGCTGGACTAGCCATATTGCTGACGGGATGGACTTGGCTGGACCCGTTGGTCAGTCTCGCGATCGCCGGCGTCATCGTGTGGGGGACCTGGGGCCTGCTGCGCGACTCCGTCAACATGGCCCTGCACGCCGTCCCGGCCGGCATCGATCCGGGAGCGGTCCGCCTGCACCTGGAGGAGGTGTCGGGCGTTGCGTCGATCCATGACCTGCATATCTGGCCGATGAGCACAACAGAAACGGCTCTCACCTGCCATCTCGTGATGCCACAGGGATCGCCCGGTGATGCATTCCTTGCTGCAGTGGCGAGATCACTGCACGACCGGTTCGGGATCTCTCACGCAACGCTGCAGGTTGAAAGAGGCGAGAGTGCATGCGCGCTCGAGCCCGACCACGTCGTTTAATCGAAATTTCCATGTTTCGTTAATCGGCAAGACTCAAGTCAGCGGATACTGGCGATAGCGCGCACAAAAAAGGCCCCGCCGAAGCGGGGCCAGGCCAACGTGGACCGGATCGGCCTAGACGGCTGCTTTGAGCTCCTTCGAAGCGCGGAATGCGATCTTCTTGCTGGCCTTGATCTTGATAGCCTCGCCGGTAGCGGGGTTGCGCCCCATGCGTGCCGGACGCTTGCGCACCTGCAGGATGCCCAGGCCGTTGAGGCGGATGCGCTTGCCCTTCTTGAGGTGCTTGGCAATCGCTCCGACCATGTCCATGAGCATGGTGTTGACTTGCGTTTTCTTGACGCCATGGCTCTCGGCCAGCGCCGCCGCCAGATGGCGCAATGTCACCGTTTCTGCCTTGGGTGCCTTCTTGATCAAGGGAATACGAGGGATGGATGCGTCGACTTTCTGCATGTGCCGCCTCTGCTGCTCTCTGTTTGCCCAGAAGAATCGTGGAAAATGGATTGATATTCCAGGGATATTCGTGTTCGTCCTTTTTGGGTATCCAATCCTTTATCAGAACTCGGCAAATGCCTCGGACGTTGTGCTTTTGCCACGCTCTGTGCAAGTCGAAGGGAATCCGGGTTAAAATGTCAGAATTCGGGTAGGCGCTCTAACACATCGTGAGGATCACGTAGGATGCCTGGAGAGAGGTTGGCCAGCCACGGTTTGTTCCACCTTCATTGCGATTCTGGTTGCAATTCTTTATAAACCGAAGCAATTGATATTCACGGCATCCAAAATACCCGCTGCCCCGGAGAGAGAAAATGGCACGTGCCAATGGCCTCGAGAAACTGACCTATGCCGAGCTGTCCGAAATGGAGGCCCAGATCGAGCGTCTGAAGATCGAGAAGCAGAACGCGGAGCGCAGCGCCCTCCGGCAGCGGCTGGTCGACATCGCCAGGGAGCACGGCTTCGAGATTCACGAGCTTTTCGGCAAGGGCCGCAAGGGCAAGGGCAGCGTCGCACCGAAATATCGTGATCCCAAGAATCCGGACAATACTTGGACTGGCCGCGGCCGCATGCCACGCTGGATGGCCGCCGCGACAAAAAGCGGCAAGGTAAAGAAGGAAGATTTCCTCATCTGAAGCCCTGCGCGTCGATTGAAGGCTTTCCGGCGGGCCGGCGTGGCGCACCTGCAGGCGGGTCCGAGGGCCGCGGGGTAGCGGAGATCGCGGCTTGAAAGTCGGCGCAGCGATCGCACATATAGGGCGTTGACGCCGGCAATCGGTGTTGCCGGCGCGGGTAGCCAGGTGGCCGCTCGCCAAAGGCGCACTCCCATGTGGATCCCGAGGGCATGTGCCGTAGCGCTCGTTGCCGGCGTCCTGGCCGTTCCCGCACTTGCAGGTCCCGCTGAAGACTGCAACCAGGTCCGCAATCTGGACCAGCAGCTGCGTGGCTGCACGGCCTACATACGGCTCGGGCAGGGCGGACGGGAGAATCTCGCCACCGCCTATCTCAATCGCGCCAACATCTACGCGCAGCGGGCGAAATACCAGCGGGCCATTTCCGACTTCAACGCGGCGATTGCGCTCGATAGTGGGAACCCGCTCATTCCCTACAACCGTGGTAACGCCTACTTCGATACACAGCAATACGAGCTGGCCATCGCCGACTATTCACGGGCGATTGAACTCGACCGACAATTCGCGCTTGCGTACTTCAATCGTGGCGTCGCCTACGAGCGCCTGGGCGACACGGTGGCAGCCGCCGGCGACTACCGCCAGACTCTCGCCATTGATCCCTCCGCCGTCAACGCCCAAGGCCGGCTGGAAAGGCTGCAGTCGCAGTAGCGGCCAAGGGTGCGCCCTCGGTTCTCCCCACTGCGCTGCAGTCGAGCGCGGTTGCGCGTTGCCATCAAGCCGAGCCGCCCGACTATCTGAATTGTGCCGGATAGTCGTCGCGCTTCCTGCGGTCGAAGATCAGCGCGAAGAGAGCATTCACCACGAATGACGCCACGATGCTGCACAGCGCCATGATCACGTAGTGATGCCCCGAAAATCCCTGGCGCGCCGCGTTCGTCAGCTTGCGCGCGCCGGGAATGCTGTCGCCCGACGCGCTCAGCGCATTCAGCGACGTCTGCCAGACCCAGTCGGCAAAACGGAGAAGGGCGGCGTAGGTGTCGGGCACCAACGCGTTGAAGCTGAACAGCACCACCGCCAAGACTACGGTCGCCGGGATGCTGGTGAGGGCTATGGCGATCCTCTGAAGGGCGCTGCGCGTTCCCCCCAGCAGCCAGTTGAACGGAATGCCGATGACGATCGTGGCGATGATGATCGCCGGTATCGAGAGGACGATGTGGGTCATGTTCACCCGCTCGCGCATGTGGTTCACGGCAACCTGGCCCCAGTGGCTGCCTGCGACCAGCTTGTCGAATGCTTCGATGATGCTTCGGCCGGTGTTGAAAGCGAGCGTTATGATCGGCTCGGCTTCGCGATCGTAAACGACGGAGAACACCATGATGCCGAGCATGATGGCGTAGCTGGTCGCACCGATGCCCATGGAGACAACCGCGCGGCGAAGCCATGCAAGTGGCGACATGCCCACCCCTCTGCCCAGCCAACCCCCGGCTCGCTGCAGCGGCCTAGCGGGAACAGGAGCGTGGTGTCCGGGAGGTGTCAAGCAGATCGCGATCCGGACCGATCGCAAAGGGCTGACCGTGTGGCTCGTGGGCAGCCGCTGTCGCGCCTATCGCCGGCCGCCACAAGTCTGAAGGGCCGTCGCGACGAGCGAGGACAGGCGCTCCGCGTCAGGATTCGCGAAGACCAGCTGAACCGGTACAACCCGCGAAGCTTGTGCAAGCTCCGCGCGCGTGCCGCTGGCGCCGGCCAAGCGCGCCATATCCTTCTGCGTCGTGACGAGTTGCGCCGAATGCCGGCGCGCCAGGTCCAGCAGGCGTCGCGCGTCGCGGTCGCCGAGCTGCTTGTGGTCGCGAAAAATCACGCTCTCGACCACATCGGCGCCCAGTGCCTCCAATGTCGCGAAGAAGCGCCGAGGCGCGGCGATGCCAGCCCAGGCGACGACACGAGCATCTTTCAGCCAGTCGGTGCCAGGACCCGGCGCCACATTGGCCCTCAGCACGGGTCCGGCGAAACGGTGGCGCAGCCAGTCCGTCACGCTGCCAGAGGTCTCTGAATACACGTTCTCGCTGACGACGATGGCGTCCGTCAGCTCGAGCTGGAAATCGAGCGTTGCCCGCAAAGGTCCCGCCGGTATAACCAAGCCGTTGCCTAGTCCCCGTCCTCCCTCGACCACGGCGATGGTGAAGTCCTTGGCCAAGCCAGGGTTCTGCAACCCATCGTCCATGACGACGACCGTGACGGGATGCGGGCCAACCTCGATCGCGCGCGCTCCTGCCGCACGATCGCGTGCAACGAGGGTCGGCGCGGCGCCGGCGAGCAGTAGCGCCTCGTCGCCGACGTCGTCGGCGACGTCGGAGCCTGCGTCCACCCAATAGGGTCCGCCGAGCCGCCCGCCGTAGCCGCGTGTCAGGGCAGCAGGCTCGTGACCCGCTGCCTTCAGCCGCTCGCACAGATAAATTGAGAGCGGTGTCTTCCCGCTCCCGCCTGCCGTGAAATTGCCGACGCAGATGACGGGCAGCCGCGAACGGTAGGGGCTGGTGCGAAGGTAACGCGTCTCGGCTACCCATCCGTACATCGCCGCCAGCGGCTTCAGACACGTCGCAACGCCGCTCGTGCCCTGGCGATACCACCAGGACGGCTCGTCAAGACGCACGCGCCAAGCCTTCCTCGCTCGGCAGATAGCGCAGCAGTGCCTCTATGGTGCGCGGCAGCGCACCGGATATCGTGGCGAGTGCCGCGCTGCCCCGCGTGCGCACGCTCGCGAGCTCCGCCTCGTCCAGCAGCAGCTTGCGCGCAACGTTGGCGATGTCCTCGGCGGACTGCACGACGATGGCGCCACCGTTGGCGATGAGGGCACCGTAGGCATCGGCAAAGTTCTGCCTGTGAGGCCCTACCAGGACCGCGGCGCCATGTTGCATCGCCTCGATGGGGTTGTGACCGCCGCGATTGACGAGCGAGCCGCCGATGAAGGCCACGGACGCCAGCTTATAGAGCGTGCCAAGCTCGCCGATCGTGTCGAAGACGTAGGCGGCGACCGTCGGGCCCGGGAGCTCGCCGAGCGAGCGCTGGGCGGTCCTCAGTCCTTGGCCCCTCAGCATATCGACGATGGCCGCGCCCCGCTGGGGATGCCGCGGCGCGATCATGGTGCACAGACCTGGCAGGTTCGCGGCGAGCTGGCGATGTGCGTCGGCAATGATCTCGTCCTCGCCGTCGTGCGTGCTGGCGGCGATAAGCAGCGGGCGGCCCTGCAGCATCGGACGCAGCCGCTCGAACTCTGCGTTGTCGACCACCGGCGCCGGAGCGTCGGCTTTCAGGTTGCCGGTGGGGACCGTGCTTCGAGCGCCGAGCGTGGCGAAGCGTCTGGCCAGCGCCTCGTTCTGCGCGAGCACGATCGAGAAGCGGCTGAACAGCGGATTGGCAAACCTCGGATTGCGGCGCCAGCGGCGGAACGAGCGCTTCGTCATGCGGGCGTTGACCAGCGCCAGCGGTATGTCGCGGGCAGCGCTTTCGAGGATCAGGTTGGGCCAGATCTCGGACTCGGTGAACACGCCGAGATCCGGACGCCAGTGATCGAGGAAGCTCCTGACATATTCCGGTGCATCGAGCGGCGCGTACTGATGCACGGCCCTGGGTCCCAGCCTCTGCGCCGCGAGCTGTGCGGAGGTGACCGTACCCGTCGTGAGGAGGAACGACAGCATCGGGCGCTCCTGCGCCAGGGCCGACATCAGCGGCAGAATGGCATTGGTCTCGCCGACGCTTGCGGCATGGAACCACACGAGACGTCCAGCAGGCCGAGCGACGCTTGGCTGGCCGAGACGCTCGCTGCGGCGCTGCGGCTCTTCCTTGCCGCGCCGTTCGCGCAAGCCGAGCAGCAGGGGCGCAATAGGTCGTGCGTAACTGGTGACGGAGCGGTAGCCCTTGAGCCAGAGTCCGGGCTCGGGGCACTTCGTGATGGCGCCGCCAGGCGTGGCGCGCTCTGCATCACCCCCGGCGCGGGCATAGGCGAGTTCGGTCGCCGCATTGAGGCCAGCTTCCACCGCCTGCCGGTAGCGCTCCAGATCCTCCGACGTTGCCTCATGCGGCACGTGTACAGCAGAGCCAGCCGCAAACCCCAAGCTGGAGTACGGCAGGTTGATCGTCATCCGGCTCCAGGTGTTGAGTGCAAAGTAGCGCTTCGTGGCGATCGCCACCGGCACGATCGGACGACCCGACTGCTTGGCCGCCATGACGATGCCGAGGCCGGCCTTGCGCGCCTGCCCGCCGGGAACGTCGGCCGTCATCGCCACCGCGCGGCCGTCGCGCAGGGCCTGGATGGCAGCGCGATAGGCGTGGGCGCCGCCACGGTCCTTGCCGCGGCCGGCGGCACCGGCGCCGCGAATGAGCTGCATATCGAATTGCTTGAGGGCTTCGCCAAGAAACTCGGCGTCGCCGTGCCGCGCCAGCATGACGTCGGTGGCGAGATCACGCGGCTTGATCAGTGGCAGCAGCATGAACTCGCCATGCCACATGCCGACGATACATGGAAAATTCTTCTCGGCGGCTTCGGCGACGACAGCCTCCATCTCGGGGATGCCGCGCGAGGTGCGCCGCACCCAGCCCACATAGCGGGCAAGCAAAGTCCCCGCCAGCCTGTCGACAAGCCTTGCTCGATTTTGAGCCGTCGCCATCCGAGGCATTTCCTGACCGGGAGCTACAGCCCCGTGAAATGAGTGGATCGACGCTTCTATAGCCGATCTCGAGCGTACTAAGAAAGCTTTGATTCGCCACGGGCTTCTTGCTTCTATCCCCGGCCCTGGCAGGCCGCAAGCTCAGGCGGCCTCGTTGGATTGTGGCAGCAGCATGTTCGGCGCCGAATCGATGTCCGTCAGAATCTGCGCCCGGCACAGTCGCGCGTAAGACCCGTCGCGCTGCAGGAGTTCGGCGTGCGTGCCGGTTTCGATGAGGCGGCCATGGTCCATCACGCAGATGAGGTCGGCGCGCTGCACCGTTGAAAGGCGGTGCGCGATGATGAGTGTGGTCCGGCTTCGCGTGAAGCGGGTGAGCGCTTCCTGCACCAGGCGCTCGGACTCGGTGTCGAGCGCGCTTGTCGCCTCATCGAGCAGCAGGATCGGCGCGTCCTTCAGGATTGCTCGGGCGAGCGCGACGCGCTGACGCTGTCCCCCCGACAACCGCATACCACTGTCGCCGACGACGGTGTCGTAACCCGACGGCTGGGCGATGATGAACTCGTGCGCGGCCGCTGCCTTGGCGGCGGCGATGATGTCTGCCTCGCTGGCGCCGAGGCGTCCGAGCGCGATGTTGGCCCTGATCGTATCGTCGAACAGGGTCACCTCCTGGCTCACGATGGCAATTGCCTGCCGCAGGCTCGCCAGCTGCACATCGCGCAGGTCCTGATCGTCGATGAGGATCCTTCCGGAAGTCACGTCGAACAGTCGCGCGGCCAGGTTGATCACCGTCGACTTGCCGGCGCCGGAGCGGCCGACGAGCGCGACCGTCTTGCCGCCGGGCACCGACAGTGAGAAGTTCTCCACCGCGGTCCCATCGGCCGCGGCGTAGCCGAAGCCGACCTTGTCGAACTCGATCGCGCCTTCCTTGACTGCGAGCGGCTGCACCCCCGGCCGATCGACCACGGTCGGCTTCTCGTCGAGCAGCTCGTAGACCCGCTCGGCCGCGGCCAGTCCCTCGAACGTCGACGTTGCCACGGTCCCCAGCGACTTGATCGGCTGAGCCGCGAGCAGCAGGGCCGCAACGAACCCCATGAAGGAGCCCACGGTACTGATGCCCGTCGCGATGCGCCAATAGGCGAAGGCGATCACGCACGCAATGACGATGCCGGCCAACGCCTCCAGCGCGGGGCCCATCCGGCCACGGGTCCGCACGGCCTTCATCCTGAGCCGATAGATCTGCTCAAAATTGCTGTTCAGCCGCTCGATCGCGTAGTTCTCGAGATTGAAGGCTTTGATCAGACGCGCGCCGGCAAGCTTCTCGGTCAGGCGCGAGGTCATGTCGCCGAGCTCGGCCTGGGTGCGGCGCGCTACGGAGCGCAAGCGCCGCCCTACGCTGCTCATCGGCAGGACGGCCAGCGGATAGACCGCGAACACGATGAGTGTCAGCATCCAGTCGAGGTAAAGCATCGATACCAGGACGGCGGCCACCGCGAGGATGTCTTTGGCGAAGGTCATCATCGACGCCTGGGTCGCCTGTTGGACGACCGCGAGATCGTTCGTGAGCCGCGAGACATAGTGACCCGTGCTCTCACGGGTGAGCCTGGCATAATCGGAATTAATGAGGTGGGCGAACGCTGCCTTCTGGAGATCGGTCGTCATGCGCATGACGATGCGGGCGGACGCCACCTGGTGCAGATAGAGGAAGAGGCCACGCGCGCTCGTGACGGCGACGATGGCGCCCAGCACCCACGGCAGACTGCCCTCGGTCCGCATGAGTGCATCGAACGAGTTCTTGATGATCAGGGGGTAGGCCCCGGTTGAGGCTGCAAGCCCTCCGGTGAATGCCAAGGCCACGGCAATTTGCCGCCAACGCGGCAGCACCCAGTCGGCAATGAAACGTCGCAACGTACCGCTTGCGCGTTCGTCGAGGGCGAACACGCGCGTTGCGCTACGTGAAATTTTCGAACGTTTGCGCAAGATTCCCCTGATTGGCGGCAGCAGGCTTCATTCCCCGCCCGCGTTTCCCCCGTCTATCAGCTCGAACGCACGAGCGCTACCCGCCGATCGGAGAATCATCTGCGAGCCCCGGCGCGGATGCCCCAGGAACGTGGCTACGCTGTGACATTTGGGTCGAGGAGGCGGTGGATATGGACAATGAAGTAGCGCACCTGCGCATTGTCCACGGTGCGCTGCGCCGCCGTCTTCCAGGCTTTGTAAGCCTCCGCATAGTTGGGATAAATGCCGACGATGTCGAGCTCGCCAAGATTGCTGAATTCCAGCTCGCTGAGGGACTTCAGCTCGCCACCGAAGACGAGGTGGAGAAGCTGTTTGGCCGGCCGCGTCGGAACGTTGGCAGTGGTCATGTTCGCTCTCTCGCTCAGGTTTCTTTTACCTTCCCACTTAAGTGGTTCGGAAGCCTTTTGTGGCAGAACTAACAACCGTGAAGGTCGCGGACAGACGGCCGCTCAGGAGTTAACAGAAGCGCACGGCAGTGCCAGCCAAGCTGGTGCTGCCGTGTGTCGCGTCGCCTGCTGCAGTGCCTGATTAGGAGTGGGCAGCCGCAAGCGTGCCGAGCGCCATGTCGCCGGCGAGGCCCAGGAACAGCAGCCAGCCGATCACCCGGTTCGACTTGAAGCGCACGAGGCAGTTCTTTGCATCGGCCAGATCGAGCGTGGCCACCTGCCAGACAAACTGCGCGCTCACCAGCGCAAGAGCCAGGAAGAAGACGAGCCCTGCGCCGGCCAGCGCCCCGGCCAGCCCCCACAATAGGAGCGCCCCCCCGTAGAATGCGAGGAGCCACTGCGGTGTGCCCTCGCCCAGCTTGAGCGCCGTCGACTTCAGGCCCAGCGCAAGGTCGTCTTCCTTGTCCTGGTGAGCATAGATGGTGTCGTAGCCGATGGTCCACAGCACCGAGCCGGCGTAGAGCGCAAGCGGCGCGGCCGCCAAGGAGCCGGTGATGGTCGACCAGCCCATCAGCGCGCCCCATTTGAAGGTCAGGCCGAGCATGATCTGCGGCCAATGGGTGTAGCGCTTCGCAAATGGATAGGCGGCAATGAGAACAAGCGATGCGATGCCTAGGATGATCGTGAAGAGGTTGAGCTGGATCAGCACCAGGAACCCGATGCCGCACAGGACAAGCATGAATGCCTGTGCCTGACGCACCGTCACCTGGCCGGAGGGAATAGGTCGCGCGGCGGTGCGCTCCACACCGGCGTCGTAATCCCTGTCGACGATGTCGTTATAGGTGCATCCCGCCCCGCGCATGATGAAAGCGCCGATGAGGAAGAGCGACAGATACCAGGGGTCTGGGAAAGCTCGCCCGAGCGAAAGCTCGGCCAACGCCTGCCCCCACCAGCAGGGGAACAACAACAGCCACGCTCCGATCGGCCGGTCGAAACGCGCAAGGCGCAGGTAGGGCTTGGCACCGGCGGGCGCGAGCCTGTCCACCCAGTTTCCCGGCGCGGCGTCTGGCACGGTGCGTGCGGGCTGGTGCACGGGTCACCCCTGTAGCAGCAGCCGGGGCAGCTCGGTCAGCGAGACGATGGTGTGGTGCGGCGCGCCTCCCGGGGCCACTTCTGCACGCTCGTGTATGCGCTTCGCCTCTGTCCGCTTCACCATGACGCTGGTCCAGCCGCGTGCATTGGGCGCGACGAAGTCCTTGGACGGATTGTCGCCGACATAGACGAGGCGCGCGCCGGTGCCTCCGAGTGCCTGCTCGACCATCTCGTAGCTCCTGGGGTGCGGCTTGGAGAATTCCTTGCCGCCCAGGGCGTGCGTGTAGACGATCTCGCCAAAGTGCGGGGCGATGCCGAGCGCCCGCACCTTCTTGGCCTGCACGCTGTGGGTGCCGTCGGTGATCAGGCCGAGCTTCGCCTTGCCGCTGAAACGCGCGAGGGCCCACGCCGCATCCTCGAACAGCGTCAGCTCGGGCTCGTGATTGCGATAGGCATCCACCAGGGCAGCAAGATGCTCGGGCGTGTGATCGGGGCACCCCTCTGACAACGCGATGCGGAACAGCCCGCCAAGGTGGCCCTGATCGAGCAGGTGCGTCATGCTTTCGGCGAGCCCCGCCACTCCGAGCTCCGCTTCGGCCCAGCGCCCGGCCGCCGCAAAGCCCGACAAAGCGAATTGCCGCTCGGGATAGAGCGTATCGTCGAGGTCGAACACCAGCACGAGGTTGCTCACGGCGCGACACTCGTAGGCAGGGGGGTGTGCCGCAATGTGTGAAGGTTCCAGACGGCAATCCCAAACAGCGCCGCGGCGCCGGCTTGATGCGCGAGCCCCAACGCCAGTGGGACCTGCGCGAGCAAGGCCCAGATGCCGAGCGCCGCTTGGGCTGCTACTGCGACGGCGAGCACTGTAGACGTTGTGTGCGCCCGGGCATCAAGCGCGCGCCGCCGCACCGCCCACGCGTGCCACGCGGCAGCAACGAGAAGCACGTAGGCCGCGAGGCGGTGGTTGAACTGCACGGTCAGCGCGTTCTCGAACAGGTTGAGATACCACGGCTCCATCGCGCCAAGCCCGTCCGGCACGAGGCTTCCATCCATCAGCGGCCAGGTGTTGTAGGCCGCGCCGGCCTTCAGACCGGCAACAAGCGCGCCCAGCACGATCTGCACGAGCAGGATCAGCACGACTGCCAAGGCAGCCCTGGTGCCCGGTACAGCCAAGCCGCGAGTGGACTTGACCGGCGCGCCCAGCGACAGGATGACCCAGATCAGGGCTCCGAAGATCAGGATGGCAAGCGTCAGGTGGAGTGCGAGCCGGTATTGGCTGACGTCGAGCCGATCGGCAAGACCTGAGCGCACCATGTACCAGCCCACGAAGCCCTGAAGCGCCCCGAGCGCGAAGATAGCCGCCAGCTTTTGCGCCAGGCCCCGCGACAGTTGCCCGGCGGCAAGGAAGGCGAGGAATGGCAGGAGGACCGCGAGCCCGATCAGGCGGCCCAGGAAACGATGGGTCCACTCCCACCAATAGATAAACTTGAACGCTTCCAGACTCATCCCGCGGTTGACGTGGTGGTACTGCGGAATCTGCTGGTACTTGGCAAAGGCCTCGAGCCAGTCCGCCTGGGACAGAGGCGGGATCGTCCCCATGATCGGCTGCCACTCCGTGATAGAGAGGCCAGAGCCCGTGAGGCGGGTCGCTCCACCGATGCTGACCATCACGAACACCAGCGTGGCGACAGCGATCAGCCACGCACGCACGCGGGCAGCGGTGCGCGCGGCGTCGACCCGCGGGACGTCCATGGTGTTGGAGTGTGCCATGAGCGCATTCATATGCCTTTCGGGCAGCTCTTGCATGCGGTTCTTGCGCGCGGCGCAACTGGGTTCCGCGAGCCGCGAATTGCAATTCGCGGCTACCTCCGGTGCAATAGAGGCTTCTCGGCGCTCCGGTTTCTCGATGTATCCTCGGCCAGCGTGGCTCCCCGGAAGGAGGCTTCAGGATGAAGGCAGCAGTGCTCGCGGAAGGCGGCATCCAGATCCGCGATGTCCAAAAGCCCACGCCAGGCCCCAGCCAGGTCCTGGTTCGCGTCAGGGCGGCCGGCCTCAACCGTGCTGATCTCATCATCGCCTCGGGTCATATGCACGGGCCGGTCGGCGGACCGGGCACCGTGATGGGCCTCGAGTTCGCCGGCGATGTGGAAGCCGTCGGCAGCGAGGTGAAGAACGTGAAGCCCGGTGACCGCGTCATGTGCTCGGGCAATGGTGGCTATGCGGAATATGCTCTCGCCGACTGGGGCCGCGTGGCGCCGATTCCTGCCAACAACATGGGCTACGAGCAGGCGGCGACCTTCCCGGTCGCATTGCAGACCATGCACAACGCTGTCGTCACCGCGGGCCGATTGCAGGCCGGCGAGAGCGTGATGATCCAAGGCGCCAGCTCCGGCGTGGGGTTGATGGGCTTGCAGATCGCGAAGCTCAAGGGTGCCCGGTTCGTAATCGGCACCTCCACCAATGCAGGCCGCCGCGAGCGGCTGGGCGAGTATGGCGCCGACCTCGCCATCGACACGACCGCGGCGGATTGGGCGCAGAAGGTCGTGGATGTGACCAACGGCAAGGGTGTCGACCTCATCGTCGACCAGGTTTCCGCCAGCGTCGCCAACGGCAACCTCAAGGCAGCCGCGGTGCTCGGCCGTATCGTCAACGTCGGCCGTCTCGGCGGCTTCAAGGGCGAGTTCGACTTCGACCTGCACGCCATGAAGCGCATTGACTACATCGGCGTCACCTTCCGCACGCGCACGGTCGAGGAAGTGCGCGAGATCAACCGCCGCGTCCGCGTCGATCTGTGGGGTGACATCGAGGCCGGCCGGCTCAGGCTTCCAATCGACCGCGTATTTCCCCTCGAGCAGGCCGCAGCCGCGCTCGCGCACATGCGTGCCAACGCCCACTTCGGCAAGATCGTACTGACGGCTTGAGGGCTGCAGCCTATGATGCACCTGACTACGACGGGAGAGAACGCGCCATGAGCAGCACGCGACAGGGACCCTTGTCCCGCTTCAAGGTGATCGATCTGACGCGCGCGCGCGCGGGCCCCACAGCTGCCCGCCACTTCGCCGATTGGGGCGCGGACGTGATCAAGGTCGAAATTCCGCATGACGCGTCCGGCGAGGATGTGATGGGCGGAGCGCGGCACGGTCCGGACTTCTTCAACCTGCATCGCAACAAGCGCAGCGTCACGCTCAACCTCAAGGCGCCCGAGGGCGTCGCGATCTTGAAGAAGCTGGCCGCCAGTGCCGACGTTCTGATCGAAAACTATCGGCCGGACGTGAAGCAACGCCTGGGCTTCGACTACGAGACCCTGCGCAAGCTCAACCCGCGTCTGGTGTATGTGAGCTTGTCGGGCTTCGGCCAGGACGGGCCTTACGGCAATCGGCCGGGCTTCGATCAGATCGCGCAGGGCATGGGTGGCCTCATGTCGATCACAGGCCTGCCGGGCCAGGGCCCCGTGCGCGTCGGCATCCCCATCGCCGATCTCTCCAGCGGCAACTACGCCGCCATGGGCGCCCTGATCGCCCTTCTCGAGCGCGACATATCGGGCGAGGGGCAGTGGGTGCAGACTTCGCTCCTGCAGGCCCAGATTTCCATGCTCGACTTCCAGGCGGCGCGGTGGCTTGTTGCCCGCGAGGTTCCGGGACAGGCGGGCAACGATCACCCGACTTCCATCCCGACCGGCGTGTTCCCGACCAGCGACGGGCACATCAATATTGCCGCGTCGGGCGGGCACATCTTCGCCCGCTTCTGCAAGTGCGTGGGCGCGGAGAAGCTGCTGGAGGACCCCGACTTCAAGACCAGCGAGAGTCGCTCCAAGAACCGCAAGCGCCTCAACGCTGAGATGGCCGAGTTCACAAAGCGCTATACCAGCAAGGATCTGGTGGAGAGGCTCAATACGGCCGGCTGTCCGTCGGGGCCCATCTACTCGATCGACCAGATGTTCGCCGATCCGCAGGTCGAGCATGTCGGCATGGCCGTCCCGATGAAGCATCCGACCAGGGGGCAGGTGGCGATCGTCAACCAAGCCGTCAGCCTGTCGCGCACGCCCAGCGTGCTCGACCGTCCTACCCCTGAGCTCGGTGCGCATACCGACGAGGTGCTGGCCGAACTGGGCTACAGCAAGGAGGACATCGCGAGGTTGCGCAAGACAAAGGCGGTATGATCCTCGCGGGCCTATTTGCCTTCGCGAGCAAGCGAGGCGCGGCTGGCTTGTCGTGGCTCACCCAGCCGCGGTGTCGACCGGGTCCCTGCGGACGATTTGCCAACCCTTGCGGTCCAGGATTTGCGCCAAGGCGCGATCGAAGATCTCCCGGTAGGAATGCGAAACGCGAAGCCGGAAGTCATCATAGTGAGTTGGGACGACCTTTCGTCCAACATCGAGGCGGGAGGGTGCCTCAAAATTGGGCAGAAGCTGGCCGTTGCTGTCTCGAACCGTCCAGGCGGCGCTCACGATTTGGTCTCCAAAGCGCACAGAGTTCATGCTTGTCGGCCTTAGAAGCAAATTTGGTGCCCAGGCCCCTGCGGAGTCGGCAGCCAATCGACTGCTGCCCATCGGAGCGTGGTGATAGGGCCACATCTGTGGCCTCAGACCGCTTGCCCGAGTGGGTCCGATTGGGGGAGCGCCCCCACATGAAACGTTCGATGGTGGCCGATGCCGGTACTGGGAGGAGAGTGGGCCTGTGAGCCATGTCGGTGCGGAGGCCATTCGCTTTCGCGGCGTGACCATCGAGTTCCCCCTTGCCGACGGCGGCCGCTATCCTGCCGTTGCTGCGACCGATATCGGCGTTGGCGCGCATGAGTTCGTGGCAATCGTCGGCCCGACCGGCTGCGGCAAGTCGACCCTGCTCAACGCGGCCGCCGGTCTGCTCGCCCCCTCTGCCGGGGAGATTCATGTGCTCGGTAGGCGGCTTTCCGGCCTCAGCCGCGAGGCCGGCTATCTGTTCCAGCAGGATGCGGTGATGCCGTGGAAGACGGCGCGCGACAACGTCGCCATCGGCCTCGAGGTAAACGGGACTGCACGCGCGGAAGCGCTCGAACGGGGGCAAGGCTGGCTCAAGCGCGTCGGTCTTGCCGCCTTCGGCGACCGCTACCCCCACCAACTTTCTGGCGGCCAGCGCAAGCGCGTCGGTCTCGCCCAGGTGCTGATCCGCGATCCCAAGATCCTGCTGATGGACGAACCCTTCGGCCCGCTCGACGCTCAGACGCGCCAGATCATGGGGAACCTGCTGCTCGGCCTGTGGGCGGGCGACCGCAAAGCCGTCCTGTTCGTTACCCACGACCTGGAGGAAGCGATCGCGCTTGCAGATCGCGTCGTGATCATGTCGGCAGGGCCTGCGGCGCGCATCATCGGCGACCATGCCATCGACCTGCCCCGGCCCCGCGACGCCTCGGAGGTTCGGCTGCTGCCCCGCTTCCACGAGTTGCACAAGCTGATCTGGGATCAGCTCCGCGACGAGGTCTTGAGGGCCTACGAGGACAGCGCATGAGGATCGGCCGGGGGAAGCTGCTCGTCCTGCAGGTTCTGGTGGCCGTGGTGGTTCTCCTCGCCTGGCACATCGGTTCCACGGTGCCGATCGGTGGCCGCTATCTGCTACCGAAGTTCTTCTTCTCGACACCCCTCGACGTGGCCTCGCGGATCTGGATGCTGTTTGCGAACGGCACCGCCAAGATCGTCACCTGCCCCGAGCCCATCGACTTCACGCGGATCCTCAACATCTCCGATCCCTGCTTCGGCAAGACCATCTGGCAGCATCTGCTGATCACTCTGACCGAGGGCGTGCTCGCCTTCGTCATCGGTGCCGCCACGGGCATTGCCGCGGGTTTTTGGCTCGCGCGAAACGCACTGATGTCCGCGATCTTCGATCCCTACATCAAGATGCTCAACGCGCTGCCCCGCGTTGTCCTGGCGCCGTTCTTCATGCTGTGGCTAGGGCTGGGCATGTGGTCCAAGGTGGCGCTGGGCGTGACGCTCGTGTTTTTCATCGTCTTCTTCAACGTCTACCAGGGCGTGAAGGAGGTGAGCCCGGCCATCCTGGCGAACGCCCGCATGCTCGGCATGAGCGAGCGCCAGCTGTTCAGGCACGTTTACTGGCCCTCGGCCCTGTCCTGGGTGTTCTCCTCCCTGCATACCTCTGTGGGTTTTGCCATCATCGGGGCGGTGGTGGGCGAATATCTGGGCTCGGCAGCGGGTCTCGGTCACCTGATCCAGCAAGCGGAGGGGACATTGGACACGACCGGGGTGTTTGCCGGTATGGTCATCCTGGCCGTGTTCGTGCTCATCATCGACTGGCTCGTGACTCTGGCCGAGAACCGCCTGCTGGTATGGCGGCCGCCGGCCGCCGCGAGCCAAGCTTAAGCATCAAGCCGCAGCTCAAGAGTTGGAGCCGGAGGAATTTTCATGAGAATCGCAAGAACGATCGCTGTCGCCGCAGCCCTGCTGCTGCCAGCAGCAGGTGCCCGCGCGCAGGCGCCCGAGAAGAAGGACGTCAAGCTCGGCGTGGGTGGCGCTCCGGCTCTCTACTACCTCGCGCTAGCCCTCACCGACCGGCTCGGCCATTTCAAGGAGCAGGGGCTGAACGTCGAGATCAGCGATTTCAAGGGCGGCTCGCAATCGCTCACCGCGCTGGTGGGCGGTTCGGCGGATGTCGTGACCGGCGCCTACGAGCACACCCTGCGCATGCAGGCCAAGGGCCAGGACATTCTGGCGGTCATCGAACTCGGCCGCTATCCCGGCATCGCGCTGGCGGTGAAAAAGGATCGCGCCGACAAGATCAAGACCGTTTCCGACCTCAAGGGTGCCAAGATCGGCGTCACGGCGCCTGGATCGTCAACCAACATGATCGTCTGGTATCTGATGGCCAAGGCCGGCCTCAAGCCGGATGACGCGTCGTTCGTGGGCGTCGGCGCGACGGGCTCGGCCATCGCAGCCATCCAGCGCGGCGAGATCGACGCCATCTCCAACATCGATCCCGTAATTGCCAAGCTGCAGTCGACCGGCGACGTCGTCATACTCGAGGAGACGCGCACGACGGAGGGCACGACCAAGGTGCTGGGCGGCCCCATGTCGGCGGCTGTGCTTTATCTCAAGCGCGACTTCGCCACCGCCAATCCCAATACCGTGCAGGCGCTCGTGAACGCCTTCTACAAGACGCTGAAGTGGATGGAGAAGGCGACGCCCGAGCAGATCACCGACGCCGTTCCGCAGGAGTACTGGCTGGGCGACAAGGCGCTCTACATCGCGGCAGTGCAGGCCAATCAGCAGGTCTATTCGCGTGACGGCATCGTCAGCGCCGACAGCCAGAAGCGCTCGCTCGATTTCCTCAAGCAGTTCGACAAGGAGATCGCATCCGCCACCATCGATCTCTCCAAGACGTGGGACGGGCGCTTCGTCGCCAAGGCGGCCCAAACCATCAAATAGCGTACCGGGAGAAACGGCTATGCCCAGGTTCGTCATCGAACCGCATTTCCGCCTGCAGGAATGGGTCGCTGAAGAAAAAGGCTACTTTCGCGCCGAGGGCCTGGACTACGAATTCCGCGAGTTCATCCGCGCCACCGGCGGGGCGCATCATGCGACCGCCGGCAAGTCGGGCGCCTTCCAGTCGATCGAGAAGGGGCGCTCCTCCAACGTTACCTGCGCCTGCCACTGGACCGTGAACGTGGCCGCCTCCAGAGGCCACACGAAGCTCTATGCCGACGCCTATTCCGTCGCGCCGTCGGCGATCTTCGTGCCGTGGGCTTCAAGCGTGCGCTCTCCCGCCGACCTCGCCGGCGTGCCGATTTCTGTCGGCTACCAATCGGGGAGCCACTACGCCACCATCCAGGCGCTCGAGCAATACATGCAAGCGGGCGAAATCAAGCTGTCGTTCGACGAGGGCATGCTGTTCAACCGGATGGAGGCCTTCCTCGACGGCAAGTCGCCAGCCGCCACCCTCTTCAGCGGACCCTACTACTTCGCCGAGCAGATGGGCTTCCGTAAGGTCATCGACAATACCTTCATGATCTCCGCCATGATCAACGGCGATCCCGAGCCTGAGGACGTCCGCAAGTTCTTCCGGGCCCTGCGGCGCGCCCAGCGCGATATCGACCTGCGGCCGGAGCTCTACACGCACTACTATAAAAACGAGTTCCCTGAGCGGTTTCACACGCGCATGGACACGCGCGCGTGGGGGCCGGGGGAGCGCATTGTCTTCGAGCCCTATACCAGGGAGGCCTACGAGCAGTCCTTCGCCTGGATCGCCAAGCACGAGCTGTTCGAGGCTGGAGGGATGGGCGTGGGCAAGTACGAGGATGCGGTCCTCACGCTCGAAGCCCGCTAACCCGCTAGGCAGCGGCAACCCGCATCGAGCCGCTACCGCGGCTTGCCCTGCAACAGGTCCAGGAAGGCGGCATTGAATTCATCGGCAGCCTCGTACATCACCCAGTGCCCGGCGCCCTCGATGAGGCGAACATCGAGTTCGGCGTGATGCCGGCGCAGGATTGCGAGCCGCTGATCGAGCGAGGACAACGCCGTGACATCGCGGGTACCCCAGATGGTCTTGACCGTCGCCGTCACGTTCGCGAGCGCCTGGGCCAGGGCATCGGTGGTTGCAAACGGGCGGCTGCGGAAGCGGGCGCGCTTCACGTTTTCACCCTGCAGGTGGATGGCCAGCGCATCGATGTTGGCGGGATCGGCGAACATCAGAACCTCGAGGTTCTGCCGGTAGACGGCGGCGATCTCCTCCTCGCTCATGCCCGTTCGCCGCTTCTTGAAGGGCTCGCGTGGGTCGGCACGCAGGCCGAGCGCCGCGACTCCGATCAGCACCAGGTCCCGCACGCGCTCCTGGAGCATGGCCGAGGAGAGGCCGGCAATCTGGCCGCCGAAGGAGAAGCCGGCGAGCCGCAGCCTGGTACTTTTCGGGAATAGCTCGTCCAGTCCCGCGACCACAACCTCGGCGATGCTTGCGGGCACCCAAGGCTGTGGCGGCATGGCCGAGTCGCCGAGGCCGGGGATATCGGCAACCCACAGCTCGTAGTGCCTGGAGAGTTCCGAGATCGTCTTGATCCAGTGCGTCCAGGAGCCCGAACCCCCGTGGAACAGCACAAGCGGCTCACCCTTTCCCCAAACGCGCCAGACCATGAAGCCGTCCGCGCAAGGTGTCCTTATCTTGCGGGCAGCGCTATCGAGCGCCTCGACCACGGCAGCGGGCCCACCGCCGGATGCTGCAGCGCGGCCTTCAGCTGGCATGCTCGGTTTTTGCATTGGCGACGCGGAGGATGAGGCTGGCGGGCGGGACTTGCGGTCTGTCGGCGGCACCCTTGCACGAACCGGCGACTGCGTCAGCCCTTCCGTCTGCATGGCTGGAATTTGCCCTTCTCCTGCCCTGCCCGATCGGCTTAGACAATGAGGGGGCAACAACGCACGCACGCACGAGGAAACGCCATGGCCGCGTCTGCCGGAGCAAAAGCTACCAACAAGCTAAAGATCGCGGTCATCCCGGGCGACGGCATCGGCAACGAGGTGGTGCCCGAAGGCATCCGCGTCCTGGAAGCAGTCGGCGGGCGCTTCGGCATCGACTATGCGTGGGATCACTACGACTGGTCCTGCCAGCGATTCGCCAAGACCGGAGCCATGATGCCCGCGGACGGCTTGGAACGAATCGCCAAGCACGATGCCATCTATCTGGGCGCCGTAGGCTGGCCTGGCGTCCCCGACCACGTTTCGCTGTGGGGCCTCCTGATCCCGATCCGCCGCGGCTTCCAGCAGTACGTGAACCTCCGCCCCGTCAGACTTTTCCACGGTATCAAGTCGCCGCTAGCCGATCGCAAGCCCGGCGACATCGACTATTTCATCGTGCGCGAGAACAACGAGGGTGAGTACTCCTCGGTCGGCGGGCGCTCCTTCGAGGGCACCGACCTGGAGCAGGCCATCCAGGTGGCGACGTTCACCAGGAAGGGCTGCGACAGGGTGATGCGCTATGCCTTCAATCTCGCCATGACGCGCAAACGCCGCGAGGTCGTCTCCGCCACCAAGTCGAACGGCATCTCCATATCCATGCCCTACTGGGACGAGCGCTTTGCGGCCATCGCGAAGGAGTATCCTCAGGTCAAGACCAGCCAGTTCCACATCGACATCCTGACGGCGCACCTTGTCCGCAACCCGCACTGGTTCGACGTTATCGTCGGCTCGAACCTGTTCGGCGACATCCTCTCCGATCTGGGCCCCGCCACCACCGGCACCATCGCGATTGCGCCCGGCGGCAACATCAACCCCGAGCATGCCTACCCCTCCATGTTCGAGCCGGTGCATGGCAGCGCCCCCGATATAGCGGGCAAGGGTATCGCCAACCCGATCGGGCAGATCTGGTCCGGCGCCATCATGCTCGAGCACCTCGGGCACAAGGAGGCGGCCGCAGCGATCGTGGCCGCCATCGAGCGGTTGTTTGCGGATACCGATATCCGCACCGCGGACATGGGTGGCAGGGCCACGTGCCGCGAGCTCGCCGACGCCGTCGTCCAACTCGTAAGCCAAGGCTAGTGTCGCTATCGCATCATTCGACGCCGCGTGCGGAAAGCGAGGAACGAATCTGGCGATCTGAATCACGCTGGACTAGCTTGGCTTTGCGGCGCGGCTTGCCCATGCCGCATCCGCAACGGCGACAGGGCGGCGTTTCAAGCGCAACCGCACCTTTTCAACATTGCGGTCGACGCCGACGTACAGCACAAGCGAAACGGCGAGGGATGCCGCCAGCGACACCAGGAAATGCGCGGTCCCCTTCGGGGTCAGCGAGCTCCACAAGTGGAGCACCACCGTGCCGATGAACCAGTGCACGATGAACAGCGGGTAGGCGATACCCCCAAGGGTCAGCTGCCAACTCTGCTTGCCGTGAATTTCGTCGAAGCGGAATAGCATTGGGATGAGCGCCAGGTTGAGGGCCACGGCCAAGTAAAGGCCGCCCACATAGCGATAGAACTCCCACAGAACGGCAAAGCCTCCGTTCAAGGCCAGCAACATCCCGAGCACCGCAATCCGGCCGTGACTCGGCTCGAACCAGTGCGAATTTCTGGCGAAATAGGCGAGACCGCCGACTGCGAACGGTATCAACCCGGCCTGCAGCACGGTGTAGTGGTTGAAGAACCCGTAGTCGGCGGCCGGAGCCCAAAGCTGGCGCAGGAAGTGGGTGGCGGCAACCGCGACGCCGATGCCGAGCAGCACCAGCAGGCGGCGGGCGTTGCGCGCAAAATGGACGGCCAGCAGCACGTAGCAGAAGAGCTCGATGGCCACCGACCAGGCCGTCGGCACCAACCGGTGCGCGGCAACTTGGGTCTCGTCGATGCCCACTAGCCCCAAGATGAGGAAATTGGCGAGCCATTCGCCGACGGTCTTTGGCAGGCTCAGTGCGGCGTTGAGCTGGTCGGCCGGCGACACTTGCAGGATGTACAGGATCGTGATGAGAACGACGGCATAATAGGCGGGAAAGAGTCGCAGGATGCGGCTGGCGAAGAAGCGCGCAAAACCTTCGGCGCCAAAGCCGTAGACCTCGTTCAGCACCAGGGTCATCAGGAACCCGCTCAAGACATAGAATGAAAAGACGGCCTGCCATGCCAGCGCGGGCACGCCGGTGGCAAGCAGGTGACCCTGCACGACGAAAACCGACAGGATAAACCGATAAAGATCGAGCATGCGCGGCAAGCGGATTAGGTCGGGGCGGTCTATATCGTGTAGTGCCGTTCCGACACTATCCGAACGGCTACGCGGACATACAAAAAACAGGACCCCTCGCTCCGCCTGTGCGGAAACGGTCTGTTGCCCGGCGAAGACGGTTCTCATGCTGCATGCGCGAAGTCAAAGCGGGCTGTCCGGCGAGCGGATGCCCGCCGCAAAGGCAGTTCGCACACCCCCTTTGCGTTGCGCATGGAGATGGCCTCCGGCATAATCGTCTCGACCCGTCAGATTGGGACCAGGCGGGCTGTCCGTCCAGCTCTCGTGCTCCCGCCCGGAGGCCGCATGGCGCAAAGCAGTGCCGCAGAAGCCGCTTCGGTGAACGCGCGGCCGGCCGTCCAGATGATCGGCCTTAACAAGTGGTACGGCGAGTTCCACGTGCTGCGGAATATCGATCTGAACGTCGACCAGGGCGAGAAGATCGTCATCTGCGGCCCTTCCGGCTCCGGCAAATCGACTCTGATCCGCTGCATCAACCGGCTGGAGGAGCACCAGAAGGGTAAGCTCAGCGTTGACGGCATCGAGCTTACGAACGACATCCGCCAGATAGACAAGATCCGGTCCGAAGTCGGCATGGTGTTCCAGAGCTTCAACCTGTTCCCGCACCTAACCGTGCTCGACAATCTCTGCCTGGCACCCGTCTGGGTGAAGAAGACGCCGCGTGCGGAAGCCGAGCGCACCGCCATGCAGTATCTGACGCGGGTGAAGATCCCCGAGCAGGCCAACAAGTATCCGGGCCAGCTTTCCGGCGGGCAGCAGCAGCGTGTCGCCATTGCCCGCGCGCTCTGCATGAACCCGCGCATCATGTTGTTCGACGAGCCGACTTCGGCGCTCGATCCCGAGATGATCAAGGAGGTGCTCGACGTCATGATCGAGCTCGCACGCTCGGGTATGACGATGCTGTGCGTCACCCACGAGATGGGCTTTGCGCGCTCGGTCGCCGACCGAGTCATCTTCATGGACAAGGGCGAGATCGTCGAGCAAGGCACGCCGAAGGAATTTTTCGCCAATCCGAAGTCGGATCGCACCAAGCTGTTCCTCTCGCAAATACTCAATCACTGAGCCCGGTCGCGCGGCTGCTTCACACCCGGAGAGCTTCGGCAACACCACCAGTCACAGGAGAAAGAGGAACCCGCAAGCTGAGCCAGTCCCAAGGGTAGCGACGGCAAGAAGACGGCATCTGTCCCAACCACAGCAGGAGAGAGGAAATGTACAAGTTTGCAGCAACAGGGCTCGCGGCAGCGCTGGCCCTGGTCGGCGCGGCGGCGTCCGCCGAGGCGCAGGGCAGCAATACGCTGACCACCATCAAGAGCCGGGGCATGCTCAACTGCGGCGTCGGCCAGGGAACACCGGGCTTCGCCTTCCCCGACGACAAGGGCAACTGGACGGGCCTCGACGTGGACTTCTGCCGGGGCGTGGCGGCGGCCTTGCTGAATGATCCAACGAAGGTTTCGTTCAAGCCGCTCACCGCCAAGGAGCGGTTCACGGCGTTGCAGTCGGGCGAGATCGACGTGCTCTCGCGCACGACCACTTGGACCATGAGCCGCGACAGCGCCATGGGCCTGTCTTTCGCCGGCATCACCTACTACGACGGCCAGGGTCTGATGGTGCCGAAAAAGCTCGGCGTGAAGACCGCCAAGGAGCTGAACGGCGCGTCCGTGTGCGTCGCCACCGGAACCACCACGGAGCTCAACCTGGCGGACTACTTCCGCAGCAACAGCATGACCTACAAGCCGGTCGTGTTCGAGAAGGCCGACGAGGTCAATGCCGCCTACGACGCCGGCCGCTGCGACGTCTACACCACCGACCAGTCGAGCCTCTACGCCCAGCGCCTGCGACTCAAGAACCCTGACGATCACATCGTCCTGCCCGAGATCATCTCCAAGGAGCCGCTCGGCCCCGTTGTGCGGCAGGGCGACTTCCAGTGGTTCACGATCAACAAATGGGTGTACTTCGCGCTGCTCAACGCTGAGGAACTCGGCGTGACCAGCAAGAACGTCGACGAGATGCTGAAGTCGTCCAACCCGGAGATCCGCCGCCTGCTCGGTGTCGAAGGCGAGTTCGGCAAGGGCATCGGCCTCGACAACGACTGGGTCGTCCGGATCATCAAGGGCGTAGGCAACTACGGCGAGATCTACGAGCGCAACGTGGGGCCCAATACCCCCCTCAAGATCGCCCGCGGCCAGAACAATCTCTGGACCAAAGGCGGTCTTCAGTACGCTCCGCCTGTCCGTTAGCCGGGCGAGGAAAAAGAAGGCGCCGGCCGCTCCAGCAGCCGGCGCTTCGCCTATCTGGCCAAGGCTTCCGCACTCGTAGGCCGAACTGCGCGAAAGGATGGACTTATGGCAGTCACGGACGTGACGGAGCGCGCGGTACGGAGGACGACGAGCCCACTCGATCTTCTCTACCGGCCCGAGGTGCGTCAGGTCCTCTTCCAGGTCTTGCTTGTCGTCGTGCTCGGTGCGCTGTTCTGGATGATCATCACCAACACGATGGACAATCTCAGGCGCCAGAACATCGCCTCCGGCTTCGGCTTCTGGAACACGACGGCTGGCTTCGACATCTCGCAGACGCTCATCGAGTACACCAATACCTCAAGCTACGGCCGCGCCTTCTGGGTC
>Ga0111539_10002250_pt1 | contig 25720 bp, 23 predicted proteins | sample RhiMethybrSRZTD1_FD_79667 | JGI IMG/M metagenome (GOLD analysis project Ga0111539, IMG submission 79667) | Populus rhizosphere microbial communities from Tennessee, USA - Rhizosphere MetaG P. TD hybrid SRZTD1 (version 2) (version 2) | ecosystem: Host-associated > Plants > Roots > Rhizosphere >...
CGGCATCCGGGTCGAGGATCCGAAAGGACTGCCGGCGGCGTTGGCGCAGGCGCTTGCCGCCAATCGGCCAGCGATCATCGACGTCGTCACCGACATCGACGCCTTGGCGCCGACTGCTGTCACCTGAGTCCGCTTCCGCGCCTATGCGCGGTGGCGGAGGAGCCGGCTCGTACGCGTGACCGAGGCGACGTCAGCCCTCAGGCACCAGCGGCGGCGGATACGGGTCCTTGCTGGAGCTCCACTCGGGGCGCAGCATCAGGTCGTCGTCCTGGACGAAGACGCCCGACGGGCGGCCGTTACGGTCGTCGAGATGCGCCAGCGCCACCGCGTCGCGGAAGGCGTCGCTCCGCCGCTGATAGGGTTCCGAGTTCTCGCCGTCGCACTGAATCTTCCAGGCGCCGTCGTCATAGATCACGTAGTAGTGGGATCGATCCATCGGAGTGCTCTCGAATCGCGCGTGTCGCGCCGGTTGGTAAGATGGGAAGGGAATGCGACAGGCGCGCGTCAGTTCCCGGACTTGTGATCGGCCCTGTGGGTTGCGGTGGACAATGTGGATAACTCGCCGGGCCGGGCTCTATCCCTCTGACTCGACCCGATTTATTGAAACATCCCGAGCGTGTGCGCTGCAGCCGACGGCCGGGTTCAGTGCATGGCTTTTCCACCGTCGACATTGATGGTCTGCCCGGTGATGAAATCGCTCGCCGCCGACGACAGAAACATCACGGTTCCGACCAGGTCCTCGGGGTATTGATCGCGGCCCAGGGCCCGGCCGCCGGCGCGGGTGGCGACGTAGTTGTTCGAAGTGGTGGCGAGCTGGGTCTCGCTCAGCGTCATGCCCGGCGTCACCGCGTTGACGGTGATGTTGAATTCGCCGAGCTCGCGCGCCAGCGCGCGGGTGAAGCCGATCACGCCGGCCTTCGTATAGTGCAAACGGTTCGGCGTGCCGTCCCACACCCGGCTCGATGAGATATTGACGATCTTGCCGCGCTTCCTCTCGCGCATCACCGGCACCACGGCGCGCGCGCACAGAAACAGGCCCCGCAGGTTCACCGCCATCACGCGATCCCATTCGTCGATCGGAATCTCGAGCCAGGAGCGGCGCGGCAGCACGCTCATCAGCGATGCGTTGTTGACCAGGATGTCGATCGCGCCGAAGCGATCGAGCGCAGCCTTTGCCATGGCATTGGCCGAGACCTCCTCCGCGACGTCGGTCTGCAATCCAATGGCTTCACCGTTGGCGCGCACGATGCCCTGCGCCACCGCCTCGGCGGCTTCCCCGTCGATGTCGGCGGCAACGACTTTGGCGCCGGCGCGGGCGAACTCCTGGGCATAGACCTTGCCGATGCCCTTGCCGCCGCCGGTGATGACGGCGACACGGCCTTCGAGGTCGAAACGCGGATTGCTGGACATTTCTGGCCTCCCCACCGGGCAGTCTAGCGGGAGCACCGCGTAAAGGGCAGTTCAGGGGCGCTCAGATGGCGGAACAGCGGCAATGGCCAGAGCGTTATCCAGCAAACAAAACCATGGAGGCAGTCATGCAAGTCGAGGCAGCCACCACTGAGAACCCGATGGAGCGGGTGAGCCACAAATTGATCCCCAGCGATCGGGTCGAAGGTACACCGGTGCGGCGGTTGAACGGCGAACGGATCGGCACCATCAAGCGCTTGATGATCGACAAGGTCACCGGCCAAGTCGCCTATGCGGTGTTGAATTTCGGCGGCTTCCTGGGGCTCGGCCAGAAGCACTATCCGATCGCCTGGAGCCGGCTGAAATACGACCAGGAGGTCGGTGCCTATCAATTGGATTTGTCCGACGTCGATCTGAAGGCGGCCGGATTGGGTACCGATGATTTCGACTGGGGCGATCGTGAGGACCCGATCGTCGTTTCGAACTATCCCCACAAGCCGACCTATTGGGGCGCGTTCTGACGATCAGTGGCGGGCGCGTTCCTGCACGCCTTGTTCATAGTGTTGATTGGAACCCGGGCCGCGGGACAGGAACCTGCGGCCTTGGCTTCGCGTTCTCCTGGCGCGGCGCGAGACGCCGCCATCCCCGAGTTTGACCAGGAGGACTTCATGACGCGCACGCATTTTCGCACAGCAACGCTGGCGCTCGCGCTTGCAGCAATGGCGGGAACTGCGTCGGCGCAGACCGTCATCACGACCGAGCGGCCGGCCGTACTGGCGCCACCCGCCGTCGTCACGTCGCCGCCGGCGGTCGTCACCACGCGCCCGCTTGATTTGACCCCGGCGCAGCGCACCACGATCTATCGGACCATCGTGCCGCGCACCGGCAATCGCAAACCGATCGTGCACGAGAAGATCGTGCGAGAGTCGGTCGGCCGTGCGCCGGCAGTTGCGACCGAACGCGTCGTGCGGCCGGCGCCGGCCGTGCAGTACGTCGTCGGCGATCGTGTGCCCGCGGAGGTCGAGCTTGCGCCGATTCCGCAGACCGTCGTCACCGAGGTGCCGGCAGTCAGCAGCTACCGATACATGGTCGTGAACGGCCGGCTGTTGCTGGTCGATCCGGTGACCAGTACGGTGGTGGCCGAGATCCAGGACTAAAGCGCTGACATCGACCGCCAGACGCGCCGCCGGCAGACGCCGGCGGCGCTGTCGTTTGCGCCCCCTAGCAGCGCGCGATGCGCGCTATGGGCCGAGGTTGATCAAGGCCGCGAACCTGAAGCTTGAATGATTTGCGCGGGTTGTGGCCTCTGGCCACACCGGAGGTATCGCACTAACGTTGGTCCGTGGTGAGGGCAGGAACATGCGCCACGCGATTGCCTTGGGAGTTGTAGCTTGGGTGCTGGCCGCCAGCGCACCGGCCGCAGCGCAAAACTATCCCGATCATGCGGTCAAGATCGTCGTGCCCAGCGCGCCCGCGGGAGGCTACGACATCCTGGGCCGGATCGTTGCCGATCCGCTGACAAGGAGGTTCGGTCAGTCTTTCGTGGTCGAGAACCGGCCGGGCGCCGGCACCATCGTCGGGACCAAGTCAGTGATATCCGCCGCGCCGGACGGTTACACGCTGCTGGTCGGCGGCCTGAGCAACATCATCTTCAACGCCGGGCTTTACAAGAACCCGCCCTACGATCCGCTGAACGATCTCGTTCCGGTCGCTCTGGTCATGAACACCTCGTACTCGCTGGTCGGCTCCAACAGCCTTCCGCACGGCTCGGTCGCTGAGGTCATCGCAGCGGCGAAGCGCAATCCCGGCAGCATCAGGCTCGCCAATGCCGGCATCGGCACCGGCCAGCACGTGGTGGGTGCCGCGTTCCAGATCGCCACCGGAGTGAAATTCCTCGAGGTGCCGTATCGCGGATCGACGCTGGTCTATCCCGACCTGCTGCCCGGACGGGTCGATTTGTTCGTTGATGCCACGGCGGCGGCGCTGCCCTACGTCAAGTCGAGGCAGGTGAAGGGCCTTGCGATCCTGACCGCGAAGCGGCATCCCGACGCGCCGCAAATGCCGACCTTGACGGAATCCGGCCTCAAAGGGTTTGACATCGATACGTGGATCGGCATCTTCGCGCCGGCCAAGACGCCGCCCGCGATCATCGCCCGCCTGCGTCAGGAGATCGCGGCGTCCGGTCCGGAGATGCTGCCCAGGATCGCCAATGCCGGCGGCGCATTGATGGATCTTCCTCCTGAGAAGACCAGCGCGATGATCAAGGCCCACAGCGACATGTGGATCAAGGCCATCAAGGATGCCGGCATTACGCTGGACTGACGTTCACAGAACGCCCGGGACCCACCGCTTCACCTGCCGGCAGTAGGCTGCATAGCTGTCGCCAAACCGCGCCTGCAACCGCTGCTCATCATTGAGCACACGGCGATGAAACCAGATGGCGCGAGCCACAAGCAGCGCGAGCGCGAACCACGACCGGAACGTGATCGCCAGCCCCAGCATGAAGATGAGATGACCGAGATACATCGGGTTGCGCGTGTAGCGATACGGTCCGGTCGCGATAATCCGGTCGGGCGGTCCTGCGAAGCCCCAGCCACCGCCGGCCCGCGGGTGGCGATAGCGCCCGACCAGCAGATATTGCAGGTAACCCCAGGCCAGCAGCACGCAGCCCCACGGCTCGAACGCGAGTTCGCCACGCCGCAACGCCAGCTCGACGACGATGACCAGCACCGGGCACAGGATGAACGTGTGCAGTGGCGTGCGGGTGAGCCAGTTTTGGATCATTTCGGCAGGAAGCTGAGATCGGTGTAGGTCCTGGTCGCTGCGTCCGGCTTGATGTCGCCAAGCTCGATCAGCGTCTTCACCGTGCTCTGCACGACCCGCTCCGGCACCGCGAGCTTGCGGCTGAACGGCTGCAATTCGACGATGTAGTGGTCGTAGGTCTTGGCCGCGATCGATTCGTCGAGCTTGGTGCCGCGCGCCAGGATCGCGATCGCCTCTTGCTTGTTGGCTGGGTCGTAGAGCCAATCGACCGCGTCCGACAGCGCTTTGACATAGCCACGCGCCATGTCGGGGTGCTCGCGCAGCCATTGCGGCCGGGCCAGCAGCGTGAGGAAGCCGTAATCCCTGGCGTAGCCGCCGATATCGACCAGCTTCTTGTAGCCGTCAGCGGCGGCGCGGAAGTCGAACGGCTGGGTCAGCAGCGCGGCCTGCACGGTGCCGCTGACCATCGCGGCCAGCCGGTTCGGCGTCGCGCCGGCGTAGATCTGCTCGACGTCCTCGGGCTTCATGCCCTGCTCGGTGACCCAGCGGTTCCAGACGATGGTGAGCAGGTCCTTGGGAAACGGCAGGATGATGCGCTTGCCTTTGAGGTCGGCGACCGTATTGATCGAGGGCGCCGTCATGATCGAGTAGGGATATTTCACCACCAGGCTGCCGATCAGCACCACGTTGCCGCCGTTGGCGACCGCGCGGATCGCGGTGTCGAAGGTCGAGACCGCGACGTCGAACGAGCCGCCGACGGTCTGCTGCACCGTGTTGGCGACGTTGCCGACATAGGTGATCTCCTCCTCCAAGCCTTCGCGCTTGAAATAGCCCTTCTCGGTCGCGACAAAATTGGTCCAGTTCGAAGCGGTGGGTGCGACGTGGCCGATCCTGATCTTTTTCAGAGTCTGTGCAGGCGCGGGCGTAGCGCACAGGCTGCAGAGCAACAGCGCTTGAACAACCAGACGAAGCATCATCGCGTCTCTCCCCAGACGGACGCCGGCGCTCATGAGGCCCGGCGCCACAATGTTAGCGCGCGGGCCACGCGCCGCAATACGGCGGGCTCTTCCGGCCTTGCGCGCCAGATGTTGTAATGCGGTCGCGGCATTCGCCGCGTCTCGGGGAATGCCACCATGCCCAATGTTCCGTTGACGTTCGCGTGCGGGCTTTATGACCGCATGCTGCCGCTCTACACCGGCGAAGTGAAAGTCGAAGGCGTCGACCTTCAGTTCATCGTCGAGGACAATCCACGCATTATCTTTGATCGCATGGCGGCGCAGGGCGCGTACGGCGCGTCGGAGTTCTCGAGCTCGGAATTCGTCTCGCGGATGGCTGGCAACCAATGTCCGTTCGTTGCCATCCCGGTGTTCGCGTCGCGCGTATTCCGGCATAGCTTCATCTTCATCAACCGCAAGCACATCACAAAGCCGAAGGACCTCGAGGGCAAGCGCATCGGGGTGCCGCTCTACACGATGACGGCCGCGGTGTTCATCCGCGGCCTGCTCGCCGACGAGCATGGCATCGATTGCGGCAACGTCGAATGGGTGGAGGGCGCGATCAACGAGGCCAAGCGCCACGGCAACCCGACCGTGCTGCCGACCGCACGCAAGAATTCGATCGTCGCCAACACTTCCGGCAAGTCGCTGAGCCAGCTTCTGGACGCGGGCGAACTGCAGGCGATCATCGGCACCGACATGCCGGATTGCTTCGGGCGCAATCCCGACGTCGTGCGGCTCTATCCGGACTACCGGGCCACCGAGATGGATTACTTCAAGCGCACTAAGATTTTTCCGATCATGCATCTGGTCGTGATCCGGCGCGATCTGCACGACCAGCACCCGTCGCTCGCCGCAAATCTGTTCAAGGCGATGACGCAGGCCAAGGACGCGATGCGGCAGAAAATGCGCTATCGCGGCACGCTGCGTTACATGCTGCCGTGGATGCACGCCGAGATGGACGATATCGACCGCGTGTTCGGCGGCGACTGCTGGCCTTACGGCGTTGAGCCGAACCGGCCGACGCTCGAGGCGCTGCTGCGGTATCTGTTCGAGCAGGGCATCGTCGCCAAGGCGCCCAGGCTCGACGATCTGTTCGTGGTCAAGGTCTAGGAGACGTCACCGTGAAGCTCGCAAGCTACGTTGCGGACGGACGCGAATGCTACGGCGTGGTGACCGGCGACGGTATCGTGACAGCGGGTCATGGCTCGCTGCGCGACGCGCTCGCTGCCGACCGGCTCGAGGCGATCCGCAAGGACGCGTCCGGCAAGCAGCCCGACCATAAGCTCAGCGGTATTCGCTTTCTCCCCGTCATCCCCAATCCGCACAAGATCCTCTGCGCCGGCGTCAACTACCGCGATCATGCCGCCGAGGTCGGACGCGAATTGCCCAAGCAGCCGAGCCTGTTCATTCGCTTCACCGATACGCTGGTCGGCCACGAGGGCGAGATGGTCCGCCCCAAGCTCTCCGACAATTTCGATTATGAGGGTGAGCTCACCATGGTGATCGGCAAAGGCGGCCGGCACATCCCGATCGAACGCGCCCTCGATCATGTCGCGGGCTACACCATCATGGTCGATGGCAGCGTGCGCGATTACCAGAAGTTCTCGGTGACCTCGGGCAAGAACTGGCCCGGCACCGGACCGCTCGGCCCCTGGATGGTGACGACCGACGAGATCCCCGATCCGTCCAGGCTGACGCTGACGACGCGGCTCAACGGCCAGCAGGTGCAGCATTCCGGCACCGACAAGCTGATCTATTCGTGCCAGCAGATCGTCAGCTTCTGCTCGGATTTCACCACGCTGCATCCCGGGGACGTGATCGCGACCGGTACGCCCGAGGGCGTCGGCCATGGCCGCAAGCCGCCGCTCTGGATGAAGGCCGGCGACGTGCTGGAGGTCGAGATCAGCAAGATCGGCACGCTGCGCGCCTGGATCGTCGACGAGCGCTAGCTTTCGCCACCGTGCGCCAGCCGACGTAGCCACTGGCGGTGCTCGGCAAACCGCTGGTGGCATTCGCGAAATCGTTCATACTCGGGCCGCGGGAGCGACGGGCGGCCGCGGCCCGTGACTTGTCCACAGCAGGCGCCGGCGGGGGCGCTGGCGATTGGTGGCTATCCGATTGATTGATAGCCTTTTTCGCGAGCGGGCCAGTCCGGTCGCGGTTGGGCAATCGTAGCTTCATGCGTCGGTTGAAGTCACAGCGTTCTCCAAGTTCGCGTGGCATGCGTCGCCTCGGCACGGCTTTGCTCGCGATGGCTTTGGCGCCTGCATTGAGCGCCTGTTTCATCCTCGGCATGGAGAAGCCGGACTCGGGCCTCGATGTTCCGGCTCGCTACCGCGCCGGGCCGCACGAGGCCGACGCCGCTCTGCCGTCGATCATGTGGTGGCGCCGTTTCGGCTCCAAGGAGCTGACCCTGCTGATCGAGGAGGCGCTGACCTCCAATCTCGACATCCAGGCCGCGGTCGCCCGCATCGTACAGGCCGACGCCAATGCGCGGGTCGCCGGTGCGGCGCTGCTGCCGGTGGTCGATCTCAATGCCAGCGCAACGCGCTCGCGCGCCTCGCAGGCGACCGGCACCATTTCGGCCTCGTCGACCGGCGCCTCGGAGCGAGTCACCTTCAGCGCTTCGCTGTCGGCGAGCTACGAGATCGACTTCTGGGGCAAGAACCGGGCGGCGCTGCGCGCCTTCGAGGAGACCGCGGCGGCGAGCCGCTTCGACCGCGAAGTGGTCGCGCTGACCACGGTGGTGACGGTCGCCAACACCTATTTCACGGTGCTGGCGTCGGAGGACCGGCTGCGGGTCGCGCGTAACAATCTCGCGGCGGCGAGCCGCGTCTATAGCCTGATCGAGCAGCGCTTCCAGGCCGGCACCGCTTCGGCGCTCGACACCGCGCAACAGGAGAGCGTGGTCGCGACCCAGCGCGCCGCGATCCCACCGCTGGTGCAGACCTTGCAGCAGAACATCGCGACGCTGGCGGTGCTGGTGGCGCGACCGCCCGAGCGCGTCAACATCCGCGGCGGCAGCATGAACCGGATCGCGATCCCGCGGGTGACGCCGGGCCTGCCGTCCGACCTGCTCGCCCAGCGCCCCGACGTCCGCGAGGCCGAAGCGCAGCTCGAAGCCGCCAATGCCAACGTCTATGCCGCGCGCGCCGCGCTGTTCCCGAGCATCACGCTGACCGGCGAGGGCGGCACAGCGAGTCGCCTGCTGCGCAATCTGTTCCGTCCGGAGTCGCTGTTCTACAACGTCGCCGCAGGCCTCACGCAGCCGATCTTCGAGGGCGGGCGTCTGCGTGGCGCGGTCGATCTGCAAAAGGGCAGGCAGGACGAACTGCTGCAGCTCTACCGCAAGGCCGTGATCAACGGTTTTGCCGATGTCGATCGCGCCCTGATCGCGGTGCAGCAGACCACCGCGCGCGAACGCCTTCAGCTCGCGGTGGTGCGCTCCTCGCGTCGGGCCTTCGAGATCGCCGAGACGAGGCTGCGGGAAGGCACGATCGACCTGATCACCGTGCTGAACACCCAGCAGACCCTGTTCCAGGCGGAGGACACCCTGGCGCAGGCCCGGCTGGCGCGCCTCCTCGCCGTGGTCAGCCTCTACCAAGCCCTGGGCGGCGGCTGGGAAAAGCCCCCGAAAGAGGTCGATTTGGCGCCCCCAGGCGCGCCGCCAAGCCCTTAATCGGGCCTATGAAATCTCCGTAATGTGCTGTGAATCGGCCGGACGCGCCGTTATCTATAGGCCACTGATTCTGGCTGAGCCGCCATGGCACTTGGACGACGTATTCTGACGATTTCCGTCGTTGCCGTCGTCGTCGCCGGCAGCGGCTACGCCATTTGGCAGTACACCCATCAGCGCCAGCAGACGCAGCGGCTCGCCCGCGGCTTCCAGACCGACGGCCCGGTGCCGGTGATCGCGGCCGCCGCCAGGCGCGCCGACGTGCCGGTCTATCTCGACGGGGTCGGCACCACCAAGGCGCTCAACACCGTCACGGTGCGGCCGCAGGTCGACGGCAAGCTGATCAGCGTCGCGTTCAAGGAAGGTCAGGATGTCAAGCGCGGCTTTGTGCTCGCGCGCATCGACCCGGTCACCTATCAGGCGCAGCTCGACCAGGTGGTCGCCAAGAAAGCACTGGCTGAAGCACAGCTCGCCAACGCCAGGATCGATCTGGAGCGTTACCAGCGCCTGGTCTCCACCAACTCGATCGCGCGCCAACAGTACGACACTCAGAAGGCCCTGGTGGCGCAGCTCGAAGCGCAGGTGAAGCTCGACCAGGCCGCGATCGACAACGCCAAGGCGATCCTGGAATACACCGACGTCATCGCGCCACTCGACGGCCGCACCGGGATTCGGCAGGTTGACGAAGGCAATATTGTGCGCGCGTCTGACGCGACCGGCATTGTCGTGATCACCCAGTTGCGGCCGATCTCGGTGCTGTTCACGCTGCCGCAGCAGCAGCTTGGCGATGTGACGCGTGCCTCGATCCATGGCGAACTCGCGGTCGATGCGTTCGGCGCCGACAACAAGACCGTGATCGACAAGGGCCTGTTGAAAGTGGTCGACAACCAGGTCGACCAGACCACCGGCACGATCAAGCTCAAGGCCGAATTCCCCAATGCACAGCTCCAGCTCTGGCCCGGGCAATTCGTCAACGTGCGGCTCCTGATCGATACGCTCAAGCAGGTCGTGGTTGTGCCGACCGCGGCGGTGCAGCGCGGGCCGAACGGCACCTTCGTATTCGTGGTGCAGCCCGACAACAAGGTCGCAGTGCGCCCGGTTGCGGTCGCGCAACAGGACGAAACCCAGGCGGTGATCTCGAATGGCGTCAATGCCGACGAGCGGGTCGTCACCACCGGCTTCGCGCGGCTGACGGCCGGCGCCGATGTGGTCGTCACCAACGCCGAGTCGATCCCGCCACCGGGCAGCGCGCCGTCGGCGCAGCCAAAACGGGATCGAAGAGGGCCGGGGGGACCGAAGCGCGAGCAGCGATCCGACGCCACCCCGACCCCGCCGCGATGAGCGTCTCGACACCTTTCATCCGCCGCCCGATCGCGACCTCGCTGCTCGGATTGGCAACGCTGCTCGGCGGCTGGCTCGGCTACTGGTGGCTGCCGGTGTCCTCGCTGCCACAGGTCGATTTCCCGACCATCCAGGTCACGACGCAACTTCCCGGCGCCAGCCCCGACACCATGGCCTCGCTGGTGACGGCGCCCCTGGAGCGCCAGTTCGGCCAGATCCCGGCGCTCTCGGCCATGACCTCGTCGTCGTCGTTCGGCATCAGCCAGATCACGCTGCAGTTCGATCTCAACCGCGACATCGACGGCGCCGCTCAGGACGTGCAGGCCGCGATCAACGCGGCGGGTTCGACGCTGCCGCGCAACCTGCCGTACCCGCCGACCTACGCCAAAGTGAACCCGGCAGACGCGCCGATCATCACTTTGGCGCTGACGTCGGAGACCATCGCGCTGCGCCATCTCAGCGATCTTGCCGACACTTTGATGGCGCAGCGTCTGTCGGAGGTGACCGGCGTCGGCCGCGTCTCGGTGCAAGGCGGCATCCGCCCGGCGGTGCGCATCCAGGCGGACCTGTCGCGGCTCGCAAGCTACGGCATCAGCCTCGAGGACCTGCGCCAGGCCATCGTCGGGGCCAATGTCTCCGGCCCCAAGGGCGCGCTCGATGGCGCGCATCAGTCCTACACCATCGCCGCCAACGACCAGCTGGCTGCCGCCGAAGCCTACCGCTCGCTGGTGGTCGCCTATCGCAACAATGCACCGGTGCTGTTGGGCGACGTCGCACAGGTGGTCGATGGGCTGGAGAACGCCAAAGTCGGCGGCTGGTTCAGGGGCGTGCCGGCGGTGATCATTGACGTGCAGCGCCAGCCCGGCGCCAACGTCATCGAGACGGTCGACCGCGTCAAGGCGGTGCTGCCGCGCCTGCAAAGTGCCATGCCGTCCGGCATCACGCTGACCGTCGTGCAAGATCGCACGTTGACGATCCGCGCCTCGATCCGCGACGTGCAGTTCACGCTGATCCTCAGCGTGGTGCTGGTGGTTCTAGTGGTGCTGATCTTCCTGCGCACCGTACGCGCCACCATCATCGCCGGCGTGGCGTTGCCGCTGTCGCTGGTCGCGACCTTCGGCGTGATGTGGTTCTGCGGTTTCTCGCTCGACAATCTGTCGCTGATGGCGCTGACCATTGGCACCGGCTTCGTGGTCGACGACGCCATCGTGATGATCGAGAACGTGGTGCGCCACATCGAGGATGGCGAATCGCCGCTCGATGCGGCGCTGCGCGGCGCGCGCGAGATCGGTTTCACGGTGATCTCGCTGACGCTGTCGCTGGTCGCGGTGTTCATCCCGCTGCTGTTCATGACCGGCCTGGTCGGCCGCATGTTCCGCGAGTTCGCGCTGACCCTGACCATCGCGGTGGTGGTGTCGGCGATCGTGTCGCTGACGCTGACGCCGATGATGTGCAGCAAGCTGCTGCGCCATCGCACCGAAAGCGCCGGCACCGCGCTGACACGCTTCTTCAACCGTTCGGTCGATTGGACGGTCGAGAAGTATCGCGTCAGCCTGGAGTGGGTGTTGCTGCACCAGGTCGAGACCCTGGTTGTGACGCTGGCGACGCTCGCGGCGACGGTGTGGCTCTACATCGTCGTTCCCAAGGGCTTCCTGCCGCCGCAGGACACCGGGCTGATCGTTGCGGTGTCGGAGGCCGGCACCGAGGTGTCATTCGTCGAGATGCAGCGCCTGCAGGCGCAGGTCGAGGACGCCATCAAGAGGGATCCCGACGTGACCGGCGTCGTCTCGATCATCGGCGTGAGCCGCATGAATCCGACGCCGAACGCCGGGCGGCTCGCCATCACGCTACGGCCGCGCGACGAACGCCGCGCGCTGGCTGGCGAGATCTCCGAGCGTCTCAAGCGCGCGGTCGCGCCGATCCCCGGCATCACGGTCTATTTCCAGCCCGTTCAGGACATCCAGATCAGCACCCGGTCAAGCCGCGCGCAGTACCAGTACACGCTGGTCGGCGCGCAATCCGACGAGGTCACGGAGTGGTCCGACAAGCTCACCCGCGAGTTACAAGCCAGTCCGGTGCTGCGCGACGTCGCCTCCGAGGCGCAGGAGGGCGGCTTGCGCATGCTGGTCGAGGTCGACCGCGAGAAGGCCGGCCGCTACGGCATCTCGATGCAGACCGTCAACGATACGCTCAACAGCGCCTTCGGCCAGCGCCAGATCTCGACGATCTACACCCAAGCCAACCAGTATCGCGTCATTCTCGAGGCGTTGCCGCGCTATCAGCAGGATCCGGCCGCGCTGTCGAAGCTCTACGTGCCCGGTCCCGGCGGCGTGCAGGTGCCGCTGAGTGCGATCGCGCGGTTCGAATACGCCTCGGCGCCGCTGGCGATCGCGCACCAGGAGCAATTCCCCTCGGTCACCATCAGCTTCAACCTGGCGTCCGGAATGGCGTTGAGCGATGCGGTCGACGCCATCGCGCTGGCGGAGCGGCGCATCGAGGTGCCGAGGTCGGTGCTGGGCACCTTCTCGGGTGACGCTGCCGAGTTCGCCAAGTCGCTCGCCGGCCAGCCTTGGCTCATTTTGGCGGCCGCCGTAGCGATCTACATCGTGCTGGGCGTGCTGTACGAGAGCTTCATCCACCCGTTGACGATTCTTTCCACCCTGCCGTCAGCCGGCGTCGGCGCGTTGCTGGCGCTGATGCTTTTCGGCTACGACCTCTCGGTGATCGCGCTGATCGGCATCGTGCTGCTGATGGGCATTGTGAAGAAAAACGCCATCATGATGATCGACTTCGCGCTCGAGGCCGAGCGCGGGCAGGGGCTGTCGCCGCGCGATTCCATCGTGCAGGCGTCACTGCTGCGGTTCCGGCCGATCATGATGACCACGCTGGCGGCGCTGTTCGGCGCCATCCCGCTGGCGATCGAAAGCGGCACCGGCTCGGAGCTGCGGAATCCGCTTGGCGTCACCATCATCGGTGGCCTGCTGCTGTCGCAGCTCCTCACGCTCTACACGACGCCGGTGATCTATCTGATGATGGACCGCGTGAAGCAGCGTCTGACCCCGGCGCGCGGCTTCACGCCGCAGGCGCGGCACGCCGATGGCGCCGCGCCGGGCAGGTGACGCCGTGAACTTTTCGCTGCCGTTCATCCGTCGCCCGATCGGCACCACGCTGCTGGCGATCGGCCTGTTCCTGGTCGGCCTGGTTGCCTACCAGTTCCTTCCGGTCGCCAGCATGCCAAGCGTCGAGTTTCCGACCATCCGGGTGTCGGCGAGCCGGCCGGGCGCCGATCCGGTGGTGATGGCCGCGACGGTGGCGGCGCCCTTGGAGCGGCGGCTCGGCGAAATTCCCGGCGTGATCGAGCTAACCTCGACCAATTCGCTCGGCAGCACCAACATCACCATCCAGTTCGACCTCAACCGCAACATTGACGGCGCGGCGCGCGACGTGCAGGCCGCGCTCAACGCCGCATTGACCGACCTGCCGGGCGACCTGCCCACGTTGCCGAGGTTGCGCAAGGTTAACCCGTCGGCGTCGCCGATCCTGATCCTGGCGCTGACCTCGAAGACCACGCTGCCCAGCGCGCTTTACGACGTCGCCGACACCGTGATCGCGCAGCGCATTTCCCAGGTCGACGGCGTTGCCGAGGTGACGGTGAACGGCGCCGAGCAGCCGGCGATCCGCGTCCGCGTCAACCCGGTGGCGGTTGCGTCGATGGGCGTCAGCCTCGAGGACGTGCGGCTCGCCATCGCCAACGCCAATTCGACCACGCCGCTCGGCAATTTCGACGGACCTAATTTCTCCCGCAGCATTGCCACCAACGACCAGCTGCGCAACGCCCGCGACTACGAATCGATCGTGGTCAAGGCCGCGAACGGCAACGTGGTGCAGCTCTCCGCTATCGCCAAGATCGAGCAGAGCGTCCGGAACACCCGATCGGCGGCTTGGTTCAACCTGCAACCCTCGGTGCTGTTGGTCATCACCAAACAGGCCGACGCCAACGTGATCGAGACCGTCGACCACATCCGCGAGATGTTGCCGGAGCTCAAGCGGTGGATCCCGGCCGACGTCGACATTTCGGTGCTGTCGGACCGCACGCTGACCATCCGCGCCAGCGTGTTCGACATGCAGCTCACCTTGGTCGCCACCATCGCGCTGGTGATGCTGGTGGTGTTCCTGTTCCTGCGCCGCGCCGCCGCGACGGTCGCGGCCGGCGTCACGGTACCGCTGGCGCTGACCGGAACCTGCGCCGCGATGTGGGTCGCCGGGTTCTCGATCGACAACATCTCGCTGATGGCGCTCGCGGTGTCGGTCGGCTTCGTGGTCGACGACGCCATCGTCATGATCGAGAACGTGTTCCGCAATCTCGAGAAGGGCATGTCGCCGCTGCGCGCCACCATCGAAGGCGCGCGCCAGATCGGCTTCACGGTGATCTCGATCAGCGTGTCGCTGGTGGCGGCGTTCATTCCGCTACTCTTCATGGGCGGCGTGGTCGGCCGCATGTTCCGCGAGTTCTCGGTTACGCTGACCTTCGCGATTGCGATCTCGACCGCGGTGACGCTGTCACTGACGCCCATGATCTGCGCCCATTTCGTGCGCGCGGCGCCGAGCCCGAATGCGACCTGGCTCGACCGGCTTGTCGAAGGCGCGGTCGGGAGAAGCGTCCGGCTCTACGAACGCAGCCTCGATTACGCGCTGCGCTACCGCTTCCTGACGCTGCTGGTGTTCCTCGCCACCATCGCGCTGACCGTCGCGCTCTACGTCCAGACGCCGAAGGGCTATTTCCCGCAGGACGACACCGGTCTGATCTTCGGCGGCACCCGCGCGGCGCCCGACATTTCGTTCGAGGCGATGAAGGACCTGCAACAGCGCGCCACCCAGATCGTGCTGGCGGATCCGGCGGTGGCAGCGGTCGGCTCCTCGGTCGGGGCCTCGACCTACAACGCCTCGGTCAACAACGGCCGGCTGTTCATCGCGCTCAAGCCGCCCAACGAGCGCGGCGACGTCACCTCGCAGCAGGTCATCAACCGGCTGCGGCCGAAGCTGCTCGACGTCGGCGGCATGCGGGTGTTCATGTTCCCGGCTCAGGACGTGCGCGCCGGCGGCCGACAATCGAGCTCGAGCTATCAGTACACGCTGTGGAGCCCGGATCTCGACGAGCTGCTGCGCCTGGTGCCGCGTGTGGTCGAGAAAATTCAGACCCTGCCGGAGCTGGTCGACGTCACCACCGACCGCGAGCAGAACGGGTTGCAGGCCAACGTGGTGATCGACCGGCCGGCGGCGTCGCGGCTCGGCATCAAGATCCAGGACATCGACAACGCGCTGAACAACGCGTTTTCGCAGCGGCAGATTTCCACCATCTACACCGAGCGCAACCAGTACCGCGTCATCCTGGAGGTCGATCCGCAGTTCCAGCGCGATCCGACCGATCTGACGCGGGTCTACGTGGCCTCGGCGAGCGGCACGCAGGTGCCGCTGTCGGCGGTGGCGCGGATCGAGAAGGGCCTGGCGCCGCTGGTCATCAACCACCAGGGCTCATTTCCGGCGGTGACCATCACCTACAACCTGGCGCCGAATGTCACGTTGCAGCAGGCGCAGGACGCGATCGATCGCGCGGTCGCGGAATTGCACCTGCCCGACACGCTGCGCGCCGAGCCGGCCGGCGACGCCCGCGCGGCAGCGCGCTCGCTCGGCAACCAGCCGCTGGTGATCCTGGCGGCGCTGCTCGCGGTCTACATCATTCTGGGCGTGCTCTACGAGAGCCTTGCGCACCCGCTGACCATCATCTCGACGCTGCCGTCGGCCGGTCTCGGCGCGTTGCTGGCGTTGCATCTGTTCAACGCCGAGCTCACCGTAATCGCCTTCATCGGCATCATCCTGCTGATTGGCCTCGTTAAGAAGAATGGCATCATGATGGTCGACTTCGCGCTCGCCGCCGAGCGCCAGCGCGGACTTGCTCCGGAGCAGGCGATCCGCGAGGCCTGCCGGGAGCGGTTCCGGCCGATCATGATGACGACGTTGGCCGCGATGCTCGGCGCGCTGCCGCTCGTCATCGCGACGGGACCGGGCTCCGAACTGCGCCGGCCGCTTGGCATGACCATTATCGGCGGCCTGGTGGTGTCGCAGATCCTGACGCTCTACACGACGCCGGCGATCTATCTGCTGCTCGACCGGCTGCACCGCAGGCTCGGGGGCCGGCGCGAGGCGGCCGTCACCAGTGCAGATCCCAAGCCGGCCACATAGTCGGTGTCATCGCCCGCGACCCGCCTACGCACAAGGCTTTGGCGGGTTCGCTCGAGTCCGCCGAAGCTTCAGCGAAGGCGGAAAGCGGGCGATCCAGTCTTCGACCCCAATGACCGTTTGCCGGCGCTATCGCTTGTACGTCGAGTAGACAGGCTCGGGCTGCGTGAAGAACGAATGCATGATGTGCAGGCAGATCATGTAGTTCTTCTGGTGCAGCGAGGCGTGCGCGATGCCCGGCATCACGGCGAACTGCTTGTCCGGATTGGGCAGCGCCTTGTAGAAGTTCACCAGATCGTCGAACCCGGCGATGCCGTCGTACTCGCCGCGCATGATGATAGTCGGGACCTTGATCTGTCTCGGATCGACCACCGGCAGGTTGTTGCACATGTCGATATAGGTGCCGTTCGGAATCGAGTCGTCGAGGCTGAGAATGTGGTCGGCAAAGGCCTCGATCACGTTGTCGTCGGCGGTGCCCGGATGGTCGCGCTCGAAGATCGAGCGCACGAAGGCGCGGTTGATCGGCCGGCGCTTGGTCTTGAGATATTCCGGCAGCTTCTTGCGCCGCTCGACCAAAGTCGGTGAGCCTTCGCCGGTCCACACATGGGCGTCGAGCGCCAGCCGCCGCACCCGGTTGGGATGGCGCTGCGCGAACAGCGCGGCGCGCAGCGCGCCCGACGAGATGCCGTAGACGAACAGCGGGCCGGTGTGGTTGCGGGTCCGGAAAATGTAGTCGGTGCCGGCCTTCAAATCGTCAGCGCCATCCGCAATGGTGGCATCGACACCGCGGTCCTTGGTGGAGCGGCCATAGCCCTCCATGTCCATGCACCAGGTGTCGAAGCCGCGTTCGGCGAAATATTCCATCGCCGAGGAGTGCGGTCGGCCCTCGACATGCAGGTCGAAGGTCGGCTGCGACGCCATCGACGAGCCGTGAACGAACAGAACGGCGCCGTTCTTGGCGCCACCCGGCGCGCGCTTCTCCCAGAGGAACAGATTGGCGTCGCCTTTCTTGGTCCAGTGCTCCTGGCCCTTGATCTTGCGGCCACCGAACACCGGGGTGCTGACATCGCTCATGGCTCACTCCTCGTGAAGTCGCGCTCAGAGCCTTTAAGATCGAAGATTTGGCATGTAATGTCAAAAACTTGCAGCGCGGAGAGCAATCGTGCCGAGTGAGCGCAAACTTGATCTCGCGGCCATCACCAACCTGGTGGTGGCGGGCTGGACTGGACGCAACGTCGAGGCGCTGGAGGCGCACATCAAGGAGCTCGAGGCGCTCGGCGTGAAGCGGCCGAAAAGCGTGCCGATCTTCTATCGCAACGCGGCTTCGCTGCTGACCACGGCCGCCGAGATTCAGGTGACCGGCGGCCATTCCAGCGGCGAGGTCGAGTTCGTGCTCTACGCGCTCGGCGATGGGATGTGGCTCGGCGTCGGGTCCGACCACACCGATCGCAAGGCCGAGACCATCAACGTCACGCTGTCGAAACAGATGTGCGCCAAGCCGGTCGGGCCGGCGCTGTGGCGCTACGAGGAGGTCAAGCCGCATTGGGAGAAGCTCACTTTGCGCTCGTTCGTGCCGGGTGAGGCCGGCAAGCGTCGGCTCTACCAGGAAGGCTCGGTCGCCAACATGCGCGCGCCCGAGGACCTGATCCGCCGCTATACCGGCGGCGACAGACTCGCGCCCGGCACCGCGATGTTCTGCGGCACCTTCGCGGTGCATGGCGGGATTTCACATTCCGTGCAATTCGACATGGAGCTTGAGGACCCTGTTCTCGGCCGCAAGCTTACGCACAGTTACAAGATCGTGTCGCTGCCGGATGAGGGATAAAGGCGCTGCCATGCCCCGCGAAAGCGGGGCATCCAGCGAGCAAGAATATCGGAGGTTACTGGATCGTCCGCTTTCGCGGACGATGACAGCGGAGAGTGAGGAACGTCAAAATGAAAGTCGTCATCCCCGATCTCGTTTCCAATTCCTATTTCCCCGCGATCGCAGCGGTGGAGATGGGCTTTTTCAAGGAAGAAGGCATCGACGCCGAGCTCGAGCTGATCTACCCGGTCGGCAAGTGCTACGAGGCGCTGCGCGACGGCAAGGCCGACTTCGTCGGCGGCTCCTCGCACTCGGCGCCGACCGCTTTTGCGGAATGGCAGGGGGTCAGGTTTCTCGGCGGGCTGGCGCAATACACCTACTGGTTCTTGATCATGCGCTCCGATCTTAACGCCAAGCGCGGCGATCTGAGCATCGTCAAGGGCAAGAAGCTCGGCGCGGCGCCGCTGATCGACATCGGCCTGATCGAGCTGTTGAAGGCCTCCGGCATCGATCCCAAGCGCGACAACGTGCAGATCGCGCCGCCGCCGATGCCGGCCAATCCAGCCGGCGTGTCGTTCGGCGTCAACGCCGCCAAGGCGATGGAGGAGGGCAAGATCGACGGCTTCTGGGCGAACGGCATGGGCGCCGAAGTCGCGGTCAAGCGCGGCATCGGCACGCTGGTGCTCGACGCCCGCCGCGGCGACGGGCCCGTGAGCCTGCGCGGCTATACATTCGGCGTGCTGGCGACCCGCGCCGAGCTGGTTGAGAAGCAGCCCGACAAGGCGGCAGCCGCGGTCCGCGCGCTGGTCAAGACCCAGAAGGCGCTGAAGGCCGATCCCAAGCGCGCCACCAAGGTCGGCGAGAAGTGGTTTCCGCCGTTCGAGGCGAGCCTGATCGCGACCTTGGTCGAGCGCGATCTGCCGTATTACGACCCCGCGATTTCGCAAGCTGCGTTCGACAGCATGTGCAAGTTTGCGCAGACCACCGGGTTGACCAAGGGCCTCGGCAAGTACCAGGACGTGGTGGCGACCCAGTTCAGCAATCTCTGGAAAGCCTGATCGCCGAAAGGCGGGAAACTGCCATGTGTTTTCGCCTGCTGCTTCTTCTTCTTCTCCTGCCAGCCAAAGCCCTGGCCGGCGCAAAAGAGGACGTCGCGGCGCTCGCTCCTTCAGGGCTGGTGCTCGTGATTGACGCCAAAGGCAACGAGCTGGTGGCCCAGAACGCCGACGAGCCTTTCGTCCCGGCCTCCGTGACCAAGATCGTGACCGCCTGGCTGGCGATCGAGGTCCTGGGCGGGGACTACCGCTTCCAGACCCGCTTCTATCTGGACAAAGACCGGGTGTTGTACGTGCGCGGCGGTGGAGATCCTTTTCTGATCTCCGAAGAGCTGACCCTGCTCGCATCCCAGCTGGTCGCCGCCGTCGGCAAGGCGCCGCTGAACGGCATCGTGCTCGACGCAAGTTACTACCCCGCCGATCTCCGCATTCCGGGCGTCGAGGACACCAAAGCGTCCTATGATGCCTTGAACTCGGCCTTGGCGGTGAACTTCAACACGATCAGTGCTGTGCGCCGCGGCAACAAGATCGAGCCGGGCGAAAAGCAGACGCCGATCACGCCGCTGGCGATCAGTCAGTTCCGGGAGCGTGGGCCCAAGGCCCGCGGGCGCATCAGCCTCACCCAGGACCCCGCGGTGAGCCTGCAGTACGCCGGTGAACTGCTCGCCGCGTTCATCACCCGGGCGGGCGGTGGCGTGAAGGGCAAGATCTCGACCGGAGCCGTGCCCGCGGGCCTCGCGCCGGTCTACATTCACCGCCAGTCGCGAACTCTCTTGGGGGTTCTCAGAGGGCTGTTAAGCGGCTCGAACAATTACATTGCCAATCAGGTCTTTCTGGAGATCGGCGCGCACCGCATGGGCGGCGCGGTCAGCCTCGAGAAATCACGCCAGGTCGCGCGCGAGATTCTCGCCGCGCACGACTTGGCTCGGGCCATCCAACTGGAGGAGGGCTCGGGCATCAGCCGCGGCAACCGCTTCACGGCGCGCGGCCTTGCCAAGGTGCTCAGCCTGTTCGCACCTCACGCTGCTCTGCTCGATAGCCGCAAGGGCAGCTCGTACAAGACCGGTACGCTGGAGGACGTCCGTACCCTGGCGGGTTACGTCAGCTCTTCAAGTCACGGGCAGATGCGCTTTGTGATCGCGCTCAAGAGCAACAACGGTGCGATGCGGTTTCAGCTGCTCCGGGCTATCGAGGCGGGACTGTAGCCTGAACTGCTGAGTCCAAATCCGGCCGGTCAATCCTCCGCGTTCGCGTCCGGCGGTCGGTTGTCGCCCGGCTGCCGCACCGGTTCGTTCATCGCGACGTCGTCGCGGCGGCGCTTGGCCGCTTCCTCGCCCGTCACAAAATAATCGCCCGCGGTGGCGCGGCTTGCCTGCTCGGCCAGAGTCGGCGGCCAGTGGCCGAGATCATAGCCGTGCCACGGCGTTTGCGGCTTAAGTGGTGGCAGGCCCAGCCGCTCCCAGAGCTTGCGTGCGTTGTCCATGAACTCGCGCGCCGGCAGCGCGACCGGCGCGTAGGGCCCTTTGAGCATGGCATTGATCAGCACCGCAGCGGTCTCGCCACTGTCGTGCGGACCGCGAGGACCATGACCGGGGTCCTTATGCTTCGCCACCTGCAGATCATGCTGCGGCTGGCAGCGGTACGACATCGCCCACAGCAGCATGTCGGCATTCTCGGGATCGATGTCCTCGTCGATCGCGATGATCCACTTGCCGGCGAAGCGGTGCAGCGCGGACGCGGCGCGCAGCGCGCGCCAGACCTCGCTGTCCGGCGTGCCGCGCTCGAACTGCAGCGCGATCACGGCATAGAGCGAGGTCAGCGGCTCGTGCATCGCGACCCGCCGGATGCCCTTGATCGACAGCACCGACTTGAGGTGATGCAGGTAGACCGGCTCCATCGCGACCTTGCGGATCACGCTCGATTCCGACGGCGTCACCTGGCTGATGAACGAGGTCAGGATCGGATTCTTCCGCCGCGTGATCGCGGTCACCTCCATGAAGGCGTTGTACTCCTGGAGATTGACGTAGCCGTGGGACTCGCCGAACGGCGCCTCGGGTTCGAGCCAGCGGGTGTCGATCAGCCCCTCGATCACCACCTCGGCCTCGGCCGGCACCAGCAGGTCGACGGTCTTCGCCCGGACCACGTTGATCGGCGCGCCAACCAGCGCGCCTGCGACCGAAACCTCGTCGAGGTTCTCGGGCATCTTCTGCACTGCCGCGTAGGAGATCGCCGGCGGGCAGCCGAGCACCACGGCGCAGGGCAGCGGCACGCCCTTGGCGCGGCATTTTTCCCAGTGCGCGTAGATGCCGGCGCGCAGTTCGACCGACGGGTTCATGCCCAGCCGGCGCCGGGTCTTGAGCTGGCCGCGGTAGTTGCCGACGTTCTGGATGCCGGTGTCGGGGTCCCGGGTGATGTAATGCGCCGAGGCGAGATAAGGTGCGTTGTCGAAGCCAGGCGTCGAGATCGGCACCGGCAGGCCGTCGAGCGCCTGGCCGGGCTTGTCGAGTGCGGCGCCTTCGACCACGACCTCCTGGCATGGCGCGGCGGTGACGACGCGCGGCGCGACCGGCGCCGCCAGCGCCTTCACCCAGGTGGCGCCGACCTCCTCGAGCGGCTTGCCGAAGCCGACGCGATAGATATCGCGGTTGCCGGCCAGCCCCGCAATCAGCACCGGGTGTTCGTATGTCCGACCCTTGGTGTCGACCGGCTTGGTGAACAGGAAGGCCTTGCGGTCCGCTTCCTCGATGCCGCCGCGGTACTGCCAGCGCACCAGCGGATGCATCTCGGTGTCCTTGTTGACCGGCTCGTCGACGATGACGAGGAGACCGGCCTCCGCCAGCGCCAGCACGTGGTCATGCAGGTCCGGATAGGCGCGGGAGCTGCGCGTGCCGTCGCGGTAGCGGTCGAGGATCTCGCGCGTGCGCGACGCGTCGACCATCAGTTGGACGCGCCGATCAAGTCGGTGCGCTGAAGCAGCGCGAGCACGCCGGCCGCGACCGCGAACAGCGCGGCGTCGTCGTCGGCGCGGCCGATCAGCTGGAGGCCGAGCGGCAGGCCCTCGTCCGCCAGCACCGGCACGGTCAGCGCCGGGACGCCGAGCAACGACGCGCCGACATTCATCGCGGTGTTGCCGGTGGTCTTCAGCCCGACCGGCGCGGCGCCGCAGGCGCCGAGCGTGATGCAGGCATCGTAGCGGCCCGCCGCCTTGGCGTAGGCGGCGCGCGCCGCGGCGCGGCGTTTGATCAGGCCGCTATATTCTTCCTGCGACATCGCTTCGGCCTGTTCGAGCCGCTCGCGCGCATTCGGACTGAGCTTGTCGGAATGGCTGGCCGAGTAGGTGTTGAGCGGCCAGCGGCCCTCCCAGGCGTTGATCGCAAGGGTGAGCGGCTGGGCGTCATCGATCAGCTTCTCGGTGGCGTCGAGGCCGGGATCGTCCTTGCGCGTCTTGACCTCGATACCGGCTTTGCCCAGACGCTCCCTGACCGCGTCGAATGCCTTGCGGGCGCCGTCGCTGGTCGCCTTCCAGCCGCCGGTCTCCATGACGGCCAGACGTTTCGGGGTCTGGGGCCTGCCGAAATCGACCTCGCCGGTGACGCCGACAAAGCCCGGATCGCCGCCGGCGCGTTCCGCGATCGCCTTGGTCACCGCCCAGTTGTCGGCAAGGCTCGCTGCCAGCACGCCGGCGCAGCTCTGGCTGAAATGATCGTGCGAGCCGCTGCGGTTCAATCCGCCGACCGATGGCTTGTAGCCGACCACGCCGCAGAAGCTCGACGGCCGCAGGATCGAGCCGACCACCTGCGAGCCGAGCCCGGCCGGCACCATGCCGGCGCCGACCGCGGCGGCCGATCCGCTCGACGAGCCCCCCGGCGTGCGCGCGGCATCGTGCGGGTTCTTGGTGGTGTGCCAGGGATGCGCGGCGGCAAATTCCGTGGTCGTGGTCTTGCCGATGATGACGGCGCCCGCCTCGCGCAGCGCGAAGACGCTTGCCGAATCGCGGCCCGACATCCGGCCCTTCCACAACCGGGCGCCTTCGTCCGTCGGCATATCGGCGGTTTCGATGATGTCCTTGATCGCCACCGGCATGCCGTCGAGCGCCGAGCGCGGCTTGCCGCTCTTCCAGCGCGCGGTCGATGCGTCGGCCGCCTGCCGCGCGCCGTCGGCGTTGAGCGCGACGAAGGCGCCGACCTGCGGCTCCATGCGCGCGATGCGGTCGAGGCTCTCCTCGAGATAGGCGCGTGGCGTGGTCTTGCCGGCGGCGAGATCACGCCCGAGCGCCACATAGCCGCGGAGCCTGCCGCCGCTCACGGTCGCACCGCCGGGGTTTCGATGGTCATGCCGCGAGCGCGCCACATCAGGTAAAGCTCCAGTTCCACGTATTCGAGCGCGCCATAGGCATAGGGCTCGGCGCGCATCCCGATCATGCAGTTGCGCAGCCGGCGTTGCAACGAGCCCAGGCTCTGCCATTCCAGCCGATAGAGCGGATAGCCATTGGGATGGGCCTGCGGAATGACGTTGCCCGCGAGCTTCTTGCCCCAGTTGTCGTCATGACAATGGTTGCAGGCGAGATTGAGCTGGCCGATCCGGACGTTGTAGCGCTCGCGGCCGGCGTCGAGATGCGGCCGCAGCCGCGCATCGTCGGGCGGCGCGATCTTTTCGCCGCGCGACTGCCGCCCGACATAGGCCGACAGCGCCAGCATGTTCCTGCTCTCATACGGGAACGCCGGCGCCTGCTGGCGCTCGGTGCGGCAGAGGTTGATGCGCTGGTCGAGGTTGATCGGCCGGTTCTGCGCCGGCTCGAACGCCGGATAACGTGCCGCGACACCTTTCATGGCGGAGCGCGCATCGCCGTGGCAGTCGGCGCAGGACTTGGCCGCGGTCCCGGCCTTGGCGTTCCACAGCGCCTCGCCGTCGAGCACCGCGAGCATGCCGGGATTGGCGGCGTCGTCATCCTGCATCGCCTTGGTCTCGGGTGCCATGTCGGCATAGCCGGAGCGGCGCTCGGCGAGCGGAATCTCGGCATGCGCCAATTCGGCCGTGGTCAGGGAGAGCAGCGCGAATGCCGACGCCAAACGCACGAGCGTCATCGGATTATTCGACCGTAATGGTCGCGATCTCGGTGGCCGTGAAGCCGTTGTCGCCGGTCCATTTGAACTCGAGCTTGCCGCTGTCGGTTGCGACGGTGTGAAACGCGATGAACGGATTTGCGGCGATCGCCGGCGCCAACTGGGCGCGGAAGATCTCCTCCCCGTTGTAGGTGCAGACGAAGGTATCGATGATATCGCGCGGAATCACCGCGCCGAGATTGGTGTGGCGGAAGCCCGACTCCATGACATGCGAGACCAGCGTCTTGATGGCGATGACTTCGCCGCGCTTGGCCTTGGCCGGAACGTTGATCAAAGCGCGGGCCATTACGGGTTGTCCTCGAGGCAGGCGCCGAGCGTGATCACCACGTCGGCGGAGTCGGACCAGAACGTGCCGTCGCTGAGCTCGGCGATCGCCGAGATGGTCTGGGTGTCGGCGAGGCGGATGCGGGTCTGCAGCAGCGCCTTGCCGGCGCGGGGGCCGAGTTGGACGCTGATCACATTGGGTTGCGGATTCTTCTCGGTAAAGACGTGGATCGCCTTGACGTAGCTCTCCTGGGTCATCGGCGAGTCGACCGTGATGATCATCGGCACCGAGTTGCCGTTCTCCGAGAGCGGCGGCACCTCGAGCTTGACCTTGCCCGTCTTGACCTCGGCACCTCCGGTCGCCTTGCGGATTGCCATCGCCAAGGCGGCTGGATTGGCCTGGATCTGTGCGGCAGCCGGTGGCGTCAGTACAGCCGGCAATGCCGCGCCGCCGACCAGCGCGCCGGCGCCGGCCAGAACGCGGCGGCGGGTGGTCTGCGTGGTCGGGCTCGATTCGCGCATAGCTCTCATCTAGTCGCGCAATGTGGCGAGAAATGCCACCACGTCCTCGATCTGCTCGGCCGTCAGAATCGGCTTGCCGCGCCAGGATGGCCCGACCCGGTTGAGGCCGTCCACCTTATAGAATGACGGCATGATGGTTGCCGGATTGAACCGGCTCGCGTCAACCATGCGCAGCCGCAATTCACCCTCCGACCAGCGCCCGCCGGTGCCTTTGAGCGTAGGCGACAGGTCGCCCTGGAACCGCTCGTCCGGGAAAGGGCCTGAATGACAAAGCAGGCAGGTGTTTTCCCGTTTGATCACAATCGCGCGACCGCGCGCCGGATCGCCGCGCTCGCCGGTGAGCGATTCGGGGATCGCATTGCCGACCACCCGATAGGGCCGCAACGCCTCCTGCGCCGGGGCTGTATTTGCGAGAGCCATCCCGGCCAGCGTTGCGATCGCGAACGCCAGGCCAAGTCTCAACCCCACACCTCGCTGGTGATGGTGCGGAACCAGGCTTCGGCAAAGACGGCCTCATTCTGGCGGAAATC
>Ga0111539_10002252_pt1 | contig 25714 bp, 20 predicted proteins | sample RhiMethybrSRZTD1_FD_79667 | JGI IMG/M metagenome (GOLD analysis project Ga0111539, IMG submission 79667) | Populus rhizosphere microbial communities from Tennessee, USA - Rhizosphere MetaG P. TD hybrid SRZTD1 (version 2) (version 2) | ecosystem: Host-associated > Plants > Roots > Rhizosphere >...
AAATTCAACTACTCATCAACTCTGAACCATTTGAAATGCCAGCTGATCCAATGATGGCTATGCAGGCTCAGCAGATGGGTATGCCACCTCCACCACCAATGCGTGTGCCATCAATTGAGCCAGACTATGATGTAGATAATCACTTGTTGGCAGCAGATATGGACCGTAGATGGCTTGTATCTGATGCAGGTAGACTGTGCAAAACTGAGAATCCAGCTGGATATGAGAATGTACTTCTGCATATGAAGATGCATCAGGACATGGATATGCAGAAGCAAATGGAGATGGCACAAAAGCAGATGATGGCTCAGCCTATGGGTCAGGCTCCTCCACCAAGCGGACCCCAGGGTAGTACAGGTGAACAACTAAATGAGGGACAAAATGAACCTACGGTTCAATAAATTCTATTCTCCTGATGGTGGTGCTGGTTCTAGCACACCTGACGCAACTGGTGACTCTACCGACCTCGATACACTTGAACTTCTGAATGTCGAGGATGAAGTTGAAGAAAAGGTTGAACCCCTTCCTCTAGATGAACTTGGTGACAAGGAAGAAGAGGATAAGGAAGAAGTCGAAGAAGTAGATGAACTCAAGGAGCTTGAGGAAGAACTTAAACCGCCGACAGAGGAGGATCTTGAACTCACTACTCCAGTACGGAGGAAGGAGATTCTCGCCAAGTATCCTCAGTTGTTTAAGGATTTTCCTTATCTGGAAAAGGCGTATTACAGGGAACAGCAATTTACGGAAATTTATCCGACTATTCAGGACGCTAAAATATCGGCTGAAAAAGCTCAGATTTTAGATAGAGCAGAAAAAGAGGTAATGAGTGGCGACATTACCATGTTCCTCCAAGCAGCTAAGGAGGAAAATCAGGAAGCCTTTAATAAGATTGCTGATAACTATCTTCCCACACTAAGGAAGGTAGACCAACAGGCTTACTACCATGTGCTTGGTAATGTCATCAAAGACACTATCATCACTATGGTTCGGGAGGGTCGAAACCTAGGTGAACAGGGTGCGCCATTACAGGCAGCAGCGAACATTCTGAACCAGTTTGTATTTGGTTCACAGAACTTCGAGCCACCTGCTAATCTAGCTAGACAAGTTGACCCTCAAGTTGCACGCGCACAACAGGAAATTCAGCAGCATAAACAGCAGCAAATCATGCACACCTTCACTAATGTGAGGGATGATTTGCAAGTGAAGGCTGATAATGTGCTGAAGTCCACGATTGATGGACATATTGATCCCAATGGGTCTATGTCCGAATATGTGAAAACTCATGCAACTAATGAGGCATTTGGAAAATTAGAAACCCTGATTTCCCAAGATACACGCTTTCGGAGTCTACTCGATAAGTTGTGGGAGAAGGCATTCCAGTCAGGGTTTGACAAGGAATCCACTGATCGTATTAAGTCTGCATACCTCTCCAAAGCGAAGACGCTCTTGCCAAGCGTAATCAAATCGGCACGAAATACTGCTTTGAAGGGTGTGGCGAAAGTTAGTGAAGAACCGGCCAAGAAAGGCCCAATTGCTCGTGGCAGATCCGCAGCCCCATCTAGCGGAAAATTTCGTAAAGCCTCGGACATTCCAGCAGGGATGTCTACACTTGACGTGTTAATGAAGGACTGATACTTACGAGTATCAAGGAGTAAGAAATGGCTGTTGTTGAATCTCAGGTAGCAGCACTTGAATTGGAACACGTAGTTCCGAAGGTGCGCGTCCTGTTCGAGCGGGATGACAAGTTCTACGCGAACATCAAGAAGCGTGATGTGGAGAAGATTTCACATCGCCAGATGCGCGTGCCGCTTGAACTGCGTCCGGGTGGTTCATTCCAGTACTTCAATCCAGATGGTGGTGATCTGGGTCGAGGTGGTGGTCCCACATTCGACAAGGCTGTACTTAATTGTGTGTTCTGCTCAGAGAACATTGAGTACACCAAGTTGACGCAGTGGGCCACTGATGATGCGCGTAAGGCCATTGTGAATTCTGTACGTCGTCTGACTGCTACTGCTCTCGACGAGATGCGTAGGCAGCTTGATTCTCAGATGATGCAGACGGGTGCTGGTGTCATTGGTGTTGTTACCACTGATACTCCTGCTGGTGGATCTAATGTCATCACTCTGACCACTGATGGCTTCGGTGCGCGTCTTGTGCGGTTTGGTCAGACCGTGCAGATCTTTGATACTACTCTTACCACCAAGCGTGGTGAAGGTACTATCACTCTGTGGGATGTTGAAAACAAGGTAATCAACATCACTCCACAGATTGCTGGTGTGGCACCTACGGACAAGATTGTGACTGCTGGTATTGCAACTCCAGCTGCACTTCCTGCTCTGTATGGTGTTCCATACCATCACTCTAATGCATCAGCTGGAACGTGGCTTGGATTCAGCCGTTCCACAACTCCGGAGATTCGAGCTAATCGAGTCAATGGTGGAGGCGTCGCGCTTACCCTTCCACTTCCACGGTTGGCAATCAACAAGATTGGTAATCGTGTAGGTATCGAAAACAACTTCAATCCTACTGCGTGGTTGCATCCTTGCCAGATGCAGGCGTATGAGGAAATCGGTCAGCTTGTTTCCATTATCCAGAAAACAGCCAAAGAAGAAGGGCTGAATATGTATTTTGGGAACAACATGCAGCTTGCGGGTGCCTCAATGAAGGCATCTTATAGCTGGGATAAGACACGCATCGACTTCATTGTCGATGAAGTGTGGGGGCGTGGTGAAATCCTCCCCATCGGCTTCTACACTACCGATGGGCGGAAGATTTTCGAAATTCGTGGCGCATCTGGTGGTGTGGCTGCGGCGGAAATCTTCTACATGGTTGTGGGTATGCAGACATTCGTTTCGAATCCTGCGGCTTGCAGCTACATCGACGCCCTCGCAGTTCCTGTTGGTTACTAGTTAATCTCTTAATGGGTGGCGTGGTGGGAGAAAGAGGCTGACATGATTCCAGGAACAACTACCAAACTCAGTGAATCCTCAGTAGTAGCAGCTGATAAGGTTGCAGCTAAGAGTGACATTCTGATTGTCACTACTGCTGGAACCATCAACACTATCCTGCCCAACTTCGGTGGTGGTCAGTTTAGTGGATTGGTGATTCTGCTTCCTACTATTGCTGGTGTGATTCTTGGCACCGCTGGTAACGTTGCTGTTGGTGCCACCTTGACTGTTAATCGTCCCATCTTGCTTGTGTTCGTAAAGTCACTTGGCAAGTGGTACATTCATACTGTCGTCTAGTATGTAGGTGGGTGTTAGTTTGTGGGTGCCTTTACTCTCCCCTGAGTAATGGACTAGCACTCACCTACTTTTTTGGAGGCAGTGATGATACCAGGAACCACAACCAAGCTGACTGAAGCGCGTATTAAACTAGTAGGTACTGAGATACATGTCAGGACTGACATTGTGTATGTAGAAGGTGGTCCTTTGATTGAATGGATTCATCCGCACTTCGGTGGGGGTCATCCGGGTCTACTCGTCCTAGTTGCTCTCACTGAATCAATTGACTTACGTGGGCAGCCTAACGGCAACATCTATGGAGTCAGTACCATCATTCTTCATAGGTTTACTACTCTCGTTTACTCCAAGATGTTTCAGGGTTGGTTCATCGGTTCAGGTGGGACTATCAGCTAATGGAACCTATCACTACTCTCAATCAGCGTCTCATTGATTATTTTGGAACAGATGTAATATCTGGTAAAGCTATATTCCGTGTCGTATGGGCGGATGATATGGTTGAGAAGCGTAAGATGGATACTCTCGACTCAGGGGTGGGACTACTCACCCCTGAAGTTCGAGAGGTGAAGAAATACAGCTATTTGCACGATGTCCATGTGCTTGAACGCCTAGTCATTGTGCCAGACGAACAACAGGTGGAACTAGCTGGCATGAAAATATCCTATGAGCCTCTTTGGGTATTTGTGGACAGTACAGGTAATCCACTTCCACCCAAATGGGAACCAATTAAGCTCATAGTTGATACATTACATGCGGCTCTCGGTCGTGGTGGATTAAAAAAGTATGTCGATCCGGACACCAGTGAAGGTGCTCAGGAGGAACGGATCACTAAACTACATGATGAACTATTTGGAAATGAAACAGAAGTAGGCGATGCACTTCGCTATAAAGAGGCTGTCGTAGTTCCTAACAAGGAGTTTAAGTAATGCAAGTAGGTGAATTTCCCGGACTTCAGCACGCAAATAATCGGCGAACTATACGCGCGCCTATCAATCCAATGGATAAGTCGACTGTTGTGTCGATTCTACCCAAGGAGATTCATGAGCGAAAGCCCACGATTCAGCCAGGATTCTTTGATTTGGGACCTGGTAGCTTTGATTCTCCTAGCATTCTTGTTGTTGGTCCTAGTTCTTGGTGGAGAGAGATAGATGAGAATCAGCCTCTACTGGAGATTCCAGTCTCTAGTATTCAGATTGCTGATTCAATCGTCAAGGACTACTTGAATGGATTGCTGGCAGCCAACATGAGTGACCAGATGCCGGGTCTATTCTATGTCCCCGGTGAATACACCATCGAGAAGTTGAAGAAGGAACATATGCCTTTGCTTGTAGCTGCTCAGGCTAGACAGAGGAAGTGGTTCCTTGAGTTGATTCGCATTGCTGATATTCTGTGGAGTCGAAGTAATGGAAATCCTCTCGCCATTAGTTCGGATGCGCGTCTCGGATGTAAGGAATTGAATATCTCTAATAAACCGTGGTTGGGTGACTTGCAGACTGCGGAACTGGTACGTTGTGTTGCTTGTGGTTCTCTCAGAAATCAGCTGTATCCTATCTGTCAGACGTGTAAGGCTATTGCAGATCCAGCAAGAGCCAAGGAACTCAACATTCAGTTCGCTCAGTAGTTACAGGAAGGAAAAAAAGACATGGCCGGACATCAGATCACTGTTACGGGTAAGACGGGACCGAATCGAGCCAATGCTGCATTGGTTATTGATCGAGTAGAGAATGTTCTATTTGATCTGGAACATGCGCGATTGCAGGTTGAACAGGCTCCACCTGCATTGCCTGTACCTCCTGTACCTCCTGGTACATTGCCGATGGGTAGTAACATCAAGGAGTATGATCTCGTTGGTGTGACCACTGTCACCTGCACCGTCACTGCTGGTGTGTACGCCTTCGTTGTATCTTAGTATAGGAGGAACAATGTCAGACGAAAAGAAGATTGATCTTCCACCAGTTGTAGTGAAGAAGTCGGAACCTCCTGTTAAGGGTAAGGCAGCAGATGGTGAAAAGGATGAGTTGCTTGCAAAGATTGGTGCAACTCTGTTGGAATACGATAACAAGGAATCCAATATTCCCTTGAATCATGAATATTGGGATCAGTTGAATCGTTACCGTTCTCTCTAGTACTGGATGGGGGGCTGTTTAGCTCCCCTACCTTTTAACAGGAGTCATCATGTCTTCCGCTTATATCACTGCTAGAGAGGTGATGGATCGCAGTGCTGTGCTCCTGAATGATCCAGATAAGACAGATTATAATCATGTTGTACTGATGCCATTCTTGAGAATGGCTCTTGATGAATTATCTGAATCTTTGCTGGAAAGTCAGAGTCCTCCTACTGTTTGGGGTTCTCCCACAGTTTATGTTCCTGTAGGAGTGAATGCAATCTATCCTCCTGAAAGCGTGCAGGTAGTAACCTATCCTGAAAATCTAGTAGAAATTCAGGAACTCAAGGCAAGACCTGTAGGACAGAGTGAATTTTCACCCATGAAGCGGCGTGAGTACATGGTAGGTACTGGTACTCCTTGTGGAATATTCACTGAATGGTCATGGGAAGTACAGACCATCATTCTCCATCGAGCTGCATCAACCATCCCTCAAGAAATTCAAATACTCGGTATCTATGACCTGAATGTAGCTCCAACATCAGTAGATTCAATCGTTGGAGGTACTAAATCTAGGTCATTCCTTGCCTATAAAACTGCTGCATACGCGGCTATGTTTATTGGTGAGAATCAGACTCGTGCCGAAGCACTAGATAATAAAGCTAGTGAAGCAATGGAACGAATTGACGGAATCAACAATAAGGGCAGACAGCAGATCATGACTCGTCATCGCCCATTTAGAGCGGCATTTAAGGCACGGGGTGGTTTCTAATGGGAATGGTACGAGAACATCATCCAGTAGTAATTGAGGAGATAAATGGACTTTGGGATAGGGGTGATGCTGAATCATGTCCACTAGATCATCTACTCATTGCAGATAATATTCAATTCTTTCACTCAGGAGTTGAAACTCGTCAGGCTGTCAAGCCATATCTACGAACAATTGCAACTCCATCACCTGCCAATTTAGCTAATACTAGACGTATCTATAACTACAATACTCAAACTGGTCAGACTCTCCTTGTCTTGGTAGAAGGTGGACTACTCTATCATGTAATTAGTCCTACTGAAGCCTATAATATCTTGAATATCGCCGGAATGGAAGATTTTGCATTCATTTCAATTGCAGGTAGAGCCTATATCAGTCCATTCAAAACTTACACTAATCCAGCAGATCCACCCCGAAAGTATTCACTCGCACTCCCAAATGAATTCGTCTACGTATATAATCGTCCAATTGATACACCAGTTGGAACTGTTGTAACTGCACGATTGGCAGCCGGTCTACCTCCAGTTAATGGTGGTAAGAAACCAATCATTGCCTACAACAATGACATTGCTGGTAAAGTCACTGAAGGATATCATGTCCTTGCAGTGGCATTTAATGATGGCATTGTTGAGATGTCTCTCAGAGTTGCAGTAAATGCTCCGGGTGGCAAGACTATTAAAGTAACTAACATTCCTATTGGTCCAGTAGGTACGACTAGTAGGACAATTGTGATGACTAAGGCAGGTATTCCATATGCACCTGGAGTAGTCAATGAAGTATTTAAGGTTGCAACTGTTCCAGATAATACTACTACAAGTTTTGTAGTTGATGTTGCTGATAGTGAGATGACTACAGTATATGTACCTGGAGCAACTCCGGGTCCAGTACTAGATGCAATGTTTGTCTTCAATCCAATAGATCCTGGATTTTGTGATACTGGATTCCATCTATTTGCTGTAGTCTATGAAACTGATACAGGCTATCTATCAGCACCAGGACCCGAATTCTACACAGGACAGACACTAGTAGATTCAAGTAAAACAGTTAGAATTATTAACATTCCTGTCGCTCCTGCGGGTTCACATGTAGTTAAGCGACACATCGTTGCTACTAAGACAATTCCTGAATATCATGGAGATCAGAAAGGATACCAGTTCTTCTTCGTTCCCAAGGGTACATTAGAAAACAATACTGCTACGACAATTGATGTTAATTTCTATGATTCAGATTTGATAGCTGATGCTTCTCATCTGATTGATAACTTCTCTAAGATTCCAGCTGGAGTCAATTTCTGTGAATATCATGCGCGCTTGGTGATAGTTGGAGACGCATCTTATCCGAAAGACACTAATGGAGTAGAGGATAAGAAGAAGCCAGATAATAGGTCAGTCGCATGGTTATCTGCACCAGGTGAGCCTGAAGCTATCAATCAAATTGATGGACTAATCATTACTCCACTTGATGGAAATCCACTCACTAATTGTCAGGATTTCCGTGACAACCTGTATCTATTCAAATCAGCACGTACATATGCAGTTACGGACAATCAGGATGAACCCTCTACTTGGGGACCAATTGAAGTACTGGACCAGGGTATCGGCGCATCAGTACATGGAATTGCTGAAGTACTCGATTCTGGTGGTGTGAACGTAGACTATCTGATCATTACTGATTGGTCAGGTCTGATGCTATTTAATGGCACCTACGCGCGTCCCGAATTGAGTTGGAAGATTGAAGATATTTGGATGGATTGGGATAGAAATGAATTCCATCATCTTCAAATTGTCAACAATTCAGTCCATAAGAAGATTTGGATTGTTGATCCCCAGTCTCCAACCAAAATTCTATGGTTGGCAGATTATGGTAACGGCTTAAATCCCAAGGATATTCGATGGGCTAGGTGGTACTTCAAGTCAAGGATCAGTTCAATTGCTCTTCTTAATATCGATCATTTGATGTTGGGTACTACACAGGTTGAGCCATAATCATGCCAATTGGATCTGAGCCACCAAACACTACTCAAGCGACGGCAATTGAAATTAAGCCCGCTTCTGTTAGTTCGGCAAATTGGAAGTACAATCAGCCAACTTCATGGTATCCCTATGGAGATGTGTATCCTCCTCCAGCAGGTGGTGGACCTCCCCCTATATACACTGAATTATGGTACAAGTTTAAGCCCGGAGTTTCTTTCATTCCTAGAACTAGTCCGACTGTATTCTCAGTAGTTGTTAAGAATATTGGAAGTTTTGTCTTCCATCCTCCCTATAGTCATGCCTCTGTTGCAACAGTATATAACGCTAGTAATAGTGTAATAGTGTCAGGTAAGGTCGTTCAGTTCAATACAGGTATTAATGGAAATGATTGGTATTACATTAAAGTTGTTACACCTCCTCATGTAGATATTGCACAGTGTTTCATAACTATTGAATTTGTAGAAATGCCAGTCTATCCAATTAAAGTTGGAGCTATCCTAGTTCAGGATAATGTTATGGATGCTCCTATTGTAGCATTGCCTACTGATGGTGCAGCTAATAATCAACTATATACACCTAAGACTATGCTCATAGCTGAGCCTAATCATTCATTGGGTGGTACCGCTGCTGGAGATATTCTCATCACTGGAGAGACTTGTATTGCAGATGTTAGAGCTAATGGAATTAGTGTACGTGATAAGAATTATGTTCTCGTCGGTAGTCCTGCTATTGGTAATCAAATCTATTACATTAAAGCTAATGCAAATAGACGTAATTTCTGGGTATCCTATGTAAATGCTCCAAATAATATATGTAGAGCAGTTGAGGCAGATGGTTCACTGGGAATTCCATATTTCTTTGCTGATCCAGTAATACACATGTGTGCATTTGACTATCGTTGGTTATTCTATCATACTGTTGGTAGTAATGCAATTAAGATGCATGATCTGGTGAATAATGTAGTTATGCCAGATTTAGTACCTACTCCAAGTCCCTACATTGGAGAGATTCTAGATATTCTAGCATCACCTAGAGGTACTGTAATTGTCAATTATTCTAGACCTGTTGGGTCACAAAGTTTCCAGCATACGATAAGGGAATATCATATTCCTGGTGGTTTCAAGGTTTCAGAATGGAATTTTGCTTCTAATTTTTATGGTGGTCGTATCAACTATGGAGAAGATTTTAGCCATATCTATGCTTGGACAATTGAATCTTCAATTGCATTTCCACCAGTTACTAATACTCAAAATACTTCATTCTTCCGTAAAATTCGACTTGCAGATGGAGTTATAGTTTATACCAGAGGATTCCATAGTTTTAGAAATAGTGCGTTGATTGATGATCAGATACTATACGCTAACAATAGTATGGATGTTACAATTCCACAGAGATTCGGTGCAGCTGGTGGGTCTTCTGATTTGAACTTCTGGGTTAGTCCAATTCAGGTTGATGGTGGTACTGGTATTGCGCCACCTCCCTGGGGTTTGATTCCTCCAGAAAGTGAATATCCACCGGGAACACCACAGCCACCATTTGTATTTCCACCAACAGGTCCACCACCTGTAGGTCCACCACAACCAATCGGGGGTGGAATCATGGTACTAGATCCAGATAATATCACTAGGCATGATGTTTATTATGGTGTAAATGAGCAAGAAATAGTTGATGGAATTCCAGTAACCATTCGTACTGCCTTCATAGGTGACTAATCATGGCCAGAGGAGCAACCACAAGTGAAGGTTCAGGTGGTGAAGGTATTCATCACTTCTCTACTGTTAGATTACGCGCGACTGGTCAGGGTAGTCTAAAGATGGTAGTTCATTCACTAGATTTCATGAGATTCAAGACATTGACACCTCTACCCTTGGTTGATAGGACTCGAATTCAACCAAATCGACTAGTGAATTTCGTCGAGCAGCGTGCGTGTTTTGAGTTTCAAGTAACTGAACTAGATGAATATTTTAGAATTAATCGAATTGTAGTTTACATGAAGGAAATTTACACGTCTCATCCGGGTGCATAATGGCCTTCCAGAAACCCAAAGTACAGCCTAAATTTGCTGACTTGAAGGGAATTCTGTCTCAAACTCAGCTAGATAACACTAGTTATCAGTTGATGCAGACCTTGATTGAACGCCTAGTTCAATATCAGGATGTAATGACTGATGAACTGGCTAAGAAGGGTGAAGGTGGTGAAGCATTAAAGGGTGAAAAAGGAGATAAAGGTGAACCTGGAACACCCGGTGGACCTCCGGGACCACAAGGACCAGTAGGACCTACAGGTGCAACAGGACCAGCAGGACCAACAGGTCCAAAAGGTGATACTGGTAATACTGGTGCAACTGGTCCACAAGGTCCTATAGGAAATACAGGTCCAGCTGGTCCCACAGGTCCAGTAGGACCACAAGGTGAAATTGGACCTATCGGACCACAAGGTCCTACAGGTGCAGATTCTACAGTTCCCGGACCTGTTGGGCCACAAGGTCCACAAGGTATACAGGGACCAGTAGGTGCAACTGGTGCAGATTCAACTGTACCGGGGCCTGCTGGACCTCAGGGTATTCAAGGTCCAGAAGGTCCTATCGGTCCTGAAGGACCAGAAGGTCCAGCATCTACTGTACCCGGTCCAGCAGGACCACAAGGCCCAATAGGTCCAGAAGGTCCACAAGGTCCAGAAGGTGTAGCAGGATTACATCAGGCTACTCATCAGCCTGGTGGAACTGACTTCCTTGTTAATAATGCATGGCTGAATGTAGAGAATCAGTTCTCTGCTAATCAGATGATTAACAAGGCCCTCCCAACTCTATTCCTTTGGGATCAAGCACAACAGGCTAATCTAAGAAATTTCGGTATTCAAAATACTGGTCAGGCTATTAAATTTATTCCATTCAGTGATGTTGGTGCATTCAATGGAGGTATGTTAACTATTGATCGTGATGGTTCTCTCGGTACTGGTGGTAATATTAGTGGTAGTAACTTATTCATGGGTAGTAATGCTCAAATTACAGGAGATTTGACCGCTAGAAGTCTAGCTACTACTAATGGTAATCTTTTCGTTAATGGTGCAGTTGCAGGAATTTGGTTGCAAGATACTGATGGACTTGTTAATGAGAAGAAAACTCTAATTTTCAATAATGATAAAACATTTGGTGTCAACTTCTATAATGATGATGGAGTTACTGCTACTAATTTCATTAATGTAGGTCGTTCTGGTAATGCAGTTACTAATGTTGATGCTCATGGAGCATGGACATTCTCTGGTAATATGCTTGTTGGTGGTACAATAAAGTCTAACTCATCTATCCACTCTAAAAGTGGTCAGTATCTTGCTAGTGAAGGAAATCAGGGAATTGTAATTGGTCAGGGTAACTGGACATCGTATTTTAATAACTATGAATTTCGTAATGCAGCTAGTACATTAGCTGTTGCTCAATTAGATGGTACTAAACTTACACTACCAAATGCAGGTCAGGCACTATATGTTGGAGGTGGTCCTGGTGTTGGAATGGGACTATATAAGTCAGGTGCAGAAGCATATTTTGGTTGCGCTCAGGACTCTACTACTCGTTGGTATAATGCAGCTGGTACTGTTAAACTGATGGATTTGTATCATCCTGGAACTCTATTTCCTCAGGGTGGAATCATTGTTCCAGTTGGATCTGCTGCTAATCCTAGTGTTGTAGTAAGTGGAACTACTGCAGGTCACTATTATAATACAGCTAATGGTTCATTTGAACATGGTGTTAATCACAATAATGATAATCGAGCTATTGTAAGAGCTTTCAATACTGCAAGTGGTAAAGTAGATATTCTATGTGGAACTCTTGTACTCCTTAGTTGTGGTCCAGGATATCAAGTACTTGTAGGGGGACATTTTAGTGGTACTTCAGATACTGGATTGTACTGTGGTACTGCTGCACTTAGGTGGAATACAGTCTATTCACTGTATGGTGTTCAAACTAGTTCAGATGTACGAGCCAAGAACATCCTCGGAGAGATACCCGATGCACTAGACATCGTGGATTCAATTGGAACTATGATCGCTGGATTCAGTGATGATGAACAGCATCGAGTATTTCCAATGTTCTCCGCACAAGACATTTTAGAGAAACTAGATCAGCGTCTTGGAACTAGTGTCGTATCGACAGAGAGACCAGATGCACTTAGTTATCTACCAGATAAGATAGTTCCAGTTCTTTGGAAAGCACTTCAACTGTTACATGCGCGTGTCAAGACATTAGAAGGAGCATAACATGGCCGTAGAAGTTTCAGTTCAACAGATGGCGCTCATTCGCAACGTGGAGTTCATGGAGCGCGTTCAGGCCATGCTTGCGCGCGTATCTGGTGTAGTACTAAGTGAACCAGGTGGTACACCTTATCACTCCTATCGAGCACAGTATGCTCAGAGAGTGGTACAAAGTCCTCAAATGGCAGCTAATCAGGCTGGTCCACAAGTAGTAATGGGAGTCAATGTAATCAATGCGACTACATATGATGAACCTACTAAGGTAGCTACTTGTACTATTGCAGATATTGATTTGGAAGCCCAAGTTACTACTCTGTGGAATCCATTGGCTGGTATTGACACACCGAGTTAGTAATGATTATTCGTTCCTTTGAACCTTCAGACTACGAGAAGCTGAAGGAACTACATGAGAAACATTTCAAATATGAGTTCCTTCTACCTGATTTTATGCAGTTCATTTGCGCGTTTGTAATAGAAGATGATAAAGGAGTCCTAACCATAGGTGGAGTACGTGATATTGCTGAGTGTATCGCAATCACAGATATGGACAGGGCTCCGACAGATAGAATCAGGGCATTGTATCAGCTTCTGGACGCATCAACTTTCGTTTGTAAACAATCGGATTATGACCAGATGTTCGTCTGGAGTCAGAACGATAAGTACAGTAAACGATTGATGCGTAATGGATTCAGATTGCCACGAGGAAAGTCACTCATTCTAGACCTGTGAGGCACACATGGGCGGTAATAAAAACAAGGAGAAGTCTGGTAATGACCCTCGTGGAAAGGTTCAAGACGAGGTAGCACGTCAAAATGACCGATATGAGCAACAGCAGGGGCCAATGGCTCAGGCTATGGCTTATAACTATGGTCGTGGTTCCGAAGCCAACTTTGGTGACTACACTGATATCATGAACAGATATCGGGGTATTGCATCTGGTGGTGGAGAATCAGGTGGTGGAGGAGGTGGTGGCGGAGGAGGTTACACTGCTGCTACATGGGCACCTGAACAGATTAGTTACAAAGACCCATTCAATTCCTATGCTGGAATGACTGAGTTTAGTAACACAGGTGGATACTCAGCGAATGATGTTAGTAATCTACGCGCGCGTGGGACTAGTCCAATTAGGGCTGCTTACGCAAATGCTGAGAGAGAAATCGGTAGACAGCGTTCACTACAGGGTGGATATTCACCTAATGCATTCGCCCTACAGGGTCGTATGGCTAGAGAACAGGGCCAGCTAGGTGCCGATGCCATGCAGAATGTTGAAGCTGGTATCATCGACACTAGAAATCAGGGTAGGTTGAAGGGTCTAGAAGGAATGACTGACATTGAGAAGCAGCGTCTTGCTGCTGATCTTGATGTCGCCAAATACAATGCTAATGCCAAGATGTCAGCTGCTCAGTCTAATGCAGGTGCAGCTAATTCAGCGGCAGCTAGTAATGCATCTAATGCAGCCTATTCAGCCGCGGCTAGTAGAGCGGACCAACTTAGAGCATTAAGTGGAATGACATCACTGTATGGTACTAATCCCGGTATGTCTGAAACATTCGGTAATCAGTTGCTTTCAGCCGTAGGTCAGGGTGGTACTCAGGGTGTCAACATGACTAATGCACTTGGTAAGTCTCAGGAACTACCAGGTCAGTATGACCAGACTATGGGTCGTATCAAGGATATTGGTGATATGGCTGGTAGGATTGGTAACGTAGCAGTGGAATGGAATGATGCGCGGAAACGCAATCAGCCGGCTCCTGTTGCTGCTCCTTCTTATGATCCACGTGATCAGGGTCGTGGTCCTGGCCCGAATGGTGAATGGTAATGGCATACGGTATCCAGAACCTTCGCAGACCTACTGTATACGGTGGTTACGGTAGTTATAGTGATGAACCATCTGCTAGTGTAGGTAGAAATACGCAGACCTACAATGATGACCCATTCTTTGATGCTCCAGAACAACCAACTAGTTCTGGACTTCAGCAGATTGGTTCTCAGCAGAGTAGCGGATATGGACTAGGGTCTGAACCTGAAAGTCAGCCAGAACTAGCTAATATCAAGGCACCTACTATTGAGGCCCCGCGTGTGGATCCCACTAATAGGGAAAGTAGTGCAGAAGATATCATGAATATAGTCAATAGGGTGTATACCCCTGCGACTAAATCCAGAGATAGATATGACACACTACTTGATACAGCACCAGAGCGTAATAAACCCGGTATTGGACGCGCACTGGTGGCTGCTGGTCTATCACTCAAGGCACAAGATCCACTAGCCACCACTGAAAAGGTGATGTATGCACCTTACTATCGTCAGCAGGCTGATTGGAAAGAAAAGGCTGAACCATTCTACAAGGCTGCCCAGTTGGAAAATACAGCCAATGTCAATGAGAGGAATCTCGCTGGTAATGTAGTGACTGCCACTACTCAGGCTAATAAACTAGCCGAAGCCGCACGTCAGGCTGATCAGAGGGCTGAAATTGCACGTACAACTAATCGTATTCGTGAGGCTCAGGCTGCTGGTCTAGATGTTAAATTGGATGGTGATAGATGGGTTGGATTTGATAATCAGGGTAGAATGCATGAACTAGGTACATCTAGAGGTATGACACGGGAACAGATTATTGATGCTCAGGGTAGATGGAATGTGAAGGCATCAGGTGCTCGTGCTGATACAGCAGCTGCTAATGCTCAGGAAACACCAATCGAATATACTGACCCAAATACAGGTAAGAAACAGTGGGGTTATGCAAGAGGTGGAAGAATCTATCCATTGGAAGTAGCTCAGCCAGGTGAACGTCCGAGTGCGCGTCCTTCTGCTGGACCAGGAGTAGGAACTAGTGTACCCATTACTCCTCCGGGTACTGCTTCTTCAACTACTCCACGCGCTCCGGGTAAGCCTGTAACAGGTGCATTGAATAGAATTGGTACTGAGGATGCTGCTAAGACACTCACTCCATTGGAACAGCGAATGGAGACTAACAATAAAATTGCAGGAATTCTGAGTCGTCATCCTGATTGGAATAACTTCATTAACTATAACTCAGATACTGAGTTGTACGAAGGTATGGGTGCTCCACCTCAGCCTCCTAAGAGGGGTTTGTTTGGACTTGGTGGCGGTAGTGATGAGGATTGGCAGCGATATAAGGATGATATGGACGGATATAATTATCTCCGTTCACTCCTTCATCCGGGTATGGCACCATATCCAACAGTAGGTGGATCTAATGCAGAACAGAAAGCTGCTAGAGAGAAAGCCAAGACTACTACTGTCCCATCAGCTACTACCACTACTCCACCTCCAACTGGATTAGGTCCATCTGGATATCCTGCTACTAGTTCTGCTCCTACTACTTCAACTATTGGACCTTCTACTGCTCCAAATTCAGCCAAGTCACTTCCGGGTGGTGGTTCAACTACTAAATCTAATTCAGATGGTACATGGATGCCACCTAGTCAGGATAATAAATTTGCATTCCTTCCTGACTCTTGGAATAAGTATCTCAATAGAGCCTATAAGGAACCTGGTACTACACCTACACCTAAACCAGCTACTCCTAAGAATGTTGTACCTCAGGGTCCAGTTCCGTCTAAATCAACTGCGCCTCAAGCAACTGATAATGGTCCTGACCCAATTCCTGAACGAGCCGCAGCAGCTATTCCAAGAGGCTCAAAAGTTGATGTCAATGGTAATACCTTCAGATATACAGATCCGCAAGGTAATGTCAGATACTACAATAGGGAAACTAATGGATGGGTTGATTATGATCCTCTGTCCGGTCCAAGAAGGAGACGATAATGCCTCAGTGGACTACAATCTCTAATTCTTGGGGTGCTACCGAGGATAATTGGAAACCTGTCTCTAATAGTTGGGGGAATGATAAACCTGATATTGGCTTCAGTCCAACGTATGAAAATGAACCTCCTCAGGTTAGGAAGTATGATACTGGATTTCATCCAACATACGAGACTGAACCTGAACCAAGTGCAATAAGTAAGGGAATCGACTGGTTAGATAGTCTTTGGATTAATCAACCTATTTCTAAATCATTAGGTATTGATCTACCTGGAATGGGTAGAAAGGTATCTAATTACATTACTGACCCTAATAGTGATTTCTTCGATCCACTTCTGAAGTATACTCCTGCAGGTATATTGGGAGCTAGACCAGAAGTACAGAGGGGATTTCTTGGAGGTTCAATAGAAGGTGCTAGTCAAGTTGCTGAAGGATTTACTACTCCTCTTAATATAGCTACTATTGGATTTGGTGCAAGGGCGCAGGGACTGCTTAAAGCAGCTAAAGCACTAGATGAAGCAGGAGATACAGTAGGTGCATTAAGAAATTTCAATGCAGCTCAAAAACTTATCACAGCTGATAAGGCTTTCGGTGTTGCTCAAGTACCTACTGGTGCGGCACATGCGTATAAAGGTTATGAACAGGGAGATCCTACTCAAATAGGGTTTGGAATCGCTGAAATGGCTGGAGGTGCGGGTGCAGCTGGGCAGCATCGTCCATCCTATACTCCAGAACCAGGACTAGCAAAGATTGCAGAAGCTCCTAGTATCTATAAGGATCTTCCACTCACTCAGGATTTGGAATTTAATCCTCATGCGTATCAGCAACAGGTGGATCAGTTCGATTCACCTGGTAGGAATATGCTTACAGATACAGCTAATGATATCGAAACTAAAGACAGAATTCTTCAGGGTCATGTTGCCAGTACTGACATGCCCACATTCGATGTAGATCCATTTGCCCCTATCACTGATAGACTTCAGGGCATGGATATCGCTACTCGTATCACTGATGCTCCACCAATTCCCCCACCAATATATGGTGATATCAATAGGTCATTTGACCAGCCTGATTTGGGCATGGGAGGGGATACATTAAGAGATCCATCTATTCCATCCAGAGGATTTGGAATGGAACAAGGTGGAGATATGGCATCTGGTGGTGATTGGTCACAAAGGCCACCCAGACAGCCACTTCGTGGTGATGAAGCTATTCCTGAGATGGCTTTCCAGCCTGATGAGGGTAAAGCTACTAATGCGGAGGGTATGGAATCCTTCCTACCGGGAGAGAATGTAAGTAATCCCACCTCTAGAGCTGCTATTAATGAGGAAACTAGAGTAGCACCTGAAGGTGGTATCAATGCAATCCTAATCAGTCATCCAGAACTACGTGATGAGGCTCTAGCTATCTATCACGAATCTAATCCTGAGATGATTTCTCAGAACTTTGCTAATTATGTGAAACAAAGAGAAGCAACTTGGGGTGCATATTTTGAGGCACAAAACAATAGATTGAGGCACGGTATTCCCGAACCTCCTGAGGTTGTAGCTGCATTCAAGAGAGCAGCGGCACTCAGTGATTTAGCTCAAGCCAAGTATGAGCGCGCATCATCGCGTATCTTGAGAGGTAGAGCTGAAACAACAGGTAGACCTAGAGGTGGACTGTTTGATGCACCTGATGAGTTCCATCCTACTCAGTCGGATGTAGATACAGGTATGGGTGGAGATCCACTCAGAGAACAGCCTACTTCACCCACATTTGGACATGAACAGGGTGGGGATATGGCTACTGGTGGGGGGATTCCACCAGAAGATTTGAGAACTAGACTGCGTAGAATCTTGGGTAGAGATCCTACTCAGGAAGAATTGAATGCTGCTGCTGGAAGTACAGATGAGAGTATTATCAATCAGATAGAAGATGCGCGCTTGCGTGAGCAGATTGGGGCGGGCGAATCTAACATTCCCCTAAACCCCACTGAAATAGCTATAAACAATGTACTCCATGCATATGCTCGAAATCCAGCTCTGGCATTGACAGAGATGAATAAGTACTTGGCACATCTGCCGCCTGCTGAAATTCGCAAAGCACAGCAACTGATTATTCAAATTACTTCTAAACTTCATGCTGACAATAAGGGTAAACTCAGGATACCTGACCCTCTGGAATCTGAGCCACACGACCCTGCATGGGAAGAAACTCCTGCGGAAGCCTTAGAGGAAGATATTCCAACTGTTAATATCGGTGGAATTATTGATGCGAAGAAACAAGCACTACGTGACATGAGTTATGACCCATCTGGCATGTCTGGATGGGAAGCTGATATGACTCTACAGAGAGTCAATAGAGCAAGAGAAGTTCCACCTGGTGAACAGATGATGTTGGGTCTGGAAGATCAGAGACCAGCTAATGTAATACCCGAAAGTGATCAGGTAAGACAGAAGGATGTGCTTAAAGTCGCTACTTTGATGGAAGGTGGTCTAGCTGGAGAAGCACAGAAGATTCGTGCCCTTCATGACATGTATGGTAGACCCATCACTCCATCTGAAGAAGTGGCTGCACTTGCAGAACACTATACAAGGATGGGAGATACAGCTAAGGCTGCAAAATACAATGAACTAGCTGATAGATATAGTGCAGTTGAACAGGGTCAGCAGGACATGTTCAAGCCTAATCGGATGGAAGGAGGTTCTGAAGATCCAAACAGGATGAGTCAGGAATGGATTGATGAACAGAATGGAAGAATTCCACCTAAAGGACCACTTGGAATTCGACCTACTGGTGGTGCGCGTGGTATGGTTCCTCAAGAACCAGCGAATCCTAGACAGTCCGCAGCTGTAAAGAGACAGCAGGCTGTAGATGAAGTAATTCGACTTGAGAATCAGGCACGTGAATTTGAGAAACAGGCTAAAGCAGCGATGGATACGGGTAATCCTGAACTAGCAATGCAGCACGCGGCTGCTAGTCAGAAACATCGTGACATGGCTGCAACTGCAAATATGAAGTTTGCTAAAGAAATGAAAGGTAAGATGAAGGAGGCTGAACGCTTCGAGTCAATGGCACGCGCGCGTGAAGCTGCTGGTGACAAAGAAGGTGCATCTAGACTTAAGGCACAAGCTGAAACTGAATATCTGAGAGAGGCAGGTCAACTAGAACTGCGCTTCCGTAAGAATCTTTTGGCACAGAAGATGCGGGAAATGGGGTTTGAACTATCTGACAAGACAATACACGCTATTGATGACATGGATCCTGCTGATCTATCACACCATCTTCAGAAGGATTTCGCCGAACTACTGCTTTCTAGTGTAGATGAGGGTAAACCGGGATTAGGTGTGGAAGATGTTCCTTCAGGTCGTCCACATCTAGCGGAAACTCACATCACTATTCGAGACAAGAATGGTAAGCCAATTGCTCATGCTGAAATGCAGACTAATCGACTTACTGGAGAAGGTGATCTCATTAATTGGGCGGTAAGTCAAGAAGCTGGAATGGGTCAGAAGGCTATACTTCCACTTGCTATGGAATTGGAAAAGCGAGGTGGACTAGTACCCAAGGGACCATATAGTGCAGACACCAAGAACTTCCTTCAGAGACTAGCTACTGCTGTGAAAGAGAGTAGGTTGTTTAAGGAAGAAACTGGAGCCTTGAATCTGGGTAATTGGACTGGTGGTAAATGGTGGGAAAGACTGAAGGATAGAGCTGGATGGGGTCAGGGATACAAGACTAATAAGCGTCAGAGAGCACTTGCAAAACAGCAAGTTCAGTGGATTGATGAAGCACTGGCTATGCCTGCTAATATGACAACTACTGGAGACTTGTCTGCACCGGGTAGACAGGGACTCATGTTGTTTCATACCCCTGAATTCTGGCACGCTGCATATACCATGTTCAAGGGTCTTAGTCCAACAGCATTTAATCGAATTGATGCTGAACTGAAGAATATGCGTATCATGCAGTCTCAGGGTGTTGACCCCAAAACTGGTAAGCCACTTCCATCTATGGCTGAACAGTGGGGAATGAAGATGTTTGCACCAGCTAGTCAACCTGGTCCACATGCTAAAGGTGCAGCAAGTAACTGGTTGGAGACAGGTAGATTCTTCAATCAGGATATTCCTTACATCACTAAGGGATGGGCTAAATCTCCAATGGCTATGATGATTCGCGCAAGTAACCGCGCATTCATCACATTTGCGAATCACTTGAATGTCAATAGACTTCAGTACTTGGCTGATCGTGCTCAGGATAATTCACTGAAGGCACATCAGGGTAGTGTTCGTAAGCAGGGTCTATTAGGTGGATTTAATCCAAGTGAATTCCGATTCGGTATCGGGAAGCTCATGCCTGATATTGATATTGGACTTCACGATAGTATTGACTTCTCTACTGCTACTAAAGGTGAGAGAAAGGCATGGGCTAACTTTGCTGATAGCCTTGATCCATACAATAACAAGGCACTCGGTAAAGAACTAGCTGATGCTGTGAATACAATGACTGGACACGCGCCGCTCAAGACTCACGTTCTACCCTTTAGAGGAGCAGAATTGAATCTTGAGAATCATGCGCGTCTATTGGGTCGATTGTTCTTCGCACCTGGACTGATGGCAAGTAGAGTCAGGATGATGAATCCATCTACTTACATTATGGCTAGTCCCACGGCACGTAAGCAATATGTGGGAGGACTATTTGGTGCGGCGGCTGGTTATACTGCATCTGCTTTACTGCTCAAGAATGGAGCAGAAGCATTAGGCTATGATGCAGATATTAACATGGACCCAACTAGTGCAGACTTCATGAAGATCCGTGTAGGTAACTATCGTATGGACCCAAGTGGCGGTATTGCACCTTACTTGGTTCTATACTCTCGATTGATTAGTGGATACTACACATCATCGGCTACTGGTAGGACTTCTGAACTTGGTCAGGGATTTCAGGCTACTACAGCAGAGACCTTGAAGGATAGATTCCTCACAAACAAGCAGGAACCTATTGCCAAGTTCGTATCCGATATGATGGCTGCATCAGAACATCAGCCAGTATTCATGAAGGATCGAATGTTGCAGATGATGATACCTATGGTTGCCCAGGATATTTGGGAAGTATCGAAGGAAGATCCAGGGCTAATTCCATTGAGTGTAGGTACCTTCTTCGGACATGGTGGTCAGGTGTATCAGCAGGGTGTGGCTGGAACTAGATTCACTGACCCGAAGAATGAGAAGGTCTATGCTGGTGGTGGTCTACGTGGATTGATTTATGGTGCTGACTTCCAGAATCAGAAATCAGGCCCAGGTCCGCGTCAAATGAGTCCGCGTAAACTAGGTCCACGTAACTTAGGACCAAGAAAGCCTACACCACGTCAGTAGGTTTAGGTGTATGTCTGTGGTGCTGAATCTTGCAATAGACACAGTAGTCACATGTTGCTACGATCATGGCACCACAGACATGACACTTCCACGGAGTTAGACTGAAGAACCAATTGACCCACGCGCAATGTTTACTCTGGTCTCCACTTACATGCTCATAAGTGGGAGTATCAGTGTAAAAGAAGTCATTGTGCGTGGGTCTTGGTATTAGCATTATCTTCCCTTCCCCGAGAAGAACTTCTTGTATTCCTTCACAACCAAATCAGGCATCTCGTAGACTATCTGATTCCCGATACTCTGCGTCTTGATCATTCCTGCCTGATCGAATGACAGCATAATCTCATCGAGTTCATTGGCTTCCTTGTAATGGAATGCCATTCGCTTGAGTAGCATCATTCGACTTATCTGATGTGAGTCTCTCTGATAGAGTTCCTGAATGATCAGGTTCTTGAGACTCTTGGCTTCAGATAGACCCTTCTTACCGTGGGTCATTTCCCTTACATTACCTACCAGCTTTTCACAATAGTCAATCGCTAGTTGCATTGAATCCTCGTCTATGTACAACTCTGGACTTCTTGCTAGGCTTAACAACATCGCCACCTTCAATACAGAATCCCCAAATCTGTTGAGTGTACCTGTATCATCCCGAAGTTCTTGAGTCAGGATATTCTCGGTAAACTCTTGATACCACTTCTGATACAGTAATCCCGCTGGAGAGAAGTAATTAACCTCTCCTGTCACATGTTCTACGAAGGGGATATTACATGCATCAGTTACTTCTGATGTAGCCAGTGGTTGGAATGGACCCTCCAACTTAGCTACCTCTTTCATATACTCGACTAACGCTGGATAGTTTGGGGGATTACGTAGAGGGACTAGTAGACTGTTGGCTCGGTTTCGTTTGTTTTCTGATATGATGAATGTGCGTGCAAAGTACCCACCGTGGATGTCCTTCTTACCGAAGAAATCCGATGAGTGCGCTTCATTAGTTGCAGTCAACATACTGATAGTTGGGTCCTTCAAGTTGAATTGCTCCATCTTGAGTAGTGATCTCCACTCTCCAATATTGTACTGACGGTCATACAAATCTGTAAGGATGTCCGTCGCTACCTTGTCTTCTACGATTGATGAGGTAAGTTCAGACGAACAGATAAACGCACATGACTTACCATTACCTACTACCTTTCCCCCCGGTCCTGTCTGTGCTGTGCCTAGTTCCTTCAAGATTCCTTGGATTGATGAACGGCCAGATATTATTCGGGTTCCTCCAACCCCCTTCACTAATTGTTTCGCCATGCTGATAGGCGGACCCTTCTTCAGTCCACTCTCTGCATGAAACATCACATAGATGTTCGGATAGAGATTGTAGATCTGACGGTGCAGCCATACGTTATCCTTTACTACAGCTGACAATGCAGCAAGGCCGCCCCACAGCCAGAAGTTTGTGGGAGATTCTAATTCGCCGTGCTGACTTAGTAGAGTATCGAGCCATGTCACCTTGTTCCTCTAAAATGGAATGTCTTTGTCTACTACTCGCTTTGATTCTAGCTTAGCATAGTAATCTTCCCTAGCCTCCTCATCATTTACTGTGAATTGTTCCGTGATGGAAAGTGGTCGAATCCGAACAGGCTCAGGAAGAACCACCTCAACCGTTTTCTTAAACTTGTGTAAGTCACAGTAGTTCTCTCCTATCTCTACATCAGATGGAATCCTTAGTAACCTTCTTTTCAGGGAACAGGCAGCGAAACTGATGGGTCGTTCCATTTCCCTTTGGGCGATGGGGATGAAATCATCGAGGTATTCTCGTCTGATGGCGAACAAGAGAGCGTCATGCGCCTCAAGAATAATTCGCGCGTATGGTCGTTCTCGCTTAATCCGTATCCCAGCTGCTTTGGTATTGTCAGTGACTGCTCGCTGGGGCATGTAAGAAAATGCCTCTCGGAATAAGTCGTCTCCCCATCGTTCGTAGAATATTCGAACACCACCTCTATCAGCATCAATCCCCCAAGGTAATGGAGCTACTAGTTGACGAGTTTCTTTTAGAGCTTCAACTACTTCTGCATGGAACACGCGCTGAATCTTCGGTTGCTTGGCGTGGAATATCTTTAATGCTCTCTCGGCTTGTCCTTCGTCGATCGTAATCGGGATCTTATACTTTCGTGCTTGAGTGTTGAGTTCAGTACTCGCGCGTCGCTTTCCGGCTCCAAGATGTCCTGCATGACGGAGAGTCTTCCCAGCAAATCTAATTGGGCTTTCATATCCGAGCACTTTTTTAGAGTAATCAGATTCAGTACCACCGAAAAACCAAGTAGCAGTAAGAGCATGATAATCATGTTCGTCAATGTCCCTCAATGCTTGGTCATCTGTGGCTAAATTGAATACTACTCTAGCTTCTGCCTGTGAGCTGTCTATATTGACGAACACTTCCCCTTCACCGGGAATATACATACCTCTGACGTCCGAACCAATATCACCATGCTTGGTGAATACTTGGAACGCAGCGCCCATAGGTTTCATGTCTGCTTTTTTGCCCTTACCTACTGTGTCAACTAGAGGGCGTGTGGGGGGATCTTGTAATCCTGTCGAGGTACGACCTGTTTCCAAACACATGAATGTAGTAGTCTTCATGCGCCCGTCGAAATCAGGTATTGCCATCAGATAGGTTGAGATAGTCTTCTTGACTTTGCGTCTCTCTAGACACTTCTCAATCCATGAACGCATTCCAGGGTCCTTCACTCCATGCTTGAGATTAAGCAGGGCTGTGAGTTCTTCCTCACCCGTACCTTGACGACGAGGTAACTTCCAAACATCGAAAAGCAGAGAGTATACCTGTGTCGGGGAGTTGGGATTAATGTCCTCACCTGCCAACTGATACATCTCAAAACCAAGTCGTTCATCCCATTCCACGTACTTTGCAATGAGTTCAGCTCGCTTAACTTCGTCGACATAGAATCCATTAGTTTCTATCTCCGCATAGAAGTCAGGCAAGGTCATGATGAAGTTGCGATAGAACTTATCTACCCCCAACTCCACCAAATCTGGTTCCATTGCTTCATCTATTTCAAGAGTAACACAAGCATCTCTGGCGCAGCCGATAAGAAGATCGCGGTACGACCCCTCATACATACCGTCGTCTTTGTAGAATGGTTCCCTTGTATAGATAGATGTAAGGAATGCGAGTCCTTTCGGCAGTTCAGGATTGATGGCGAATGCTTTGAGCATAGTATCCGAGTGTATCCGTCGTATGGTGAATCCAAGACGCCGAATTTTGTCGCGATCATAATTGAAGTTTTGTCCGACAATATCTTTCTCCCATAGAACCTTAGATACCATGAGCCACATAGTAGCTAGGTCAGCAGTTGGAATGGTTGATATTCCGTCACTATTCCACAGAGGAACAGTCATTCCATGTGATTTAGTGAACGCGAGTCCGATACATATGGGTAAGCAATGACCACCTGCTTCGATATCGACTGACAGTTTAGGGTGATTCTTGTATCTTTCGAGGAAGGAGTACAATTCTCCTGAGTTTTGGGCGACCTGAAGGACTCTGTTTGGAAGGTCCAATAAAGGACTGGCTGATTCTTCATATGATCTCTTTGCATCAAAGATCATTACCTGACGATTCCAATAGCCCTTGATTTCGCCACCGCCAGAGTGATGTAGCAGATGCGCGGGATGATAGGTAGGTACAAACTTGTGGCCCATCCCCCGCATGATAGAGCCGCGGAATTTACTGATTGGATTTCGCCCACTGAGCGCCCATAATGCAGTCCCACCGAGAGCAAGAATACAGTTTGGTCTGACATCATTAATCTCCGTCTGTAGTTCGGCTAGTTGTTGGTCCATATCAATGCCATGATTCTTGGCTCTAATATGGAATGGTACTTTCTTCCCCTTCTTTCCTGATAGGTCTGGGGGAACCTCATATTTACACACATTAGTGACCCAAGCTCCACTCCTAGATAAGCCCGCATCCTTCAATATTCGGTCCAGTTCTCTACCTGACGGACCAACAAACGGTCTACCTGCTGCCGTCTCCTCATATGATGGGGCTTCACCAAGTATCATCCACTTGGCTCCAACTGGACCCATTCCTGGTACATACTTCTTTTCTCTATCTGCCATCACGAGGTCCGTTCTCTTTTGCTGATTTACTCCTTGCTATTAGTCTTCTACGCATGTCCTGAACAGTTCTAATCCACTCACCTTCTTCCACATGTCTTGCCTT
>Ga0111539_10002254_pt1 | contig 25710 bp, 14 predicted proteins | sample RhiMethybrSRZTD1_FD_79667 | JGI IMG/M metagenome (GOLD analysis project Ga0111539, IMG submission 79667) | Populus rhizosphere microbial communities from Tennessee, USA - Rhizosphere MetaG P. TD hybrid SRZTD1 (version 2) (version 2) | ecosystem: Host-associated > Plants > Roots > Rhizosphere >...
CCGCGGTATCGGGAATCGCGCCGCCGGAAGTCAGCGCCAGGAGGCGCGTGCCGCCCCGCGCTCGGATGCGGCGGTGCACCGCGTCGTAGTGGATGAGCGCCCCGCGGCGCCCGCGCCGCGTGCTGAAGCCCTCTGCAAGCATACGGACGACGGCGTCGAACTCTTCCCGCGCCAGGTTGTGGTACGGATAAGCGTTCCGGTAGAGCTCGAACAGGGCGTCTTCTTCGAGGTCTTCGCACGCGGCGGCCGCTGCAATCTGCTGCGCGAGGACGTCGAGGGGCTTTTCGGGCACTTCCAGCCGGTCGAGCTCGCCTTCGCGGATTCCGCGGAGGAGCGCCGCGCACTCGAGCAGCTCATCTCGGCTGAGCGGAAAAATCCGAGCTTTGGGAATGGCCCCCAGCCAGTGCCCCGAGCGGCCGGCCCTCTGCAGGAAGCCCGCGAAGGAGCGCGTGGATCCGATCTGGCACACGAGGTCGACGGCTCCGATGTCGATCCCAAGCTCGAGCGATGCCGTCGCCACGAGAGCGCGAAGCTTCCCTGCTTTGAGGCGCTCCTCGGCGTCGAGGCGCGTCTTCGCGGCGAGGCTGCCATGGTGCGACGCGACGGCGTCCTCGCCCAGCTTTTCCGAGAGGTGGCGTGTTACGCGTTCCGCGAGCCGCCGCGTGTTCACGAAGATCAGCGTCGTCCGGTGCTCCTCGATCAGCTGGGTCAGCCGGACATAGAGCTCCTGCCAGACTTCGGTCGCCATCACGGCCTCGAGCGGCGAGCCTGGCAGCTCGATCCCGAGGTCCATGGCACGGCGGTGCCCCTGGTCCACGATGGTGCAGCGTGCCGTGCCGTCCGGCCCGAGGCCGCGCCCCCCCACGAGGAACCGAGCGACCTCGTCGATTGGTTTCTGCGTCGCGGAGAGGCCGATCCGCTGGAGCGGGGCCCCGGCGAGCGCTTCGAGCCGCTCGATGCTCAGCGCGAGGTGCGCGCCGCGCCGATTGCCCGCGAGCGCGTGCACTTCGTCGATGATGAGCGTGCGGGCCGTCGAGAGCGTGCGCCGCCCGGAGACCGACGTCAGCAGCAGATAGAGCGACTCGGGCGTCGTCACCAGGACGTGCGGCGGTTTCCGAGCGATGGCGAGCCGTTTCGATGCCGGCGTGTCGCCCGTGCGGACCTCGGCCCGCACTTCCACGTCCGGGCATCCCAGCGGACCCAACGTCGCCCGTATCCCCGCGAGAGGCTCCTCGAGGTTTTTTCGGACGTCGTTCGAGAGAGCTTTCAGCGGGGAGACGTACACAACGTGCGTCTCGTCCTTCAGCCCGCCTTCCGCGCCTTTGCGAAAAAGGCGGTCAAGCGTGATGAGGAACGCAGCGAGCGTCTTCCCCGACCCCGTGGGAGCCGCGATGAGCGTGGCGTCGCCGGACGCGATGGCCGGCCAGCCAAGGCGCTGCGCAGCGGTGGCGCTGCCGAATCGCGATGCGAACCAGCGGTGTGTGGCCGGGTGGAAGAGGGTCGAGAGGTCTGCGTCGCCCGTCGTCCCCCTCTGCCGTGCTCCGGCCATGGACTCTACCGGGCCGTGGTGGCCACGGCCCCCTCCGGCACGAAAGGTTTCCGATATTCCCGCGTCAGGAGCGCGTTCGCATCGTTCGAGTCGACGAATTTCTCTTTCTCGGGATCGACGACGAGGCGGCGGCCGACGCGGAGCGTCTGCTCCTCAAGCTTCACGCCCTGCATCGCGAGGTGCTCTTCCGTCCTGCCCAGCGCCTCGCGCGTCGCGGCGTCCACGGACAGGTCGCCCAGACGGCCATGGAAAGGCTCATCCGAGCCGAGCCGATAGGAGATGTTCGCGAGGTGGCAAAGCGCGCTCGAAAGGTGGCCATCGAGGATGTCTGCGCGAAGATCCTCGGTCTTCCTGCTGCGCGCGGCGTCGATGAAATTGCGAAAGTGATCGCCCCCTTGGGTACTCGGCGGGATGGGCTCCGGCCGGGAGGATCCTTTTCGATAGATGCCGCGTCCAACGACCAGTGTCCCTTCCGTGCCGTGAAATATGTTGCCAATTTTCACGCCGAGGAGCTCCCGGGTCGGCAGCCCGCGCACTTCGAAAATGAGCTGAGCGTCGCCATAGTCGAACAGGACCACTTGCGTGTTCGCAGTCTGACCCTGGTCCTGGTAGCCGAAGCGCCCGCCGAAGCTCGCGACCGCTTTGGGGAGCCCGACGCCGAGCCCCCACCTCGCCACGTCCATCTCATGGACCCCCTGGTTGCCGATGTCACCGTTCCCTGTGTCCCACATCCAGTGCCAGTTGTAGTGAACGAGATTGCCGTGGTAAGGCTGCTCGCGGGCGGGCCCGAGCCACACGTTAAAGTCGAGCTCCTGTGGCGGAGCCTCGGGTTGCCGCACGCCGATCGACTCCCGCGGCTTGTAGCAGAGGCCTCGGGCGACGAGCACTTTTCCAATTTTGCCCGCGCGGACCTGCTCGATCGCTCCCCGGACATCACTCGAGCTCCGGCTCTGAGTTCCGTGCTGCACGATACGCCGGTGGCGCCGCGCCGTTTCGACAGCCCGCCGCCCTTCCCAGACGTTGTGGGAGCATGGCTTTTCGACATACACATCCTTGCCGGCTTCGCAGGACCAAATCGTGGCCAGGGAGTGCCAGTGGTTGGGCGTCGCGATGGAGACGGCGTCAACGGACTTGTCCTCGAGCATCTTGCGGAGGTCCTGGAGCGTCGCAGGCGCCTTGCCCTGCCGCGACTCCGCCTCTTTCACCGGCACGCCGACGACGCGCAGGTCCGGATCGACGATGACCGAGACTTCCACGTCTTTCATCCCGCTGTACGCGCTCACGTGGCTTTTGCCCCGGCCGTTCACACCCAACACGGCGATCCGAAGCCGATCGTTTGACCCCACGGCGCGCGCGTACTCGCTGGCGGCGACCAGTCCGACCCCCGCCGCGGCGGAACGCTTCAGGAAGCTACGTCGATGCATCGCAGGCATGCTGGTTTCCTTCCGGGGCCTTCAGCCCCCAATGGCGTACATTGGCCGCGGTGGCTGTACGAAGCGCGCGGCGTGGATCTCGTGCCCTTCGCCTTTCAATCGCACCGAGCGGCGCAGGAGCTGCGCCAGCTCTTCGTCGGTTCCGCCGCTCCGCAGGAGCGACTTCACGTTCAGCTCGTCGAGCGCGAATAGACAATTGCGGAGCATGCCGTCGGCGGTGAGGCGGACACGGTTGCAGCTGCCGCAAAATGGCCGACTCACCGAGGCGATGACGCCGACGCCGCCCACGCCATCGACGAACCGGAACTCGCTCGCGGGGGCCGTGGGGTCCTGCCCCGGCGCGGGCTCGAGTGGGCCCACTTCGCGGGAGATCCGCTCCAGGATGTCCGCGGCGAAGAGGACGCGGTCGCGGCGCCAGGCCCCGTCGGCGTCGAGTGGCATGAACTCGATGAAGCGGACGTCGAAGCCGTGCTCTCTCCCGAACCGAGCGAGCGGGACGATGTCATCTTCCGTCAGGTCGCGCACGGCCACCGCGTTGATCTTGATCGGCGCGAGGCCAACCCGTTTCGCCTCCTCGAGCCCCTCGAGGACCTGCTCGAGGCCGTCGCGCCGCGTTATCTGCCGAAACTTGTCCGGGTCGAGCGTGTCCAGGTGGACGTTGATGCGGCGCAGCCCGACGTCGTGAAGCTCCCGCGCGCAGTCCGCGAGCAGGACCCCGTTCGTGGTCAGCGCGAGGTCATCGATGCCGGGGACCGCGGAGAGGAGCCGCACGAGATCGGGCAGGCCCTTCCGCACGAGCGGCTCGCCGCCGGTCAGCCGGATTTTTCGGATCCCGAGCCGGGCCGCGACGCGAGTGAACCGCTCGATCTCCTCGAACGTGAGCACCTCGCCCCGGGGCACGTACGCCGGGTTCTCCTCCGGCATGCAATAGAAGCAGCGGATATTGCAGCGGTCGGTGACGCTGATACGGAGGTTGTCGTGGAGGCGTCCAAAAGTATCTCGGAGCGCCTCGGACGGATTGTCCGGCGGCATTCCGGGATTCTAAGCCCGCCGCCCGGGTTTCCAAGGCCCGTACTGGCATAGCCGAGCTTTAGGCCAGCTCCGTGCGGCCCATCAGGTAGAGGTCCACGCCGCGCGCGGCCTGGCGCCCTTCAGCGATCGCCCAGACGATCAGGGATTGGCCCCGTCGCATGTCCCCGGCGGTGAAGACCCCTTCGACGCTCGTCATCTTGTTGTCGTCCGCCCAGACATTGCCTCGATCCGTCAGCTTGAGGCCGAGCCGCTCGATCGGGCCTTTCTTCTCAGGGCCTACGAAGCCGAGCGCGAGGAGCACGAGGTCGCATTCGACCTCGAACTCGCTGCCGGGCACCTCTTTCATCGCCATGCGGCCGTTGTCGTTCGACCATTCGACCCGGATAGCCTCGAGCTTCTCCACATGCCCGTTCCGGCCGGAGAATCGCTTTGTCGAGATGGAGTAGTCGCGGATCCCGCCTTCTTCGTGGGCGCTCGAGACGCGCAGGATGTTGGCCCACTGCGGCCATGGGTTGCCGGGAGCGCGAGCGTCCGGCGGACGCGAAAGGATCTCGAACTGATAGACCGATCGAGCGCCCTGCCGGTGCGCCGTGCCGAGGCAGTCGGCCCCCGTGTCTCCGCCTCCCAAGATGATGACGCGTTGGTCCTTCGCAGAGATGAACTCCGCGTCGGCAAGGGTGTCTCCCTCGCACCGTCGGTTTTGGAGCGGCAAGTAGTCCATGGCGAGGTGAATGCCCTGTAGCTCCCGCCCGGGGATCTGCAGATCGCGCCCGTGCGTCGCGCCGCAGCAAAGCACCAGCGCGTCGTGCGCAGCGCGGACCTCGGCCATCGCCTTCGCTCCGCCCACGTCCGCATTCGTCACGAATCGGACGCCTTCTTCTTCCAGGAGGCGGAGGCGCCGGTCCAGGATCCGCTTCTCCATCTTGAACTCGGGGATTCCGTAGCGGAGGAGGCCGCCGATCCTGTCCGCTCGCTCGTAGACCGTCACTAGATGACCGGCCTTGTTGAGTTGCGCCGCGCACGCGAGGCCGGCGGGGCCGGAGCCCACGACTCCCACGGTCTTGCCCGTGCGAGCTGCGGGGGGGCGGGCCTGCACCCAGCCTTGCAGGAACGCCACGTCGATGATGCTCACCTCGATGCTCTTGATCGTGACGGGCGGCTCGTTGATGCCGAGCACGCAGGAGGTCTCGCAGGGGGCCGGACAGAGCCTTCCGGTGAACTCCGGAAAGTTGTTTGTGTGATGGAGGCGCTCGATCGCCTCCGCCCAGAGGTTGCGGTAGACGAGGTCGTTCCAATCCGGGATGAGGTTCCCGAGAGGGCAGCCCTGATGGCAGAAAGGCACGCCGCAGTCCATGCAGCGCGCTCCCTGGACCGCGAGTTTCTCGCCGCTCGCCGGCAGGTAGACCTCTTGCCAGTCGTGAATGCGTTCTTCGACCGGGCGCCGAGCCAGCACCTCGCGCTCGAATTCCATGAATCCGGTTGGCTTGCCCATGATCATCCACCTCCAATGCGCGCGGCGTCGCGTGAGTTCTGGGTGAAGGCGGCCAAAATGGCCTCGTCGCCGCTCATCCCCGTCTGCTGGACGCGCTCGATCGCCTCGAGCACGCGCTTGTAATCCTTGGGCATGACCTTGACGAACTTGGGGACCATCTTTTCCCACAAGGCCAGGATCTGCCACGCTCGCTGGCTCTTCGTCAGGTCGGCATGCTTCCGCACGAGCGACTGCACCGCATCGATCTCCTCGGGCTTCTCTAGAGGCTCGAGCTGCACCATCTGCAAATTGCACCGCGTGCGGAAGTCGCCGTCCTCGTCGAGGACGTACGCGACACCGCCCGACATGCCGGCCGCAAAGTTCCTGCCGGTCTTCCCGAGGACGATGACGCACCCGCCGGTCATGTACTCGCAGCCGTGGTCGCCGACCGATTCGACGACGGCGCTCACGCCGCTGTTGCGCACGCAGAAGCGCTCCCCTGCCATGCCGCGCAGGTAAGCCTCGCCTCCCGTGGCGCCGTAGAAAGCTACGTTGCCTACGATGATGTTTTCCTCGGCAGCGAACGTCGACCCCTCCGGCGGATAGACGATGATCTTGCCGCCGCTGAGGCCCTTACCGACGTAGTCGTTGGAGTCGCCTTCGAGCGTGAGCGTCATGCCGCGCGGGATGAACGCGCCGAAGCTCTGGCCGGCGGAGCCCTTGAAGTCGAGCCGGATGGTGTCGTCGGGCAGGCCGCTCGGGCCGTGCTTCCGCGTCACTGCGGCGCCGACGATCGTCCCCACGACTCGGTGCGTGTTGCGTATCGGAATTGTAGCTTGCACTTTTTCGCCGCGCTCGATGGCCGGCCGGCAGATGTCGAGGAGCTGCGTCCGGTCGAGGGATGCGTCCAGCCCGTGGTCCTGCGGGATTTGGCAGTACCGGCCGACCGCGTCGCCCACGGGAGGCTGGTAGAAAATGGTCGAGAAGTCGAGCCCGCGCGCTTTCCAGTGGCTCACGGCGCTGTGAGTCTCGAGCCGATCGCACCGGCCGACCATTTCGTTGATGGTGCGGAAGCCGAGCTGCGCCATGATTTCCCGCACCTCTTCGGCGATGAAGCGCATGAACGTCACGACGTGCGCCGGGTCGCCCGTGAACTTCTTGCGCAGCCGCGGGTCCTGCGTCGCGACGCCGACGGGACAGGTGTTCAAGTGGCAGACGCGCATCATGATGCAGCCGAGGACGACGAGCGGAGCGGTCGCAAAACCGAACTCCTCCGCGCCCAAGAGCGCGCCGATGATCACGTCCCGGCCCGTTTTCAGTTGGCCGTCGACCTCGACCACGATGCGGCTGCGAAGGTCGTTCAGGAGGAGCGTCTGGTGCGTCTCCGCCAAGCCGAGCTCCCACGGAGCCCCCGCGTGCTTGATGCTCGTCAGGGGCGAAGCGCCCGTCCCGCCGTCGTAGCCGCTGATGAGCACGACGTCGGCGTGCGCTTTTGCCACGCCGGCCGCCACCGTGCCGACACCGACCTCCGCAACCAGCTTGACGCTGATCCGGGCCTGGTCATTGGCGTTTTTCAAGTCGTGGATGAGTTGCGCCAGATCCTCGATCGAGTAGATGTCATGGTGCGGTGGCGGCGAGATGAGGCCGACGCCCGGCGTCGAGTGCCGCACTTTCGCGATCCAGGGGTAGACCTTGTGGCCGGGCAGCTGCCCCCCCTCGCCGGGCTTCGCGCCCTGCGCCATTTTGATCTGCAGCTCTTTCGCGTTCACGAGGTAGTAGCTCGTGACGCCGAAGCGTCCGCTCGCGACCTGCTTGATCGCGCTGTTCCGCGAGTCGCCGTTCAGGTCGAGCTCGTAGCGCGCCGGATCCTCGCCGCCCTCGCCGGTGTTGCTCTTCCCGCCGATGCGGTTCATGGCGATCGCGAGAGACTCGTGCGCCTCTTTCGAGATCGACCCGTAGGACATCGCTCCTGTCTTGAACCGCTTCAGAATCGAATCGACCGGCTCGACCTCGTCGATCGGGATCGGTGTCGCGGCGAGCTTCAGATCGAACAGCCCGCGCAGCGTGCAGAGGCGCCTCGACTGGTCGTTGACGAGCTGGCTGTACTCTTTGAACGTCTTGTAGCTTCCCGTGCGGCAGGCGTGCTGGAGCTTGTGCACGGTCTCGGGGTTGAACAGGTGGTACTCGCCGTCGCGGCGCCACTGGTACTGGCCCCCGACATCGAGCGTGCGTCCGTTGACGGGGCGTTCGGAGTAGCCCCGCTCGTGCCGCTGGAGGGCCTCCTGGGCGATCTCGTCGATGCCCACTCCCGCGATGCGGGTTGGCGTCCCGCTGAAGTACTTGTCGACGAAGGCTTGATTCAGACCGATCGCCTCGAAAATCTGCGCGCCGCGGTAGCTCTGGATCGTGGAGATCCCCATCTTGGAGATCACTTTCACGGCGCCTTTCACGGCGCCTTTCACGTAGTTCTTCACCGCGATGTCGTGCTCGAGCTCCGTGAGGAATTTCTGCCCGATCATGTCGTCGAGGGATTCGAACGCGAGGTAGGGATTGATCGCCGATGCCCCGTAGCTGAGGAGGAGAGCAAAATGGTGCACTTCGCGGGGCTCTCCCGACTCGAGCACGATGTCGATACGCGTGCGCGTGCCTTCGCGGATCAGGTGGTGGTGCAGGCCGGAGACTGCGAGCAGTGCGGGAATCGGCGCAAGGTCTCGGCTCAGGCCACGGTCGGACAGTACGAGGATCGTGACGCCTTTCCCCACGGCCTCGTCCGCCTTGCGGCACAACTCCGTGAGTGCCGCCCCCATGGCGCGGCCTCCGCCATGCGCCTCAAAGAGAATCGGCAGCGTCAGCGCCTTCAGGCCCGGACGGTCGACGTGGCGGAGCTTCTCGAGCTCCTCGTTCTTCAAGATCGGCGACTTGAGCTTGATATGCCGGCAGCTCTCGGGACGCGGCTCGAGGAGGTTGCCCTCCGCTCCGATCGTGATCTCCATCGACATGATGATCTCTTCGCGGATCGCATCGACGGGCGGATTCGTCACCTGGGCGAACAGCTGCTTGAAATAGTTGTAGAGGGACTGGGGGCGGTCCGAGAGGACCGCGAGAGGCGTGTCCGTGCCCATGGAGCCCAGCGCCTCCACGCCGTCGCGCGCCATGGGCCCCATAAGGAGGCGCAGGTCCTCGATCGAGTAGCCGAAAACCTGCTGGCGCAGGAGCACCGTGGCGTGGTCCGGCTCGGCGACGTGCGGAGGCTCGGGCAGCTCTTCGAGTGAGACGAGGTTCTCGCGCAGCCACTTGCGGTAGGGCTGCGCGCTCGCGATCTTTTGCTTGATCTCCTCGTCGTCGACGATGCGCCCTTCCTCCGTGTCGATGAGGAACATGCGGCCGGGCTGGAGCCGCCCCTTCTGGAGGATGCGGTCCGCGGGGATGTCGAGGACTCCCACTTCCGACGCCATCACGACGAGGCCATCTTTCGTCACGTAGTAGCGCGACGGCCGGAGGCCATTGCGATCGAGAATCGCCCCGATGCGCGTGCCGTCCGTGAAGGCGATGGACGCGGGGCCGTCCCAGGGCTCCATGAGGCAGCTGTGGTACTCGTAGAACGCTTTCTTCTCATCGCTCATGCTCTCGTGCCCGGACCACGGCTCCGGGATCATCATCATGATCGAGTGCGCGAGCGACCGACCGCTCAGCACGAGGAGCTCGAGCGCGTTGTCAAACATCGCTGAATCGCTGCCGTCGGGATCGATGACCTGGCGGACCTTGTGGATGTCGGCACCAAAGACCTCGGACGCAAAAAGGCTCTGGCGAGCGTGCAGCCAGTTGATGTTGCCGCGCAGAGTGTTGATTTCGCCGTTGTGGGCCAGGAACCGATACGGATGCGCCCGCGACCAGCTCGGGAAAGTGTTCGTGCTGAAGCGCGAGTGGACCAGCGCAAGCGCTGTCTCCATCGTCGGGTCGCCGAGATCGGGGAAGTACTGATGGAGCTGCTCGCTCATCAGCATTCCCTTGTAGACCAGCGTCCGGGAAGACAGGCTCGGCAGGTAGTAGCCGTTCCGGCCGTGGATATCGGACGCGCGCACGGCCGATCTCGCCTGCTTGCGGACGACGTACAGCTTCCGCTCGAAGGCCAGGGGGTCGAGGGGAGCATCGCCTAGGCCGATGATGATCTGGCGGTGGAACGGCTCTCCGCGGCGCGCCGTCGCGCCGATCATGGAGTTGTCCGTGGGCACGTCGCGCCACCCGAGCACCTTGAGCCCTTCCCGCTCCACGATCCGCTCGAGGATGCGCTCGCACTGGACGCGCGGTTCGACCTCTTGCGGCAGGAACGTGGGCCCCACGGCGTAGCTGCCCGCGCGGGGCAGCCGAATGCCCAGGTTGGACGCCTCTTTCTGGAAGAAGGCGTCGGGCATTTGGATGAGCACACCGGCGCCGTCGCCGGTGTTGTTCTCGCACCCGCAGGCGCCGCGGTGCGAAAGGTGGAGCAACACGGTGATGGCGTTTCTCAGGATTTCGTGCGAGCGCTTTCCCTTAACGTCCACGACGAATCCGACACCGCAAGAGTCGTGCTCGTTAGCCGGGTCGTAGAGTCCCTGCTTGGCGGGATATCCTTCGCTCATCGTCGCCTCGTTCCTTCGATCGACCTTGATTTCCGGCGCGGCCTGCTGCCGCGGACTAGTGGACCCTCGACGCCGTCAGGCCCTTGCGAGCTTTGCGGCCGGCGCCGCCCTTCCTTCGAACGCCGAGCCCGCGGGCGGCCCTGGCGGGAACCATCTTGTCACTGCTCGGCACTCCTGAGCCGTTGCACTCCTGCAGGAGCTGCACGAAGCCGAGCACGGCGCTGTTCAGCTTCCGCTTGCGCCGCTGGATGATGCAGAGAGGCCGCAGAATCTCAGCGTTCGCGAACGGCACAGCGGCCAGGGCGCCACGCTCCACCTCCCGCCGCACGGTCGGCCCCGGCAGGATGGACACCCCCACGCCGTCCTCCACCGCCTGTTTGATGTTCGCGATGCTGTCGAACTCTGCGATCACTTTCACGTCGACTTGGTAGTGCTTCAGGAACCCATCGACGGCCCGGCGGATCGCGAGGCCCCGGTCGAAGGCCACGAACCTCTCCGCCGCGAGGTCGCTCGGCCGAACGGTCTTGTGGCCGGCGAGGCGGTGCCCCGGCAGGCCCACGAAGACCATGGGCTCTTCGCGCCAGCCTCGGGCCACGAGCTCTTGGCCGGACTTCGCGAACGCCATGAGGCCGAGGTCGGCTTCGTCGGCGAGGACTTTCTCGCGCACGCGGTCGGGGTGCATGTATTCGAGCTCGACGTCGGCGCCGGGCACGCGCGCGCGGAACTCCTCGACGTACTGGCTCATGTCCTGGAGCCCGACGGAGTAGATGGCGGCGACGCGTACTTTGTAGCCGGTCTTCCGGCGCCGGCGAACGGACGCTTCCAGCTCGAGGAGGCGGTTCACGATCTCCTGAGCTTTCTCGAAGAAGATCTTTCCTTCGGGGGTCAGCACCCAGGGGCGCTTCGAGCGATCCAGGAGCTCGACCTCCATGCTCTTCTCGATCTGGAGGATGGCCTGGCTCGCGGCGGACTGGCTGATGCCATTCGCGGATGCGCCGCGAGAGAAGCTATGGTGGCGCACGACGTCGCAGAAGATCTTCAACCCTTGGAGATACATGAGCCCCGAAATGTACCACCAGCTTTGTTAATGGCAACTGAAATAGTCAATAAGTATTGCTTATTCTGCAGCAATACCAACGGAGACCCCGGCAGATCGGACTTCAGAGTTCAACGGATCCACGACGAAGCTCAGTGAGAGTTGACAGCGCTGGAGCTACTCGTCGAGGTGGATCCGGATCCTCGCGGCTTCGGGGGGCACCTTGATCTCGGCGCCGCAGATAAGCTCTTCCCCCTTTTGAAGTGTGACCCAGTAGTCACCATCGCGGGGAACGGAAAACGAAAAAGTTCCGTCCGGGCCCACGGAAAACGAAGTTACCTGGACGCTTGTCAGAGCGGAGTAGACTTCCCCTTCGAAAGGTCCAGTCTCGGTGCGGCCTTCGCAATAGACCGCGCGGAGATCCAAATCGGTCTCGACGGTCTCCCCCTCCGGCACAGTAACCGAGGCAAGGGCCACGCTCGCTGGATCGGCAGGGTCCGGACCCGCCTGGAGCTCGTAGTCGCCCGGCGGCAGGCCGAGCCATTCGAACTCGCCGCTTGCGTTCGTCATCCCTCGCGCCTCGCTCCCATCCCTGAGATTGCTGACCGCAATCGGAGCTTCCGCGATCCTACGTCCTCCGCTCCGGACCCTACCGTACACACCTTGAGCTTTCTTCAGCCCAAATCGCAAGGTGAGGCTGCCTTCGGCCTGGAGCAAGACATTGTCGACGTGCTCCGGTCGGTAGCCACTCGCGACCGCGGTGACACGGATGGGCACCGCAGGCGGGCAAAGCAGAGTTTTGCCCTGTTCGTCATCCCCGAATTCGATGAGCTCGTACGCGTCGGAGTCCACGGTTGCAGGGATTTCCGCGCATACGCGGATACTGGGCAAGGTCTCGCCGGTCTCGGCATCCACAATTTGACAATGGAGCGTACCTGCGGGCACAAGGCTCACATGAATGGAACGCTCCCCGCCCGGAGTAATCTGAACAGGGACCCGCCGTTTCGCGAAGCCGGGCACAGTGATTTCGAGCACTGCGGAAGCCAACGACGACTTGCAGTAAAAACCACCTGTCTCGTCGGACGTAACGCTCTCCATCAACTGCTCTCCGGACTCGTCAAATAATTCGACTGTGCCGGAAGGCAATAGCTTGCGCCCTTGAGCCGCGATTTTGCCAACGATCGCGCCGCGACGTGCCAACGTGAGTTGCAGAGTCGCGCAGGGCAAATCGACGAAGCTCATAGCAGGAGCAAAACCGTCGCAATCGGCCATCACGCGCGCCTGCTTGGCGGATAGGTCATGAATTTCGAATCTTCCTGCGGCATCCGTCGTGTCGAACGTGGTTCGGCTTCGTGCCGCGGCGAATACGCGAGCACCCGCGATGGGGGCGCCTGCCGTATCCACGACCATTCCCTGGAGGGGCTGACCTGCCTGGCACGAAAGTACGATCTCCAACGTTTCAGTCCCCAGGATTCGAACCTCCACGGTGTTGGTCGCACCTAACGCCTCGACTTGTGCCTTCACCACGTAGTGCCCAGGCTCGAGCCCTGATAGCTCGAACGCGGAGTTCTTCGACCTGGAGGTCCACGCAACGCGAAGATCCTCATCTTCAGTCATCCTCCGAGCCTCGACCGTCGCACGCTGCAGGATGGGATCACCATGGCTGTCCTGGATCCTGACGCGAACCGACGAGCGCGGTTGGAGGCGGACAACAACATTAACATTATCTTTGCTCACGCCCGGTCCTGCCGTGATCCCCGTGACGCGGGCGGGAATGTAGCCTTTCAGGTCCGCGCACACGGTATACCCTTCCAAAAGCGGTAGACCGGTGAACTCGTACCGTCCCGAGGAGTCCGTTCTTTCGCTGGGAGTCTCCGACCGCAGCTCAGCGCTGAGGATGGAATCGGTAGCCGGCAAATCCCTGGCATTGTCGAGATCCAGTTCGACTTCGGCGTCTGCCAGAGGGAAGCCTTCTGCGTCCAAAACGAAACCAGAAATCTTGCCTCCGGCATGAATGGCCAGGGTCAACCCTGCGGCGGGAACAGTGACGTATTGGTGGAAGTGGCTGTGCTTGGGGCTGTCGACAGTGACCCAGTGAGGGCCTGCTGACAACCCTCGGAGGCTGAACCAACCTCCTGGCCGGCTCCTTGCCATATGTTCATGTTCTGAATCCCGAAAAAGCACCGCACTGACGATTACTCCTTCGATACCTTGACCGGTGACCGCGTCGATCACTTGACCCCGCTGCTCGAAGCCGCGGTCCATTCTTACCTCCACCCCTTCGACCTGCGCCCCCTCGTCCACCTGGATGGGCCCAATTTCCGCGGTTCGGAAATCATTGTGCGTTACGACGACGCGGTAAGCTCCAAGCACTTTCGGGAGGTCAAAGGTTCCGTCGGCTCGCGACTCCACGGAGCCTATGTTCCGTGTTTCGGTCCCAATCTGCGCACCGGCGACAGGGGTTGATGAGATGTTCTCGATGACGCGGCCGCTGATGACACCCTCGCGGTAGATCGTGAGCTCGACACCCTGCGAGTCCTCCTCAAAACTCAGCTCTCGGTCCACCCGGGTGTAGCCGGTCCGAGTGGCAGCGATACAGCAAAGGCCAGAAGGCTGCACGTCTTGGAGCACAAATTGTCCCTCCTCGTCCGTCGTGCAAGGCGCTGTGGAGGATTGGCTTTCATCATCGTACTCGACCTCCTCCGCCCAGACTTGTGCGCCAGCCACGGGTGTGCCGGCGCCATCGACGACGGTGCCGCGCAGCTCGTACCCCTTCCAAAGTGTCCAAAGCAGAGCATCGCGGCGGGGCACCACGCTGAATTCGCGAGCCTTGGCAAACCCCTTGGCAACTGCTTCCAGTTGGCACGGACGTGGTGGCAGCCGGACGATCTTATAGATGCCATCTCCTGCAGGCTGTAGCTCCCGAACCGCAGCTTGGCGCGCCATGCCGCTTGTCAGCTCCTCGCTCTCAGGCCGGACCGTCGTTGGCCTCACGGTTACTCTCGCTCCGTGAATGGGCATTTCGCGCTCATCCCGCAACTCCACGAGCAGTTCGCAGGAGCGCTCGAGGATTACGTCTCCGAGGGCCAGGCTTCGCTCGCGAGACGGATTGCTCAGATCGAGATGGAAAGATTCGATCGATAGGCCGGCTGCATCGAACTCGAACCTCGTGGCGGCCTCGGCGGGCACTTGAGCGAGCTCAAACCGCCCCTCGGAATCGGTCATGGCTTCTATCGAAGCTGCCTCGGCCTTTGCCGAAATCGAGTAGCGCACGGTGGCTCCAGCGAAGGGCTTCAGTTCATCCGGTAGACGCTCGAGCACGCGGCCGCGAATCGTCCAGAACGAGCTGGCAGCACGCTCTGTCGTTACGTCGCCGAGTTGAGGAGCCGCAAGAGGTGAGGCATTTTTCGAGGGAGGACCTGAATCGATTCGCGGCACGGATCGTGCGCGATCAGATTTCCCGGTTCGCGACCATTCAAGCACGACGACTGCGCCGCAACTGATAAGGAGGAGCGCAAGAATGCCTGCGAGACGCCGGCCGCCAAAGCGGCGAGAGTGCGCATCCTCTTGCCCGGAGAAGGTTGGCTCACGCACGCAGCGCATCTTAACCTGCCTGCTTCTGGGGCAGCTGCGCGATAAATGGCCTCCCCGAGCCGCTCTCTGCCAAGCGAGATCCTATCCCTTTCCACCTGAAACTCCTCGCGCGCGCCCCCTACGCCAGCCGCCAGACCCCTTGGCACCGGTTCGGCAGCAGCGTGATCGCAAGCTCTTCTGAGACCATCTCCTACGCGACGAAATCTCCCCGAAACGTCGGGAGCGACAAAAATTGTCCTCGGCTCGGCTGTCCTCGCGGCTTCATCCTCTTTGCAGCCATGTTCGCGTGAACCACCATCATAGCGGCGGGCACCCAGGCGTCCGCGGTACTCTCCACCTCGGACCGCCAGTCCTCGTTGCGCGTTGAGAAAGGAGCCGGAGTCATGGGAAGGTTTGTTTCTCTGGTAGCGTCGGTCCTGGGCGTGGGCATGATCCTCGGTCGGTTGCCCGAAGGTATCTCGAGTACGGCCGAGGCCGGCGGCGAAGGGGGCGGGAGCCCCGCCCAATGCACCGCAGAGAACGGCGACGTCAACGCTGACGGCAATGTGGACATCTCCGATGGCATTACGATCCTTCAGCACCTCTTCCTCGGCAACCCGAGCGAGCTCGTCCCGCTTTGCACACCCACTGCAGTGCCCAAAGGTCTCCCGCGTACTGGCCAGTCGACCTGCTACGAGCCCAGAGGCGCCGTCGTCGACTGCACGAGCGAGACGTGCGCCGGCCAGGACGGCTTCTATCAGACCGGCTGCTCGAACCAGGGGCGCTTCGTTGACAACGGCGACGGCACGGTCACGGACACCTGCACCGGGCTCATGTGGCAGAAGGACACGGGGAACGACGCGAAGCGTCTTGTCTGGTGCAACGCGCTTGCGTATTGCGAAGACCTCGAGCTCGGCGGCCACGACGACTGGCGCCTTCCCAACGTGCGCGAGCTCCAAAGCATCCTCGACTACGGGAGAAGCTCTCCGGCAATTGATCCGATATTCGGCGCGTTGCCGTCGTTCTACTGGTCCTCAACGTCCATCGACGTAGACCCCACCGGCGCGTGGGCCGTCAGTTTCGCTGCAGGCGTCATCATCGGCGGCACCAAAGACAGAGATCGCGTTGTGGACAACGACAGCCTCGTGCGGGCCGTCCGCAGCGGAATCTGATCGACGCACGGCAGCCCGTCAGCGTGCGCGATGCTGCGCCGCCTCGTTTTTCTTTCGTTTTGGAGCAGGCCGGGGGCAAAATACCGCGCATCGGCGCGGGAATGCGTGGCTGGCTGGTGCCGCCCCGGGACTTCAAATCCTTGGTGTCGCGCGAACAACGCGATAGGTGGGTTCGATTCCCATGCACTCCCGCCATTCATATGACGGCGGACCGGGTCAATGCGTCCGCAGTTGTTCCACCGCTTCGCGGAGGAAGCAGTTCACGCTCGCGGCGGGCTACCTCGGCTTCCCGCGCCCGCCGCTCAAGCCCTCGAGGCTGCCACCTTGGGGAGGAAGAACTCCTCCTTCTGGGTGATCTCCCGCTTCACCCCCGCGATGATCTCGGTCACCTCGAAAGACCTCTCCGCGATCCAGTCCGGGACCTCCGGCGGAGGCGCCTCCTCGGGGACGGGGAAGTCCAAGAAGTCGAACCCCGCCGCCGTCGCCGATCGATCCGCGAGCCGGACGATCTCGACCCCGCGCGCATTTTCGGCCTGCGCCAGCTTCCAGTCCGCCTCGTCGGCCTCGTGCCACCGGATCGCGTCGCACACGGCCGACGGCAGGCGCCACCGCGACGCCAAGACGCAGCCCACCTCGGCGTGGGACGCCCCCATCGCCTCCTCCTCGACGAGCGAAAGCGCCTTCTCCCCCGTGGCCGCGGCTTTCAGCACACGCGAGTAGTCGTTCGAGAGGTGCTGCGCGAAAATCACGACACCGACGTCGTGGAGCAGGCCCGCGACGTGGAGGTCCTCCTCGAGCGCGGGAAGGAATCGTGCCGCGAGCTTCCTCGAAGCGGCTGCGACGAATATCGAGTGCTTCCAGAAACGCACCGGGTCGAGGCCGGGACAGGGTCGCTGCAGCAGATTGATCACCGAGACGCTGAGAGCGAGACTCTTCAGCGTGCGCGTCCCGAGGAGTGCGCTGGCGTGGCGCAGTGAGGCAATCGGACTGCGCAGCGAATAGAACGCGCTGTTGACGAGGCGGAGGACCTTAGCCGTCAAGCCCTGGTCCTGCTCGATGAGGTCCGCGAACTCTCGGGGCGTCGCGTCCTTCTCGGAGAGCTGCACGAGCTTTTCGACCGCCGCCGGGAGAGAGGGGATGTCGCAAAGGCTCTTGAAAATCTTCGCGATTCTCTCGTCAGGTCGCCTGAGCATATTGCTTTCCCGGAAGTCGGGCGGCGCCGCAACCCCGACAGACTATACACCGCACCCTCGCGAAGTGACAAACTGGGCCATCGCACTTATGATTCCAGCCTCCGACCGCCGGCCTGGTTCATGAGGCCGAGCGCAACGAGATCCTCGAACGCGGCGCGCGGCCAGTGCTGCCGATAAGGCGCACCGCACTCGCGAGGTCGGGGAATTGCCTGGCCACCGGCCGAAGCACATCCCGCGGAACGGGCCATCGGGCCGAAGACACTCTCGAGCCCGAGGACGGACGGACCAGAGGACGGCCGAGCCAGAGTACAAAGAGCCTAAAAATCGGCGAGCCGAGAAACACAGCCAAGAAATACAGTAAGGAGCGCCCGCGGTTGAACCAGGAAGAGCCCATCCGCATGCCCCAGATGGGGGAGAGCATCGCCGAGGGTACTCTCGTGAAATGGCACAAAGCCGTGGGCGACACCTTCCGGCGCGACGAGACTCTCTTCGAAATCTCGACGGACAAAGTCGACACCGAAGTGCCCGCGCCGCGGGATGGGCGGCTGCTCCGCATTGAGGTCACCGAGGGGCAGACGGTGCCGGTGAACACCGTTGTCGCGTGGATCGGAGCCAAAGACAGCGAGGCGCCCAGCGCGTCCGCGGCCGCAGCAGCGTCCCCTCCCGCGGCGCAGCGCGGCGCATCTACCGGGGCCGCGAGCGAGCCAGCGCGGCCAGCCCGGCCGGCGGCCACGGCCACAGCGACGGCGAAGCCTCCGCGGAGCGACTCATCGCGCGAGGCCCGGCTCCGCGAAAAATCGTCTCCCTTCGTGCGGAGGATCGCTGCGGAGCACGGGATTGACTTGAAGTCGCTCTCGGGCTCCGGGACCAGCGGGCGCGTCACAAAAGACGACATCCTGAGCGCAGTAGCTCAGCTCGAGGCGCGCACGCCAGCGGCGGGCGTGGACCGAGTCGAGCCGATGACCGTGATGCGCCAGAAAATCGCCGAGCACATGGTGCTCAGCCGGAGGACATCGGCTCACGTCAGCAGCGTGTTCGAGGTGGACTTGACTCTGGTGCGCGCGCTGAAAGACGCTCTGGCGGCGGAGTACCAGGAGAAGCACAAGACCAAGCTCACGTACCTTCCCTTCATCCTTCGCGCCGTCGCACAAGCTCTCCGAGAGTTCCCGCTACTGAACGCGTCCGTCGAGGATCAACGGATTCACTATCACGGCGACGTGAACCTGGGCGTCGCCGTCGCTCTGGAAGAGGGCCTGATCGTGCCCGTGATCCCCAAAGCCGATCAAAAAGACCTGCCGGCGCTGGCCCGAGCGGTCCAAGAGCTCGCGCAGAAAGCGAGATCGAAGCAGCTCCGGCCCGAGGACGTCCAGGGCGGCACGTTCACAGTGACGAACCCGGGGGTTTTTGGCAGCCTGATCGGGACGCCGATCATCCATCAGCCTCAGGTCGCAATCCTCTGCATCGGAGCGGTCCAGAAGCGGGTCGTTGTCCTCGAGGAGAGCGACGCCATCGCCATCCGCAGCATGGCGTATTTCAGCCTGTCGTTCGATCACCGCCTCATCGACGGGGCCGTGGCGGACCGTTTCATGGCGCGTTTGAAATCCATGCTCGAGGGCCTCGACGCGGAGAAACATGAGTAAACGCCCGGCAGCAGCTCGGCCGTCCTCAACACACCGCACTTCGCAGAGCCGGAAGCCGCAGAGCCGTGAATCAAAGCGGAGCATAGCTCGGGGCGACGCCTCGCGGCGCGGCCTGACGAAACGCGGGACGGAGAGCAAAACTGGGTTCGACCCGGGCACGCGCCGGTTTCGCGACGCTGCCGAGATCGAGACTCGCGCGGAGGGACGAACCGCCGAAGATGCCAACCCAACGCTGCTCATCATCGGCGACAGCGAGGCGGACGCCGACCTTTACTACGCGACGCGCTTCTACGTCACGGTCACCGTCGTCTACGTCCAGATCGGCGCGCGCAAGCTCCTCCTCGTCAATGACCTCGAGTATGGGAGAGCCGTCGCCGAGGCAAAAGTCGACGAGGTTATCTCGACCACGCCCTACGAGGAGAAACTCCGTGCAGCTGGGGAACCGGCGCGCATCACGAGCGTACTCGACCTCTTCTTTCGAGAACGCGGCCTTCGCGAACGCGGAGTGCGCGAGCTGTCCGTGCCGGCGCGCTTCCCCCTCGCCCACGCCGAGAATCTTCGGGAAAAGGGATATCTACTGAAAGTACGCGAAGATCCGTTCTTCCCGCAGAGATCCATCAAGACGGCGGAGGAGGTCGCGCTGATCGAGTCGATGCAGCGTTTTGCCGAGGAGGCCATGACGCTCGCGACGACGAAAATTCGCGAGAGCGAGATTCGCGGAGGGCTCCTCTACCACCGCGGCCGCCAGCTGACGTCCGAGGGCCTGCGCCTGGACATCCAGAAGCTCCTCCTCGAGCGGCAGTGCGTCGCGCCGCAGACGATTATCGCGGGTGGAGATCAGGCCGCCGACCCTCACGCGCGAGGTACGGGGCCACTCCCGGCGCACAAGACCATCATCATCGACATCTTCCCGCAGTCGACAGCGACGCGGTACTGGGGTGACATGACGCGGACGGTCGTGCGCGGGAAAGCGACTCGGGCGGTGCGCAAGCTCTTCGATGACGTCAAAGCAGCGCAGGATCTGGCTTGCTCGCGCTTGAAAGACGGCGCGGACGGCCAGAAAGTGCATGAGGAAGTCGCGGACCTGCTGCGGTCTCTCGGGAACCCCAACGAGAGCATCGAGGGGAAAAAGACCGGCTTCATCCACTCGACCGGCCACGGTCTGGGCCTCGACATCCACGAATGGCCTCGCCTCGGGCGAACGGCTGCGCGGATCCAAAAAGGGCAAGTGCTGACAGTCGAGCCCGGCCTCTACTATCCCGGCGTCGGGGCGGTGCGCCTCGAGGACGTCGTGGCGATCGAGAAGAGCGGCTGCAGAAACCTCAACCGGTTTCCCGTGCAGCTCGAGCCCTGAGCGAGCCGAGGGCGAGGCTGCGAGCCCTCGTTCTTGCTCCCGCGGCGGCTCAGGAAATCAATTTCAGCATCGCCGTGACGCGATCGCAGCGTCTCGGATCGTCGCGCGAATGGTAGATGCGGAGCAGATTGCCGAGCGTCCTCGCCAGGATCTCCCGGTCCGTCACGGAGCGCAGGTGATCCTCGTGAAACGGGATCTTTGCGTCGGCGAGGAGCCGCGCGCAGTCCCGCCCCGTGAGGAGCGAGCCGGAATTGAAAACGTCGACGAACACCTCGTGGGCGCTCGACTTGTACTTGAGCAGGAACCGCTGCGGCATGCCGACGCCTTTCACGGGCACGGCAACGCGCCGTGCCGTCAGCAGGTAAACCGTCGCGAGGCTGATGGGAATGCCTCGCTTCAGGTCGAGCACGCGATTGATGTAGCTATTCTCCGGGTTGTAGAACTCCTTGGTGTCGCCGCGAAATCCCAGCTCGTGAAAGAGCAGGATCGACACCTTACGCACCGCGTCCTCCGTCGATCGAGCGACCGCCAACCTTCCGCGAAGGATCTGCGCGTAGCTTTCGATGTCGCGCCGGTACTTCTCAACATCGATGTCGGGGTACTCCGATTGCGCGATGAGGAAGGCGCCTTCTTCGAGGTCGATTTCCGTGCCTTTGCAGAAGTCGACCCAGCGGCGGAAGACCTCTCGACGGCTCCACTCTTTGAGGAAACGTCCGGACTGCACCCGGACGCGCGTGTCATCCGCGGACTGGGAAGCTCGCTCGATCTCCGGCAGCGCCGCCTCGCCGATCTGCTCCAAGTTATCCCACGCCACCTTGAGAATCTTCGAGTCATCGTCACCCAGTAGCCGCACGAGCGCCGCGATACGGGACGGCGGCACTTCAGTGGTCATGGGTGGTTCGACGCATGCGAGGAAGGAGATCGCGAGTCGGGTGCACGGGCATTACCCGAGGATGCCCCACTCGCCGACGCGAGCTTCGCAGAACTCTCTCGCCAGGGCAACGACCTCCTTGAGCAGATCCTCGATCTGCGCTTTCGGAGTCTCGATGGATGCCCAGGCGATCACCACGGCGCGCACCGTGCCGAACGACACGAGGGCGCGCGGAGAGTCCTGCGCGGGGTTGCCGAACAGGCCTTCGCCGTCAACGAGCGCGATCCTGCCCTCGAGGGCGACGGTCTCGCCGGAGATGCCGATGTACGACTCTTCGGGTCGGCCGATACGGAGCAGGATGGGGGGCACGATCCTGTCCCAGTCGTACACGCCGATCGGGCACTGATGGAGCAGGCTGGCGAGGTTGACGGCGTCGACGAGTCGCGAGATCCGCGGCAACGGCCGATTCTGCATCACACGGCGGAGAAGGCGCTCCGACGATGGTCGCTCGCGGGTGGGGTCCACGCCGAGGCGGTGAAAAAGCCTCCGCGTGCGGCGCACGGACTCCAGCTCGGAAAGGGGCCGCTCGCCGATGGCCTGACGCAACTCCAGCGCGACGCCTTGGAAACGATTCTCAAGATCGGCAGAAGCAGCGCCGTTCGTGACCTGCTTGAAGAGCACCACGCCCACCCGCGCAATGTCCTCCAGCGAGCCCGATATCTGGATCTGCTTCAGCTCCATGCACTCTCCTCCCGGCTCGCGCGCCGTGCTTGAATCGATGCGCCCCTGGAAGCCGGGACGTGACTATTCTAAGGGCCTCGTCCAGCGTGCCGAGGGCGAATCCGCGATTTCACCTCGCGCGCGCAGTGCGAGGCTCGCAGCGCATCGCGCGATGCAGAAGGCGATCGGAGGGGGCGCTGCCACCGCCTCGAAAGTGTGCAGGACGCGCGCCAGCGAGGGAGACGAACGAGCAGACCGGCCGCCCGCTACAATGCGGACATCGTGAAAGCGCCCGGCTCTCGCCTCAGCGTCGGCATGTCCGCGCCGCCGTTCCACCTTCGCACTCCGTTCGGAGTCGAAGTCTCGCTGACAACCGCGTGCCTCGAGGGGCCGGTGCTCGTCGAGTTCATCCGCGGGACGTGGGATCCCGACGCACGGCGACGGCTGGCAGAGCTGGCCTCCGCCAAGGAGGCGTTCCGGGAGAGAAAAGTGAGGGTCCTGGTAGTCTCGCGGGAGCGGACCTCCGCCGCCGCCGGATACCTCACCGACCACCCCTCCCCGCTCACAGTCCTCATCGACGAGGACGGCGCCACGGCGAGGAGTTATGGCGTGTTCCGGCGGTTTTCGCTGCCCGTCTGGAGCGTCGCGCGACCGTCGAGCTTCCTCGTCGATCGGTGTGGATTCCTGCGCTACGTCTACGTCGCCGCGTTGCCGATCCACGCCGCCCCGGTCCAGGCGATCCTTGCCGCCACGGAGGCAGCGTGACGCCGGGAAAGGCGCGCGAGGGCCGTCGGCCCGGCGCGTGCAACGTGCGCGCGAACTATAATGCGGGCCATGAAACCCGCCATCGCATCCCGCAGGGCTCCGCTGGCGATTTTGGCCCTACTACCCCTCTTCGGCGCCAGCACGCAGCGGCTTGGCAAGGCTCTCGCGGACGACGCGCTGCCGGATGACCGTGGCGCCGCAGGCCTCGCCCAGGCGCTGCGCCGGCTCGACACCACGCTCAGCGTCCTCCACATCACGGCGCACCCCGACGACGAAGATGCGGCTCTCCTCACTTACCTCGCGCGCGGGCGGGGCTTCCGAACCATGTTGCTCGCGCTCACGCGCGGCGAAGGGGGCGCGAATCTCATCTCATCCCACTTTTTCGACGCGCTCGGCGTCCTGAGGACTCTCGAGATGCTCGAGGCCGATCGCCGCTACGGCGTGGAGCAGTTCTTCACGCGGGCGATCGACTATGGCTACTCGAAGACGATCGACGAGGCTCTGAAAAGCTGGGATGGGGAAGACCGAATCCTCGAAGACGTCGTGCGCGTGGTTCGGCGGGAACGGCCGGACATCATCGTCGCGCGCTTCCGCGGCGATCCCCGAGACGGGCACGGCCACCATATGTTCTCCGGTGTGATGGCGCAGCGCGTCTTCGAAGCGGCCGCGAACCCGAATCGCTTCCGCGAGCTCCAGAACGAAGGCCTGGAGCCGTGGCAGGCCCGCAAGCTCTACGTGCCGGCCTCGCCCGACGCCGACGCGGCCGAGGTGACCATCGTCGATCCCGGAGAGTACGACCCTCTCCTGGGGAGGTCGTTCGCGCAGATCGCGCGCGAAGCGTACGGGTTCCATCGCTCGCAGGGCATGTCGCAGGGACGTAGTTTCGGAGGATCGCAGAAGACCCGCTACCGTCTGGCCGCACACGCCGGCCTCGACGCGGCGCCCGAGCGGGTCGAACGCTTCGAGTCCGGCCTGGGAGGAGAGCTGACGGACCTGGCTCCCCCCACGACGGATCCTGGGATCTGGCTCGGCGCGGTCGCATCGGCCCTCTTCGAGGCTGAAAACAGCTTCAACCCGCTGCGCCCGACGGATTGCGTGCGTCCGCTGGCGGCGGCTCTCGGCCTAACGCGCAAAGTCGCGAGCTCCATCGCGGGCCTGAAGACGCGCGCCGGCGAGGCGGGCGGCAGCGACGAGGCGGCGCGATGCGAGCACATCCTCTTCCACCTCCGCAGGAAAGAGTCGGAGATCCAAAAAGCCCTCGTCCTCGCCCTCGGCATCGACGTGGAGGCCGCCACTGACACGGGCCGCAGGCCCCCTGGCGCGCCGGAAGGAGCTCCCGTGACGGAGCCGTTCTCGGACGCGACGCCGGGACAGAGCTTCCCCGTCCGCGTGCGGGCCGTGAACCGAGGCGAAATCGACGTCGTCGCGACCGGCGTCGAGCTACGCCTCCCGCAGGATTGGAAAGCGGTTCTCGAGCCCGTCGAAGAACGGGCGCTCGGGTACAACGAGGTGGTCGCGAGGCGATTTGAGGTCACCGTCCCTGCCGATGCCGAGCCCACCCGGCCCTACTGGCACCGCGATTCCATCGACGAGACCATGTACTGGATCGACGACGTGCGCTACTTGACCTATCCGTTGCCACCGCCGCCTGCCCGCGCCGTGCTGCACTTGAAAGTCCTCGACGAGCCTTTCGACGTCGAGGTTCCCGTGACCAACGCGGTCCAGGATCCCGTCCTCGGGTCGCGTGCGCTTCCACTGCTCGTCGCGCCGCCGGTGAGCGTCCAATTCACGAGCGAACATGGCATTGTCCCCGTGGCCGCAGAGGCCAGCCGAGCAGCAGAGCCGCCTCCCCGGCGCAGCTACACCGTCGCGGTGACTGTCCGCTCGAGCACGACTGCCCGCACGGAGGGAACTCTGCGTGTCGCGACGCCTTCCGACTGGACCGTATCGCCTCTGTCCGCGCCGTTCCGCCTCGCGCGGGAAGGCGAAGAGAGCCGCCAGGAGTTCTCGCTGTCGCTCCCCGAGCGAATGCCGGAAGGCACCACCTTGCTCGAGGCCGTCGCGAGCGTCGGCGGTCGGGAGCTGCGGGAAGGGTGGACGTCGATCAGCGCGCGGGACGTGAGCCGCTTCCCCCTCTACCGCCCTGCGCGGCATCGCGTGCGCGCGGTCGACGTGCGGGTCGAGCCGAGCCTGAAGCTCGCTTACGTGATGGGGTCGGGAGACGACGTGCCAGCGTGCCTCACGGACCTTGGCGCAAGCCCCACGCTCCTCTCCTCCGCCGAGGTCGAAGCCGCCGACCTCTCGCCTTTCGACGCCGTCATCGTCGGAGTGCGGGCCTACGCCGTGAGGCCCGAGCTGAAGACGCAGCATCCGCGTCTGATGGCGTACGTCGAGAACGGCGGGGTCTTGATCGTCCAGTACCAGACGCCCGAGTACGACGGTGACTTCGGCCCATTTCCGTACACCATGACGAGAAATCCGGAGGAAGTCAGCGAGGAGGACAGCACCGTCACGATCCTCGAGCCCTCGCACCTTCTCTTCGCTTCGCCGAACCGGATCACGCCGGCCGATTTCGCGGGCTGGGTCGAGGAGCGCGGGTCGAAGTTCTGGAAGACGTGGGACTCACGGTACACACCGCTCCTCGAGTGCCACGACGCAGGGCAGGAGCCGCAGCGGGGCGGAATGCTCTTCGCGCGCTACGGCAAAGGAGCCTTCGTCTACACCGCCTACGCATGGTACCGCCAGCTGCCGCACGGAGTACCCGGCGCTTACCGCATCGTCGCCAACCTGATCTCGCTGCGCCGCACTCTGGCGCACCCTTCAGGCTAAGAGGCGTCCGGCCTTCGGCGCGCCGAGACGGACTCAGCCGCCGCACACGGGGTAGGTCGCGCAGGTGAAATCGCCGGGCGTCGGGTCGAGGCCGCAGTCCGGGAACGGCGGCGCGGGCTGCGTCGTGCCGAGGAAGAGAAAGCCGAGGAGCACGATCGGATCCGCGACGTTCAGCCCGTCCGAGTCGCTCACGTCGGCCGTGGCGAGGCAGCCAGGCTCCTCGCCTCCTCCGAAGAGGTAGTTGAGCGTCCGGATCGCGTCCGTGAGGTCGAGTTTTGCGTCGGCATTGACGTCGCCGCGCCGGAATAGCTCGCCTTCGCAGTTCGCCAGCTCGTAGGCGCCGGCGTCGGGCGCAGCGCCGCACGGCCGCTGGTTCCCTTCGAAGTCATCCGGCGGAGCACCTTCTACGAGCCCAATATCTACGGCCGGCGACCCCGGCTGCAGGTGGTAGTC
>Ga0111539_10002255_pt1 | contig 25699 bp, 22 predicted proteins | sample RhiMethybrSRZTD1_FD_79667 | JGI IMG/M metagenome (GOLD analysis project Ga0111539, IMG submission 79667) | Populus rhizosphere microbial communities from Tennessee, USA - Rhizosphere MetaG P. TD hybrid SRZTD1 (version 2) (version 2) | ecosystem: Host-associated > Plants > Roots > Rhizosphere >...
GCGGCAGCGCGGATCGCCGGCGCCCGAGATCCACCACTTGTGGCCGTTGATGACGTAGTTGCCGCCGCGGCGCTCGATGCTCGACTTGATGTTGGTGGCATCGGAGGAGGCGACGTCGGGCTCGGTCATCGCGAAGCACGAGCGGATCTTCCCGGCCAGCAGCGGCTCGAGCCACTGCTTGCGCTGCGCCTCGGTGCCGTAGCGCACCAGCACTTCCATGTTGCCGGTGTCGGGCGCCGAGCAGTTGAACACCTCGGGACCGAAGCCGGGAACGCGGCCCATGATCTCGCAGAGCGGCGCATATTCGACGTTGGTCAGCCCGGCGCCGTACTCGCTCTCCGGCAGGAACAGGTTCCACAATCCGGCCGCGCGCGCCTTCGGCTTCAGCTCCTCGACAATCGACGTCGGCTGCCAGCGATCGCCATCGGCGATCTGCCGATGGAACGTCGCTTCGTTCGGATAGACGTGCTCGTGCATGAACGCCGTCAGCCGACGCTGCAGATCGACGGCCTTGGCGGAGTGGTCGAAGCGCATGCGGCGCATGATAGCCTGTTCCCCATGGCGCCGGACGCGGCCGACACGCGCGAGATCCGGTCGGGCGAGCAGCTCGATTGGCCGGCGCTGGTCGCATGGCTGCGCGACCGCCTGCCCGCGTGCGAGGTGCCCGGGCTCGATGTGACGCAGCCGCCGTCGATCGCGCAGTTCCCCGGCGGACATTCCAACCTGACGTATCTCATTCGCTTCGGCGGCGTCGACATCGTCGTGCGGCGTCCGCCGCTCGGACCGGTGGCGCCGACGGCGCACGACATGGCGCGCGAGTTCCGCTGGCTGTCGGCGATGCATCGCGTGTTTCCGCTGGCGCCGCGGCCGTTTCTGCTCTGCGAAGACCTCTCCGTCGTCGGCTCGATCTTCTACGCGATGGAACGGCGCCGCGGCCTCATCGTCCGGGCGGAGGAGCCGCCGGCGCTCGCCAACCCGGCGGCGCGGCGGCGCGTCAGCGAGGCGATGATCGACACGCTGTCGGACCTGCACGCGATCGATGTCGCCGCGCAGGGGCTCGGCGGTCTCGGCAAGCCGGCGGGCTTCGTCGAGCGGCAGGTGCGCGGCTGGACCGACCGGTGGCATCGATCGCAGACGACGCCGCTGCCCGAAATGGATGCGCTGGCCGGATGGCTTCGCGACCACCTGCCAGGCGATCCCGCGGCGCCGTCGGTCGTCCACGGCGACTTCAAGCTCGACAACGTGATGCTCGATCCCGACGATGTCGGACGGGTGGTTGCGGTGTTCGACTGGGAGATGAGCGCGCTCGGCGATCCGCTCGTCGACCTCGGCATCCTGCTCGCCTACTGGGGCCCAACGGCGCCGCCGGAACAGCGCGACGCGTTGACGACAGTCACCGATCGGCCGGGGTATCTGGCGAAGGACGAGATGGTGGCGCGCTACGGCGAACGGTCGGGCCGCGACCTGTCGAGAATCCGCTACTACGAAATCTTCGCCGTGTTCAAGATCGCGGTCGTCATCCAGCAGATTTATTATCGCTACGTGAACGGACAGACGTCCGACAGCCGCTTCGCGACCTTCGATGCGCGCGTGGCGTACCTGGCGCGCCATGCGGCGGGCCTGGCAGGGAACGTATGAGGATGGCCGTGCTGGCGGCAACGCTGATCGCCTTGCAGGCAAAGACCACGCTCGACCCCGTGTACACTTCCGGGCAGGCCACGCGCGGCGAAACGGTATATACGACGTCGTGCTCGAGCTGTCACGCGCCGGATCTCTCGGGAAGCGGCCAGGCGCCTGCGCTCGCCGGCAAGGAGTTCAACGAAGGGTGGAACGGGCAGACGCTCGCGGATCTGTTCGATCGCATTCAGACGACGATGCCCGCGGATGCGCCCGGATCGCTGAAGGCGGCCGACACCGCCGATGTGATGGCGTTCATCCTGTCGAAGGCGATGTTTCCGGCCGGAGAGGTTGAGCTGCCGACCGAGGTCGCGCCGCTGAAAGAGATCAAGTTCGTCGCGCCAAAGCAGTAGGGGCTGGGGACTGGGGACTTGGGGCTGGCTGTCAAAGGCCTTGCCGTTCCAAATTAATAGGAGCTCGACATGCTCGGAAAGATACTCACGTCGGTGATTGCGTTCGCGCTGGTGCCGGTTGCGCTCGGCGCGCAGGGCGCCGCGCCCGCCGCAGGCGGCAACCCGGCGACCCAGGCCGTCAAAGGCCAGTTCGGGATAATCAAGGGCGTCGTCGCCCGCACCGCCGAGAAAGTGCCGGAGGAGCTGTATTCGTTCAAGCCGACGCCGGAGGTCCGCAGCATCGCGCAGCTGCTCGGGCACATCGCCGACTCGCAGTTCGGCATGTGCGCGGCCGCCGCGGGCGAGAAGGCGCCGCAATCCAACATCGAGAAGACGTTCAACTCGAAGGCGCAGCTGTCCAAGGCAGTCGCGGAGTCGAACGCCTACTGCGACAAGGTCATCGCCGGGATGGACGACAAGAAAGGGATGGAGATCATCCAGTTCTTCACCGGCCCGACGCCGCGCCTGCACGTGCTCACCTTCAACATCGCGCACAGCTACGAGCACTACGGCAACCTGGTGACCTACATGCGGCTGAAAGGCATCGTCCCGCCGTCGAGCGAATCGACCTCGCGCTAGCGGCGCGAAGGCGGCAGGACCGTCCCTGGGTTACTGCTTCGGCACGAGCACCAGCTTTACCGGCGCGAGCTCGGGCGAGGCGCTGAACGGCGGCGTGGTCGCAGTCAACTGACGGAACTGAGGATCGTTGGGGATCGACCAGATCGCGCGGACGCCGTAGGTGAGCCCGTCGTGAACGGCCACGGTGAACTGACCGGCTGCGTCGGTGCGAACCGTCTCCCGGACGGACCGCCCGTTCGGATTGCCGTCGGTCAGCTCGACCCAGGCATCCGCGACCGGCCGTCCGTCTGGCCACACGACGACGCCCGTCAGCTCGCGGGTGGGACGCGCAGGCGGGAGCTTCAGCGGATCGAGACGATGACGCGTACCCTCGCTCACCTCGATCGTGGCCGCATCGTTCTCGCTTGAACTGCCGGGATAGAACATCTTCGGAAAGAGCACATCGGGTTCCATCGCGCGCTGCAGGCTGACGCCGACGGCATACTTGCCGGGCGGAACGTCGGTGAACTCGAACTCGCCGCCGGAATCGGTCTTCGCCCTGAGCGGCTCGGCCGCACGCGACGGTTGCGGCGCGGGCAAGGCCTCGACCGTCACGCCGGCCGCGGGCTGATTGTCCACGGTCAGCAGCACGCCGCTGATGCGGCCGTCGTAATGCAGCCCGAAATCCGCCGCGGCGCAGCCGCGCCCCCGGAGCTCGATCGGCCGCTGCAGATATCGGGAGCTGAATTCGGCGGGCGGCACCACCTGCAGCTGGTAACTGCCGGGCGGCATGCCGCCGATATCGTAGCGGCCCTGATCATCAGTCTGCGCATCCGCCGATGCCGTGCCGCCGCGCAGCAGCACGTGAACGCCGGGCACGCCGCCGTGGTGGACGATGCGATCCGCCTGGAAGTCGCGCTCTGAATGCGTGACGATGCCGAACACGTGACCACTGGTCCGCGGCACGGGCAGCTCGTCGAAATAGCGCAAATCGTCCACCGCCTGCGACAGCGGACGCGTTCGCGTGCAGATCCCGGTGCTGAGCTCCGCGCCGTCCTTCGAGCGGTAGGCATAGACGAGATACTGCTCGCCGATGGTGAAGTTGTAGCCGCAGTCGCCGCCGCCCATGCCGGTTATGACGCGGACGGTCGGCGTATCCACGCCGCGAAGCGCCCGGCGCGTCGCGAACGTGATCAGGCGCTGCTGATAAGGCCGACCGGCCGGGCCGTCGACGGTCGTGATTGTCTGCGCCTCGCCGACGAACACGGCATCGACCTGGAAGTACGCCTCGCACGGCGGCCCGCTGAGCGCGCACGAGCACGCGCCGGCGTCGGTTGCGAACCCAGCCACACCGAAGAAGATCGCAATCGCGAAACCCCACCGCGTCGGAACCATGATTCAGTTTAGACCTCGCCGGCGGTAGTTCGGTCGTGTGAGCCTTCAGGCCGGCCTCAGCGGACGCGCTCCCAGATCAGCCGCTGCGTGACACGCTCGCCCGACTTCAACATCAGGATCAACTGGCGTCCGTCAGCGGAAAAGTCGTAGTGGCGCACCTGATTGGTGCCGATCCAGTCGGGCCGCGACGAGCCCGTCACGTGGTGGACGACGGTTTTCTTGGAGGTGTCGATCGTGTAGGGGCCGAAGTACCCGAGGTAGGCGCGGAACGCCTCGGCGCGGGCCGCGTCGGTGGCCGGCGCGGTTGCGGTCTTCTCGCCCGACCGCATGAGATGCGCGTCCATCTCCTTCTCGCCGTAGGTCAGCCGTCCGACGTCGTAGTTGCCGGGACGCGTCTCGCCGTTCTCGCCGTACACCTCGTACTTCATCAGCATCCAGGTGCCGGCAAGACGACTCTTGACCGCGTCCGCCGCGTCGGGCTGCGCCGCGAGAGCGGGCGCGATGACGGCGGCCGCCAGGACGAGGAGCGCGGCCGCCACGCGCGGCCGCGTGCAATCAGGAATTATGGAATTAGGAATTTGGAATTCGTACACGGGTGCGGACGGTAGCACGAATTCCCTAATTCATAATTCCCCTAATTCTTAATTGCGGTGAGGTAGTCGATCACATCGTCTACCTGCCGATCCGTCAGCTCCAGATTTGGCATCCGCATCTGGCGGTACTTCGCAAAGAGCGAGGTCGCAATCGGATCGCCGGCGTCGAGCATCGCCTCGGGCGCCGCGATATAGCGGCGCAGCCAGGCGCGATCGCGCGTCGCGGCGACGCCGGCCAGATCCGGCCCGGCCTTGTCCTGCTGCCCGAGGCTGTGGCAGGCGCTGCACTTGGTGGCGAACACGTACTGGCCGCTGGTGAACTTCGGCAGCGGCTTCGCCTCGGCGTAGCTCTTCACCGGCGCCGCCTTCGGGTAGCCGCCGACCCAGCTCGAGATCATCGTCGCCGTCATCTTCGGGTTGTCGAGCGCCGAGGCGCGCATCCACTGGCCGGTCGCTTCGTTGCCGATCAGCAGCGTCGGCATGTGGCCGTCCTTGTTCTCCGGGTTCGGCGCCGAGTAGAGCCCCAGCTTCTTGCTGAGCAGCACGATGTCGGCGGCGCTGCCGGTCAGAAACGTCCACCCCGGGCCGGCGTGATACTTCTCGGCGTAGGCCTTCAGCACCGGCGGCGTGTCGTGCTTCGGGTCGATGGTGATCGAATAGAAGAACACGTCGCGCCCCATGCGATCGCCGAGGAGCTGCTGCACCTGGGCCAGGCGCGCGGTCTCCAGCGGGCATGCATACTGGCACGTCGTGTACATCAGCTCGATCGCAACCGTGCGGCCCTTGATCAGATCGTAGAACGCCACGCGCGCGCCGTCGTGCGTGGTCAGCTCCACGTTGGGAAAGTACTGCGCGTTCCACGGCGTCTTCTGCGCCGCGGCGTCGCGCGCCGCCGCAACCGCGATGGTTGCGATCGCAGCGACGAGCAGGGCCTGCCCTGAGCGAGCGAACCCGTGGAGGCCGAGTCGCAGGGCCGCCCTGGCGGCCCTGCGTGAACCAGTCGCTCTTCTCGTGGTCATCGCCGATCTCTTTCTGCCGAGACCGCGTCAGCTGCGGCGGCGAACCGGATCGATCGCGCCCGGCAGTATCTCGGTCGGATCGACGAAGCTGACGCCCTGCGGCGTCGGAATCGGCGTCGGCAGCACGGAGATCTGCGGGTTGCCTTGCGGGTCGATGTCCCACCGCAGCAGCATCGCGTGGTCTTCGTGCACCGTGTTGTGGCAGTGCTCCATGAACGTGCCGGCGAAATCGCGGAACTGCATCGTGATGGTGATGCTGCCGCCGGGACGCAGCCGATAGACGTCCTTGCGCCCCTTCTCCCACGCCGGCACGTTGGCCGCGCTGCCGTCGCGCGCCAGCACCTGCCCCTCCTCGAAGTGGATGTGGATGGGATGGTCCCAGCCGCCGCCGCCGTTCTTCAGCGTCCAGACCTCGCGCGTGCCCATCCGCGGCGCCGCGGAGATACGGCCGAAGTCGGCGTTCAACATGTCGCCGTCGTCGAACTCGATCCCCCACGGCCCGCTGCTCGAGCTGACCGGATCGAAGGTGGTCTGCTTGCCGCCGCGGCCGAACTCGAACACGCGCTCGCGCGCGATCGGGATGTTCGACAGGTCCGGGTTCGGGATCAACACCGGCGGCACCCGGCTGATGTCCGGCTGCGCGGGATCGCGGACGATCCGGAACTCGAGGTACTTACCGACGCACGGATCGTCGGACTTGCCAGCGAGCGCGTCCGCCAGCGAGAGATTGTCCTTCGGCCCCTTGCCGTCGTCGTGCTCGCACACGTTGACCAGCCACACCTTGTCGCCAAGCTCGTAGCGCGAGAAGTCGATGACGATGTCGTAGCGCTCGGCGATGCCCTGCTCGTCGAGGCGCCGCAGCGGCACCGGATTCGGGAGCAGGTTGCCGTCGTTGCCGATCTGGATCATCTCCGAGTTGTCGCTGAGCATCGTGGTGAAGAAGCGCGACACGCTCGCGTTGAGGATGCGGAAGCGGTACTTGCGGCGCTCGACCTCGAGGTACGGCTTGTAGAGCAGATTGACGGTCATCACGTCGCCGACGAAGCCGTCGAGATTGAAGATGTCGAAGCACAGCTGCCCCTCGCCGTCCCAGGACTTGTCGGCGAGCATCAGGTTGACGTCGTAATCGAGGTTCGCCCAGCTCTTGCCGCTGACCGAGGCGCGGCCGCTCGGCAGCCGCAGGTTGACCCCGTCGTCGATGTCCTCGGCGCCGCGATCGAGGCCGCTGTAGATGTTGAACATCCCGGCGTTCCCCTTGTAGACGTTCTGCGAGGTGAACTCGAACATGTGATCGTGGAACCAGTGGGTGCTCATCGTCTCGCGCCAGTCGCCGGGCACCTTGACGAGACCGCCGTTGTCGGCCGGCGCGGACGCCATTCGATCGCTGGCCTCCGCGTTCACGCTGTTCAGCCCGGCGAGCAGGATCGGGTAGTGGTAGTCGTAGAACTGCCCCGGGAAGAAGAACGCGCCGGTGAAACCGTCGTTCTCGGCGCCGTGGTGTCCGTTGTGCTCGTGCGTCGAGATGGTGTGCCGGCCGAAGCCGAAGTTGTCGCGGATGTCGAGCGGCAGGCGGTTATGGTGGCGGAACAGGATCGCTTCGCCGTAGCGGCCGATCATCAGCTTCGGAGGAATCGTGCCGTTGAAGGTCCACATCGCCCGTGGATCCTGGGGCGCGAGCTGCGGGTGGAAGCACGGCGCGCACGAGCCGCCGCGGCCGAAGCCCGAGTTCTGCTGTGCATCGCAGCCCGGATCGTAGGTGCTGTTGACCCCGGCGCCCGCCTGCGTCACCTCGATCGCCACCTTGGGCGGAAACAGGTCGAACCCCTGATGCGCCCACAGCGTGCCGGGCGGGCGCCCTTCAATCGGTCCCGTGCCGCCGCCGAGCAGGTCAGGTAACGGCTGCCGCGTCTGGTTCGATTCCGCGGTGGGCGCGGGCGTCAGGGTGCTGATCGCATTGCGCGGCAGCACGTCGAACCGCAGCATCGGTTGAGAAAACGGTCTCACGCCAAAGAGCTGGCTGGGGGGCAGGCCGGTCGGCACATCGCTGCTGCTGGTGGCGTAGACGCTGGTCGCGAACGGGCTCAACCCGCGAATCGGCGCAATCAACCCGGCGCCGGTGAACAGACCGTATTTGAGTAGTTCTCGGCGCGAGAGCTGTCCCCACGACAGCGCCTTCACAATCTCGCGGCGATTGTCGCGCGCCGCCGCGGCCTCCTTCAGACGCGCGCGCGAAGCGTTCGAACCGAGATAGAGTCGCCCCATACTCACACCTCTCCCTCGCTGAAAAGCACCAGGACTGTGGAGCCCCGGGCTCGATCGAGCCCGAGTCGGAGGCGCTCCCCTGGGGGGAGGGAAGGCGTGTTAGGCGGAGTGGATACCGCGTCTAGCTTGGGGGGCTGGCTTGGAACTTATCAATAGAAACCGTGCAACGCAAATCAAATTGGCATAAGGAATCAATCGATGAGTCGTGCAGTTACCAATCGATCTGCGCGCCGAACTGAGCGCGACGCCCCTGCGTGATCGCCTGCGGGTTGAAATACGACGGCCCGACCGTCTCGTTCACGGTGAGCACGGTCGCGGTGTTCGGCACGTTGAACAGCTCGGTGAACAGCTGCAGCCGCCGGCCGCCGAGACGAATGCCCTTCGACACCCGCAGATCCATGGTCTTTACGTAGTCGTAGTACTGCGTCGTCGGATCGACGACCGTGACGGCGAGGTTGCCGCCGCCGGTGATGGCGATGCCGGCCGCTGCGCTGTTGAAGGTGTAGGTCGAGCCGATGCTGATGCCGGGCCGAGCCTGGAACGAACCGCTGACCTGCACGTCCCACGGCAGCGTGTACGCTGCTGAGCCCTTGTAGAGCGTCTGGAACGGCGGCGTCTGCGCACAGAAGCGGTAGTTGTTGGGGTTCGATCCAGCCGCGTTGACGCTGGTCGTCGCCGGGCCATCGCAGTTGTCGGTCGCCGTGCGCTCGGTGGTGATGCCGCCGAAGACGAAGCCGCGGCCGAACCGCGCGTTGATGCTCACCTCGAAGCCGTTGTAGACGCGCGAGTTCTCGTCGGAATACGTGAGGACGTTGTTGACCACGCCGCGCTTCGCCGGGTTGAGGTTGTACATCGTAATCACCTGGCCGCCGCCGTCCGGCAGGTTCGGATTGCGCGGCACTGTGATCTGGAACGGCGTGTAGTCTGTAGCGGGATCGACGAGCGTGTTCTTCGTGTATTGGATGTGCTGGAAGGTGCGGCGGTAGTACCCGCCGGTCACCGACATCCGCGCGAACAGCTGGTGCTGCACCGACACGCTCTCTTCCCAGTTGGTCGGGCGCGGCAACGTGGGATCGAACTGCGTGCCGCCGATGCCGGGCAGGCCGAAGTTGTTGTTCGAGGTGACGCCGAGCTCGTTGAACTGCGGGTTGCCGGTGGCGTCGAGCACGCTGCCGTTGCCGTCGCGATCGATCCACTGTCGCGTGTCGTTCTGCCCGGCGAGCGGGTTGGTGTTGGTGGCGAGGCCGAGCGCCTGCTGCCCGAGAAACTTGCCGAACGACATCTTCAGCGCCGTCTTGCCGTCGCCGCGCACATCGTACGACGCGCCGCCGCGCACTGCCCAGTCGTTCCAGCACGGCAGGCAGGCCACCGGGGCGATGTCGGCGCGCGCCGCGACGGCAGCGGCCGACATGAAGCGGCCGCCGCTCGCCGACTGGCGCGGCGTCGACGCGTTGAAGTAGTCGTAGCGCCCGCCGTAGCTGAGCGTGAGCCGCTTCAACGTCCACTTGTCCTGCGCGAAGATCCCCAGGTTCGCGTTGAGATTTTCGCGCCGGGTGTACGGCGTGCTCAACACCGTCGCCGTGCTCGGCGTTGCCACGCCGGCGGCATTGTTGACCAGCACCAGCACCGACACGTCGCCGTGCGGTTCGATCTGGCTGGTCTGATACCCCGACTGGAAGTTGATCCCGGTCTTGATGTTGTGCGAGCCGGTCACGTACGACATGTTCGCCACCGTGTTCCAGATCCGGCTGAAGTAGTGGTACGGCGCCGTGCTCGAGGCCACCGTGCGCAGCCCGGTCGAGGAGTTGCGGTTCTGCACGTCGAAGGCGCCGTTCTCGGGCTGGTAGCTGAAGTTGAACGTCTGCACCGCCAGCGACTGGCCGACTTCGAGGAGCAGGCGGCTGGTGCGCGGCGAGGTCCACTTCGCCTGGCTCGCGTACTGAAGCGGCTGCGGCAGCGCGTAGGCCGCTTCGGGCGCGGTGCACGACACGACGTTGTTGCTGGTCGCGGCGCAGCCGACGTCGAAGCGCTGCGTCCCGGCCTGCGACTTATAGAAGGCCCACACCAGCTTGTTGCGCGGCGACAGCTGCGCCGTCAGCCGCACCGTCTCGTGCGGCACCACGAAGCCGCCCGAGGGCACCTGCGTGCCGTCGGGGAAGCCGGGCAGCACGCGCGCCGGAAACGCCACCAGCGTGTTGGTGCGCGAGACGCGCTGCGCGAACAGGAACCACAGCCGGTTGCGCCGGATCGGGCCGCCGACGACGGCATTGGCGTCGTAGCTGTAATCGAGCTGCGTGTTGACCGAGATGAACGGCCGCAGCGCCGGCGTGATGTTGTCGCTTTGAAATGCGCCGCGCGAGCCGAGCGCGCGCAACACGCCCGAGAAGGTGTTGCCGCCTTCCTTCGGAATCGAATCCATCCGCACCCCGCCCAGCGCGTTCTCCGCCGACTGCGATCCCGCGTCGTACACCAGCTCGGTCTGCGCCAGCTCGTTCACCGTGACGCCGTTCGACTGGCTGCCGGTGCCGGTGAGGTTCTGGCCGATGTTCATCCCGTCGAAGTAGATGTGCTGATCCGCGGTCGCCGAGCCGTGGATCGACATCGTGCTGACGAAGCCCTGGCTGTAGAAGCTGACCCCCGGCACGAGCGCCGCGCCGCCCTGCATCGTCCGCGCGGCGGGCAGCACGTCGAGCACCTGCCGGTTCAGCACCGCCTGGTTCTGCGTGCTCTGGGTATCGACGATCGGCGAGGCGCCGGTGACGGTGACCGTCTCCTCGACCTGGCCGACCTGCAGCGAGCCGTTCACCTGCGCCGCGAACGCGCCTTCGAGGACGATGCCCTCGCGCTTGACCGAGCGAAACCCGGGCAGCGTGAACGTCACCGTGTAGGTGCCGGGCCGCAGGTCGATGATCGAATAGCGGCCGGCGCTGTCGGTGACCGCCGTGCGCGCCTGCTCGATGAGGTCGGGGCTCGACGCCTCGACCGTCACGCCGGGCAGCACCGCGCCGGTCACGTCCTGCACGACGCCGACGATGCTGGCGCGCTGTTGAGCGAGGGCGCGGGTGGGCAGGACGAGCAACAGACCGGAGACGACCGCCGCTGCAAACCACAGAGCTGGACGCATCGGATCCTCCTCACTGCGGATCGGCAGGCGGCTGCGAGACGCAGCCTGGCGAAAGTCTGAAGTTCGAAGTTCGAAGCTGGACAAGTCGGCGAAATGATCACTCACGGCTTCTGACTTCTGACTTCGAACTTACGCGTTTCCTGACGCCGGACGTGCCGGTCGGGAATACTCGGCGCCGCGTCCGGTGGTGTCAACTGGAAATATTGACAATCCATAAGGATGCGGCGAGTATGTTCGCCTGCGGGAGGTCTGTTTCCAGTGCGAAAAACGGTGCTTGGCGTCTTGATCGCCTTTGTCGCGGCGGCCGGCGGCGCGCTGCTGACCGCGTGGTCCACACCGCTGGCGGGACAAACGCCGGCGGCTTATCGCGCGCCTCGAACTGCCGACGGCAAGCCGGATTTGAACGGCATCTGGCAGTCGCTGAGCGGCGCCAACTACGACATCGAAGCGCACATGGCGCGTCCCGCGATGGCGCTGCGCGCCGGCCCGTACGGCCCGGTGCCGGCGGCTCCGGTGCTCGCGCTGGGTGCGGTTGGCGCGGTGCCGCCAGGCATCGGCATCGTCGAAGGCGGGGCGATTCCGTACAAACCGGAAGCGCTCGCGAAGAAGAAAGAGAACCAGGAGAAGTGGCTCGAGCGCGACCCGGAGATCAAGTGCTATCTCCCCGGCGTGCCGCGCGCGAACTACATGCCGTATCCATTCCAGATTCTGCAGAGCCAGAGCGCGATCTTCTTCGCCTACGAATATGCGGGCGCCGTCCGCAACATCTACCTGAAGGATCCGGGTCCACCGCCGGTCGATTCGTGGATGGGCCAGTCGGTCGGGCGCTGGGAAGGCGATACGCTGGTGATCGAGGCGAACGGGTTCAACGACTCGACCTGGTTCGATCGCTCCGGCAACCATCACTCCGAGGCGATGAAGGTGACCGAGCGCTACACGCGCACCGCGCCCGACGTGATCTCGTACGAAGCGACCATCGACGATGCGAACGTGTTCACGCGGCCGTGGAAGATCAGCTTCCCGCTGCATCGCCGGCTCGAGAAGAACGTCCAGATCATGGACTTCAAGTGCGTCGAGTTCGTCGAGGAGCTGATGTACGGGCAGTGGCGGAAGAAGCCGCTGAGTCGGGAGTAGGGATTAGGGATTAGGGATTAGGGATTAGTAGGGATCAGGGATCCAGGGATTCGTAATGCCTGAGAGGTTCGTCACGGCCGCGGTTGTTGCGACGGCGGTCGCGGGCGCGATGCTGATGCCGGCGGGGCTCGCCGGCCAGGCGGCGAAGTCGCCGGCGCCAGCGAAGGCGAGCGCAACTCCGCGCACGGCTGACGGCAAGCCGGATCTCTCCGGCGTCTACGACCTCGCGACGTTGACGCCGGTGGAGCGTGCGGCCGGCACGCCGCTGGTGATGACCGACGAGCAGGCGGCGTCGCTCGAAGAGAAGGTCGCCGACACCAAGGAGCAGCGCGCGGCGCCGATCAAGGGCGACCGCGACGCGCCGCCGGTCGGCGGCGACGGGTCGCCGGGCGCGGCCGGCAACGTCGGCGGCTACAACAGCTTCTGGATCGATTCGGGATCGCGCTACACGATCGTCGACGGCCGCAAGCGCGCCTCGATCGTGATCGACCCGCCCGACGGCCGCGTGCCGCAGATGAAGCCCGAGGCGCGGGCGCGGACGGCGCGCAACGTCCGCCCCACCTCCGACCAGACGACGCGCGAGGACGATCCGGGCTTCGAGGGCAACGGCGCCTACGACGACCCGGAGCGGCGACCGCTCGGCGAGCGCTGCCTGATGGGGTTCGGCTCGACCTCAGGGCCGCCGGCTCTGCCGAACTACTTCTACAACAACCTCCACCAGATCGTGCAGACGAAGGATTCGGTGGTGATCCTCACCGAAATGGTCCACGATGCCCGCATCGTCCGGATGAACAGCGAGCACGTGCCGCCGCATATCCGGAAATGGATGGGCGACTCGATCGGGCGCTGGGAAGGGGATACACTGGTAGTCGACACGACGAACTTCACCGACAAGACGCGCTTCCGCGGCTCGACCGACAAGCTCCACATCGTCGAGCGGTTCACGCGCGTCGATGCGAAGAGCCTGCGCTATCGCTTCACGGTGGAGGATCCGGATACGTGGCCGGCGGCGTGGACCGGCGAGTACACGTGGCCGGCGACCGACGAGCTGATGTACGAATACGCGTGCCACGAGGGCAACTACGCGCTCGGCAACATCCTGCGCGGCGCGCGGTTGAAGGAAGCGAACGACGCGAAGAAAACAAGGCAGTGAGGGACAAGTGATGCGGACAAAACTTTTCCTAGTCGCGGCAGCCGGCGTCATCCTGGCCACGGCGCCGGTCCGGGGACACCACGCGTTCGGCGGCGAGTTCGACCCGAACAAGCCGGTGCTGCTGAAGGGGCCGGTCACCAAGGTCGAGTGGGTGAATCCGCACGCGTGGATTCACATCGAGGTCACCGACCCCGACGGCAGCAAGAAAGAGTGGATGGTCGAGGGCGGCACGCCGAACACGCTGCTGCGCCGCGGCATCACCCGCGAGTCGCTGAAGGTCGGCACGGTGCTGGTGATCGACGGCTACCAGGCGCGCGACCATACGCTGCTGCGCGCCAACGGCCGCAACGTCACCTACCCTGACGGCCGCAAGCTGTTCCTCGGATCGTCGGGCACCGGCGCGCCGACCGACGGCGCCGATCCGAACGAGGCGCCGAAGGGACGCGGCCGCGGCGGACGGTAGAACCAAGCCATTGCGGATTGCGGGTTGCGGATTGCGGACCGATTGAGTCGATCTGCATTCCGCAATCAATCCGCAATCCGCATTCCGCGATCCGCAATGTCTTGACTCTCCTGCCCTTCTGCCAGTGGCTGGCCGCCACGAGCGGCAGCACGGCGCTCCGTGAATCGATCCTCATCTACCCCCTTCTCGAATCCACCCATGTCCTGACGCTCTGCCTGTTCCTGGGCACGGCCGTCATCCTCGATCTGCGGCTCCTCGGGCTGACGCTGGTCCGCGTCCCGATGTCCGAGATGGCGAGGCGGCTCGGGCCGTGGGTGATCGCGGGCTTCGTCGTCATGGTCGCCACCGGCGTGCTGCTGTTCTATGCCCTGCCGGTGCGGGCGTACCTGAGCATCTTCTTCCGGATCAAGGTCGTCGCGATGGTGCTGGCGGGGCTGAACGCGTTCGTCTACCACGCGACGATCGAACGGCGCCTCGCGGAGTGGGACCGCGAGCCGGTGCCGCCGCCCGCGGCGAGGCGGGCCGGCGCCAGGTCGCTCGTGCTCTGGGCGATCGTCGTCTTCGCCGGCCGGATGATCGCCTACAACTGGTTCGACTGCGACAAGCAGCCGCAGCCGAAGATCGTCAACGCGCTCGCCGGCTGCGTCGTCGAGTCGCGCTGATGTCGCTGCTGCCGTTCTTCCAGTGGGCCGAAGCGACCTCGCTGGGCGAGATGATCCGCAACTCGAGCTGGGCGTTTGCCGTCATCGAGTCGTTCCATCTCCTGGCGCTGGCGGTCATCGGCGGCACGGTACTCGTCGTCGACCTGCGGCTGCTCGGCTTCGGCCTGCGAGCGCAGCCGGTCGCCGAGGTCGCGCGCGAGGCGCGGCCCTGGTTCATCGCCAGCTTGATCGTGATGCTGGTGACTGGCGTCGGCCTCTTCCTGTCCGAGCCGATGAAATGCTACGCGAGCACGGCCTTCGCCGTGAAGATGACGTGCCTCGCGATGGCGATCGCATTTACCTTCACCGTGTGGACCAGCGTCACGCTGGCGGATGAAGGACGAGTGCGATCCTCCTGGCGGAAGGCGGTCGCACTCGTCTCGCTGGCGTTGTGGTTCGGCGTCGCGGCCAGCGGGCGGTGGATCGGGTTTTCGGCGTGACCTACTTCGGCGCCACCGCCGGAGACGGCTTGCCGAACTTCGCCGCGTCCACCGCAACGTTCGGCTGCACGTCGGTCAGCTCGACGACATCGCGACCCGACACCCACGCAAAGGTCCACTTGAACGGAATCTTGACCCCCGCAACTTCTCGATAGTCCTCGTAGTCGAACTGCGTCGGCACGCGGCCCATCGCCGAGTTGGCGTAGCGCACGACGCGCGTCAAGAGACCGGTCTCGACGTCGAAGTACAGCGTCCCGGTGAACCCGCCCGTGCCGGTGCCCTGAAGCACATTGACCGAGCGGCCGGCGATCTCGCCCGGCAGCCTCGCGCGCCATTGGGTGAGAGCCTGCTTGATGCTGCCCGGAATGGACAAGGCCGCCTCCAGCCTGGCGCCACCGAGCTCTCCTCCGGTCAGATCCATCACCGGCACCGGCGTCACCGCCGACGCGAGCCAGCCGGCGCGGCCGTCGAAGGTCATCGTCTTGTCCCCGAGCTCCTGGTGGATGATCAACGTGCGCTGATTGGGAGCCTTGACATAGAGCTCGACCGGGCTCTTGAAGCCTCCGCCGAACAGCGTGGCCGACCCTTTGCCGACATAGCTCGTCAGCTTGGACAGCCGCTCGGCGCCGCCAACCGCCTTGATGTACTTGTCGAGCACCTCGTCCGGTTTTGGTGCGCCCGGAGCCTGCATGAAAAGATCGTCCGGCGCCCAGTAGATCGGCTCGCCGTAGACGACATCGAGGCTCGGTGTGACCGCGGGTCGATCCATCTGACGATGGCAGGTCCAGCAGCTGACGACCTTTCGGCCGCTGAAGTTCGTGGTGTTGATGGTGTTCACCATCTGAATCATCCTGCGCGTGGTGATCTTGCGCGGCGTGTCGAAGGCATAGTCGGGCGCATGACACTCGAGGCAGCACATGCTCAACGCGGCCGAGAACAGCCCCATCGCGCCCATGAACTCGTCGACGGGAATGCCCTTGAGCACCTGGATGTTCTTGAACGCCTGCTCGGACGTCTCCGCGCGCTGTCCCGCCCCGGTCAGCGCCGGCTGCGGCGCCTGGGCGCCCTGGGCGCCTGCCTGTGCGTACCCCGGACGGCCGCAGGCGGCGGCCATCGCTGCGGCCCGCTCCAGCGCCGCGTGATTCGAAGGCCTGGCGGACGCCGCGGCCGCACGCACGGACACCCCGTCGCCGCCGCCGACCAGCACGATGCAGCCGAGCCACGCGGCCCCCGCTCCGGCAACAACCAGCCTCATTCGCCTCGAACCCGACTGCATGTTGTCCCCCTTCGAGTTGGTGAGTTGGAGAATTGGAGAATTGGTGAATTAGTGATTAGCGGTTGGTCGGACGAAATTCACCAATTCCCAAATTCACCAGTTCACCAACTCTCCAATTGCACCGATTCTCCGATTATGCGTCCGGTATTATATGCGCATGCAAATTCCGGCCTGCCTCCTGTTCGCCGCGTCGACGCTGGCCTGGGCGGGACAAGCGCCGTCTTCTGCGCCCGCGGTGCCGCCGGGACAGGCGCCGGCGCCGTCAACGGCGCCGAAGACGGGGCCCATGTATCAAGCCGCGGGCTCGATGAGCGACCTGATGGTGAAGATCATCTATCCGGCATCGGATGCGGTCTTCTACATCACGACGCGGCTGCCTCAATCGGAATCCGAGTGGGGCGAGCTTCAAGGCAAGACGCTGGCGCTGGCGGAATCGGCGAACCTGCTGATGATGCCGGGCCGGGCGCGCGACGACGATCGGTGGATGCAGGACGCGAAGCTGATGCTCGAGGCCGGCCGCGCCGCCTATCGCGCCGCGCGCGCGAAGGACGTGGCCGCGCTCGACGCGCTGAACGATCAGCTTTACGAGTCGTGCACCAGCTGCCATCAGCACTACCGCCCGAACTACGGGAGACGGCCGAGTGTCGCCGCAAGCCAGCCCGCCGCCGCCCCACCTGCCCAACCCGCCCCCCCACCTGCCCCGCCTGCCCCACCCGCCGACAAGCGTGAGACGTTAGAGGGCCGGTGGAAGCTGCGCGCCGCCGAGGACATCCGCGCCGACGGCAGCGTCGCGCGCTATCCCTGGGGCAGGAACCCGGTCGGATCGATCGTCGTCGAAGGCGGCTCGTGCTACCTGCAGATCGCGTCGAGCGACACGCCCGCCTTCAAGGCGGGCACGACCGCGATTGGCGAGCAGATGAAAGCGGCGCTGCTCAGCACGTACATCGCCTACTCCGGACCGTGCACGATCGACGAGACCGAGGGAAGCGTGACGCTGAAAGTAGAGGCCGCCTGGCGGCCGGATTACGTCGGGACGACGCAGAAGCGCTTCTTCCGGTTCGAGAATGGCAGGCTGCTGTTCGGTCCGGCAACCGGATCGATGCGGGTCGGCGACGAGACGCTGACCAGGCGGCTGACGCTCGACCGCGTGCAGTAAGCGCGCCGCCCCTTATTTCTCCGCCGATCGCGCGCCGCGCAGGATGCCGGACATCGCGTAGTTGCCCTCGTGGCAGGCGTACTCGTAGATCTGATCGGTGGTCCGCGCCATCGGCAGCGCCGCCGTCCACGGCTTCGTGAATGATGCCGCGTCGTCGACGGTGAATTCGTAGAGCAGCGTGTTGGCGCCGGTGCGCGTGAAACGCTCCACCAGCCGCAGCCCTTCGCCCGATCCGCGCACGTTGGTCTTGTCCGAGAAGTTGGTCGACTCGACGACCAGCGTGTCACCCTCCCAGCGCCCGCGCGGGTCTCCCTGCCACCCACGCACTGCCGCCGGCAGGTGCGGGCGGCCGTCGAGCGGCACGAGCCGCGCCTGGTGGACCATCTCGTTGAAGATGACGACGTGATCGCGCGTCTGCAGCAGCTGCACGAAGTTGTTGTACGGGCCCGACAGCATCGGCGGCCCGGCGTTGAACAGCAGGCAGCGCTCGCCGAGCGATCGATCCTCCGGGCCGTCGGCCGGGTGCAGGCGGCGCGCCTCGGCGCGCTGGTCGGCGCGCTTCTGGCCGTCGGCGGTCAGCGGCGGGAGCTTGCCGTCGGCCGGATCGACGATCAGCGAAGTCTGGACCTTGCCCCTGACACGGGCGGCGTGCACCCCCCGATCCCACCAGAACTCGTTGTAGGCGGAAGCGACGTCCGCCTCCGGGTTGTTGCGATCCCGATTGTCGCGGTTGCTTCGCTCCATCGTCCGCGCTTCGAGCGCCTTCGCTTCCGCCTCGGTCAGAAACGGCTTGCCCGCGAACTCGGCGGGGCGCTCCAGCGGGGTGATGGTCGAGAAGTTCCAGACACCTTGAAGGTCAGGATGGCCGTCGGCGGTGCGTGGCAGCGCCCACTTCCCCTGGGCCGGGAGCGTCGTCGCCGACGCGACGGTCACGAGCGCAATCGCGGCAAGAAACCGGAAACGCATGGCGCCCTCACTTGTTGGCATTGACGATCGCTTCCATGTACTTCTGATGGCAGGCGGAGCAGGCCTCGTAGATGTCGCCGCCGACGGTGAACAGCCGCTCGGGGTTCTTCGCCTCGGCGGCGCGGATTGCCGACTCGCTGGTGTCGATCAGCCGCTGCGACAGCGTCATCCACTCGCCGCCGTCGCGCGCCCGCGGCACCATCATCATCAGGTTGCCCGACTCGGCCAGGGTGACCGCCGCGTTGCGCACGGCGGTCCACTCCTCTTCGTTCCTCGGCCGGATCTCCTGCGTCCCTTCCTTGCTGTCGATGGTCTTGACCGCGTCCCAGACCAGGTCGGCGTTCGGGTCGACCATCGCCGTCATCAGCAGCTTGTTGTCGGCGAGCGGCTTGAACGGCGGCGGGTCGGCGCCGCCGCACGCGGCCGCGCTGAGGATGGCGGCAAACACCAGGGGACGGGCTGGACGCATGGCGGCAATGCTACCAGAACCCAGCAATGACGCGGCACGAGCCGGCGGAAAGGCGTCTCGCTTCGCAAGCCGTGGCCGGCACGCCGGAAAAACATCTCTCCCGCTCGCTGACCTGACGCACCGCGGCGGTCAGGGTTGTCGTGACATCCGCGCACAGGGAGAGCCGTGCCTCGGGCAACGCCGTGAACCAGCTAATGCCGCGAGACCGCCGCGACATCTCGCTCCGAGATGTTTTTCGTGCGAACAAAACGGCGTGCCTCTACGGCTTGACTGCGCGAGACGCCTTCCCGCCGGCTCGTCGATGCCATTCATCCGACGGCCTTCGACCGCGCACATCCGTCGCGCATGAGAGCCTCGCCGCGGTCGCGGCCACGGTCCGTTAGCTGGCATGTCTCGCGCGACAGACGGCAAACGTGTCCGTCAGCGGTCCTTCGCACGCCGCCGCCGTTTCGACAATGGCGCCCTGACCAGCTGTGAGCGGGGATGATTCTCGCCTGTCGCCCGGATCACCCCAGGCGGCGTGCGCATCGTGAGCACAAGCGCTGACGGGCACGTTTGCCATGCCAAGCGCCACGGACCGAGGACGCGACCGCGGCGAGGCGATCTCAGCGACGCACCCGGCGAATCAGCCCGTCTGCGCGAGCACGCGCTCGATCTTCTCCATCACCACCGGCCACCGGTACTCGCGATCGACGTAGGCCAGGCCCTGCTGCCCGAGCGCGCGGGCGGCGTCGGGGCGATCGAGCAGGTAGTCGAGCGCGGCGCCGAACTCGGTGGTGTTGCCGTAGTAGAGCCCGCCGTCGGCGCGCACCACCTGGCCGCGCAGCACCTTGCACCGGGCGTTGACCAGCGCCGGCAGCCCGCGGTTCCACGCCTCGAGCAGCACCATGCTCAGGCTCTCGAAGGGCGACGGCATCACCAGCGCGCGGGCACGCGTCAGCAGCGCCTCGCGCACCGCGTCGCTGACGAAGCCGAGCGCCTTGATCGAGGGATGCGACGGAATCGGCATCGACGCCGGCCCGGCCATCACCAGCTGCACGGCGCGGCCCTGCTCCGCGTATCGCAGAAAGTGCCGCATCAGCGCCTGACATCCCTTGTTCGGATCGACGCGCCCGACGTAGACGACGAACGGATCGGCGAGCCCCAGGGCGTCGAGCGGCGACAGATCGGCGGGGCCCGGCGCGGGGTCGAGCCCGCAGCCGATCACCTGCGACGGCCGCCCCGGCGCGGCGCGCATCGACACCAGCGTCTCCTCTTCCGGCGTCAGAAACAGGAATCCCCGCGGCAGGGCGAACAGCGGTCCCACCGCGTCGACGTGGATCAGTGGATCCTCTTCGGCTGTCGGCACCAGCACCGCGCGATCGGGAACCAACGGCAGCCCGAAATAGGAGTTGGCGTAGCGATAGGCCCAGAACAGCACGCGATCGAACTCGCCGCCGTGCTGCCGCAGGAAGTCGATCAACCCCGGCGCGTCGGGACCGTTCTCCCGGAACCACTGCTCTTCGTCGCCGTGCGTGCCGCGGTCGGCGAAGACCAGGTCGCTCAGGTCCATGAAACGGTGCATATGTCGCTGCCGCACGACCGGGAACCGCAGCACTCGCACGCCGTCAACCGATGCCTCGCCCGCCGGATAGTGGTTGCCCCAGGTAATGTGATCGCGCGCGGTGGTGGTGACCACGGTGACGTCGTGCCGCGCGCCCAGATGCTCGGCGACCAGCCGGCAGTGCCCTTCCGATCCGCCGGCGATGTCGGCGCCGTACCGGTGGACCACGCAGGCCAGCTTCACGTTACGGCTTGGCGAGCCGCGTCGCGAGGTCGCGGCGCAGGCGGGCGTTCTCGAGCGCGAGCTCCTCGAGGCAGGCGAACAGCACGCGGTTGAGATGATCCTGCCGCCGGAAATTGTCCTGGCTGTACTCGAACAGCCACCGGGTCATCGGCAGCAGCACGCGCCGCTTGAAGAACAGGATGAAGCGTCCGGCCACCGGGCGGTGGCTCGAGAGCGAGAGGTGGGTCTGCAGCCGCCAGTCGACGTCGGTGTCGAGCAGCTCCGGCAGGAGCGTGGCGTCGAGATTGCGCTCCTCGACGGCGCGGGCGAGCGTCGCCCGCACCAGCTCGAAGAGCTCTTCATCGTGATACTCGGCCGCGCCGCCGCGCTTGATGAGATGCCGGCGCAGCCGGGTGCGAACGTCGCGCTCGATGTCGCTCATCACCGCGTCGACGCGCAGCTTCGGTTCGGGCATCAGGCTAATCGATCGTAGTGTCCGGCTTCAGCCGGACCGTGACGGTCCGCCTGAAGGCGGACACTACATGTACGCTACTTTGCCGAGAACGCCAGCAGCACGTTGCCGGGAAGGCCCTTCCACAGCGCGTAGCCGGAGTTCGTGAGCAGGAGGCCGTCGGCCACGACCGGGCCGGCGGCGTCGATCGATCCGCCCTTGGCGGGCACGTGATTGACCGTCTCGAACTCGCGCACGGTGTTGAAGTCCCAGATGATGCTGCCGTCGACCGTCGAATACGCGCGCATGTGGCCGTCGACCGATCCGGAGAAGACGACGCCGGGAATCACCGACACCGGCGCCGATTGCGCGCCGGTGCAGCCGCGGCCGCTGTTGCATTCGAGCTTCGGCGCCGGCGTGCTCCAGATCTTCTCGCCGGTGGCGAGCTTCAGCGCGAACAGGCCGCCGGCTTCGTTGGGCGCGGCCAGCACGTCGGAGACCGGGATGTACGCCGCCTGCTCGTCGGCCGCCGATCCCCACTCGATCCCGCCGAGCGCGCCGCCCTTGCCCGCCTTGAACTGCCAGACCACCTTGCCCTCGTTGTCCGGGTCGAGCCCCCAGACGATGCCCGACTTCTGCCCGATCACCAGGATGCGCTTGCCGCCCGGCAGCGAACGGAGGATGGGCGCGTTGCCGAAGTCGAAGTCCGGCCCGAGCTCTTTCGGACAGTTCTCGTTGCCGGGCCGGCAGCCGACGAGGAACGCATCCTCGGAGGTCGCTTGGTTCCACCACAGGATCTTGCCGGTCTTCAGATCCATGGCGATGACCGAGTCGCTCGTCTTCACCGCCGGGCCGGTGTACGAGTTGCCGGTGCCGATGTAGAGGGCGCCCTTCCTCGTGTCGATCGTCGGCGCGCTCCACACCGCCGCGCCGGCCGGCGCCCAGAGCGTGGTTCCCTTCGAGTTCTTGCCGACCTGCGCCGGCGCTTCCTGAATGGTGTAGCTCTTCCAGATCTGGTTGCCGGTCGCAGCATCCACGGCGACCACGCTGCCGCGGAAGGTGCAGCACTCGTAGCTGGCCTGCGCGGCCGGCACTTCCTCGACCGACGACACCGGCACGTACAGCTTGCCGTCGGCGAGCGTCGGCGCGCCGGTCACCCGCGCGAACGGGTGCGTCTCGACCTGCTTCTTCCAGATTTGCTGCCCGGTGCCGGCGTCGATCGCGAACACGTTGGCCTTGAGATCGCCGAAGTACACCACGTCGCGGTTGCCGGCGCGCCCGACGCTCGGCGCGGCGCGCACGCCCCCATCGGCCTTGAACGACCAGTAGGTGCAGCCGGTGGCGGCATCGAGCGCGTAGACGGTGCCGTTGTCGCTGCCGACGAAGACGCGGCCGGCGACAATCGACGGGTTGCCGTAGGCCTGCGTGCCGCCGGGGAAGCCGAACGCCCATTTGAGCTTCAGCTTGGGGACGTCGGCCGCGGTCATGCCCGGCTTCGGCTGGTAGCGGGAGTTGCTGGCGTCGGCGCCCCACCCGTTCCACTGCGGCTTCGAGGCGAGGTTGCCGAGCGGGCCGGCCTTTGCGCTGCAGAGGCCGGCATCCTGCACGCTCGCGCTGCCGAGCGGCTTGCCGGCGAGATACTCGGAGACCGCCTTCTTCTCGGCGACGGTGAGCGACACGCCCTGCACCGCCATGCTGCCGCTGGTGAGCGACAGGTGGATCGCGTCCGCGGTGCGATCTTTCAACGCCTCCTTCGGCGGCGTGCGGCCGGTCGGCTGATCGTGGCAGCTCGCGCAGTTGTCGGCGTAGACCTTCGCGCCGTCGGGCGCGCCCTGGCCGGAGACGGCCCGGCTGCCGGACACTACGGCCGACACGAGCGCGATCAGAACGACGAACGAAGAACGTAGAACGACGAACGAAGCCGCTCGAACGACAAACGAAGCGGGTCGAACGACGAACGACAAGCTTCTCTTCATTGCCGTTTCGCGGTGAACGTCCCCTCGCCGAGGCCGACGAGGTCCACCTTCCCCTTCATCGAATCCTTGCCGTCCACCGCGCCGGTGTAGATGCAATTGAGCTGCTGCCCGCCGACGTCGACGGTAAACTTGAACTCGACGTTCTGTCCTTTCACGGTGCCGCCGAGATCGGCCTCGCCGAGCTGACCGCTGTAGTGGCCGGTCAGCTTCTCACCCTCCTGCTTGAAGGTCATCGTCGGCGTGCCCGAGCCGGCGCCGGTCTCGACGTTGAACGTCCATTTGCCGGTCACGTCGGTTTTGCCCGACTGGGCAAGGCCCGGCGCGGCGCTCGCGAGCGCCACCATCACCGCCAGCGCGATCACGCGCAGAGCAATTCTCATCATCATCGGCTCCTACTGCTTCTTCAACTCCGGGAGTCCCTGGTCGGCGTCGCGCCAGTACTTTTCCACCAGACTTCGCTCCGCTGTTGCCGTCTTCGCGTCCCCCTTGTGCTCGGCGACGAGCGCCAGGGCGAGATGCGACCCCGCGTACTGCGCATCGTGATCGAGCATCTCCGCCGCCGCCCACCGCGCGATGTCCCAGTCGCCGGCCTCGCGGGCCGCGCGCGCGATCGCCTCGAGCGTGAACAGCGCCTGGGTCCATGCGTCCGGACCGGGCGCGGAACGGACCTCGCGCGCCACCTGCTCGAGCAGCGGCCGCGCCTGGTCGCGCTTGCCGGTCCGCAGGAAGAACTCGCCCTGCAGCGCCTTGAGCGGCGTCGCCGCGAGGCCGGCGCCTTCCGGCGCGGCGCGCATCAGCCGCAGCGCCGCGTTCGATTCGTCCGCCGCCTCCTTGAACCGTCCCAGCGCCAGCTGCGCGCGCCCCGCCTCGATGTGGCCAATCGCACTCACCACGGGGGTGCGATGGCCGGCGAGCACGAGCGCGGCGTCGAGCGCTTCGCGCGCGCGGCCGCGGGCGATCAGGTACTCCGGCCACGCCCGCTTGTTCAGCTCCTGCACCACCAGCGACGAGCGGATGCCGAAGCTCCTCGCGAACAGCGCCTCCGCAGCCGCCATCCGGCCGACGTACTGGTACGAGGAGGCGAGCAGGTCGAGGTTGTGCTGGTAATGCCAATCGTACTCGACCGGCACCGATTCGGTCCGGAAGTAGTCGGCCGCGAGGGTGTCGGCCGCGCGAAACTCCTCGATCGCCTCGGCGATCCTGCCCGTGCGCCGCAGATTGTGGGCGTGCATGTGCCGCGCATGCGGCACCGCCGGCGCCATCTTCGCGTACGCCGCCCCCTCGGCGAGCGCCTGCGCCACCTGCCCGCTGTTCTCGTAGGCGTGGGTCAGGTAATGATGCGCGGCCGGGTGCGCCGGCGCAAGCGCCAGCGCCTTCTGGTAGTAGCGGATCGACGCGGCGACGCTGCCCTGCCCGCGGTTCGCCGGGTCGGGCGATTCGGCCAGCCCGCGCAGCAGCCACAGCTCCTCGTCGTCCGGAAAGGCCGCGAGCGCCTGATCGAGGGCGGCGCGGTAGTCGGACAGCCGCGACGATCCGCCGGGCGCCGCCTCGGCCTCGGCCTGCAGCGCGCGCGCGGCGATGTGCCGCCGATCGTGCTCGCTCGCGCCCGCCGCCAGCGCCTTCGCGCGCTCGATCGCGGCGCGCGCCGCCGCCGGCGCGTTCAGCTCGGTGTACGCGATCGACAGCCCGACATGGGCCATCGCCAGCGCCGGGTCGTCGCGCAGCGCTGCGTTGAAAGATCGCGCCGCCTCGAGCCAGACGAACGAGTGCAGGTACGCCAGGCCCTGATCGTAGAACGCCTGCGCGCGCGTCGACGCGGTCGAGACCGCGTCGTGCGCCGCGCCGATGCCGGGACGCAGCGGCACCGGCCGGTTCACCAGCTCGTTGAGCGACGGCGCGGCCGCCGCCGGAGCCTGATGCGGATGGGCCTGCATCGCGGCGAGCGCCGCTACAATCAGAAGCTGCACGTCCCCGCTAGTCTACCGGAACAAAAAGAGGGAACATCGGTTGCGGGTCCTGGTCGCGGACAGCCCCATCGGGTGCACTCGTCGGCAGCGTCGAGAACCAGGTCGTCAGCCTCAGTCTCGAAAGAGTTGACGAGCTGGCTGCGAACCTACCGGCCGGTCGGTCGTTTCGGCGGTGCGTCGATTGACGTCACGGCGCCGCGCAGGGTATAAGCGCCGCGCCATGCCCGCGCGCGTCCTCACCTCGCCGCTGCTGACCCGCCGGGCCGAGATTTGCCGGACGGCGGCGCAGATCTTCCGCGAGCGCGGCTACGACGCCACCTCGGTCAGCGACATCGCCCGCGCCCTCGGCATCACCAAGGCCGGCCTCTACCACTACTTCGAGAGCAAGGAGGCGCTGCTCTTCGAAATCACCGCCTACGGCCTCGACCGCGTGCGCGACGACGTGATTGCGCCGGTGCGCGGGCTGCGCGATCCGGAGGAGCGGCTGCGGCAGCTCGTGGTCCGCCACGCCTGCATCGCCACCCACGGACGCGGCGCCGTCGCGCAGCTGGTCGACGAGGTACGGGCGCTGCCGCCGGGTAACCGGAAGCTGCTCGAAGAGCGCATGCGCGCCTATTTCGACCTGGTGCGCGATACGCTCCGCGAGCTGCGCGCGCAGGGCCGCCTCCGCGACGTCGATCCCACGGTGGCGGCGTTTGGATTGATCGGGACGATTCTGTGGCTGCCGCGCTGGTTCAGGCAGAACGGCCGGCTGTCGCAGCA
>Ga0111539_10002256_pt1 | contig 25698 bp, 23 predicted proteins | sample RhiMethybrSRZTD1_FD_79667 | JGI IMG/M metagenome (GOLD analysis project Ga0111539, IMG submission 79667) | Populus rhizosphere microbial communities from Tennessee, USA - Rhizosphere MetaG P. TD hybrid SRZTD1 (version 2) (version 2) | ecosystem: Host-associated > Plants > Roots > Rhizosphere >...
ATCCAGACCCAGTAATAGGGCACGACCTTCCCGTCGCCGTAGAGCTGGTAGCGACCGTCCGGGTAGTTCACCACCCGCTCGCCCGACGGAGCCACGACGACCGGCGTCGCAGCGGGTACGGTCTTCTCCGTGGTTTTCTCGTGATAAATGCATCCGCCGAGGAGCACGGCCATCAAGGGCCCGGCCACCGCGGCGCTCAGCACATAGCGCACACTCGCGTGACTCATCACACACCTCCGCCCCTCCGCCGAGCATCCGCGATGCCAACCTTCCGCGGCCTCGCGCGCCAGATTTTCCGCGAGGTGGCCGCGCGCTTCGCGGCGCGGCGCGTCGAGCGAGCGCAAACGACCGGGTAATCCATTCCCTCGCTCGCACCTTTCGGATAGAATTGGCGACGATGCTCGCTCACTCGCCCGGTGATTCCACGCATCCCGAGCGTCTCGGCTGGCAATCGCTCATGGAGTGGCTCGCCATCGCGGTCGCCTCGGCCCTCTGGCTGTTCCTCGCGGCGCGGCACGTGTGGAGCGGCGGGCTCGACGCGTCCTTCTGGTGGGTGACCGCACTGGGCGCGGCGGTGGGCTACCTCGCCGGCGACTTCATGTCGGGCGTCGTCCACTGGTTCTGCGACACGTTTTTCGAGGAAGATTCGGCCCTCATCGGCCGGGTGCTGATTCATCCCTTCCGCGAGCACCACCGGGATCCGCTCGCCATGACGCGCCATGACTTCGCCGAGATCGCCGGGAACAGCTGCCTCGCCCTCGCGCCGGTGCTGGCCATCGTGGCGCTGCTGCCCGCGCCCGCGCGCCGGCTGTGGCTGGGCGCCTACGCGGCGCTGCTGGTCTTCACCCTGGTCGCGGTGGTGACCAATCAGCTGCACAAGTGGGCGCACATGCCGACGGTGCCCGCCTACGTGACACGCATGCAGCGGGCGGGGCTGATTCTCCGGCCGCTACGCCACGCGGCGCACCACCGCACCCAGGCCGAGGCTTACTGCGTGGCGACGGGATGGCTCAACCCGTTCCTGGACCGCCTTGGCTTCTTCCCCGCCGTCGAGCGCACGCTGGTCGCGCTGGGCCTGCCCATGTCCGAGACGGCGCCCCGCTGGGCGCCGCGTCAGCATAGGAACGGCCCGGTTCGCTAGAACCGCCGCCTCCGCGCCTTGCGCCGCTTGATGAGGAGGCTCGCCACCCCGGAGAGGAAGCCGGCGACGACCCGGCCACGCCCACCGCGCCCGGCAGTACCGACACCACTCCGAGGGCGAAGCCGGCGAGGCCGAGCCCGCGCGCGCCCGCTCATGCACCACCGGTGCGACGCAGCCGGATGGCGGTGAAGGCGTCGGTGCCGTGGCGATGCGGGAAGAGGCGGACGATGCCGCGCGCGTCGGGTGCGACGGGAAAGGCGACGGGCGGGTCCACCGCCCAGTTCCGATGGGTCTCGAGGAAGGGGAAGACGACGTCCTCGTTCTCGTCGGGCTCGGGCGAGCACGTCGCGTAGACGAGGCGCCCACCGGGCTTCGCCATCGATGCGGCGGAGGCGAGGATGGTGCGCTGCTTCTGCTGAAGGCGCCGCAGGTCATCCTCCGTACGTCGCCACTTCACTTCGGGATTGCGCCGGACCACGCCGAGGTTCGAGCAGGGCGCATCCACCAGCACGCGATCGCAACGGCCGGCCCAGCGGGGCGCCAGCGCGCCAGCGCCGCCCACGTGGGACTGGATGATCGTGAGGCCGAGACGCGCCGCGCCCCGATCCAGCAAGGCCAGCCGCGCCGCCTGGGGATCGAAGGCCACGATGCGACCGCGATTGTCCATCAGCTCGGCCAGGTGCGTCGCCTTGGTGCCGGGCGCGGCACAGACGTCCGCCACCGTCTCGCCCGCGCAGGGCTCGAGCAGGCGCGCGATCAGCATCGAGGCCTCGTCCTGCACCGTGCACCACCCCTCCACGAACGGAGCCAGGCGTGCGGGCGCCCCCTTCTCCAGCACGAGGCCCTCCGGCGCCAACGCGGTGGGGCGCGTCTCCGCGAGATCCTCGTCGCGCAGCCGCCGGGCCAGGGCCTCACGGTCGATGCGCAGCCGGTTGGCCCGCAGCGCGATCGGCGGGCGCTCGTTGCCCGCCGCCATCAGCGCCTCGGCTTCGTCGTGACCATAGCGCGCGATCCAGCGCGCGGTGATCCAGTCGGGATAGGACCAGCGCACGCCCACCGCCGCCACCGCGTCCGCAGGAAGCGAGGGCGCGCCAGTGGCCCGGGTGAGGGCACGCAGCACCGCGTTGACGAACTCCGCCGGCCCCGAAACACGCGACTTGAGCTTCGCGAGGCTCACCGCCTCGTCCACCGCGGCCCAGCGCGGCACGCGGTCGAGGAACAGCACCTGATACGCGGTGAGCCGGAGCAAGGCGCGCACCCAGGGGTCGAGGCGGTCGAGCGGACGGTGGAGATGGGCGCCAAGCCGCCAGTCCAGGTGGCGCTGCCACCGGAGCGTCCCGTACACGATCTCGGTGCAGAGCGCGGCGTCACGTGGCTCGAGGGCGGCGCGGTCCAGCGCGTGCTCGAGCGCGATGTCGGCGAAAGCCCGGTCGCCCTCCACGCGGACGAGGATGCGCAGCGCCTCGAAGCGTGCCTGTGAGATCGGGCCGGCGCGCAGCACGGGGCTCACGCCGTCACCTCGCTCACGCGGTGGCCGGGACGCAGCCGGGCCCCCCGGAGGAAGTCCTCCCACGCCATCGCCTTGCGGTTCTCCGGCTGCACCTCGAGGGGGAGCAGCAGGCCCTCGCCGGTGACGATGGCGGTGGCGCCCGGACCGGTGGTCACCAGTGTCCCAGGGGCGTCCGTCGCCGGATGCGGCACCGCCGCCGCCCGCCAGATCATGAGCCGTCCGCCGGGCGTCGTGAGCGCGGCGCCCGGCCAGGGGTTGCATCCCCGCACGCGCGCGGCGAGGTCGCGAGCCGGCTCGGCGAGACGCAGCCAGCCATCGTCTTTCTTCAGGCGAGGGGCCAGGGTCGCCTGGGCGTGGTCCTGCGGCGCAGGGGCGATCGTGTCGAGACCGACGAGCGTCCGGAGGAGCACGGAGGCGCCGAGCGGCGCCAGGCGCGCCGCCAGCTCGCCCGCCGTCTCCTCGGATCCGATGGGCGTCGTCTCGCGCAGCAGCATCGCGCCGGTGTCCATGCCGGGATCCATCTGGAACGTGGTGATCCCAGTCTCGCGCTCCCCGCGAATGATGGCCCAGGCGATCGGCGCGGCGCCGCGATAGCGGGGAAGGATGGAGGCGTGCACGTTGATGGACCCGCGCGCGGGCACGTCGAGCACCGCCTTGGGCAGGATCTGGCCGAAGGCGACGACCACCGCGACGTCGGCGCGATAGTCGGCGAGGCGCTCCGGCCAGCCGGGATCGCGGAGACGCGGCGGTTGCAGCACGGGGATGCCGTCGGCGAGCGCGCGCTCCTTCACGGGGGGCGGGGTCACGCGCTGGCCGCGGTGGGCCGGCTTGTCGGGCTGCGTGATCACCGCGACGACCTCGTGCGCGCTCAGCAGGGCGTCGAGGGTCGGGAGGGCGAAGATCGGTGTCCCGTAGAAGAGGACCCGCAACCGACGCCCGCCTTCAGAGCGCGAAGGCGTGGTGCGGCGCCTCGGCGGGGAGCCCTTCCTTCTGGATCTTCTTCTTGATCCGGTCGCGCGTCACCGGGGGCAGCCGGTCGATGAAGAGGACGCCGTCGAGATGGTCCATCTCGTGCTGGATCACCCGGGCCTGGAGTCCCCGCGTCTCGAACGCCAGGGGACGACCCTGGGCGTCCTGGGCCTCCACCCGCACCCACTCACTGCGCTCCACCTCGCCAAAGATGCCGGGAATGGAGAGACAGCCCTCCTCACCCTGAATGGATCCCCGACGCTCGACGATGGTGGGATTGATCAGCGCGCGCGGCCCGCGGCTACCGTCATCCACCAGGATGAGGCGGATGGAGATGCCGACTTGCGGCGCGGCTAGCCCGATGCCGACCTGGTGGTACATCGTCTCGACCATGTCGGCGATGACGCGCTGGACCTCGGGCGTCACTTCGGCCACCGGCTCGGCCCTCTGCCGGAGAATTGGATCGCCATAGCGTCGAACGGTAAGAACGGCCATGTGTCGGCGTCGACTCCCTGTCGGTGATTCGGATCTTCTGATTTGATCTACGGTCACCGCGAGCGGTGACCTCTGTATTGTAGCGATCTTTCAAGGGGCATCCAGCATTAGATCGCGTCGATGTCCAGGATGCCGCCCGCGCGGCGGCGCCGCTCCAGGAAGGGGCGCAGGGGCTCCTCCAGCAGATGCGCGAGGTTCTCCGGTCCCTTGACCAGCATGCGCCACCAGGGCCGGCGGCCGAGGGCCACGCCGCGTGGGGCCGGAGGATACACCGTGAGGCCGGGGACGCCGCGGAGGGCGGCGGCGCATTCCTCCAGCAGGCCGCGCGCGCCTTCGGCACTCTTGCCCTGCACGCCGATCAGGCACAGCCGGCGAAACGGCGGGTAGCCCAGCTCGGTGCGAAAGCGCAGCTCCGGCTCGTAGAAGACGTCGCGGCGGCGTCGGCGCGCTGCCTCGACGACGTAGTGCTCCGGGTGGAGCGTCTGCACGACCACGCGCCCGCTCGCGCGCACCGCCTCCATGGCCGCCCACAGCGTCTGAAAGGCGCGCTCGCCGGCTCGGAAGTCGGGCACGCGCAAGAGACCGTCGAAGGCAATGAACCCGACCGCGGCCAGCGTGCCCGGCTCGAGTCCCCGCAGGACGCCGGGACCACCCACCAGCACCTTGGCCTCGGCGGCGCGCGCCGCGTCCCGGCCACGGCCCCCCGACCTCGCCACGGTGAGACGCGGGAAGCGCTTGCGGAGCGCCGTCATCACGCGCTCGGGGCTCCAGCCAAACGGCGAGAGCCGATGACCGCCGCAGCGCGGGCACGCGCCGGGCAGCGGGCTCGCGCGCCCGCAGAGTCGGCACTCGAGCGCGGCGCTCACGCGAGCGAAACCGAGCCCCACGCCGCAGTCCGGGCAGCGCAGCACCTCGCCGCACTCGTCGCAGCCGAGCGCCGCGGCGTCGTGCGAGACGACGAGGGCCACGCGCTCGCCCCGCCGCGCAGCGTCGTCGAGCGCGCGAGTGAGCGGGAGCGTGAACGGGTGGTTGCGGAGGATGCCCTTCGTGTCCGCCGTGACGAGCTCGGACGCGGGGCTCGCGGCCGCAAGCTCGGGACACGCCACGCGCTTCTCGTTGGTCGCGTGCCAGATTTCGGCGGAGGGCGCGCCGGCGAGGAGCAATAGCCGGCTGCCCTCTCGGCGGGCGCGTTCGAGCAGTAGCTCGCGCGAATGCAGGCGCGGGGCGCCGGGCGGGCGATGCGCGGGGTCTTGCTCGTCGAGCAGGGCCAGGGTCGCGGGCGCGGGGAGTGGCAGGAGCAGCGCGGAGCGCGTGCCCACGACGACGCGGGGGCGCGCGCGCAGGGCGCCGAACCACGCCGCGCGCCGCGCCGCCTCCGCGGCGCCGCTATCGAGTCGTGCCGCGCCGAGCCGCTCGGCCCAGCGGGCCGCAGACTCGATGTCGGGCGCGACCACCAGCACGGAACCGGGGGCGCGCCCGACCTCCTCGGCCAGTCGCGCGTGACGGTCGAGGTCCATCCACAGCGTGGGCATCGAGGCGTCGCCCGCCGCGGGCTCGGGTGGCGGGGCAAGCGGCTCCGCGGCGCCGCGCCAGGGCGGCGGCGGCACGAGCGCGGCCAGCGTCGATCCGGGCGAGGAAAGGCTCTCCCCCGCCGCCCACAGCCCGAGGTCCAGCATGGCCGCGGAGAGGGCCGCTACGGGCTCCAGGGGGGCCTGCACCTTCGCGAGCCCCTCCGCGTCACCCTCGCGTAGCGCCACGACCAGGCCCACGCGCGGACGTCCCTGCAGCGGGGCGAGCACGCGCTGGCCGCGCGTGAGCCGCAGCCCCGGCGGGATCGCGTACGAGAGGGGACGACGGAGGGGAAGGTCGAAGACGATCTCGGCGACCGCGCCCGTCACGCGCCCTCCCCCGTCAGGGGAGGGGGTTCGGATGCGGGGCGCCGCTCAGCCGATCGAATTCCCGCCGCGCGAGCTTGAGATCGTCCCACGCCATGCGCCGATACGTGGGGCCCGGATTCCGCAGCAGGAAGGCGGGATGGAAGGTCGGCACGAGCACACTGTCGCGATACTCGTAGAGGCGGCCCCGCAGCTTGGTGATGCCCTCGCGCGTCCCGAGCAGGGTCTGCGCGGCGAAATTGCCGAGGGCGAGGATCACCGCGGGACGGACGGTATCGAGCTGCGCCATCAGGAACGGGTTGCAGGCGGCGACCTCGTCGGGCTCGGGGTTGCGGTTCCGCTCGGGGCGGCACTTCACCACGTTGGCGATGTAGGCGTCGCGCTCGCGGTCGAAGCCCACCGACTCCAGCATCTTGGTGAGGAGCTGGCCGGCGCGGCCCACGAAGGGCTTGCCCTGCTTGTCCTCCTCCTCGCCCGGCCCCTCGCCGACGACCATCAGGCGGGCACGCGGACTGCCTGACCCGAAGGCAATGTTGGTGCGGCTGTGGCAGAGCTTGCAGAGCGTGCAGCCCTGCAGCGCCGCCTCCTGCGCGGCGAGGGTCTTTGCGGGGTCCACCGCGGGCGGTGGCGGCGTCGCGCTCGCGGCCCGCGTGATCTCGGTCATCCCGAGATCACGGTGATGCCGCAGCGTCTGGGCGACGTCGCGCAGCGCATCGGCGAGCTCGCTCACGGTCTCCCCTCTCCGTTCAGGGGTGAGGGCTGGGGTGAGGAGCTGCCGAGCCCGCCGCCCGCAGGGCGAGCACGCGGTCGAGGATCGCGTCGGCGACCGCCACCTTGCTCATCGTGGGTAGCTCGACCTCGCCACCCCAGCGATCGAGCAGCACCACCTGGTTGTCGTCGGCCTCGAAGCCGATGCCGCTCCGGCTCACGTCGTTGGCCACCAGCAGGTCGATGCCCTTGGCGGAGAGCTTGGCGCGGGCATTCTGCCGCACGTCGTTGGTCTCGGCGGCGAAGCCCACGAGGAAGGCGCGGCCCTTGCGCGAGGCCAGCTCGCGCAGGATGTCCGGGTTGGGCACGAGCGTGAGGGTGAGTCCCTCGTCCTTCTTCGACTTGATCTTCTGGCCGGCGGGATGATCGACACGATAGTCGGCCACCGCGGCCGCCTTGATCACCACGCTCGCGCGGGGCAGATGCTGGAGCGCGGCCTCGCGCATCTCCTCGGCGGTCTGCACCGGCACGTAGGCCGCGCCCGGCGGCGGCTCGAGCGCGGTGGGCCCGGCGATCAGGATGACGTCGGCGCCGCGGCGGAGGGCGGCGGTCGCGATCGCGTGGCCCATCTTCCCCGACGAGCGATTCGAGAGATAGCGCACGGGATCGATGGGCTCGCGCGTCGGCCCGGAGGTGACGAGCACGCGCTCGCCCGCCAGGTCGCGAGTGGGGGCGAGGAGCCGCTCGAGCGCCTCGACGATCGCGTCCACCTCGGGGAGCCGCCCCTTGCCGCTGAGCCCGGAGGCGAGGGCCCCCGCGTCGGGCTCCAAGATAACGACGCCCCTCTTGCGTAAGAGCGCCACGTTGGCCGTCACCGCCGCGTGGTCCCACATGCCGCCGTCCATCGCGGGAACCATCAGCACCGGGCCCCGCGCAGCGAGGAGCAGCGTGGTGAGGAAGTCATCGGCGAGGCCATGGGCGGCCCTGGCGAGGACGTTGGCGGTGGCGGGGGCCACCACCACGGCGTCCGCGCGCTCGGCGATCGCGACGTGCTCGACCGCCTCGCCGCTCTGGGGATCGAAGAGGTCCGAGAGAACCGGGCGCCCCGACAGCGTGCGCCACGTGAGGTCGCCGACGAAGCGCTCCGCGTGCGCCGTGCGCACCACCGTGACCGCCGCGCCGAGCCGGGTGAGCTCGCGGAGCAGGTACACCGCCTTGAACGCGGCGATGCTGCCGGTGACGCCGAGGATCAGCTCCTTGCCCCGGAGCGCCACGGGCTCAGCTCTTCGGAGCGTCGTCGTCCTTGAGCCGATAGCCCACCTTGGCGTCGGCGATCTCTTCCAGCGAGACGCTGGTGGGCTTCTTGTGGCGGCTCTCCAGCTGGGCCTGCGCGCCGCGGTTGAGCTGGCGCGCCCGCTTTGCCGCGAGCACGACGAGCAGGTAGCGGTTGGAAACCTTGTCGAGGGAACGCTCGAGGGAAGGGAACGCCATCAGTTGGGAACCTCCACGTCGGGGAATCGGATGGTGAGGCGGCTGGTCCGACAGCGCTCGGCTTGGATGAGGGTGGCGAGCTGGTCCACCGCCTCTTTCACATCCCGGTTGATGATGAGGTAATCATACTCCCGCCACGCCGCGATCTCCTCGCGCGCGCGGCTCAGGCGGCGGGCGATCTCGCCGGCCGCGTCGCTCTTCCGTTCACGCAGCCGCGCGTCCAGCTCGGCGAGCGAGGGGGCCATGATGAACACCGACACCGCCTCGGGATAGCGCGAGCGGAGCTGCCGCGCCCCGTTGGTGTCGATGTCGAGGAGCACGTCGAGCCCGCGCGAGAGGGCGGCCTCGAGGGGCTCCGCCGGCGTCCCGTAGTGGTGGCCGTGCACCTGCGCCCACTCGGCGAACTCATTGCGCGCCCGCATCGCCTCGAATTCCGCCGCGTCCACGAAGTGGAAGTCGGTGCCATTCACCTCGCCGTTCCGCGGCGTCCGCGTGGTGTAGGACACGGAGTAGTGCAGATTGGGCACGAGCGAGCGCACCTCGTGGCAGAGGGTGGTCTTCCCGGCGCCCGAGGGCGCCGAGACCACCACGAGCGTGCCGCGCCGCTTGACGATCTCCATTACTCGATGTTCTGAACCTGCTCGCGGATCTTCTCGAGGGTGGACTTGGCCGCGATGACCGCCTGGGAAATCTCGAGATCGTCGGCCTTGGAGCCGACCGTGTTCACCTCGCGATTGATCTCCTGGATGAGGAAGTCCATCGTGCGCCCCACCGGACCGTCGGCGCGCACGAGCGCGCGCAGCTCGCCGAGGTGCACGCGCAGCCGCGCCAGCTCCTCCGTGATGTCGGCGCGCTCGGCCAGCGCGGCGATCTCGGTGGCGAGGCGGCCCTCGTCGAGCGGCGTCTCGCCCAGGAGGGCGTGCACGCGCTCGCGCAGGCGCTCGGCTCGGCGCGCCTGGGCGAGCGGAGCGCGCGCGGTGACCTGGTCGACGCGCGCGGCCAGCGCCTCGTGGAGCGCGGCAAGTTCCTCGGCCAGCGCCTTGCCCTCGGCCTCGCGGCGCGCGACCAGGTCGCCGAGCGCTCGCGCGAGCGCCTCGGCAAGGAGCGGCCAGGCCTCCTCGGGCGCGACCGCGCCCTCGGCCTCGCGGGAGAGCACGCCCGGCTGGCCGAGCAACCATTCGAGCCTGAGCGCGGGCGCCAATCCCAGCTCGCCCGCGAGGGCCCGGGCGACCGTCTCGTATTCGCGGGCCTGGGCGATATTGACGCTGAGCGGGGTGAGGGGACCGCCGCCCGCCGCGGTGAGGCTGGCGCTCACGTCGAGCCGGCCTCGCGTCGCGGCCGCCTGAACGAGGCGGCGCGCCTCGGCCTCGAAGGAGGCGAGCACCCGCGGGAGCTTCAGGGAGACGTCGAGGTGCCGGTGATTCACGGAGCGGCACTCGACACTGACGGCCAGACGGGGACCGGAGGTGTCGGCGCGACCGTAGCCGGTCATGCTGCGGATCATACGCCGGCCAACTCCATCGTCGGAGGATAGCCCAAAAAGATCTTTCCTGTCAATGCCTTCGGCGTGATCGCTCGTTGACACATCGCGTCCCCGACGTGTAGAGTGCGACCGAGCATTCATCCTCATCCGTGGTTCCGTCGGAGGACATCCATGGCCGAGTCACCCACCCCCGCGCGCTGGACGCGCCGCCACCTTCTCGAGATCGCCGCCCTCGCCGGGGGAGGCCTCTTGGCCAGTCGACCCGGTCCCGCGCGGGCTCAGGGCGCGCTCAAGACCATCACCGCCTCCCACAGCGTCTCCACGTTCGTGTACGGCCAGCACCTGGTGGCCGCGCAGAGGAAGTTCTTCGAGGAGGAGGGGGTCAAGACGCCGGACTTCATCGTCCCGGGCGGCGGCGCGCGTGTGGTGCAGGCGGTGGCGGCGGGTCAGGCGATGTTCGCCCTCGGCGATTCCAATCACCCCCTCAAGACCACGGAGAAAGGTCGGGACGCCGTCATCCTGTTCGCAACCGACCACCGCTGCTCGTACGCCAACGTGGTGGTGCGCAAAGACCTCTTCGACAAGGGCGTGAAGAGCATGGAGGCGCTCGGCGACGAGAAGCTCGTGGGGCGCAAGGCGGTGGTCGCGGCGACCGCCATCGGCTCCGGCACGCACGTCTACGGCGTCTACGTGTGCAAGAACATCAAGGCGGCCGACGGCAAACCCGTGAACGACCACGTGGAGTGGGTGGGCGGGGGGGCCTCCACCACCATGCTGGGCGGCCTCAAGGGCGGTAAGTTCGACGCGATCATGGCCGTCCCGGAGTGGCAGTCCGCGGCGGTGAGCGAGGGGTTCGGGCGGCCCATCTACGACATCCTGGACGAGAAGGCCTGGAATCGCGTTTTCGGCGGGCGCATCCCGGTCACCGTGGGCTACTGCCTCAAGGAGACGGTCGAGAAGTCGCCCGACCTCGTCCAGGCCTATGTGAACGCGTGCTACCGCGCGCAGCAATGGATCCGGAAGGCCAAAGACGACGAAGTCGTGGATCTCCTTCACAAGCCCTACATGGAGACGTTCTCCCGCGAGACCGTGCTCGAGTCGGTGCGCTACTACCGCACCATCTTCGACTGGGACTTCGTGGTGGACGAGGCCGACTACGCCCGCGGCGAGAAGGTGTGGATCCCCACCGCGCTCGACAAGCCCATCCCGTACGCGAAGGCGGTGGACATGAGCTTCGTCCGGAAGGCGCAGGCGAAGTACAAGTCGTGAGGCAGTGACGGTCTCCCGCGTCCGGATCGCGATCCGCGACCTCGAGAAGACCTTCATCGAGGGCGCGCGCGAGGTCCGCGCGGTGGCCGGCGTGTCCCTGGACGTGCGCGATGGCGAGTTCGTCGCGCTGGTCGGCCCCTCGGGCTGCGGCAAGTCGACCGTGCTCAACATGATCGGCGCCCTCGTGGCCCCCTCGGCGGGGTCGGTGCTGGTGGATGGCCAGCCGGTGCGGGACCGGGCGCCGCGCCAGGTCGGCTACGTGTTTCAGAAGGACACCGTGTTTCCCTGGCGCACGGTGGAGGACAACATCGCGCTCGGGCTCCAGTATCGTGGGGTGCCGCCGGCGGCGCGGGCGGCGCGCGTGCGGGAGGCGATCGCGCTCGGCGGCCTGCAGGGCTTCGAGCAGGCCTTTCCCGCCACCCTCTCCGGCGGGATGCGGCAGCGGGTCGCGCTGCTGCGCTCGCTCGTGGTGGATCCCGACATTCTGCTCATGGACGAGCCGTTCGGGGCGCTCGACACCCACACCAAGCTGACCCTCCACGCCGAGCTGCTCTTCCTGTGGGAAGCCAAGCACCAGACGGTCGTCTTCGTCACCCACGACCTGTCCGAGGCCATCACGCTCGCCGACCGCGTCGTGGTGATGACCCGTCGGCCCGGACGCATCAAGCGCGTGTACGACGTGAAGCTCCCGCGACCGCGCGACGTGATCCGCCTGCGCGAATCCGACGAATACTCGCGCGAGTACGGCGAGATCTGGCACGAGCTTGGCCAGGAGTTCGAGCTGGGCGAGGCGCAGCCGAAGGCGAGCCGAGCGGAGACATGATGCTTGCCCGAGCGCAGCGAGGGCGGGGCCGGTGGCGGGTCCTCGCCTGGCAGCTCGCGATCCTCGTCGCCCTCCTCGTCGCGTGGGAGTACCTCACCGGGGTCAAGGCGATCTCGAAGACGCCCGGCCTCTACTGGATCGATCCCTTCTTCATCAGCCGGCCGTCCAAGATCATCGAGCGCTTCATGCACCTCGCCTCGCCATCGGCGCGGCTCAGCATCTGGGCGATGGCGTGGTCCACCGTGCAGTCGACGCTGTGGGGCTTCCTCGTGGGCGTCACCAGCGGCTTCGTCGCCGGTCTCGTGCTGGGACGGCGCGACGGCCTCGCCCGCATCGCGTCGCCCTTCATCGTGGCCTTCAACTCGCTTCCGCGCATCGCGCTCGTCCCGCTCATCACGATGATCTTCGGCTTCGGGCTCCTCGCCAAGATCGTGCTCGCCTGGAGCATCGTGTTCTTCATCGTGTTCTTCAACACCTTCCAGGGCGTGCGCAGCGTGGACGCGGACCTCATCCACTCCGCCCGCTTCCTCGGCGCCACCGAGGGGCAGGTGATGCGGACGGTGATCGTGCCGTCCACGCTGGCCTGGACCTTCGCCTCCCTCACGCCGTCGATCTCCTTCGCGCTCATCGGCGTGGTGGTGGGCGAGTTCATCGGCGGCGAATCGGGCGGCGGGCTCGGGTACCTCATCATCCAGAGCCTCGGCACGCTCAACGCCGCCGACATGATGGTGGCGCTCCTCGTGCTGGGCGCGATCGGCATCGTGATGGCGCTGGGAATCCGCCAGCTCGAGGCGCGGCTCCTGCGCTGGCGTCCCGAGTACCGCAAGCCGTGACCGGCGGTCGGACGCTCCTCCACGCGAAGGAGCCGGAGAAGCATTCCCACAACCCGCTCGTTCGGTACTTCAAGGTGCTCGGGCCGGGTCTGGTGACGGGCGCCTCGGACGATGACCCGAGCGGGATCACGACCTATTCGGTGGCGGGCGCGGCGCTGGGCTATGGCATGCTGTGGACCGCGCTCGCGACGTACCCGCTCATGGCCGCCGTACAGCTCGTGTGCGCCCGCATCGGCCTCGTCACCGGCGAAGGGCTGGCCGCGGTGCTACGGCGGCACTATCCACGGCCTTTGCTCTACGTGGTCTGCCTGCTCCTCCTCGTCGCCAACGTCTTCAATATCAGCGCCGATCTCGGCGGGATGGGAGAGGCCGCCGAGATGATCTCCGGCGTGCCCGGCGTGGTGTGGGTGCCGCTGTTTGCCCTCGTCATCGTCGCGATGACGGTCTATTCCTCCTACGCCGCCTTCGCGCGCGCCCTCAAGTGGCTCACCGCATCGCTCTTCGCGTACATCGTCGCCGCGGTGCTCGCGCGTCCCAGCTGGGGCGCCGTTCTTGCTGCGACCCTCGTACCCCGCCTGAGCCTGGATCCCCTCGCGCTCGCCACGCTGGTCGCGATTCTCGGCACGACGATCTCGCCGTACCTCTTCTTTTGGCAGGCCTCGCACGAGGTGGAGGAGGAGAAGGCGCACGGCCGTCACACGCTCTCGCAGCGTCGGGGGGCGAGCCCCCACGAGCTCGGCGACGCCGCCCTCGACGTGAACACCGGCATGCTGTTCTCCAACGTCGTCATGTACTTCATCATCCTCGCGACGGCGGCCACCGTGCACCGAACGCAACCCGGCGGCATCGAGACGGCGCGGCAGGCCGCGGAGGCGCTCCGCCCGCTGGCCGGCGAGGCCGCCTATCTCCTCTATGGGCTGGGACTCGTGGGCACCGGCCTCCTCGCCATCCCGATCCTGGCGGGCTCCGCCTCGTTCGCGCTCGCCGAAGTCTTCCGCTGGCCCGCAGGCCTCGCCATGCCGGCGCGCCGCGCCCCCCGGTTCTATCTCGTGCTCGCGGGTGCGGTATTGACCGGCATGGGCTTGACCGTGCTCCAGCGCAACCCCGTGCACGTGCTCTTTCTCTCCGCCCTCCTCAACGGCCTGCTGGCGCCGCCGCTGCTGGCGCTCGTGATGCTGGTGGGCGGCAATCGGCGCATCATGGGTGCGCATGTCAGCGGTCGCTGGCTAACGATATTGGGCTGGGCCGCAACGGGTGTGATGACCGCCGCGGCTCTCGCCTTCCTCTTCGGAGGCCGCTGAGTGGCCGCCGTCGCGCCGGCCCACCGCGGCCCTTTCTTGACAGTCCCCGACGACACGCCTAGCATGCTCGCCAGCCAGCCAAGCCCGGGTCCGTTCTTTCACTCCACCGCAGCAGGGAGGGTCAGATGGCGACACTGAGCGTCAATGGCAAGACCTACCAGGTGAACGCGGCCCCGGACACGCCGTTGCTCTGGGTGATCCGCGAGCACCTACAGCTCACCGGCACCAAGTTCGGCTGCGGCGTGGCCCAGTGCGGGGCGTGCACCGTCCACATCGACGGCAGTCCCACGCGATCCTGCCAGGTCCCGCTCTCCGCGGCCGCCGGGAAGAAGATCACGACGATCGAGGGGCTGCATCCGCAGGGTCAGCATCCGCTGCAGGTCGCGTGGATCGCCGAGCAGGTCCCGCAGTGCGGGTACTGCCAGTCGGGCCAGATCATGCAGGCGGCCGCCCTGCTCGCGCGGAACCCCAATCCGACCGACGAGGAGATCGTGTCGCACATGTCGGGCAACATCTGCCGCTGCGCGACGTACCTCCGGATCAAGCGCGCGATCAAGCGCGCGTCGAAGGGGGCGTAACGATGAGCACCGCCATGGACCGTCGCGACTTCCTGAAGTCCGCCGGCGCCGCCGGCGTCGGGCTCACCGTCTACTTCACGATTCCCACCATCGGCCGGAACGGGCTCGTCGAGGCCGCCGCCAAGTACGAGCCCAACGCCTTCATCACGATCACCCCGGACGGGCTCGTGACCGTGCACGTGCTCAAGGCGGAGATGGGGCAGGGCGTGGGTACCGCCCTCGCCCAGGTCGTCGCCGAGGAGCTCGAGTCGGACTGGAAGGAGATGCGGATCGACTATCCGATGGCCGATCCCAAGTACGGCCTCATGCTCACCGGCGGGAGCTGGAGCATCAACTGGACGTTCGACAGCCTCTCGCGCGGCGCCGCCGCGGCGCGCCTGGCCCTGATCGACGCCGCCGCCAACTCGTGGAAGGCGCCGGCGAGCGAGTGCGTCGCGTCGAACGGTAAGGTACATCACCTGCCCACCGGACGGGTCCTCACCTACGGCGAAATCGTGGCGAAGGCGCCCATCACCAAGACCTTCTCCGAGGACGACCTCAAGAAGCTCACCCTGAAGAAGCCGTCGGAGTACAAGGTCATCGGGCAGTGGGTGCAGCGGCTGGATATCCCCGAGAAGACGAACGGCAAGGCGAAGTTCGGCATCGACTCGTTCCTGCCGAACATGGCGTATGCGAAGACCTCCTATCCGCCCACACGTGAGGGCGCCAAGGTGACGGCGGTCGACGACAGCGCGGCCAGGAAGGTGCCCGGCTATCTCAAGACCATCCGCATGCCCGACATGGTGGCGGTCGTCGCCACGTCGTACTCGGCGGCGGTGAAGGCGCGCGATGCGCTCAAGATCACCTGGGATCCAGGTCCGAACGTCAACGTCAGCTCAGCCAGCATCTTCGCCGACTATCAGAAGAAGGCGGCCGATCCGGGGGCCGGCGTCGAGTGGCACAAGACGGGCAATCCGACCGCGGGCGCGCCCGCCAAGACCCATCAGGCGTCGTTCAGCACGGACTACGTGGCGCACATGCAGATGGAGCCGATGAACTGCGTCGCATCGTTCAAGGACGGGGTCCTCGATCTCTACACGGGGAGCCAGTTCCAGACCATGGCGACGGGCGCCGCCGCCGCCGTGCTGAAGATTCCGGAGGCGGACGTCCGCTTGCATCAGACCTATCTCGGCGGGGGCTTCGGCCGGCGCCTCGAGCCGGACGCCATCGTCGAGGCCGCGCTCATCGCGCGCGAGGCGGGGCGACCCATCAAGCTCATCCGGTCGCGCGAGGAAGACCTCCAGCGCGACGTCTATCGCTCCGCCACCTACCAGGTGCTCAAGGCCGGCATGGATGCGTCGGGCAAGCTGGTGTCATGGGACGCCACCGTCGTCTCCGGACACCCCGGCGGGCGCTGGGGGCCGGACTTTCTCAACAAGCAGGGCCTCGACGACTTCGCGCTGAACGGCGCGGACCACGTCTATGACATTCCCAACCAGGTGGTCCACGGGGTGCGCGCGGAGACCGGCATCTCGGTGGGCTACGTGCGCGCGGTGGCGCCGAACTACACGTTCTTCGCCGTCGAAACATTCGTGGACGAGCTCGCCCATCTGAACAAGGTCGACCCCGTGAAATACCGTCTCGACATGCTCAACGGCTCGCCGCGCCTCGCCAACGTGCTCAAGATCGTGGCGGAGCGCTCGGGCATCGGCACGACGCAGCTGCCGCCCAATACCGGCATCGGGGTGGCCTGCGTGTCCGCCCAGGAGAAGAAGACGCCCACCTGGACCGCCACCGCGATCCAGGCCAAGGTCGATCCCGCGACCGGCAACGTCAAGGTCGAGAAGATCATCTGCGCGGTGGACTGCGGCATCGTCGTCAACCCCGACGGCGTGCGCTCCCAGGTGGAAGGATCGCTCCTCTTCGGCCTTTCCAACGCGACCAAGGAGAAGGGCACCGTCGCCAAGGGGACGCTGGAGCAGAAGAACTTCGACACCTACCAGGTCCTGCGCATGAACGAGGTGCCCGACGTCGTCGAGGTGCACGTCGTCCAGAGCACCGAGTATCCCACCGGTGTGGGAGAGCCAGGCGCGACGACCATCGGGCCGGCGCTCTCCAACGCCATCTTCGCCGCCACCGGCGCCCGGGTGCGGCAGCTGCCTATCCAGTCCGACCGCGTTCTCCAGGCGCTCCAGCAGAAGGCCTGACCGGAAGCCCCACCGGGGGCGGGGCCGCTAGAAGAGAGGCGGTTCCGCCCCCGTTGCGGTAGGGTAGGGGTATGCGGGACGCGGCGGGGGGCACCCTGCTCGTGGTGGACGACGAGCCGGAAATGCGGGCGCTCCTGGAGGACATCTTCACCGCCGAAGGCATGCGGGTTGTCAGCGTCGCCGACGGCTCCGAAGCGGTGGAGGCCTATCGCCGCGAGCGCCCCGCGGTCGTGCTGCTGGATCTCATGATGCCGCAGAAGGGGGGGCTCGAGGCCCTCCCCGAGATCCGGCAGGTCGACCCGCTCGCCTGCGTCATCATCCTCACGGCCTTCGTCGAGATCCCCAAGGCCGTCCAGGCCATGCGACTCGGCGCCTACGACTACCTCACCAAGCCCTTCGTCAAGGAAGAGCTGGCCCTCACCGTGCAGCGCGCCCTCGAGCATCGCCGTCTCGTGGCGCGCGTGGAGGAGCTGGAGAGCCAGACGGGTCCCGTGGGCTCGCTCCGGGCGCTCATGGGGCCGAGCGCGGCGATCTCCCGGGTGATCACCACCGGCCTCGAGGCCGCGGCGGCCAGCGGCCACGTGGTCATCGAGGGTGAGCCCGGCACCGGCAAGGAGCTGATCGCGCGGGTCATCCATCAGCAGAGCGCGCGCCACGATCGTCCGTTCGTCACCCTCGACTGCGCCGCGGTGGCGGAGTCGTCGGTCGAGACGGAGCTGTTCGGCTACGAGCGGGGCGCGGTGCCCGGCGCCGACCGGAGCCGTGACGGCCAGCTCCAGCGCGCGGACCGGGGCACGCTCTTCCTCGATGACGTCGCCGCGCTGCCCGCCGCCATCCAATCGCGGCTCTTCCGCGCGCTCCGCGAGCGGCGGGTGCAGCCGGTGGGAGGAACCCGAGCGGTGCCGATCGACGTGCGCGTCATCGCCGCGTCCCGCTCGCCGGTGGATCACGAGGTGCGGGCGGGACGCCTGCGTCAGGACCTCGCCCAGCTCCTCGCGGAGAGTCGTGTCCCGGTGCCGCCGCTGCGGGAGCGCCGCGAGGACATCATGGCGCTCGCCAACCGCTTCGCCGAGGAGATGGCGATGGAGCGCGGCCGGCCCCTCCGCGCGATCTCGGAGGCGGCGTGGCAGCTCCTGCTCGCCCACGCATGGCCCGGCAACGCGCGCGAGCTGCGTGACGTGATCCGTCGCGCAGTGCTGCGCTGTGAGGACATCATGGAGCCCGACCATCTCTGGCCCCGGGGACGCAAGACCGACGCGCCCGCGCCGCGCCACGCGCCCGGCGGGCTGTCCCTGCGCGAGCTCGCCGACCTGGGCGCCGCGGAAGCGGAGCAGCAGGCGATCCGCGAGGCGCTGCGCGCGAGCCGCGGCAACAAGAGCGCGGCGGCGCGCCTGCTCAAGACCGATTACAAGACGCTCCACGTCAAGATGCGGCAGTACGCCATTTCCGGCGAGGAGTTCCGCCCCGCTTGACAAGGCTCCCACGCGTGTGGGAGTTTCCCCCAACGCTTCCGTCCTGACGCACGTTCTGTCCGCTCCGTCCGCTCGGTACGCTCCGGGTAGAAAGGTTCGCGAGGATCGCTCCCCGCCGCACCGGATCAGGAAGGAGAGCAACGATGCCGACACAGGACCCGAAGGGTACTTACAATGGCGTGAGCCGCCGGCAATTCCTTCGCCGCGCGGGTGGGACGGCCGTGGGGCTGGGCGCGCTCGCGCTGAGCCGGCCCATCTCGAAGGCGGCGGCCCAGGGGGCTTCCCCCTATACCGAGTGGATTCCAGCGAACACCAAGGCGCCCAAGCGGGGGGGCACGCTTACGCGGGCCTCGGCCTGGGACCCTCCCATGCTCGACCCCCGCCTCACCCAGTCGGTTGGTCTGTATCAGTTCGCCGGCCTCACCAGCAATCGCCTCGTTCGCTACGCATTCCCCCAAGAGGCCAGCGGCGCCGGCGACATGAGCCTCAAAGGCGATCTTGCCGAGTCCTGGTCGGCGAGCCCCGATAACCGTGTGTGGACCTTCAAGCTGCGCCAGGGTGTGAAGTGGCAGAACGTGGCCCCGCTGAACGGCCGCGAGCTCACGTCCGCGGACATCAAATATTGCTTCGAGGCCTACGCCAAGGAAGGCGTGCAGACGTTCAACTTCAAGGAGATCGAGGGCATCGAGACGCCGGACAAGTACACGGTGCGGCTGCACATGCAGACGCCCAACGTGTTCGTGGCCCACGCCCTCGCCGAGCCCATTTCGATAGTTTTCTCGCGCGAGGTGCTCGAGGAGGACGGTGACCTCAAGAAGCGGCTTATCGGAACTGGGCCCTTCGTCCTGAAGGAGCACACACGTAAGGTGAGGGCCGTGCTGCGGCGCAACCCCGACTACTGGGACAAGGGTCGTCCATACCTGGACGAGTACATCATCCTCATGACACCGGACGACGCCACCCGCAAGGCCGCCTTCCGTGCCGGACAGGCTGACTTCGTCTGGATGGCCAGCCCCTCCGAGGTGGAAGCGATTCGCAAGACGAACCCGAGCGCCTCGGTTCAGGCGTATCACAACTCCGCGGTGTTCTTCGGTCTGGCCATGTCGCAGGACAAGCCGCCATTCAATGATGTCCGGGTGCGGCGCGCCCTTTCCATGGCGATCGACCGCCAGAAGCAGGTGGACACGGTGTTTGAGGGCCACGGCATCCTCGGCTGGGGCGTGCCCTACATGTACTTTCAGGAGAAGCCGCTCACCGCGGCCCAGTTCGGCCCCTGGTGGCAGTACAAGCCGGCGGAGGCAAAGAAGCTCCTCGCCGAGGCCGGGCATCCCAACGGATTCTCGACGACTCTCTTCTACTACGAGTATTGGCCGCAGATGACTTCGCAGGTGCAGCTCGTGCAGGCGGAGCTCAAGAAGAACCTGAACATCGACGTCAAGATCACCAAGCTCGACTACACGACGTACTACGGCCGCTATGTGGAATCCAAGTGGGAGGGGCTGTGCTGGGGCTTCCAGTCCGGGCACGCCGTCGGTCTCGACGAGCGGACGTACCAGTACATGCATTCCAAGTCCACCAAGAATTTCTTCCGGGTGAACGATCCCCAGATCGACGAGCTAACCACCAAGCTGCGCCAGACGCCGGATCCAAAGGAGCAGCGAGCGATCACCAAGAGGATCGTGGACCGCGAGTTCGATCAGGTGGCCCGGCTCTGGATGCCGTACGACAACGGGTTCATCGTCGCCCAGCCATTCGTGCGCAACCACGCGTCCATCGCGCTGCGGCGCACCGACGGTTACGGTTCGCCCCACATCGCGCGGGTCTGGCTGGACAAGTAGGAGCGGCGGCGGCGAGGGAATAATGTACAAGTACGTGCTGCGGCGAATGTTTCTGGCCGTGCCCGTGCTCCTCCTTTCGTCGCTCATCGTGTTCGGCCTTATGCGTGTCATGCCCGGCGACGCGCTCACCGTACTCATGGGCGAGTCGGGCAACATCAGCGAGAAAGAGCTCGCCAAGGTTCGGAAGGAGCTCCGCCTGGACCTCCCGTACTATCAGCAATACGGACTTTGGCTCTGGCAGATGATGAGCCTCCGGCCGGGCGACTCGCTGCTCACCGGCGAGCCCATCACGGTGAGCCTGCGCAAGGCCATCCCGGTCACCCTCGAGTTGGCCACGCTCGCCATGGTCCTCGGGCTCGTCATCGCCATCCCCATCGGCGTGCTCTCGGCCACGCGCCAGGACACCGCCTCCGATTACGCGGGCCGCGTGGTGGCGGTGTCCGGCCTCTCGTTTCCGGACTTCTGGCTGGGCACGCTCGTCATCACGTTCGCCGCCATCTGGTTCCACTGGATCCCGCCGATCGGCTACACGAGCCTCTGGGACTCGCCGTGGAGGAATCTCCAGCAGTTCCTGCTTCCCGCCGCGGTGCTGGGCTTCCGCCTCTCCGCCGCCACGATGCGGATGACGCGCTCCACGGTGCTCGAGGTTCTGCGCGAGGACTATGTGCGCACCGCCTGGGCTAAGGGGCTCGGCGGGCGCATAGTGGTGTACAAGCACGCGCTGAAGAATGCGCTGATCCCGGTGGTGACGGTGATCGGCGGGCAACTCGGCGTGCTCCTCGCGGGCGCGGTGGTGATCGAGACGATCTTCGCGCTCCCCGGAATGGGGAGGCTCACCGTGGAGGCGATCCTCTATCGCGACTACCCGGTGGTGCAAACCAACGTGATGCTCGTGGCGGCCACGCTGGTCACGCTGAACCTCGTCGTGGACCTCACGTACTCCTGGCTGGATCCCCGGATCCGCTATTCGTGAGACGGGGCGCGCATGAACGGTGACCGCGGCGCGGCGTCAATGGCGGCGACAGTGGCGGCCCCTCCCGCCCTCTCGCCGCCCGAGACGCAGACCGAGACGATCAGCCGCACCCGCCTCCTCTGGCTCACCATGCGCCGCAAGCCGCTGGGCGCGGTGTCCGCCGCGCTGATCCTGCTGCTCGTGCTCACCGCGATCCTCGCCAACGTGCTCGCCCCCTTCGATCCGCTAGAGACGCACCCGGAGATTCGGCTGCAGCCGCCCAGCCGCGAACACCTCTTCGGCACCGACGACATCGGCCGCGATGTGCTGAGCCGTATCATCTATGGCTGTCGCATCTCGCTCTGGGTGGGACTCCTCGCGGTGGGCATCGGCACGGTGGCGGGAATGATCGTGGGGCTCGTGTGCGGCTACTGGGAGGGGCGGCCGGATCTGATCCTCCAGCGCGTAATGGATGCCGTGCAGGCTATCCCGGCACTCATCCTCGCCCTCGCCATCGTATCGGTGCTGACGCCCAACACGACGAACGCGATGCTCGCGATCGCCCTCGTCATCATCCCCGGCAACTCGCGCATCGTGCGCGGCGCGGTGCTGTCGGCCAAGCAGAACCGCTACGTGGAGGCGGCGGAGGCGCTGGGGTGCCGGCATCTGCACATCCTCGCGCGCCACATCCTGCCCAACGTGACCGCGCCCATCCTGATCATCGCGTCCATCTGGCTTGGCAACGCGATTCTCATCGAGGCCACGCTGTCCTTCCTGGGCGTGGGGACCCAGCCGCCCACGCCATCGTGGGGCCTCATGCTCAGCAGCACCGGGCGCGCGTTCATGGAGCAGGCCCCGTGGCTCGCCATCTTCCCCGGGCTCGCCATCAGCCTTGCCGTGCTCGCCTTCAATCTCTTCGGCGACACGCTCCGGGACGCCTGGGATCCCAAGCTCCGCCGAAAGGGCTAGTCCGCCGTCCGCTGTGCTACGCTCCCGCCGTGAGACGGCGTCCCATCTTTCGACGGGAGGACCTTCCATGACTCGATTGGTTCTCGCCGTGCTGGCCCTCGCGGTCGCGCTGGCGCCCGGCGCCGCCGTCGCGCAGGCCCCGCCGGTCAAGCTGGGCCTCCTCTTGCCCTACACGGGCGTGCTGTCGGTGCAGGGGACCGACGTCACCAACGGGATCGACCTCTACCTCAAGAAGATCGGCGGCCGCGCGGGTGGGCGCGAGATCCAGCTCCTCAAGGAGGACGACGAGGCGAAACCTGATGTCGGCATCACCAAGGTCAAGAAGCTCGCGGAGCGCGACCGCGCCGACTTCCTTGTGGGGCCGGTGTCGAGCGTGGTCGCCCTCGCCATCCGAAACTACGTCCACGAGCAGGGCACGCCCCTGGTGGTGCCGGTGGCGTTCACCCGCGTGCTCACCTCGCCTCAGCAGGCCTCGCCCAGCATCTTCCGCCTCGCCGAGACCACCGATCAGTCCAACTATCCGATGGGCGCGTGGATGATCAAGCACACGAAGTATCGCAAGGTCATCGTGATGGCCACCGACTTCGTGGCGGGGCGGCACGCGGTGGAGGCCTTCATGGCGGGCTTCAAGGCGGCGGGCGGCGAGATCGTGAAGGAGATCTACGCGCCGCTCAACACGCCGGACTTCGCGCCCTATCTGGCCCAGGCGGGCTCCCTCCAGGCTGACGCGGTGTACGCCTGGTTCGCGGGCGCCGACGCAATCCGCTTCGTGAAGCAGTACAAGGAGTATGGCCTCGCCGCCCGCATGTCCCTCACCGGACACGGCGTGCTCACCGACGACACCGTCCTCCCCGCCATCGGCGACGCCGCCCTCGGCATCCTCACCATGCACGGTTACAGCGCGGCGGTAGACAACCCCGAGAACCGCGCATTCGTGCGCGACTACGAGGCCGCCTACAAGGTGTGGCCCAGCCGCTACAGCGAGGGCGGGTGGGACACCGCCATGCTGATCACGGAGGCCCTCGACAGCCTCAAGGGCGATCTCTCCAATCGGGATCGGGTGCGTGAAGCCCTCCGCGCCGCCCTGCCCAAGCTCAAGCTCCCGCGGGGCAGCGTGCAGTTCGACGCCTATCGGCAGGTGATCGCGCCCATCCTGGTCACACGCACCGAGAAGCAGGGGAGCCGCATCGTGAACGCGGTGGTCGACCGGATCCCCTCGGTGTCGCAGGAGGCGACCTGGGGCTGGTGGAACAAGTAGGGCCGGGCCTCCGGGCCCGGCACCCTCGCCGCTGAGTCGCGCGCACCGCCGGGCCATGAGCTTCTATCTCATCCAGATTCTCAACGGCGTCTCGTTCGGGATGCTGCTGTTCTTGCTCGCCGCCGGCCTCTCGCTGATCTACGGACTGATGCGCATCCTGAACCTCGCCCACGGCTCCTACTATCTGCTCGGCGCCTACACCGCTCTGTCGGTGGCGCGCGCGACCGACAGTCTGCTCGTCGCCGCGCTGGGGGGCGTGGCAGTGGTGACCGCGGTGGGCGTCTTCATGGAGCGCGTGCTCCTGCGCCGAGTACCGCGCGCGGAGCTGCCGCAGGCGCTACTCTCCTTCGGCATGCTCTTGATCATCGGCGATCTGTGCCTCTGGCACTGGGGCGGCACGCCGCAGACCCTGCCGCGGCCCGAAGTCCTCTCGGGCGCGGTGCAAGTGGGAACGTTCTTCTTCCCCGCCTACCGGCTGTTCGTGATCGGCGTGGGCGTGATGGTGGGCGTGGCGCTCTGGCTCCTCCAGGAGCACACGCGGCTCGGCGCCATGATCCGCGCCGCCATCGACGACGCCGAGATCGCGCGCACCACCGGCATCAACGTCTCCGTCCTCTCGACCGTGGTCTTCGGCCTGGGCGCCGCGCTCGCCGCGCTGGGCGGCATCATCGGCGGGCCCATGCTCGGCGTGTACCCCGGCGCCGACTTCGAGATCCTGCTCCTGGCCTTCGTGGTCGTGATCATCGGCGGGCTCGGGAGCCTCAAGGGCGCCTTCGTGGGCGCGCTCCTGGTGGGCCTGCTCGACACGTTCGGCAAGGCGCGCTTCCCCGAGCTTGCGATGTTCACGATCTTCGCGCCGATGGCCCTGATCCTCGCCGTGCGTCCGACGGGCCTCTTCGGCGTGCGATGATCCTGCGCGCGGGCGCGGCGGTGGGGGCGCTGGCGGTGCTGCCCCTCGCGCTCTCGAGCTATCAAGTCGACCTTCTCACCAAGATGCTGATCTTCGCCATCTTCGCGATGAGCCTGAACCTCTCGCTGGGCTACGCGGGCCTGCCCTCGCTGGGACACGCGGCCTACTTCGGGGTGGGGGCCTACACGGTGGGGCTCCTCGCCGTGCGCGTCTGGAACAACTTCTGGGTGGATATGGCCTGCGGCCTCGTCGCCGCGGCAGTGGCGGCCGCGCTGTTCGGGCTGCTCGCGCTCCGCGCCGAGGGCTCCTATCTCCTCATGATCACGCTGGCCCTGGCCCAGGTGCTGTGGGGCATCGCGTTCGGCTGGCGCCGGCTCACCGGCGGTGACGACGGGCTGCCCGGCATCCCGCGGCCGGCGGAGGGCCTGCCCCTGAGCCTGGCCGACGGGCGACGCTTCTACTACCTGGTGCTCGTCTGCTTCGTGGCCAGCGTGGCCGTGCTCGCGCTGGTGACTCGCTCGCCCTTCGGGCGCGCGCTCGTCGGCATTCGCGAGAGCGCGCGCCGCATGGAAGTGCTCGGCTACGACACGTGGCGCTACAAGTACGTGGCGTTTGTGCTGGCGGGGCTCTTCGCGGGCCTCGCCGGCAATCTCTTCGTCTACTACAACGGCTTCGTGAGCCCGGCGTACCTCTCCATCGTGTTCTCCGCCGCGGCGCTCATCATGGTGATCCTGGGCGGGGCCGGCACGCTGCTCGGTCCCGTCCTCGGGAGCGCCGTCATCGTGTATCTCGAGAATGCGGTGAGCGCCTACACCCAGCGGTGGTTGCTCGTGCTGGGTTTGGTCTACGTGGCCGTGACGCTCTTCGTCCCCGAGGGCCTGGTGGGCCTCCTGCGACGGCGGAAGGACCAGGCGGCATGAGCGCGCTCGAGGTCCAGGGACTCGGCCACGACTTCGGCGGCCTGCGCGCGCTCGACGACGTCACGCTGGACGTGCCTCCGGGCGAGCGGCTCGCCATCCTCGGGCCGAACGGCGCCGGCAAGACGACGCTGTTCAACGCCATCACGGGGCTTCTGCGCCCCGCGCGCGGGCGCATCCGGCTCCACGGCGAGGACGTGACGCGGCTCGGCCCTCACGCGCGGGCCCAGCGAGGGCTCGGGCGGACCTTCCAGATCACCACGCTGTTCCCGGATCTCAGCGTGCTCGACAGCGTGCTGCTGGCGGTGCAGGGGGCCGACCCTGCGCGCTTCGCCCTGCTCCGCCCGCAGACCGCGTTCCCCCATCTCCGCGCCCGGGCGCTCGCTCTCCTCACGGAGTGGGGCCTCGCGGAGCGGCGCAATGTGACCACGCGCCTTCTCTCCTACGGCGAGCAGCGGCAAGTCGAGCTGATCCTGGCGCTCGCCGCGGGCTCGCGTGTGCTGCTCCTCGACGAGCCGACTGCCGGGCTCTCGCCCGCGGAGACCGCGCAGGTGGCGGCGACCATCCGCCGCCTGCCCCGCGATCTTACCGTCCTCTTCATCGAGCACGACATGGACGTGGCGCTCGATCTCGCCGACCGCGTGCTCGTGCTGCATCAGGGGCGAGTGCTGGCCGGTGGCACGCCCGACGAGATCCGCAA
>Ga0111539_10002258_pt1 | contig 25684 bp, 22 predicted proteins | sample RhiMethybrSRZTD1_FD_79667 | JGI IMG/M metagenome (GOLD analysis project Ga0111539, IMG submission 79667) | Populus rhizosphere microbial communities from Tennessee, USA - Rhizosphere MetaG P. TD hybrid SRZTD1 (version 2) (version 2) | ecosystem: Host-associated > Plants > Roots > Rhizosphere >...
CGCGAAGATTGACTGGCTGCGCGCCGCGGTGCCTTCAGCACCGACCTAATCGTCGGGTTCCCGTGGGCGACCGAGGACGACTTCGCGGCCACCATCGCGCTGGTCCGCAAGGTCACCACCGCCAGGCGAACGGCGGACAAAGGTGAAAATGTCGGCGCGCCGACATTCGGTGGGATCCACGATCCAGAGCGCGCCAGAGCCATCACGGCAGTGGCGCGGCGGGTGGCCACAACGCGCACGGATCGGTGCAGCAGCGCCCACCGTCAAGTGGCCCGGTAGACGCGGTGCGATCTGCTCGACGATCGGGGCACAAGCCGATCGCGTCGTCCTTCGGCCTCAAGGGAACCGAGCGGGAGTCGCGGACGAAGGACCTGCCTGGCGTGGTTGACTAGGACTTCTGAAGTTGATCGATCAGATCCCGAAGGGTCTGGATGATGTCGTCCTTCGAGACCTCGGAACGGCGGAATCGGATATTGAGGAAGAACTTGCTGTCGGAAGGCTTGAAGCGGAAGAGGAAACCCTTCGGTCTCCCCGCCTGCTGCTTGTCCTTGTCCTTCATCCGGCGCACATCGTCGCGCGTCAGGCCGGAGCGCCGAATCTCGGTAATCATTGCGGCCATTGCCTCGGGCGAAGCCAGCCTTGCAACCTGAAGCAGCGTCGATCGCGTCGAGATGCCGGCCTCGCGGCACAGCCCGCGCAGCTCCACCGGGATGTTGTTCAGGCTGAGGGTCTCGGTGATCGAGGTGCGCGACTTGCCGAGCTTCTTGGCGATCTCTTCGTGCGTGTAGAGGAACTTCTCGCTCAGCTTCTGCAGGCCGTCCGCTTCCTCGAAGGGATCCAGGTCGAGGCGCTGGAGGTTCTCGATCAGGCTGATCTCGAGCACGCCGCGGTCGTCGACGTCGAGCTCGATGCACGGAACCTGCGACAGGCCGGCCTGGAGCGAGGCGCGGTAGCGGCGCTCCCCCGCGATGATCTGGAACTTCTCACCCGCCGGACGGACGAGCACCGGCTCGAGGATCCCCTTCTCCTTGATCGACGAAACGAGGTCCGCGATGTCCCCGAACATCTTGCGCGGCTGGTCCGGATTCGGGATGAGCTGATCGATCGGGATCATCCGCCCGATGCTGTCGTTCGGGGCGGAGACCAGGTTATCCACGAAGTGCTGATCGTGCCGCATCCGGCGGTTGGTGGGCAGGCCGCGCTGCTTAGACACGTCCAATGACCTCCTCGGAAAGCTTGTAGTACTCGAGCGCGCCTGACGAGTGTGGCGCGAAGGTGAAGATCGGCTCCTTGTACGCCGGGCTCTCCTCGAGCCGGACGCTCCTGGAGATGATGGTCCTGAAGACCTTCTTGCCGAACACCTCGTTGATGTGGTTGCGGATGTCGCGGCCCAGGATGGTCCGCTTGTCATGGATGGTGATCACCACACCGAGGAACTCGAGGCCCGGGTTGGCGCGCGCCCGAATCTTCTCGACCGTCTCGAGGAGATCGTCGGTCCCCTCCAGGGCGAAGTACGAGGACTGGATCGGCACCAGGAGGTGCGTCGACGCGACCAGCGAGTTCACGGTCATGAGGCCGAGGGTCGGCGGTGTGTCGATGATGATGTACTTGTAGTCCTTGACGACGCTCTTGAGGCGGTCCTTCAGCCGGAAGTGGCTGTCGATGTCCCCGAGGAGCTTGCTCTCGAACTTCGCCAGGTTGATGCGCGCCGGGACCACGGAGAGGTGCTTGTAGGCGGTCTTGGCGACGGCGTCCTTGATGGTCCTGTCGTCCTCGGTGAGGACCTCGTAGACGGAGGTCTGGATCTGCTCGGGGTCGAGGAACGACAGCGTGGCGTTTCCCTGGGGGTCGAGATCGACGAGAAGGGTCTCGTACCCCTTCTGCGCCAGCGCGGCGGCAAGGTTGATCGAGGTCGTGGTCTTGCCGACGCCGCCTTTCTGGTTGGCGATGGCGAGGATCACTCTGGGAGGGCTCCCGGGTGCCGGATGCGAAGCTGTTAGGGTGTACTCGGCTGTAAGTCTTGTATTTTCAATAACTTACATCTTATACTTGCCGAGCTCATCCGGATCGAGGCTATCGAGCCACTTCCGGATGCGCTCGGATTCGCCCGCATCCCGGGTCATGTCGGTGTTCTTCGCCTTGTCGATCACCTCGGCGTTCACGAAGATCGGCGAGCCGGTACGCAGCGCGAGCGCGATGGCGTCGCTCGGCCGCGAGTCGATCGGCATCATCTTCCCCTGGTGCTTGAGGTAGATGAGGGCGTAGAACGTGTTCTCCTTCAGGTCGGTGATGAGCACCTTCTCGACCGACGCCTCGAGCCCCACGATGGCGCTCTTGAGGAGGTCGTGCGTCATCGGGCGGGGCGTCGCGATCTTCTCGATCTGCAGCGCGATGGCGTTCGCCTCGAAGATGCCGACCCAGATCGGCAGCACCGCCGACCCGTTCGGATCGCGCAGGATGATGATCGGCATGTTGGTGATCGGATCGATCATCAATCCCTTGATCTTCATCTCGAGTTCCATCGGATCCTTTCGATCAGGGTCGATCGGGACGCGGATCGCCGCGGAGCGGGCCTTTTATAGCCCGCGGCCCCGGGCGAGTCAAGCGGCGCTGGGCGACGCGACCGGCTCCCCCGTGAGGGAGTGTGCGTGGACGCGGAGGATCCGGGCCGTGAGGAAGCCGCGCGCGGCGGGCGGATTCGCGGGCAGGTGGACGATCCGGTTGCAGCGCGTGCGCCCCTTCACGACACCTTCGTCGAGGCGGCTCGGGCCGTCGAGCAGGACCTCGAAGGTGCGGCCCAGGAGGGACGCGTTGACGCGCGCCGTGATCTCTTCCTGGACGGCCAGGAGCCGCTGCAGCCGCTCCGACTGCACTTCGGCGGGGACCGTGTCGGGGGCGGTCGCGGCCTCGGTGCCGGGCCGCCGCGAGTACGCGAAGGCGTAGATCTGCGCGAAGCCCCCCGCGCGGACCAGCGCGAGCGTGGCCTCGAAGTCCTCCTCGGTCTCCCCCGGGAATCCAACGATCAGGTCGGTGCTGAACGCCATGTCGGGCACCGCGGCGCGCAGCCAGTCGATCTTCGCGAGGTACCGGGCGCGGGTGTAGCCGCGCCGCATGCGCCGGAGGACGCGATCGGAACCCGACTGCGCCGGCAGGTGCAGGTGGTTGCAGACCGACGGGAGATCGCGCATCGCCTCCATGATGCTCCGGCTCAGGTGTCCCGGGTGCGACGTCGTGAAGCGCAGCCGCCGCACCCCCGGGAGCCGATCGATCTGGTGGAGCAGGGACGCCAGGTCGTCCGGGCCGTGGTGCCAGGCGTTGACGTTCTGGCCGAGCAGCTCGATCTCCGGGTGGCCGTCCGCCGCCAGGGCGCGCGCCTCCGCGACGATCGCCTCCGCGTCCCGGTACACCTCGCGGCCACGCGTCTGCGGGACGATGCAGAAGGCGCAGCGCTTGTTGCATCCCTCCATGACCGTGACGTACGCCTTGGGCCCGGGGGCCCGCGCCGCCGTGCCGCTCGGGAAGACGATCGGGTCGTCGTCGCGCGCCAGGCTCAAGGACCGGCCGTCGCGGCGCGCCCGCTCGAGGAGATCCCCGAGCTGCGCGCGATTGCGCGGCCCCATCACCAGGTCCACCCAGGGGGCGCGGCGGAAGATGGTCTCCCCTTCCACCTGCGCGACGCAGCCGCAGACCCCGAGGACCATCGAGGGGCGCGCGCGCTTCAGGCGCCGGAGCGCCCCGAGGCGCGAGAAGACCTTGGCCGCCGCCTTCTCGCGCACGCTGCAGGTGTTCAGGAGCACGAGGTCCGCCTCGGCCGCCGACGCCGCCGGCTCGTAGCCGCAGCCGCGCAGGATCCCGGCCATCTTCTCGGAGTCGTGCACGTTCATCTGGCAGCCCCAGGTCTCGATGACGAAGCGCTTCATCCGCGCACCCGCTTCGGCGCCGGCCGGGCCCGGCGGGGCGGCCGCTTCGCCTGCAGGCGCCCGCGGCGCGCTTCGACGGCCGGCCCGGCGTTCAGGAGCGGCCGGAGCCGCCGCCAGGCGGTCCCCAGCGCCTCGGGAATCACCCGGGTGGCGTGCACGACGCTCATGAAGTTGGTGTCGCCGTTCCAGCGCGGCACGAGGTGCAGGTGGTAGTGCCCGGTGATGCCGGCGCCGGCGCTCCGGCCGAGGTTCATGCCGAGGTTGATCCCCTCCGGACGGTAGGCGCGGCGCAGCGCCTCCTCGGCGCGGACCACGAGCCCCATCATCTCGAGGAGGGCTTCCGGCTCGGACTCCGCGGGCGAGGACAGGTGGGCCCGCGGCACGACCATCAGGTGGCCGTTGCTGTACGGGTACTTGTTCAGGATGACGAAGTGGGTCCGGCCGCGATGCAGCACCAGGCTGGCGCGGTCGTCCTTCGATCGAATGGCGCGGCAGAAGACGCAGCCGGCGGGCGGCTTCGCCGCTGCCACGTACCGGAGGCGCCAGGGACTGAAGAGCCGCTCCATGCGCAGGTGGTCCCGCGGGCCGGTGGAGCTGGGCTCCTAGGAGGCCTCGCTCCCCGACCGGCCGGCCGGGAGCGCGTCGCCGCCGGCGGCGTTGATGAGCTCCTTCAGCTCCTTGCCCGGCTTGAAGTACGGGATGCGCTTGGCCGGCACGTCCACCTTGTCGCCGGTCTTCGGGTTGCGCCCCTGCCGCGAGCGGCGCTGCCGGATGCGGAAGGAGCCGAAGCCGCGCAGCTCGATCTTGTCGTCGCGCTGCAGCGCCTGGACGATGGAGTCGAAGACGGTGTTGACGATCGCCTCGGAGTGCTTCTTGGTCACCTCCGAGACGCGCGCCACCTCCTCGACGAGGTCGGCCTTGGTCATACGCGGATCCTAGTCGTCCTCGCCTTCGTCTTCGGCGATGTCGGGCCGGCGCCGCTTCTCGCGGCGCTTGCCGGAGTGCCCTGCGACCTCGCCGAGGTTGGCGCCGCCGGTCCCCTGGGTGCGCATGTAGGAACGATAGTCCTCGCGATGCGCGTCCTGGGCGGCCGCCTTGATCGACAGACCGATTTTCTGCTCGGCGATGTCCATCTTGATGATCTTGGCGGTCACCATGCCGTCGAGCGCCAGGCGATCGGCCGGTTTCTCCACGCGCTCGTCGGCGATCTCGGAGACGTGCACCAGCCCCTCGATCCCTTCCTGGATCTCGATGAAGGCGCCGAAGTCGGTCAGCCGCACCACCCGGCCGCTCACGACGTCGCCGATGACGTGGTTCTTGAAGAACTCCTCCCAGATGTTCGGCTGCAGCTGCTTGACGCCGAGCGACAGCCGCTGGTTCTCGGTGTCGATCTTGAGGATGACCGCCTCGACGTCGTCCCCCTTCTTGAGCATCTCGGAGGGGTGCTTGAGGCGCTTGGTCCAGGACATGTCGGAGATGTGGACCAGGCCGTCGATCCCCTCCTCGACCTCGATGAAGGCGCCGAAGTCCGTGAGGTTCCGCACCTTGCCGGTGATCCGGTCCCCCTCGTGGTAGCGCTCGGTGATCGTCTGCCACGGGTTCGGCTCGGTCTGCCGCAGGCCGAGCGACAGGCGCCGCGCGGTCTTGTCGACGTCGAGCACCACCGCCTCGACCGTGTCGGCGAGGGTCAGGACCTTCGACGGGTGCTTCACCCGCTTGGTCCAGGACATCTCGGAGATGTGGATCAGCCCCTCCACCCCCGCCTCGAGCTCGACGAAGGCGCCGTAGTCGGTCAGGCTGACCACCTTGCCGTGCACGCGCGACTCGCGCGGGTACTTGGCGTCGACGTTCTCCCACGGATCGGCGGAGCGCTGCTTGTGGCCGAGCGACACCCGCTCCTTGTCCGGGTCGAACTTGAGGATGACGACGTCCACCTCGTCGCCGACGTTGAACATCTCGGACGGGTGGTTGATGCGGCCCCACGACATGTCGGTCTTGTGCAGCAGCCCGTCGATGCCGCCGAGGTCCACGAAGGCGCCGTACTCGGTGATGTTCTTGATGACGCCGCGGACCATCTTCCCTTCGGTGAGCCCTTCGAGGGTGCGCTTCTTCTTGCTGCTGTTCTCCTCCTCGAGGATCGCCTTGCGCGACAGGACGATGTTGCCGCGCTTGCGGTTCACCTTGATGACCCGCATCTGCAGCTCTTTGCCCTTCAGGGCGTCGAGGTTGCGCACCGGGCGGACGTCCACCAGCGAGCCGGGCAGGAAGGCGCGGACGCCGATGTCGACCGCCAGACCCCCCTTGATCCGCTCCTTGACGATGCCGGTGACCGGGCGGCCGTCGGTGTAGGCCCGCTCGATCTCCTCCCACACCTTCATCTTCTCGGCCTTCTCCTTGGAGAGGACCACGTAGCCGTCGCGGTTCTCGGTCTTCTCCAGGAGGACGTCGATCTCGTCACCGACGGTGACGTGCGTCTTGCCGTCCGGGCCGGTGAACTCGTCGAGGTCGATGATCCCCTCGGACTTGTAGCCGACGTCGACGATCACGCCGTTCGGACCGACGCGCAGCACCCGGCCGCGCACCACCTCCCCCTCCGCCAGGGTGCGGAGCGACTGGTCGTACATCTCCATGAGCGCTTTGAATTCGTCGCCGCCCGGCTCTTCATCCGTGGCCGTGTGCATCAGCCGCAGGGGCTCGCGCTTCTTCGGAGGTCGTGAGGGGGAAACGCTGGGGGGTGGGGAATCGAGTCCGGTGGGGTCGTCGTTCGTGTTCTGCAAGTCCATGCGCCGTGCATCCTCCTTGATCATTTCGTCTCGTGGCCCGGCATCTCGCCTGCCTCTCTTCGTGATGGTCCCGGCTCCGGCGCGTTGCCGGGCGTCTCCCGGGCGCAACTTTGGAGCGCACCACACGGGAGTCGCCCAAGGCTGGCCAAGGATTGGGCGATCATACGGAGCGACCCAGGACCTGTCAAGTGGAAAAACGGTCTGTTTTCAGGGGATTACGAAGGCTCCGAGCGGCGCACCCCCCGGGGACGCCGGCGCCGCACCCCGAGGACCTGGTCGAGCGACCGCAGGAAACGCTCGTTGTCTTCGTGCCGGCCGATGGAGACACGAACCGCATCCTTGTAACCGTACGCCTCCATCGGGCGGACGATGACCCCCTCGCGGAGCAGCCGCTGGTGCAGCTCCTCCCCTCCCAGCCCGGTCCGCACCAGGATGAAGTTGGCGGAGGTCGGAACGAAATCGAGGCCGCGCTTCTGGAGCGCCGCCTCCAGGAACTTGGTCTCGCGCGTGTTGCCGGCGCGCGAGCGGGCGACGTGGCGGCGGTCCTTGAGGGCCGCGAGCGCCGCCGCCTGGGCGACGGCCGAGGTGTTGAAGGGCGAGCGCACCGCCTCGAGGGCGCGCGCCACGTCCGGGGAGGTCATCCCGTAGCCGATCCGCAGCCCTGCCAGGCCGTGGATCTTCGAGAACGTCCTGAGGACCACCACATGCCGGCCGGCGCGCAGGAAGTCGAGCCCGTCGGGATAGTTCTTCGCCTCGACGTAGTCGCAGTAGGCCTCGTCGATCACCGTCAGGACGTGCGCCGGGACGCGGGCGAAGTAGCGGTCGAAGTCGCCGCGCCCGACGTAGGTGCCGGTCGGGTTGTTGGGATTGCCGATGTAGACGAGGCCGGTGCGTCGCGTGCAGGAGGCGGCCATCGACTCGAGGTCGTGGCGATCGTCGCGCAGCGGCACCGACACCAGGGACGCGTTCATCGCCAGGACGGCGATGCGGTACATGATGAACGCCGGGTCCCCGACCACCGCGTTGCGCCGGTCGTGCAGGAAGGTCTTGGCGAGGATCTCGACCAGCTCGGTCGAGCCGTTGCCGAGCACCACCTGCGACGGCGACAGACCGTGGCGCACCGCCAGGGCGCTGCGCAGGGCGTAGCCGCTGCCGTCCGGATAGCGGTGGGCCTCGGCCGCCGCCGCCCGGATCGCCTGGAGGGCGCGGGGGGAGGGGCCGATCGGGTTCTCGTTGCTCGCCAGCTTGACGACGTCGCCGCGGCCGGTCTCGCGCTGCGCCTCCTCAATCGGCTTGCCCGGGATGTAGGGGGCGATGCGCAGAACGTGGTCGGGGATGCGCGGGCTCACCGGTATCCCCGCAGGACCCGGATCTCGGCGGGCGTCAGCGGCCGCCACTCCCCCGGCTTCAGATCGCGGTCCGCGAGCGCGCCGATGGCGGTGCGCCGCAGCTTCAGGACGGGGTGGCCGAGGCGCTCGAAGATGCGCCGGATCTGGTTCTTCCGCCCTTCGAACAGGACGACCTCGAGCCAGGTGTTGGACTGCGACGAGATCCGCTTCACCGGCGCCGGCATCGTCTTCCGGCCGTCGAGGAACAGACCGTGCCGCACCTGCTCGAGCGTCGGGCGGCCGACCAGGCCCTTGACCTTCACCCGATAGGTCTTCGGGACGTGGTTGCTCGGGTGGGTCAGGCGCTGCGCCAGGTCGCCGTCGTTGGTGAGCAGGAGCAGCCCCTCGCTGTTCCAGTCCAGACGCCCGACCGGGAAGAGGCGCGCCGGCACCCCGCGCACCAGGTCGAGCACGGTGGGTCGGCCGCGCGGATCGTGCGCCGTGGACAGCACCCCCTTCGGCTTGTGCAGCAGGACGGTGACCGCCTGCTCGGCGCGCCCGACCGGGGCGCCGTCCACGCGGATCCGGTCGGCCTGCGTGTCGACGCGGGTGCCGAGGGTCGTCACCACCTGGCCGTTCACCTCGACCCGGCCGGACTGGATGAGCCGCTCCGCCTCGCGCCGCGAGGCGATGCCGGCCGCCGCCAGGACCTTCTGGAGGCGGATGCCGCGCTGCTCAGGAGTCGTCCCCGTCGTCGTCGCGCTCGCTGTCGCTTTCTGTCGCATCTTCGAATTCTTCGTCCGCATGTCCCGAGCCTTCCCCGTCGTCTTCCTCCTCGAAGGCGCCGGTGGAGGTGGGGGCCTCCTGGACCAGCGGCAGCCCGAGGGTGGTGGCCAGCGCCCCGAACTCCTCGAGGGTCGGGAGGTCGGCCAGCGTGTTGAGTCCGAAATGAGTCAGGAACTCCGGCGTCGTCCCATAGAGCATCGGCTTTCCCACCACCTTCTTGCGCCCGACCACTTTGAGGAGCCGGCGGTCCAGCAGGGTCTGCAGGACGCCGGCGGGGTCGGTGCCGCGCAGCACCTGGATCTCCGGCGTCGTGATCGGCTGGCGGTAGGCGACGATCGCCAGGGTCTCGAGGGCCGCCCCCGAGAGGCGGCGGCGGTTGCGCGCGCGGAACAGGGCGCGGACCCACTCGCCCAGATCGGGGCGGGTGGTCAGCCGGTAGCCCCCCGCGACGCGCAGCACCTGGAGCCCTCGCTCGCCGCCGTCCCACTGGGCGGCGACCGCGTCGAGCGCCTCCTGCAAGGTGTCCTTCGGGGCGCCCGGGAACAGCTCCTCGAGATCGGCGAGAGTGAGCGGCTCCTCGGCCGCGAAGATCAGCGCCTCCAGGATGGAGCGCAGCTTCGTGGCTTCGGGGAGCGCGGTGATCGTCTCAGGCATGCGATTCCTCCGTGGGGGCGCCGGCCGGACCCGGTTCCGGGGCGGCGGGCGCGGCGGCCTCTTCGGGCGCCTCGTTCAGGATGACGACGAGATCCTCGCGGTCGTGGCTCGACCAGGCCCGCGCCACCCGGAGGCGGAGCACCTCCAGGAGGGCGAGAAACGTCAGGATGCAGGCGAGCCGGTCTCCGATCCCCTCGAACAGGGCGCGGAACTGCACCCGGCGCTCGCGCTGCAGCAGGTCGATGAGCCAGGTGACCCGTTCCATCAGGCTCATCGACTCGCGGGAGATCCGCCTGGATTCGCGCTCCGTCGCCCCGAGGCGCGACAGGATCCCCTGGAACGCGTGGACGAGCGCGTACAGGTCCGCCTCGATCCCCTCCTCGGCGGCGAACTCCGCGACCACCGTCGCCGGGCGCGTGTACACCAGCTCCATCGCCGCCTCCCTTTCCTGAAGCTGCTCGGCGGCGTGGCGCAGCTCCTGCACGAGGCCGGCGAGGCGGGAAGGGATCTCCTCCCCCTCCTCCGCGGCGATGGTCTCGATCGGCTCGGCCGGCAGCAGCATCCGCGACTTGAGGTGCACGAGGGTCGCCGCCATCACGAGATGATCCCCCGCCGCCTCGAGGTCGGCCGCCTCGAGGGTGCGGACCCACGCGTCGCACTGGCGCGCCACCTCGAGGAGGGGCACCCCGCGCAGGTCGATCCCGCCGGACCGCGCCAGGTGCAGCAGCACGTCGATCGGCCCCTGGAACTGGTCGAGCCGGATCGGCGCCAGGCCGGACGCGTCGGCGGACGACAACGGCGGCGGGATCACGAGGCGCTCCGCGGGGTGAGGTGCATCGCCTGCCGCACCCGCTCCATGGTGCGCCGCGCCTCGGCCCGGGCGCGACGGGCGCCGTCCGCCAGCAGGAGCTGGATGCGGCCCCGATCCCCGTCGAGCGCACGGCGGCGCTCCTGCACCGGGGCCAGCGCCGGTTCGAGATGGCCGAGGAGCATCTTCTTGCAGTCGATGCAGCCGATGCCGGCGCTCCGGCAACCTGCCGCGGCCTCCTGCTGCGTCGCCGGGCTGCTGAACGCCTTGTGCAGGTCGAAGACCGGGCAGACGTCCGGGTTGCCCGGATCGCTCCGGCGTTTGCGCGCCGGGTCGGTGACCATCGTCAGGATCTTGCTGCGGATCTCCTCCGGCGTGTCCGACAGGCTGATGGCGTTGCCGTACGACTTGCTCATCTTGCGCCCGTCGGTGCCGGGGATGCGCGGCGTCGGGGTCAGGAGCGCCTGCGGCTCCGGGAAGACCTCGCCGTAGAGATTGTTGAAGCGGCGGGCGATCTCCCGCGACAGCTCGAGGTGCGCCACCTGGTCCTCCCCCACCGGCACGAAGTTCGCGCGGTACATGAGGATATCGGCGGTCTGCAGCACCGGGTAGCCGAGGAAGCCGTAGTTCTGGAGGTCGCGATGGGCGATCTGCTCCTGCTGCTCCTTGTAGGTCGGGACCCGCTCGAGCCATGACAGCGGCACGATCATCGACAGGAGCAGGTGCAGCTCGGCGTGCTCCGGTACGTGCGACTGCACGAAGATCACCGAGCGCTCCGGGTCGAGCCCGGCCGCCAGCCAGTCGAGCCCCATCTGCTCGATGTTCTCCTGCAGGCGGGCCGGGTCGGCGTACTCGCTCGTCAGCGCGTGCCAGTCGGCGATGGCGAAGAAGCACTCGTGCGTGTCCTGCAGCCGCACCCAGTTCTCGATCGCCCCCTTCAGGTGGCCGATGTGCATGGGCCCCGTGGGCCGGAAGCCGGAGAGGACGCGCGGCCGGCTCATGACCCCGCCTTGTAGACCAGCGCCACCATCCCGACGGCGATCCGATCCCCCCCCTGCAGCACCTGAGGTTGGCCGGGGACGAGCCGCTTGCCGTTCACCAGGGTGCCGTTGAGCGCTCCGACCTCCTCCGACAGGTAGAAGGCGCCGTCCTGGTGCTGCAGCCGGGCGTGCCGGCGCGACACCGAACGGTTGATGTCCACCTGGGTGAGGTCGATCTCGGGGCGCTGCCCGGTCACCGGGTCATACCGGCCGATGACGGCGGCGGCGGCGATGATCGGGAACGTCTTTCCGCCCCCTTCGAGGATCAGCATCCCGAGCGCCCCCGCGGGGACCGGGAGGTCCGGGACCGCGGCCTTCGGGAGCGCTCCGGTGGCGGCGCCGGGCGCGGGACGTCCGGTGGCGGGGACCGCCGGGATGGGTGCCGCCGGAGGGGGCGGCGGCTGCGGCTCGGGCGGGGCGTCCATGTCCACGGAGATCGCCGCCTGCGGCCTCTCGCCGGTGTCCCCCGCGGCGAGTTGCTCGAGCTTGTGCGTCGCTTCCTGCAGCCGGTTGCTGAGCTTGCGGAGCATGCGGACGGCGATCTCGATGTTCGCCCGGATCATCCGGTCGAACGTCGTGCTGTTGATCTCGATGAGCTCGGCGTTGCTCAGCGCCTCGGCGGAGGAGGTTCGGGGGAGCCCTTCGAGGACCGCCAGCTCGCCGAAGAAGTCCCCTTTCTCCATGACCGCGAGCTCCTGCTTGACCCCGTCCCGCACCCGGAAGAGGCGCACCTCGCCCGACTGGACGACGTACATCTCGCTCCCGAGGTCCCCCTCGGTGAACACGGTCTCGCCGGCTTTGCGGCGAACGGTGAGATTCTTGAAAGGGTCCTGGGCCATCGGCGATTGGTCTGAAGGGCGCGCGGCGCCTCCCGACGCGACGCGCGCGGATAATACCAGACCCGCCGGACGCCGGATAGAATCGTGCGCCATGAGGCTCGAAGCGGATCCGGGGCACCGTCCCGGACGGATCGGGGCGATCGCCATGCTCGCGGGCGCGCTCGTTGCCGGTCTCCCGGCGGCGGCCCCGGCCATCGCGCCCGCGAAGGCGTCCGGGCTCCTGTGGCCGCTCGACCGGCCGAAGGAGATCGTTTCCACGTTCGGCGAGTACCGCTACGACCGCCTGCATGCCGGCCTCGATCTCTCGACCGACGGGGCCGTCGGCCTCCCGGTGAAGGCGGTCGGCGACGGCGAGATCTATCGCCTCAAGGTGGAGTGGCGCGGATACGGCAGAGCGCTTTATCTCCGGCTGCGGGACGGCCGGCGGATCGTCTACGGCCACCTCGAGCGCTACGAGGACAAGGCGCTGGGGCTCGAGAAGCGGGTGGCGCGCCGGCGCGAGGAGAGCGGCAACCGCTTCCCCGGCGACCTTTTTCTCGAGCCGGGGATCCCGGTCCGGCGCGGGCAGGTCGTCGCCTACAGCGGCGAGTCGGGGGTCGGCCCGCCGCATCTGCACGTCGAGGTGCGGGACGCCGACGACCACCCGATCGATCCGTTCACCGCCGGGCTCCCCCGCCCGCCGGCGGGGGCGGCTCCGGTGCTCGAGTCGCTCACGCTGACCGCCGCCGCGCCCCAGGTGTTCATCGACGGCCGCGCCCGGGAGGTCACGCTCGATCTGCGGCGCCCGAGCCCCGGCGTCGTGGTCGGAGGGCCGTTCGAGGCGTCGGTCTCGGCCTGGGACCCGACCGGCGGAGGCCGGGCCGGGCTCTCGGACCTCGAAGTGCTGGTGGACGGCGTCTCCTGGTACCACTTCGAGCCCCGGCGGTTCGGGTTCTCCGAGGGACCGGTCGCCGGGCTGCTCTTCGATCATCGCAGGAGCCGGCTGGGGCCGGCGCGCTTTTCGTACCGCCTGTCCCTGCAGCCGGGAAACAACCTGGCGACGGGATCGACCGAGGCGCGCCGCGCCCTGTCGGCCCCCGTGTCCGAAGCGTCCGAGACGGTTCCCGGGGCGTTCGACCTGCCCGCGGGAGAACACCTCCTCGAGATCCGGGCCCGCGCCGTCGGAGGCGCGGAACGCCGCACCAAGGTCGCCGTGAACGTGGCGCACCCTCAGGAAGCAGCCGGCACCGGGGAGCTGGCGACGATCCCGTACGCCTCCCTGCACATCGAGGCGCTGCCGCGCTTCTTCGACATCTGGATCGGGGGCGGCGCCGCCGGCAGCCCGCTCCCCGCGGCGGCGTCGAGTGGTTCCGACGCGCTCTCGGCGCACGTCCTCTGGCAAACCTTCAAGGACGGCACGAGCCACGTCGGCGTCTCGTACCCCTTCGCCCGGACGAACATCGAAGGCTGGAACCGCGCCATCCAGAGCGTCCTCGGCGCGGCGTCGATCGACTGGGTGACGCGCGAAGAAGGTGTGCGCCGCGACCTCGACGGGTCCTTCGTGGACCTGCCGGAGAAGGCCCGCTTCTTCACCGGTCCCCTCGTCATCCGGCAGGTCGCCGTCGACACCGCCCCGGTGGGACTCGTTCCGCTGGCGAAGGCGGTCGATCTGCTCCCGGACGGCGAGAGCCTCGACGCTCCCGGGAGGGTCGGATTCCTCCTGCCGGCGACGGGGGCCGCCCCCGAGCGCTGCGGCATCTACCGGCAGGACCCCGACAGTGGTCGCTGGGGCTACGAGGGGGACCGTCTCGAATCCGGAGCGATCGTCCAGACCTTCCGGCGCTACGGCCGCTTCGCACTGCTCCAGGACGAAGCGCCGCCGGCGCTCGGCGACATCCAGCCGGGCCCCGGCCGAAGCGTGGCGGCGCGGCCGTCGTTCTCGGCGCGCGTCTCCGACGTCGGGAAGGGACTCAACTGGGACGGCGTGCGCTTCGAGGTGGACGGCAAGGCGCTCCTCTCCGAGTACGACCCGGATCGCGGGGTGGCGAAGGTCGTGGAGACGCCCGCGCTCGCCGCGGGCCGGCACCGGCTCACGGTCACGGCGATCGACCGGGCCGGGAACACCGCGCCGCCGAGGGAGAGCGAATTCGTCGTGCGGGGCGCGGCCGCGAAAGGGGCTCGCTAGGTTCGGCGGATCGCCCGGTCAGTTCGCGGACGACAGGACCGCCTCGAACGCCCCCCGCACCGCCCGGGTGCGGCGATCGAAGATCTCCGGCAGGTCGGGCCCCGCGGGCGGCTCCTCGAGCCGGTCCATGAGCGTCGCGGCTTCCTCGAGCCGCGCCGGATCCGAGGGCAGCGTCGCCACCGGCCGGCCGTGGATGAGGCGCAGGGCGTGGTCGAGGTGCTTCAGGAACCGATCCCCCTCGTAGAGCGCCGCGAACGGCTCCGGAGCGAGGAGGCCGAGCGCCTGCAGGTGCTCGAGCATCCTCCGCGCCTCCCGCTGCGGCGGCCCGGGGACCCGGTGCCGGAGCTGCAGGAACTCGATGGCGAAGTCGATGTCGGCGATGCCGCCGGCGCCGTGCTTGAGGCGGCGCTCCCCCGCCGTGCCGCCGCGGGCCTCGCGCTGGCGGCGCCGCATGTCGCGCACCGCTTCGGCCAGCTCGGCCGGCGGCAGAGCGGCGCCGCGGGCGAGCACGATCGCTTCGACCTCGCGCGCTCCCCGCGCGGCGAGATCGCGGTCGCCGGCGACCGGGCGGGCCTTGAGAAACGACTGCATCTCCCAGACGTCGGCGTCGTGGCGGAAGTATGCGATCAGACCCGCCGGTGAGGCGACCAGCTCCCCCTTGCTCCCGGTCGGGCGGAGACGCAGGTCCACCTCGTACAGCTGGCCGTCGCGGCTGAGGGTGGACAGGATGCGGACCGCCGCCTCGCAGACGCGGCTGGCGGCCGCCCGTTCGTCGGCCGGGTCTCCCCCGGCCGGATCGTAGAGGAAGATCAGGTCGAGGTCGGAGTCGTAGTCGATCTCCCGCGAGCCGAGCCGCCCCAGACCGATGACGCCGATGCGCGGCGCCTTCTGCGCGACCGCGTCGCGCGCCAGGCGCAGCGCGGCCTCGACGGTGATGTCGGCGAGATCGCTCAGCTGGTGGAGGGTCTCGCGCAGCCCGGCCTGGCGATTGAGGTCCCGCAGAACGGTCGTCAGGAGCGCCTCCTGGTGCCAGCGCCGCAGCGCCGCGGCGCGCGCGGCCGGCTCGCCGCCGGTGAGGGCGGCGGCGAGGGCGCGCGACCACTCGGCGATGCTCGGACGCCTCACGATCCGGCTGCGGTCGTCGAGCGCGGCGAGCAGCTCCGGGCGGCGGCGCACCAGCCCGGCGAACAGGTCGCTGCGGGCGAGCAGGCGCACCGTCGGGCCGATCCGGTCGTGGTCCTCGACGAAGCGCCGGAATGCCGCCGGATCGGAGGAGAGGGCCGAGAACAGCTCCTCGATGTGCCCGAGGGCGCGGCGGGGATTCGGCGACTCGAGCGCGGCGCGCAGGAGCGACGGCGTGGACCGGCGCAGCGCCTGGGCGATCGCCGGCTCGAGGCGGGCCGGGTGCAGGAGACGGCGCAGCGACTGCAGCGGCTTGAGGAGCGCCGTCGGCTCGGGGAATCCGGCCGCTCCGAGTCGCGCCAGGAGCGCCTCGTCGTCGATCCGGTCGAGCAGGAGATCCGGCTCCTCGCGGCCGATGGGCCGCTGCGCCGCCCGGCCGAGGACCGAGTCGTAGAAGCCGCGCACGGTGGTGCGGTGCCGCTCGAGCGCCTCCGCGAAGATCGCCACCTCGTCGTCCTTCGGGTCGGTCGTGAGCAGCAGCGAACGGGCGAGCGGCGGCCAGGCGGTCGGGTCGGCCGGCAGCAGCGCCGTCTGGCGGTTCTGCCCGAGCTGCAGGCGGTGCTCGACGTCCCGGAGGAACGTGTACGCCTCCCCGAGCGCCGCGTACTCCGCCATGCCGATGAGTCCGCGCGTCGCCAGGCGGTGCAGCGCCAGGAGCGTGTTCCCCTGCCGCAGCCAGGGGTCCGCCCCGCCGCGCTGCAGCTGCAGGCCCTGCACGGCGAACTCCAGCTCCCGGATACCGCCGCGCCCGAGCTTGATGTCCCGCTCGCCGGTGCCGGCGTCGCTCAGGCGCGCGTCGATGCGGTCCTTCATCCTGCCGATCTCGAGCAGCAGGTAGGGATCGGGATCCTGCGGGTAGACGAGTGGCTCGACCGCCAGGAGGAAGCGGTGCCCGAGATCGAGATCGCCCGCCACCGGGCGCGCCTTGATGAGCGCCTGGCGTTCCCATCCCTCGGCCCAGTCGGTGTAGTAGGCGACGGCGGCGTTGAGCGACAGTGCGAGGTCGCCGTCCCGTCCCCCCGGGCGGAGGTTCAGATCGACACGGAACACCTCCCCGCCCGGACCCGTCTCCCCGATGAGCCGCGTCACCTCCGCCGCCAGCCGCGCGAAGTGGATGCGGTTGGAGACCACGCCGTCGCCGTCGGAGCCGGTCCCGCTGGTCTCGCCGTCCCGCTCGAACAGGTACAGGAGGTCGATGTCGCTGCTGTAGTTGAGCTCCTCGCCGCCGAGCTTCCCGAGCGCCAGGACGACGAACCCGGACGCCTCGATCTCTCCCCGGTCGTTGCGCGTCTGCGGCCGGCCGTGCCTCGCCTCGAGCGTCGTCTGGGCCGTCCGGAGCGCGCGGCCCAGCAGCACGTCGGCCAGGAGCGACAGGCCGCGGACGAGGGTCGGGAGATCGGCCAGGTGCAGGTAGTCGGCGACGGCGATGCGCAGGTACTCGCGCTCTTTGAAGCGGCGCAGGATCGCCGGCAGCGCGAGGCTCGTGCGCCGCATCTCGAAGCGGCCGAGCGCCTCCTCGAGGTCGTCGCGGGTGGCGATCGCCGTGCGCGGGCCGGTGGCCGGCAGGATGGACATTGCCTCCGGGTCCTGCTCGAGGAGGCTCGCGAGGTACGGGCTGCAGCCGCCGAGTGTGAGCAGGGCGTGCAGGCGGACCGGGTCGTCGGGCAGGGGGCCGATCGCGGCGAGGCGGCGCAGCAGGGCGACGGCGCCGTCCGGATCGCACAGGCGCTCGATGTGCGGGGCGAGCCCGCGGGCGCGCTCCTCCGGGAGGAGGGCGGCGAGGGCCGCGAGGCGGTCGGGACGGTTCACGGGCACGCGCTCCCGGCGGGCCAGGTGCGGCCCGCCGGGGTGCGCTCCAGTCTCAGATGTCGTAGTAGAGCGCGAACTCGTACGGATGCGGGCGCAGGCGCATCGGATTCACCTCGCGCTCCCGCTTGTAGTCGATCCACAGCCGGATCATGTCCTCGGTGAACACGTCCCCCTTGAGCAGGAAGTCGTGGTCCGCCTCGAGGTGCGTCAGGGCCGCGTCGAGCGAGCCCGGAAGCGACGGCACGTTCTTCAGCTCCTGGGGGCTGAGCCCGTAGATGTCCTTGTCGAGGGGCTTGCCCGGGTCGATCTTCTTCTCGACGCCGTCGAGCCCCGCCATGAGCATCGCGGCGAAGGCGACGTAGGCGTTGGCCGAGGGATCCGGCGGCCGGTACTCCAGCCGGATGGCGGCCGGGTTCGCCGAGACCATCGGGATGCGGATGGCGGCGGAGCGGTTGCGCCGCGAGTAGGCCAGGTTGACCGGCGCTTCGAAGCCGGGGGTCAGCCGCTTGTAGGAGTTGGTCGTCGGCGCGATGATGGCGGCGAGCGCGGCGGAGTGCTTCAGGAGCCCGCCGATGTAGTGCAGCCCCATCTCGGAGAACCCGCCGTATCCCTCTCCCGCGAAGAGGTTCTTCCCCCCCTTCCAGAGGCTCTGGTGGCAGTGCATGCCGCTGCCGTTGTCCCCGAACAGCGGTTTCGGCATGAAGGTCACCGTGTGCCCCTTGCGCCGCGCCGTGTTCTTCACGACGTACTTGTAGATCGCCAGGTTGTCGGCGGAGCGCACCAGCGTGTTGAAGCGGATGTCGATCTCCATCTGCCCGCCGGTGGCCACCTCGTGGTGGTGCGCCTCGACGGTCAGCCCGCATTTCTCGAGGTTGATCACCATCTCCGAGCGCAGGTCCTGGAAGTGATCGCTCGGCGGGACCGGGAAGTAGCCTTCCTTGTGGCGCGGCTTGTGGGCGAGGTTCGGCCCTTCCTCACGCCCGGAGTTCCACTGCCCCTCGATCGAGTCGAGGAAGTAGTAGCCGCAGTTCGCCTTCTGGTCGAAGCGCACGTCGTCGAAGATGAAGAACTCGGCCTCGGGGCCGAAGTAGGCGATGTCGGCGATGCGCGTGAACTGGAGGTACGCCTCCGCCCGCTGCGCCAGCGCCCGCGGGTCGCGCACGTAGCGCTGCTTGGTGATCGGCTCGAAGATGTTGCAGATGAGGTTGAGGGTCGGGACCTCGGTGAAGGGATCCATGAAGGCGGTCTCGGCGTCCGGAATGACGAGCAGGTCGCTCTCGTTGATCGCCTGGAAGCCGCGGATGCTCGAACCGTCGAAGCCGTACCCGTCCTCGAAGGACGACTCGCTCAGCTGTCCGATCGGCACCGAGAAGTGCTGCCACATGCCGGGCAGGTCCATGAAGCGCAGGTCGACGATGCGGACGTTCTGTTCCTTCGCCAGTTTCAACACGTCGGCGGGCTTTTTCATCTCGTTCGGTGTCTCCAGTTATTGAAGAGAATGGGGGTCCGGCGGAGCGACCGCATTGTAGCGCACGACCGAGGGGTCAGTGCCGGCGGTCGTAGGCGGACGGCACGATGTCCGATTTTATCGTCTCGATGAGGGCGACGAGCTCCTTGAGGAGCGCGAGCTCCTTCTCGGGGTTGGGCTCGACGCTCTTCTCCATGAGACCACGCCCGTGGGCGAGGCCGATGACCTTGTACTGCACGTCCTCGCGCGCGCCCCAGAAGACCCGCGCCGTCATCGGTCCGCCGCCCAGGCGGTTCTTGATGGTGTCGCGCCACTGCCCCTCGACGACGAAGGCGTCGGTGTACTTCTTCCACTTCCCCTTCGTCACCTTCAGGTCGTCCGGGACCATCTCGAACTCGCCGCACCACTTGAGCAGGTCGCGCAGCTCGGACAGGGCCGCCTCCTCGGTGGTGATGGCCTCCGCCTTCTCCGTCTGGTCGTACTTGACCACGAGCTGGAGCATGTCCCCCGGCGGGCCGGTGCGGATGCGGAAATACCCGGTGTAGTTGTCTTTGGGATAGGTGCCGATCACCCCGGTCGGGAACCGGCCCCGCGCGCTCGCGACGACCGGGGCGAACTCCCACTCCTTCCGGTTGGGGGTCGCCGTGGGGAAGTCGAAGTCGATGTTGTTGTACTTCTTGAGGAAGCGCGTGAGATCCCCGATGACGTTGGAGTAGATGGTCAGGTCGTAGGGGTTGTCGGCCAGCTTCGTCGTCTGGCGCTTCCCGTCGGCGTCGGTGTAGGAGATCTCGATCCCCGGGAAGGTGATGCTGGTGAGGCGGCGCGCCATCTCCAGCTCGTTGAAGATCACCACGTACTGGCGGTTCTTCCAGGTCTGCATGCTGGCGTAGAAGGCGTTCCCCTCGACCTTGCGGGTGGAGGACTGTTCGCCGGTCGCCTCGTTCCCCACGTCGCGCTGGAAGGTCTCCTTCACCGTCACCCCCTCCGGGTAGGTCTGCTTGAAGGTGACGTCGGTGACCGTCTTGCCGCTCAGGTTGTAGACCAGCATGTTGGTGACGAGCGAGAACTTCTCGTTGCCGATGTTGAACTTCGCGCCGTAGGAGGGGTACGCCGTGAACAGTACCCCCGGGGCCGGCGGCTCCTGGGCCCCGGACGGGGCGGCGACGACGAGCAGCACCAGGGCGAGAAGGGCGAGCGGGATGCGGCGCGGCGTCATCGAGTCCTCCGGAAAAAGGGCGGGATTATAACACGCGCTCCGCGGGCGTTCCGGGGCGCGCGCGGCCGATCCGCACCGCCAGCAGCACGAGCGCCGCGGCCGCCGCGGCGCTCGGGACGCTCCAGGGCGCGTGGTCGGCGGCCACGAGCCCCGCCGCCATCAGCGCGAGGGTCAGGGCGTTGTTGAGCGCGTGCGCCAGGATCGCCGGCCACAGGCTCCCGCCCGCCTGCCGCAGCCAGCCAAGGAACAGGCCGAGGACGGTGACCATGACCAAGCGCCAGGGATCGAGATGGAAGACGCCGAACACCAGGGCGGTCGCCGCCACGCCCTCCCACGCCGCCCGAGCCTGGCGCACCAGCCCGGCCTGGACGAAGCCGCGGAACAGGATCTCCTCGCAGACCGCCGGGGCGACGGCGATCGCCGCGACGAGCCACAGGAAGTCGAGCGGCCCCTGGTAGGAGAGCAGCGCATCGAACATGGCGCGGAGCGGCTCCGGCTGCGGCCAGACCTGCTCCTGCCAGGTGGCGTAGATCGTCAGGAGGTGGTTGAGCCCGATCGTCCCGAGGATCGCCGCCATCAGGTGGCGCGCCGCCGGGCGCCGGAACGGCAGGACGGCGCGGCCATCGAGGTAGAAAAGGCGCAGCGCCGCGAGCGGCGGCAGCGCGAAGGCCAGCGCCTGGGTGGCGACCAGGCTGGTCCTGAGACCCGCGATCAGGAAGGCGGTGCCGAAGGCGAGGTTGAGGACGAAGACGAGCCCGAGGACGAGGACGATCTCGCGCCGCCCGGGCGCCGGGCGCAGCGCGGGGTCCGCGGCGGGCTGTTGCGGCGAGGCGGGTCCGGCGGCCGCCCCGGGCTGCGGCGGCATCACTCCGACAGGCGGACCTGGATCCTCAGACGGATGTGCACCGTGCGGCCGTGCACCTCGATCGACAGCGGTACCTCGATCTCGCGGGACGATCCGACGGCGGCGACCGGTGCCGAGGCGATCGGTTCCTCGAGCGGGTCCTCCAGGTCGATCGGATCGCTGTCGTCGAAGGGATCGGTCTCCGCCAGCATCGGGGTCGGGGCCACGGCGCGCGCCGTGGCCGGCCCGAGCGCGGGGCGCATGGCCGCCGGGTGCACGGTGACGCTGGCGGCCGCCGGCTGCGGCCGCTCCGGCAGGCGCTCCAGGACGAACGGCTCGTCGGTCGCGTCCGCGCCGCCGACCTCGTCGGTCAGCTCGATGACGTCCTCCTCCGGCTCAGCGAGTGCGGGGCGAGCCGGGCGGGCGGGCGCGCGGTGATCGCGCGCCGGCGGCGCGGCGTCGAGCGCGTCCAACGCCAGGTCCTCCGGCGGGGCGGCCCGGATCGGTTCCGGCACCGGGCGGCGGACCGCCGCCGGGGCGGCGGGCGGGGCCGCGGCCGGCGGGCCGGCGGGCCGCGTGGCGCCGGCCTCTTCGAGGCGGTACTTGGCCGACAGGTTGTTCAGCACCAGCTTGGTGATCGCCTTGAGCGTGTCCTCGACGCCGATGCCGGTCATCGCCACCGCCTCGTAGAACGGGGCGTTGTGGCGGTTGATGCGCGTGTTCATCTCCTCGATGGAGCAGAGGTTCGGGAGGTCCCGCTTGTTGAACTGCATCACCAGCGGGATCTCCTCGATGCGGATCCCCATCTCCTTGAGGTTCTCCTCGAGGTTGCGGTACGCCTCGGTGTTCGCCTCGATCATCTTCGCCTGTGAGTCGGCGACGAAGACGACGCCGTCGGCCCCCTTGAGCACGAGCTTGCGCGTCGAGTTGTAGAACACCTGGCCCGGCACGGTGTACAGCTGCACGCGCGTGCGCATGCCGCGGATCGTCCCGAGCTCGATCGGCAGGAAGTCGAAGAACAGCGTGCGATCGGTCTTGGTCGCCAGCGACAGCATCTTGCCCTTCTTGACGTTGTCGGGGAGCGAGCCGTAGATGAACTGGAGATTGGTCGTCTTCCCGCAGAGACCGGGGCCGTAGTAGACGATTTTGGCTGTGAGTTCGCGGGTCGAGTAGTTGAAAAGGACCATCCGCGCTCCGGAGGCCCGGGGAATATAGCATCCGCCCCCACGGGGGTCAACGCGACGGTTTGCGCCGGAACAGCAATGTAATCGGCGCGTGCGTGAGGCCGAGGCGGTCGCGCAGCCGGTGCTCCACGAAGCGGCGGTACGCGGGGGTGATGCGGCGCCCGTTCCCGAAGACGACGAAGCGCGGGGGCGACCCCGGCGCCTGGCTGATGTAGTGCAGGCTGACGGCGCGCCCGTTGTCGGTGGGGGGATGGCGCTCGGCGAGGATCGACTCGAGCGCGCGGTTGAGGATGGGCGTCGTGAAACGGCGGGCGGACTCCTCGCGCAGGCTCTCGAGCGTCTTCAGCAGGGTGCCCACGCCGCGTCCGGTCTTCGCCGACAGCGGCACGAGCGGGACGTGCGGCGAGAAGCGCAGCCCCTCGCGCAGCTCCTCGAGCTTCGCGTGGACGGCGGCCTCCCCTCCCGGCAGGAGATCGACCTTGTTCACGCCGAGCACCGCCGGCTTGCGCGTCTCGAGGATGAGGCCGAGGAGCGCCCGATCCTGGTGCTCGATACCGAGCGTCACGTCGACCAGGCCGATGGCGACCGAGGCGCGCTCCAGCGCCTGGCGTGCCTTGAGCGCGCTCACCCATTCGAGGGCGCCGGCCCCGCCGACCCGCCGCCGGATCCCGGCGGTGTCGACGACGCGGTACAGCGTGCCGGCGTGCGTGAAGGTCGCGTCGACCGGATCGCGCGTCGTCCCCGGCCGCTCCGATACGACCGAGCGCTCGTCCCGCAACAGGCAGTTGAAGAGGGACGACTTGCCGACGTTCGGGCGGCCGACGATCGCCACCGGTACGCCGGGGTCCTCGGCCGCGTGCTGCTCGGGCGGCAGGAGCGCCTCGATCTTCTCGACCAGCTCGACGAGGCCGCGCCCTTCCTCCGCGGAGATCGGCAGCACCTCGTCGAACCCCAGCCGGAACATCTCGAATTCGAACCCCTCCTGCGACCGGCTGTCGATCTTGTTGACCACCGGGATCACCGGCCGGCCCGAGGCGCGCAAAAGCGTCGCGACATGCTCGTCCGCGGCGGTCAGGCCGGCCCGGCCATCGATGACGAACAGGATGACGTCCGCCATCTCGGCCGCCTTGAGGGCCTCCTCCCGGACACGGCGCGCCAGGTCATCGCGGTCGCCGGACGTGACGCCGCCGGTGTCGACCACGGTGACGCTCCTGGCCCCCACGTCCGCCAGGGCGGTCAACCGGTCACGGGTGACCCCCGGCTCGTCGGCGACGATCGCCTGCCGGCGCCCGAGCAGGCGGTTGAAGAGGGTCGATTTGCCGACGTTGGGGGCGCCGACGATGGCGACGATTGGTCTTGGCATGGGAGGCGGCATCTTAGCACGAAGACCGCCGCAAAGAGTTGACAGTCCGGTACTTACCCCCTATACTCCGCGCCAGCCTCGCTGGCCCGGGGGGGAGAATGGCGTGATTAAGAGCGACATCATTAATAATGTGGCGCGCACGGCCGAGATCACCCGGGTCAGGGCGGTGGTGGCGGTCGAGGCGATTCTCGACGCGATGAAGGAGTCGATGCGTCGCGGGGAGCGGATCGAGCTGCGCGGGTTCGGCGTTTTTCAGGTGAAGCCGCGCAAGAAAGGGATCGGCCGGAACCCGCGGACCGGGACCGAGGTCCGCATCCCCCCCGGCAAGACGATCCGCTTCAAGCCCGGGAAGAATCTCCGAAACCTCCGGTAGAGGCGCTTGGACCCGGAGCTCAGCCCGGTCCCTCTCGAACCCGGGGCGCGGGTTCCTCCCCCCGCGCCGCCGCCCGCCGGGCGGCCCGCGACCCGCCACCTGATCCTGTTCCTCCTGACCCTTCTGTCCACGACCCTGGCGGGGGCGGTCCTGTCCGCCCCCGAGCCGTTTTCGGTGGATCTGCTCGAGCGCGTCGTCCGGTCGCCGCGGGCGTGGATCGGCGGCCTGCCGTACTCCCTTTCCGCCCTGTTCATACTCGGTTGTCACGAGATGGGGCACTACGTCGCCTGCCGGCTCTATCGCATCGACGCCACCCTCCCCTACTTCCTGCCGGGTCCGAACCTGTTCGGCACGTTCGGCGCGGTGATCCGGATCCGTGCCCCGTTCCCCACCCGCCGCGCACTGTTCGACGTGGGGATCGCCGGGCCGATCGCCGGTTTCGTGGCCCTCGTCCCGATTCTCCTGTACGGCCTGCTGCGCTCGACCGTCGTCACCGCTGCCCCGTCCCCCGGGGACATCGCGTTGCCGCCTTGCCTCCTGCTGACGCTCCTGTACCCGCTCTTCTTCCACCCTGAGGCCGGCATGACCATCAGCCTGCATCCGCTGTTCGTCGCCGCCTGGTTCGGGCTGTTCGCCACCTCGCTGAACCTGTTGCCGATCGGGCAGCTCGATGGCGGTCACGTGCTCTACTCCCTTTCGCCGCGCGCCCACATGTTCGTCTCGCGGGCCGGGATCCCGATCCTGGTGGTCTTCGGCCTGCTCTCCGGCGGCTATCACCTCGTCCTCTTCGGCATCCTGTTCGGAGTCCTCGGCATCCGGCACCCGCGCCCGATCGACGAGATCGAGCCGCTGGGAGGGGGACGCCTGCTGGTCGCCGCCTTCGGCCTGCTCCTGTTCCTGCTCACCTTCTTCCCGCTCACCCCCCAGGTGTTCGGGATCGCCTGGCGCTGACGTCAGCACCTCGAGGCGCCAGGGGGACAGCCCGTCGGTGCGGGCACGCAGCGCGCCGTCCCGATCGGTCCGGAAGGTCCGGGCACCGGTTCCGCGCAGGCGATCGAGGACGCGTGGCGACGGGTGCCCCCACGCGTTGAGGGCCCCGACGGAGACGATCGCCGCCTGCGGCGCCGCCGCCTCGAGGAACGGCAGGGAGGAGGAGGTGTCGCTGCCGTGGTGCGCGACCTTGAGGAGATCGGCCTTCAGGGCGTGCCCCTCGGCCAGGAGGCGATCCTCGGCGGGCCGCTCCATGTCCCCGGTGAGGAGCACGGCGCGCCGTCCGTAGAGGATGCGCAGGACGATCGAGTCGTCGTTCCCCGCCCGGCGGCGGGTGCGATCGAAGGCCGCACCGATCGGATTGAGCACCTCCATGCGCGCGCCGCCGAGACGCAGCGCGATCCCGCCGCGGGGCCGCAGGACCGCGGCGCCGACGGTGCGCGCCGCCCGCTCGACCGCCGCCACCCGATCGTCTTCCGCGGCCGCGCCGATCCAGACCTCCCCGGGGCGGAACTGCTCGACGATCGCCGGCACGCCGCCGAGATGGTCACGATGGGGGTGCGTCACGACGACCCGATCGAGACGCAGGACACCCAGGGCGCGCAGCGCCGGGGCGACGACGCGCGCGCCGGGGTCGAAGTCGCCGCGCGGCAGACCGCCCGCGTCCACGAGCATCGCTCCCCCCGAAGGAAAGCGGACCAGGACCGCATCCCCCTGGCCGACATCGAGCGCGACCACCTCGAGCCGACCGGGCGGGCGCGGCACCCGGCCGCGCACCGCCAGCGCCGCGACGACCAGGAGCGCCGCGAGGCAGGCGGCGCGTCGCCGCGTCCCCGGAGGCAGGAGGGACGCGGTCGCGAGGAGCAGCAGGAGGAGCGCGACCACCGGCCAGGACGGCGGCTGGATGAAGAACGACGCCCCCGGGAGCGAGGC
>Ga0111539_10002259_pt1 | contig 25676 bp, 17 predicted proteins | sample RhiMethybrSRZTD1_FD_79667 | JGI IMG/M metagenome (GOLD analysis project Ga0111539, IMG submission 79667) | Populus rhizosphere microbial communities from Tennessee, USA - Rhizosphere MetaG P. TD hybrid SRZTD1 (version 2) (version 2) | ecosystem: Host-associated > Plants > Roots > Rhizosphere >...
CGTGAACTCCGTCGAGATCATCGTGGACGCGGTATCGGTCAACGATCCCGCGGTATTGGGGAAGGTCGCGCGGTTCGAGGATGCGGTGCGCGGCCTGCACAATGTCCGCAAGGTGACCGGGCTGCCTGACGTCGTCGCGCGGGTCAACCGCGCCGTGCATCGAGGCGACGACACCTATGCGCATCTCCCCGACGGGCCGGACGCGGCGTCCGATCTCGAGGACTTCCTCGCCCGGCTGAACGAGGAGGCGCCGGCCGACCTCCGTCGGTTCACGGCGAGGGGAGGCGATGATCGCTCGACGCTCAGAATCATTGCGAGGGTTCCCGCGCTGGACAGCGCGAGCTCCCAGGCGCTGTTCTCGGAGATCCGGGACGCGGCCGCACGCGCCGGGCTCCCCAACGTGACGTTGACGGGAAACTTTGTCGTCTTCTCGAACATGTCCACGACGCTCGTCCGACACCAGGCCTACGGGCTCGGCGTCGCCCTGATCCTCATCCTGGGTGTGATGGCGATTCAGTTCCGCTCGATCCGTCTGGGCTTGCTCTGCGCTATTCCGAACGGTGCGCCCGTCCTCGCGGTGTACGGCTTGATGGGCTGGAGCGGCGTGGCGCTGTCGGTGCCGACGGCCATGATCGCGAGCGTGGCCATCGGGAGCATCGTGGACAACTCGATCTACCTGCTGGCTCGGTTTCGAGAGGCGTTCGCGCAACAGCCTGACTACGTGGAGGCCCTGATCGCGATGGTATACGCTTCGGGACGGGCGGTGGTGTTCTCCACCCTGACGCTTGCCGTGGGATTCTTCGTCGGCGTATTCAGCTCGTTCGTGCCGACCGTCCACTTTGGTCTGTTGACTGGCGCCGCCTTCCTCCTGGGTTTGATCAGCCAGTTCGTGCTCTTGCCGCTGTCGCTGATCCTGTTCCAGCCACTGGGCCGGCTGCGGCCGGCGGCCGCGCTGGGTTCGCTACTGGCCGTCGTCGTGCTCGTGACCGGCGCGACGGCCAGCCCCGCTCTGGCCCAGGAGACCCAGGGCGGCCTGCTCCTCAAGGATCAGTTCGGCAACGTGGACGGGCCCCCGCGCCATCGAGGGCAGCCCGTGCTCTTGATCTACGGGAAGGTCGAGGGCATGCGGAGGATGAAGGCCTGGGAGGAGCGCCTACGCGACAAGGTGCCGGGCGCTCTCGTCGTCCTCCGCGGTCTGGATGCCCGGGAGGCCCAAGGCAAGAAGACTGAAACCGAGGTCAACGAACGCCTTCAGCTCAATGTGCCGCCCGACATCGCCATCCTGGTGGACTGGAAGGGCGAGCTCAGCCGCGCGTACGGCTTACCCGATGCCAACGTGTCGACGACCATCCTCGATGCCCAAGGCAAATCGTGCCACACCGCCTCGGGGCCGGTCACACCGGAGGCGCTGGAGCAAGTGCGACGAGTCCTCGTGCGCGCCCGCGAGACCGGAACGTGTCCGTGACGAGCGGGTCAGGGCGAGTGTGGTACCTTCGGGCGACCAAAAAGGAGGGCCCCATGATCCTCCGACCCGCACTGGTGGTCCTGCTCGCAGCTGCCCTGCTGATGCCTGTGGACGTATCGGCCCAGACCAAGGACGACACCCTGGTGTACGCGCTGCAGAGTGACCTGCAGACGTGGGATCCGCCGAACTCGGTGCTCCGCGAGAGCATCATTCTCGGCTACCACGTCTTCGACCACCTGGCCGCGCGTGACCTCAAGACGGGCAAGGTGGGTCCCAGCCTGGCCGTGTCGTGGAAGAACGTCGACGACTCGACCTGGGAGGTCAAGCTCCGGCCCAACGTCAAGTTCCACGACGGTACGCCGTTCTCGGCCAAGGACGTCAAGGCCACGTTCGAGCGGGTGCTGGACCCGAACCTGAAGCTCACGTACCGGCCGATCCACATCAAGATCAAGAGCGTCGAGATCGTCGACGACCTCACGGTGCGCTTCAAGACCGACGGGCCCTATCCGCTGTTCGTCGAGCGGCTCACCGCCCAGGTGATGCAGTCGGAGAAAGCCATCCGTGAGAAAGGCCACGAGTGGCTGCAGGAGAATCCGCTCGGGACCGGGCCCTACAAGCTCGTGAAGTGGACCAAGAAGCAGGAGCACCTGCTCGTCCGCAACGAGGATTACTGGGGTCCCAAGCCGGCCTTCAAGTACGTGCGTGTGCGGATCATCCCCGAGCAGGCCACGCAGATCGCCGAGCTGATCTCGGGGGGCGTCGACGTCATCAAGGCGGTGCCGCCCGATCAGATGGACGTCATCAACAAGTCCGGCATCGCGCGCACGTCGACGTCCCCAATACTAAGGACGGGCTTCATCCAGCTGGACCAGGCGGGGCGCTCGGGCAAGAACCCCTTCCAGGATCGCCGAGTGCGGCTGGCCGCTAACCTGGCGGTCGACGTCGACTCGATCATCAAGCACGTGATCCTCGGGCTGGGCGACCGCACCGCCACCATCATCAACCCGATGGCCTTCGGCTACGACCCTTCGATCAAGCCCTACAAGCAGGACCTCGAGCAGGCCAGGAAGCTGCTCGCCGAGGCCGGCTATCCCAACGGTTTCGAGGTCGGCTTCCTGCGCACGCAGCCCGTCGTCGAGCCCGGCCTCGTCCAGACCTCGGATGTCCTCGTGGCCGATCTGGCCAAGGTCGGCATCCGCACCAAGTCGCGCATGGTCGGCGAGGTCGGCCCCTTCACCAATCTCATCCGCGACAACAAGGCCGATCCGATGTTCGAGTTCTCGTGGGGCTACGCCTCCATCTTCGACGCCGACGCCATCCTCTTCGACTGCATGACGTGCAACCAGCCCTACAGCTACTACTGCAACCAGGCGCTCGACGACCTCGTCGTCCAGGGCCGCTCGACGCTCGACACCAAGCGGCGCACGGAGCTCTACGCCCGAGCGCAGAGGCTGATCCACGAGGATGCCGCCTATATCTACAAGTGGGGCCTGCGGGGCGTGTGGGGTATCAGCAACCGCATCGAGTACGAGGCCCCCCGCGACGAGATCGACCGGATGTTCGTCGTGACCGCGCGGAAGAAGTAGACGGCCCGCGTCGACGGGGACTCAGCGACCGTAGCGGAGTGCGCGCCCGGGCAGCGCGCCCGTATGCTCGCCCTTGTCGACGACGACCTTGCCGTTCACGATCACGTAGGGAATCCCGAGCGGATACTGCTTGGGCTGCCGTGGCGTCGCCGTGGCCTTCACGGTGGCGGGGTCGAAAACCACGATGTCCGCCTTCAGGCCATCACGGAGCAACCCGCGCTCGCGCAGGCCCAGCCGCTGGGCGGGGAACGACGTCATCTTCCGGATCGCCTCGGGCAATTGCAGGTGCTTCTCCGCGCGGACGAACTCCGCGAGGATGACCGGGAAGCAGCCGTACGTCCGGGGACTGGGATACTCGCCGAGCAGGATGGCATCGCTGCCGACCATGCCGCAGGGGTGCGACACGAACGCGGGCAGGGTTTGTGGATTCGTGCCGATCATGATCGCGCAGAGGCTGTGGCCCTCACTTCGCATGAGGTCGAGGAAGGTGTCCAGCGGATCCTGGCTGCGCTCGCGGGAGATGTCGAGCAGCGAGCGGCCTTCGTAGCCCATGTTCTCGGGCTTTCGGAGGTTGGTCAGCCATCCCTCGTCGGTGCGGCCCAGGGCATTGCGGGCTTGCATCTCCTGGCGGAGACGGGCCCGTTCCTTCGGCGAATCGAGGATCACGGCCAGCCGCTCCGGCCCGCCGTCCATCGTCCACCCGGGAAGCCAGATGTTGGCGCGGGTGCTGCCGTACACGTAGGGATAGCAGTCGAAGGTGACGTCCAGCCCCTCGTCCCGGCTGCGTTCGACCAGGCCCAGATAGTCGAGGTGGGAGCCGTCGCCCTGCGAGCGCTGGCGATAGTGGGTGAAGTGCACCGGAATATCGGCGCCGCGGCCGATCTCGAGAGCCTCCATCCACGGCGCGAGCAGACCCTTCTGCTTGAGGAGTGCGCGGGTGTGAGTGTGATAGAAGCCGCCGGCGCGTGCGACCACCTTGGACAGCTCGATCAGCTCGTTGGTGTCGGCGTACGACCCGGGCGGGTAGTCGAGGCCCGTGGACAGGCCGAAGGATCCCTCCTCGCAGACCTCTCGGACCACGGACTTCATGTCATCGAGCTCCGCCCGCGTCGCCGGGCGATCGTCCCAGCCCACCGACCAGATACGCACGGGGGAGTTGCCGAGGATGAAGCAGATGTTGACCGCGACCTTGTTGTCGAACATCGACAGCTGCCCGGCCACGGTGAGCCAGTCCGCCGGCATCGGCGGCGCACCGTTGAGCCCGGAGTCCAGCTCGATGTAGCGATGGAGGTCCTCGCGGGTCTTGAAGGGTGCGTGCGAGTTGCCGTCGATACCGATGAGCTCGGTGGTGACGCCCTGGCGCACCTTCGGCTCGTGGCGAGGCTCGTGCAGGATCGTCAGGCCCGCGTGCGAGTGCATGTCGATGAAGCCCGGCGCGACGACATGCCCGCCGGCGTCGATGGTGCGCGCCGCGGGTAGCGCACTGGTATCGCCGCGGATGATCCGCAGCGTGTCGCCCTCCACGCCGACGGTGGCGTGGTAGCCGGGGTTGCCGCTGCCGTCGATGACGAGGCCGTTACGGATCAGCAGGTCGAGCATGGGGACTCCTGTCAGGTGACGTCATGGTCAAGGCCGGCGGAGGTTCTGTGCACACCGGGATTCTCTCCCAGGCCGGTGGTCGGTCCCATACCTCCCGTGCCGGCGTCGAGCGCCTTCCACGTCCACCCGCCGTCGTCGGCAAGCTCGAGGACGGCGTCATAGTCTTCGAGCCGATCATCGCCATCGCTCAGCGTGAGATACGTGATCGATCGGTCGCGGAGGAAGCCCAAAACCCGATCGGCCTGCGCGGCGCCGAGCGTCGCGTGCGGTCGCGCGAGGAACACGAACCGCGGCGCTGCGAGGACCACTCGGGCTACCGAGAGGAGCTGCTGCTCGCCGAGCGACAGAGTGTCCGACCAGTCCCGTTCGACGTCGAGACCGCCGGCTCGCTCGAGCACGCCCTCCAGCCGCAGTCCCTGCAGCGCCGTTACCATGTCCTCGTCCCCCCTGGCACCCTCCCGTCCGGTAGGCAGCAGCACATCTCGGAGTGTCCCCGGAAGGACGTAGGGTCGCTCGGGAAGGAAGAGGATGCCATCGAGTCCGGGCCGGACGATACGTCCGCGACCATGCTCCCAGATTCCCGCGGTCGCACGGAGGAGCGCGACCTTCCCCGGCTCGTTCGAGCCGACGATCAGCGCGTTCGTTCCACGCGAAATCGACACAGAGAGGTCCCTCACCAGCACGTGATCGTTGCCGGGCGAGCTGAGCGTCAGCCCGTCATAGGCGACGCGCGTGTCGTCCTCGCGCACCTCGAGGGCGCCGGCTGTCCGGACGCCGTCCAGCGCATCCGCGAGCGAGCCGATGCGGGTGATCACCGCGGCGAACGAAGAGATGGACTGGAACTGTGTGACGACGAGCGAAAGTGCGCCCAGCAACACGGAGAAGGCCATTGCTGATTGCGTGATCACGCCGAACTCGACCTCGCCCCGGATGAAGAATGGTGCCACGACGATAGCCGGGATGATTTGGATCAGGTAGTTGTATCCGGTGGTGAAGAACGCCAGGTTCCGGTTCACGGCAATGAGCCGTCGCATGTTGGCCGTCAGATCGTCGAGCCGCCGCCGCAACCGGTCGCCGATCCGGGCCTCGCGACGCAACAGCGCGATCGATTCGGCGTTCGCGTGAACGTGAACGAGGTTCGCGCGGAAGTCGGCCTCCTTGTCGAGCTGGTTGTAGTTCAGCCAGAGGAGCCGGCGTCCGAACAGCACGGTCAGCGCAGAGCCGCATGCCGCGTAGAGGAGGGCGACGCCGAACAGCGTGCGGCTGATGGACCACAGCACGCCGGAAAATGCCACCACGGTCACAGTCGCGTTGGCGAGCAGGAGCACGAACGAGAGGGTCGTCGCGGTGAACGCTTTGACGTCCTCGGCGATGCGCTCATCGGGGTTGGTCAGCACGCCGGCGGCGCTCAGGCGATAGTAGTTTCTGCGGTCCAGGTACGCAGCGAGGATCTCGCGAGTGAGCCACTCGCGCCAAAGCAGACCGAGCCGTTGCTCACTGAAGGAAGAGAAGACACCGACGAGCGTCGAGGCTCCGAAGACGCCAACATAGAGGATGGCCTGCCGGATGAACCGGGCAGAGTCGCGGTGCGAGATGGCCGTCATGAAGTCCCGGCCGACGTAACTGTTCAACACGTTCAAGGCGTTGAAGACGATCAGCAGGGCGATGAGCAACGCGAACAGCCCGCGTGCGCGCCAGCCGACCTCACAGTTTGCGAAGTCCTTGACCGCCCGGCCGAACCGAGACCAGGTCAGTCGTGTGATCGGGATCCGCTGCTCGCTCATGTCTCCACCGGCGGTATTCTCAGCGGACGCACGCGAGTGACGCGTGGGCTCAATACAGCGGTGTGATGTTCGTGCGCTCCATAACCCCTCGACGGCGGGCATGGTGCCCACCGCGCCAGTGTTCCTCACCCACGTGCCGAGCCTCGTGTTCGTCGGTATCGACTGGAGTCATCATCATCTCATGCACGCCGTTCACCGCGTCAATGGCTCGATCCTGTGGGCCAATCTGGACCGGCCCTTCTGGCTATCACGTGCCCTGTTGGTGACTGCCGGGATGGGCGAGAATCACGTGGCGCCGCTTCCCGGCGCGGCATAGGGAATCGTGCGGCGGTGCGCTACGATCGCGTATTCCGCGCTGGCTGTCGGCGCACGATGAGGATTCGGGGGTGGCGAAGCGCGTTGGGCAGCGACTTCAGCGAGAAGGGTGTCGGGATCGTGGGTCATCCCGGATCGGCGTCTCGAGACAACGGGCGCCTAGCCGAGCTCGCCTGAGCATCCATGTCCGACGAGATCCTTGACGACTTTCGCGACGTCTCCGGTTGGAGCGCCGTCGCATCGGGTCAGGCGCAGCTCGGGCTCGGCCGCGACACCGGTCCAAACGGCAGCGCGCTGCGTCTCGATTACGACTTCAGGGGCGGAGGCGGGTTCGTCGTCGCTCGGAAGCTCTTTGCGCGCCGGATGCCGGCTTCGTGGGCGATCGAATTGCACATCCGCGGTGAGGCGCCGGCGAACAGGCTGGAGATCAAGCTCGCCGATTCCACCGGCCGCAACGTCTGGTGGTGGCACCGCGACGTCTTCGAGTTCCCGCACTCGTGGGAGCGGCTGCGCATCCGGAGCTCGGAGGTGTCGTTCGCGTGGGGGCCTGCAGGTGGCGGCGCGCTCCGCGAGCTCGGTGCGATAGAGATCGCGATCGCCGCCGGGCCGGGCGGCACCGGCTCGGCATCAGTGGCGCGCTTGCGCCTCGAGGATCTTTCGCTCACCGGACCACCGCACGTGCGCGCGTCGAGCGCTACACCCGGTCACGAGGCGGCGCACGCGGTCGACACGTCGCCCGCAACGAGCTGGCGCAGTGTGTCGGGCGCGACGGAGTGGATCGCGCTCGACTTCGGCCGCGAGTACGAGTACGGCGGCATCGTGGTTGACTGGGAGCCCGGCGCGGAGGCGCGCGCCTTCGACGTGCAGAGCTCGGCCGACGGCGCGCGCTGGACGACTGTCTGGTCCGCGCGCCAGGCCGAAGGCGAGCGGAGCTACGTCTACCTGCCCGGCGGTGGTCACTCGCGCCACCTGCGTCTCCACCTGCTGGAAGCGGCCGAGGGCACGGATGGGTTCGGGATCCGCACGCTGGACGTCCGTCCCTTCGAGTTCTCGCGGTCACTCGCCGAGTTCTTCCACGCCGTCGCGGCGGCGGAGCCTCGCGGTCATTCTCCGCGCTGGCTGCATCGCGAGCAGTCCTACTGGACATCGGTCGGCGTCACGGGCGCATCGAGCGCCGCGATCATGAACGAGGAGGGCATGCTCGAGCCCGATCGCGGCTCTCCCTCGCTCGAACCGTTTCTGTTCGTGGACGGCGCGCTGGTAACGTGGGCGGACGTCGAGCCCGCGATCGCGCTCGCGCAGGACTGCCTGCCGATTCCGTCGTCGACGTGGCGGCATCGCGGCCTCGTTCTGACCACGACGGCCTTCGCCGTCGCGGATCCCAGCGGTCCCGTCGCGCGTGCCTGGTACCGCGTCGTGAACGACGAGACGACGCCGAAGCGCGTCCGTCTCTTCATCACGCTCCGGCCGTTCCAAGTGACACCGCCGTGGCAGTCGTTCGAGGGGCTCGGTGGACCCGCACGCGTTCGCGCACTGTCGTGGCGCGGCGGCGCCGTCGTCGTTGACAATGACTGGCGCGTCGTGCCGCTCACGCCGCCGTCTGGGTTCGGCGCCGCCGCGTTCGAGCAGGGCGGGGTACTGCGTCACCTGGTCCACGGCGAGCTGCCGCCGCGGACCGAGGTCGAAGACGCGTTCGGCTATGCGTCAGGCGCGCTCGCATGGGATCTCGAGCTAGCGCCCGGAGCCGCCCGCGACGTGCACGTCGCCGTGCCGTTCGCCGATCGTCCCGCGCTCGGTCCAGTCACCCAGGCCGAGTTTTCAGTGGCGAGCCTCACGACACTCGACGACGTGACGCGCTACTGGGAGCGCAAGCTTGCCGCGGTCGGGCTTCGCCTTCCCGCGAGCGCGGACGGGTGTGTGGACACGGTTCGCACCGCGACCGCACACATCCTGGTCAATCGCGACGGCCCGGCGATCCAGCCCGGCCCGCGTCGGTACACGCGGTCGTGGATTCGCGACGGCGCGACCATGTCCGCCGCGCTGGTGCGGATGGGCTGTACCGACGAGGTGCGCGACTTCCTCGACTGGTACGCGCGGTATCAGGCCCCCGACGGAAACGTGCCCTGCGCGATCGACCGCAAGGGCGCCGACTGGCTGCCGGAGCACGATAGCCACGGCCAGTTCGTCTTCACGCTTGCAGAGTACTTCCGCTTCACCGGCGACCGCGACTTCACGGCGCGCTTGTGGCCGGCCGCACGGCGCGCCGTCTCATACTTGGAAGCGTTGCGCGCGCAGCGCCTCAGGCCGGAATTCCGCGAGCCCGAGAAGCGCGCGCGCTTCGGCATTTTGCCGGAGTCGGTGAGCCACGAAGGTTATCTGGCGCAGCCGGTTCACGCCTACTGGGATGACTTCTGGGCTCTCCGCGGGCTTCGCGACGCGGGGGATCTGGCGCGCGCGCTCGGCGACGGGGCAGACGCCGAGCACATCGAAGCGGTACGCCATGCGCTGCATCGTGCCCTCTACGAGTCGATCGAGACGACGATCGCGACGCGCGCGCTGTCGTACGTCCCCGGCTCGGTGGAGTGGGCGGACTTCGATCCCAGCGCAACGGCCACTGCGATTACCACGACCGACGCGGCGGAGAGGCTGCCAGCGGCCGCGCTCGCGCGGACCTTCGACGAATACCTGGTCGGGCTGCGCCGGCGGCGCTCCGGCAAGATTGACTGGAACAACTACTCTGCCTACGAGCTCCGCATCCTCGGGGCGTTGGTGAGGCTTGGGCGCCGCGACGACGCGCACGAGCTGCTCGCATTCTTCCTCGGCGATCGCAGGCCGCAGCCGTGGAACCAATGGCCTGAGATCTCGTGGCGCGACCCGCGGAGCCCCGGTCATCTCGGCGACGTGCCGCACGCATGGATCGGTGCGGAGTTCGTTCTCGCCGTGCTCGGCCTGTTCGCGTATGAGTATCCCGCCGACGACTCGCTGGTGCTCGCGGCCGGCATCTCCGCGGCGTGGCTCGACGCCGGGGAGGTTGGCATAGTTGATCTCCCGACATGGTGGGGGCGGCTAGGCTACACGATGCGGAGACGCCGGGGGAATGCGATCGAGCTCGACCTCTCGCCGGGGCTGCGCCCGCCCCCTGGAGGCATTGTGATCCGGCCGCCGCTTCCGCGACCGCTGGTCGCCGTCGAGCTCGATGGCCGCCCGATGGCGGACTTCGATGCCGAACGCGCCACCCTACGGGAAGCGCCTGCGCATGTCGTGATGCGGTTCTGACTCGTGGGTGAGAGGAGTCGACGCGTGGGCCATGCGGTCGGGCCGCCCGCGTCGTGAAGAGCGTCGCGAAGCGCAGCGCCTCGAGCTGTCCTCGGCCCCGCTGCGGTTGACTTGCCCTCTGCGCCTGACGAATAATCACGGCACCACGCGCCCGGGAGGAACCACCGACCATGATCGTGCCGAGAACGACCCTGCTGATTTGCCTGCTCATCGCCGGGATAGTGGGGCTGGCGCTGCCGGCGTCAGGCGAGGAGCTGGTGGTGGCCACGTTCGGTGGCACCTTCGTCGATAACTCGAAGAAGTGCCACGCCACCGCCTTCGAGAAGGCGACCGGGGCCACCGTGAAGTACGTCCTCGGCAGCTCGGTCCAGACCGCGGCCAAGCTCCGCGCGGCGGGCGCCCGGGCGGAGTTCGACGTCGCGTACATGGACAGTCAGATCGTCAAGCAGGCGAAGGCGGAAGGGCTGCTCCAGCCCCTCGAGACGGCAAAGCTCGAGGTGTGGAACGATCTCTACGACGCCTCGCGGGACAAGGACGGCTACTGGGTGTCCCTGATGTTCGCGGGCACCATCATCACGTACAACACGAACCTCGTGAAGACGCCGCCGACCTCGTGGGCCGATCTCTGGAAGCCGGAGTGGAAGGGCAAGCTGGCCATCCCGGACATCTCGGGCACCTCGGGCCAGCAGTTCCTGATGGCGGCGGCGCGCCTCAACGGCGGCTCGGTCGAGAACATCGATCCGGGCTTCGAGGCGATCAAGAAGCTCAAGCCCAACGTGCAGATGATGTACACGCAGCCCGACCAGATCATCCCGCTCTTCGAGCGCGGGGACATCGCGCTCGCGGTGTGGTACACGGACCGGACCGGCGCGGCCGCCTTGAAGGGCGTGCCGGTCGCCGCGGCCTACCCGAGCGAGGGGGCGATCGGGATCGTGCCGACCGTCTCCGTGCCCAAGGGCAGTCAGAAGCGGGACCTCGCGCAGAAGTACATCGCCGTCCTCCTCTCGCCGGAAGGCCAGCTGTGCTTCGCGCAGACCCAGTTTGCCGGGCCCACCAACAAGAAGGTCCAGCTCCCGGCCGATCTCGCGAAGCTCGTGCCCTACGGCCCGCTCGTGCAGCGCATGTTCTTCCCGGATACCGATCTGGTCGCGAAGAAGTTTCCGGAGTGGTCGGAGCGCTGGGGGCGCGAGATCGCGCGTTGACGTCGAGGCGCGCCACGGCTCCGCCGGGGCGCGTCCGAGCGTTGGGGGTCTGGGGGCCATTTCTGGGCCCCCAGGAAGAATGTTGACGCCGGCGCTCAGTGTCCGGAGGCTCCGCAAGTCGTTCGGTTCGGTGGTCGCGGTCGATGAGGTCAGCCTCGACGTCGCGCCCGGCGAGTTTGTCTCCCTTCTCGGTCCCTCGGGCTGTGGCAAGAGCACGCTCCTGCGCACGGTGGCTGGGCTCGTGGAGCCCGACGGCGGGCAGGTGATCCTCGCGGGGGAGGACATCACCCGGGTGGCCGTGCATCGCCGCAATCTCGGGCTGGTCTTCCAGTCGTACGCGCTGTTCCCGCACATGACCGTGTTCGAGAACGTCGCCTTCGGTCTTCGCCGGCGCGGGGTGGGCACGGCCGAGCTGGGGCCTCGCGTCGAGCGGATGCTCGAGCTGGTGCGGCTCGGCCCGCTCGGAGCGCGGCACCCGCGCGAGCTCTCGGGCGGTCAGCAGCAGCGCGTGGCGCTGGCCCGGGCGCTCGTCCTCGAGCCCCGCGTGCTGCTCCTCGACGAGCCGCTCTCGAACCTCGACGCGCTCCTGCGCGACGAGATGCGCGTGGAGCTGAAGCGCCTTCAGGAGCGTCTGGGTACCACGATGATCTTCGTGACCCACGATCAGGCGGAGGCCCTCATCCTGTCCGATCGCGTGGTCGTGATGGAGGCCGGACGCGTCGAGCAGATCGGCCGACCGGAGGAGGTGTATCGCCGCCCGGCCACGGCGTTCGTCGCGCGGTTCCTCGGGCGCGCGAACTTCCTCGCCGGCACCGTGGCGGAGACCGGAGCGACCGCCACCGTCGTCACGCTCGATGGCGGCGGGCTCTCGGTCGTGGGCGGCCCGCGCCCGGGACTGGTGTGTGGCCAGCCGGTGCGCGTGGCGATACGCCAGGAGAGCATCCGCCTCGAGCGTCCCGGGGCGGAGGCGGCAGCCCCCAACCACTGTGCCGCCACCATCGTGTTTCACGCCTTCGCGGGGCAGGCGCACCACTACGTGGCTCAGCTTGCCGACGGTCGCGAGCTCGAGATCGCCACGCCGGGCACGACGCCGCCGCTGACGCGCGGATCCCTCACGCATCTGGCGTGGAGCCCGGACGACGTGATCGTGCTGCCCGCCGACGCTGCGGGGCCGGCGAGGATACCGTGAGGCACGGGCACGGCTGGTGGCTGCTGGCGCCGGCACTGCTGCTGCTCTTCGTCGCGTTCATCCTGCCGGTGGGGACAATGGTGCCCATGAGCTTCCGGCCCTATGTCCCGCTGGTGGGGATCACCGGAGGCTTCACGGCTCGCCACTACGTCAAGCTCGTGACGGACTCCTATTACCTCGAGATCATCGGCCGCACCCTCGGGCTGGGGCTCATCGTGACGGGCTCGACCCTGGTCATCGGCTATCCGTTGGCTTTCTTCCTCGCGCGAACCCGTTCGCGCTGGCGAAGCTGGCTGACGATCCTGGTGGTCTTTCCCCTCATGCTGAATCTCGTGGTGCGCACCTTCGGCTGGATCGCCTTGCTCGCCCAGAACGGGCTGGTGAACCAGGCGCTGCAAGCGCTGGGGGTGGTGGATGGGCCGGTGAAGCTGCTCTTCAACTTCGTCGGTGTCTTCATCGGCCTGACCCACATCTTCCTGCCGTTCATGGTGCTCGTGCTCATCGGCGCCATCCAGAACATCCCGCGCGATGTGGAGGACGCCGCGCGGGTGCTGGGCGCTTCGTGGGGCAGTGCGTTCTTTCGGGTCACGCTGCCGCTGTCGGCGCCCGGGATCCTCTCCGGCTCGATCCTCGTCTTCGTCCTCACCATCAGCGCGCTGGTGACCCCGCGCCTGCTCGGCGGGCCGACCTACCAGGTGATGTCCACGCTGATCTACGACGAGTTCCTCCAGCGCCTCAACTGGCCGGCGGGCTCCGCCCAATCCTTGCTGCTCACGGTCATGGTACTGACCCTGGTCTACCTTTCGAGCCGGCTTGCGCGGCGGACGGGCACGGGCGCGTGACGGCCGCCCGGGTGCGCACGTGGCTCTTGCGAGGGTGGGTGGCCCTGGTCCTCGGATTCCTGACGCTCCCGGCGGTGGTGATTGCGCTCGCCTCGTTCAGCCGCACGTCCTACCTCACGGTGCCGCCGCGGGGTCTGACCCTGCGCTGGTTCGCCGCGGTGCTGGGCGACGCCGAGTACGTGCACGCCATCGGGTTCAGCGTGGTGCTGGCACTCGTCGCGACCATCGGGTCGGTCGGGGCCGGGGTGGCGGCGTCGTTCGCGCTGATCCGGCGGCGGGTGGCCGGCGGCGCCGGGGTCGCCGCGCTGCTGAACGCGCCGCTCGTCTTTCCCGGCGTGGTCGTGGGGGTGGCCCTGTTGCAGTTCTACGCGATGGTCCATGCCAACGGCACGTTCGTGGGGCTGGCGGTCGCTCACATGGTGATCACGGTGCCCTACGTGGTGCGGGCGGTGACGGCGAGCCTGCAGGGGATCGACCCGGAGCTCGAGGACGCCGCGCGCGTCCTGGGCGCGAGCGGGCCGATCGCGTTCTTCGCCGTCACGCTTCCCCTCATCCGCCCCGGTGTCGCGGCGGGGGCGCTCTTCTCCTTCATCGTGTCGTTCGACAATGTTCCGGTCTCGATCTTTCTCCTGGGGGCGGGCCAGATGACGCTGCCGGTGAAGATCTTCAGCGCCATCGAGTACGGCGTGGATCCGTCCATCGCGGCCATCTCCACCATGCTCATCGTGCTCACCGGCGTCGGCCTTGCGGTCGCCGAGCGCTGGATCGGATTCCACCGCTTCGTCTGACCGCCTCACCGAGGGAAGACCATGGCACTCGTCACCGGCCGGTTCGCCGATCGCATCGCCGTCGTCACCGGGGCCGCCAATGGCATCGGCCGCGCCAGCGCGCTGCGCCTGGCCCGGGAGGGCGCGGATCTCGTCCTGGTCGATCGCGAGGGCGACACCCTGCAGGGGGTGGCTCGCGATGTGGAGGCGGCCGGCCGACAGGTGCTGCCGATCACCGCGGACTGGACCGACGCCGGTGCGGTGCACGCGGCCTTCGCGGCCATCCGCCAACGCTTCGGGCGGATCGACATCCTCTTCAACAACGTCGGGCAGAGCGCACGCGAGCGCGCCAGCGAATTCCACGTCTCGACCGAGGAGACGTGGCGGTTCGTCGTCGAGGTCTCGCTGGTCGCGACCATGCGGGCCACCCGGCTGGCGGTCGAGGAGATGCGGGCCCGCCGCAGCGGCCGCATCGTCAACATGTCGTCTGAGTCCGCCTTCTACGGCGACGTGGGGTTCGTGGACTACGCGGCGGCCAAGATGGGGGTGGTCGGCTTCACCCGATCCCTGGCGCGTGAGCTGGCGCCGTTCCACGTCAACGTCAACGCCGTCTGCCCCGGAGCCATCCGGACGCGTGCCCACGACCGTTTGCCGAAGGACGTGATCGACAAGGTCCGCAACAGCGTGCCCATGGGCTATGTGGCCGAGCCCGAGGACGTGGCCGGCGTGGTGGCGTTCCTGGCCAGCGACGACGCGCGCTACATCACGGGGCAGTCGATCCTCATCGACGGCGGGCGCTGGATGATCTGACGTCAGCCGCGAGGGTCGCGCCCGTCACGAGTACCCGGCGGCCGGCCAGCCTCACGCGCGTGCTTCCGCGCGCAGCGCCGGCCGCAGCGCGTCGGCCACCTGGTCGCAGCGGGTGGCCCAGACCCGCGAGTGGCCCAGGATGTACTTGATCAGCTCTTCCAGCAGCGTGATGCGCGACGGGCGACCGATGATCTGCGGGTGCATGGCAAGGCAGAAGTAGCGGTCTTCCCGGTAGAGAACGTCGAATTCCCGCCGCCAGGCCTCGAACACCGCGGAGGGGGCCTGCATGGTTCGCCCGGGCAGCGTGATCGAGTACTGAAAGAACGGCGCATCGTCCAGAACCCACGCGAACGGGAACTCGACGAGGTCGGTGAGCGTGCCGTCGATGCGGTGCAGATAGGGCGAGTCGTCGTCGAAGTAGTTCGAGGAGTAACCAAACCCGTACTCGCGGAGCATCCGCAGGGTGTGCGGGCTGAACTCCGCCGCCGGGGAGCGATAGCCAACGGGCTTGCGACCCGTCATGCGCGTGATGATGTCGATCCCCTTGTCCATCTCCTCACGCTCCTGCTCGAGCGTCAGGTTGACAATCCAGGCGTGGGACCAGGAGTGATGGGCGATCTCGTGGCCGCCCTTCAAGATCGCGTCAACCATCGCCGGGCGCTGCTCCATGACGAGGCCGGGAACGAAGAACGTGACGTGCAGGCCGTATCGTGAGAGCAGATCGAGGATGCGCGGCATGCCGATCTTCCAACCGTAGGCCCCCTGGCTCATCACGATGGGGCGCTCGGCGTTCTTGGGATCGCGGGCGGTCCACATGGTCTCGGCGTCGATATCGAACGTCAGCAGGACGGGGAAGCCGTTGGGCGACAGTGGCATGACGTTATCTCCTAGACGAGTGCGGAGAGACTCGCAGGCTTCATCAGGCGGCTAGAAGGGCATCGGTCGCCCACACGGGCGCTCGCGCTCCAGCTGTGCGGCCAGCGCGAGCACGCGGCGGTCGGCGTACCAGGGACCGACGATCTGCAGCCCGATGGGCAGACCGTCGGCGGACCACCCACAGGGCAGCGAGACGGCGGGATGGCCCGAAAGGTTGAACGGCCAGAGATAGGGATACCAGGCCCCGCGGATCGAGCCCGCGGTCTCGCCGCCGATCGTGATGGGCTCGAAGGGATCGTGATCGAGCGCGAGCGCGGGCCGCGAGAGGGTCGGCGACAGCAGGAAGTCGAAGCGTCGGAAGAGCGTCTGGACGCGACGGTACATCGCCGTACGCTGGCCGAGCGCGTTCGCCCAATCCGCGGCCGACCACCGCGCGCCCCGCTCGACGGACTCCCGCAGGCTGCGCGCGATCTTGTCCCCGAACTTGGCCATGTGTGGGCCGACGCGCGCGGCCAGCCCACCCTGGAAGAAGATCAGGAATGCTTGCTCGAAGGCCGTGACGTCCTCTTCCACGGTCTCGACCACGGCACCGCGACCTTCCAGATGACGTGCGGCGGCCTCGCAGGCGGCGAGCACGTCAGGATCGACGAGCCGGTTGCCCACCCGAGGCAGCCAGCCGATGCGCCGGCCGCGCACCTCGGCGTCGCGGGGATCGTCGAGCGGCTCCGGGCGGGAGTAGGGATCGCCCGGATCGAAGCCGACGATCGCGTCGAAGCCCGCGGAGGCCTCGGCCACGGTCCGCGCCATGGGTCCGATGTAGGACGTCGTGGAGAACAGATCGGCCTGCTGCACGTGCGGGACGCGTCCGAGCGTGGGCTTGAGACCGACGATGCCGCAGCAGGACGCGGGGAGGCGAATGGAGCCGCCACCGTCGGTGCCGAGCGCCAGCGGTGCCTGGCCCGTCGCGACGGCGGCGGCCGCGCCCCCCGATGAGCCGCCCGCGCTGCGCGAGAGATCCCACGGGTTGCGGGTGGCGCCGAACAGCGGGCTGTCGGTCAGCGGCTTGTGGCCGAACTCGGGCGTGGTGGTCTTGCCGACGAGGATCGCGCCGGCCTCGCGAAGCCGACGGACGGGGACCGCGTCTTCACCCGGCACCTGATCGGCGAAGATGCGCGAGCCCATCGTCGTCCGCCCCCCCCGGGTGAACAGCAGATCCTTGACCGAGAACGGCACGCCGTGGAGCGGGCCGAGAGGCTCGCCCGCCATCACCGCCGCCTCGGCGCGGCGGGCCGCCTCACGCGCCTCGTCGGCGGTCACGGTGATGAACGCGTTCACCGTTGGCTGCAGGGCCTCGATCCGCTCCAGCACGGCGTCCACCACCGCAACGGGCGAAACCTGCTTCGTGCGGATCCGCTGAGCCAGCGTGAGCGCGTCGGTCCGGATCACGGCGTCATCCAATGGCGGCCTCCTGATACACGACCTCGCCGCCGACCACCGTGGCCGCCACCGGGATCTTGCCGATCTCGTGCGGCACCTCCTTCAAGGGGTTCGCGGCGAGGATTACTAGGTCACCCAGCTTACCGACCTCGATCGTGCCCTTCACGCGCTCCTCGAAGGCGCCCCGCGCAGCATTCGCGGTCACCGTGGAGAGCGCCTCCTGCACCGCGATGCGCTCGGGATCGTTCAGCACCTTGCCGGAGCTGGTCACGCGGGCCGCCGCGCTCTGCACACAGAAGAGGGGACTCACCGGGGTCACCGGGCAGTCGGAGTGGAGCATGGGCCGGATGCCGGCGCGAAAGGCCGAGCCGACCGGATCCAGCACGCGCACGCGGTCGGGGCCGAGGAAACGGTCGCGGTGGCGATCGCCCCAGTAGTAGACGTGGTTCGCGAAGAAGTTGGGAATGATCCCGAGCCGGCGGATCTGCTCGAGCTGGCCGGGGTGACACACCTGACAGTGCTCGATCCGGTGGCGATGGTCGGCGCGGGGCGCCGCGCGCAGCGCGCGCTCGTACGCGGTGAGCACGGAGTCGATCGCCGCGTCCCCGTTGGCGTGAATGGCGATCTGATAGCCGCGCTGGTGCAGCGTGAGGACCATCTCGTCGAGCTCGGCCTGCTCGTAGATGAGCCAGCCCTTCTCGTCCTCGCGGCAGTAGTACGGCTCGCGCAGCGCCGCCGTGATGCCCTGGATGGAGCCGTCCGAGACGATCTTGCACCCGGCCACCCGGAGCCGCTCGTCGCCCGTGCCCTGAGCCAGCGCGAAATCGAGCTCCTTGAGGAAATCCCACTGCATGTACATGTTGACACGCAGCTTCAGGCCGCCCTCGGCATGCATGTGCCGGTACGTGTCGAGAATGTCGATCCCGCGCAGGCGGCTGACGTGCGCGTCGTGAATGGTCGTCACGCCCTGGCGCAGGAACTCGTCCTGCGCCCGGCCGAACGCGGCGGTGAGCTCGGCCGCCTCGTAGGCGGGGATCAATCGGGACACCATGGTCTGGGCCGGCGCCTCGTAGAGCACGCCATCCGGCTCCGCCGTGCCCTCGAAGCGACCGATGCGGCCGCCCGGCGGATCTTCGGTCGTCGCGGTGATGCCGGCCAGCACCAGCGCCTTGCTGTTGGCGACCAGGAGATGCCCCGAGTTGTGCCAGATGGCGATCGGATGCTCGGTGGAAGCCTGGTCGAGGTCGCGGCGCGTGGGGTGGCGCATGTCGCGGACGCCGGTGTCGTCGTAGCCGCGCCCGAGGATCCAGCGGTGTGGCGGCAGCGTCGCCGCCGCGTGACGCAGGCGAGCGACGATGTCGGCGATGGTCTCGTTGGGCGGCGTCCGCGCGTCCACCCCGATCAGGGCGGTGGCGTAACCGACCATGTGATTGTGTGGCTCGATGAAGCCCGGCAGCACGGTGCGGCCGCCGGCGTCGATGATACGCACGCCCGGCTGCCGGAACGCGAGCACGTCGCGGTCGTGGCCCACCGCCACGATCTTGCCGGAGCGGATCGCCACCGCGGACGCCGGCGCGCCGGCGCCGTCCATGGTCAGCACGTTCGCATTCGTCACGAGCAGGTCCACGATGTCCTCTCCTTCACGACAGCCCACGGTCCTTCACGACAGGCCACTGCCCGGGAATCCACCGCGCAGCCGCGGGTCGAGCAGATCCCGCAACCCGTCGCCCAGCAGGTTCAGCCCCATGACCACGATGGCGATGCATCCGCCCGGGAAGAACATGAGCCAGGGGGCCACCTCGATGAAGTTGCGGCCCTCGGCCACCATCGTGCCCCAGCTCGCGACCGACGGCGGGGCACCGGCGCCCAGAAAGCTCAGGATGGCCTCGGTCAGCACGGAGACGGCGAAGGTGAACGACGCCAGCACGAGCAGCGGGGCGAAGATGTTCGGCAGCACGTGCCGGAGGATGAGGTGGCGGTCCCGGGCGCCCAGGGCGCGCGCGGCCTCGACGTACACCATGGCCTGGACGGCGAGCGTCGACCCGCGCGCCAGGCGCGCCGCGCTCGGCGCGTACGCGAGCGAGAGCGCGATGATCACGTTGGCCACGCTCGGTCCCAGGGCCGCCATCAGCGTGATGGCGAACAGGACGGCGGGAAACGCCATGAGCCCATCCACGATCCGCATGATGGGCCCGTCGAGCCGCGGGTAGTAGCCGGCCGCCACCCCCAGAGGCACACCGAGCAGCAGGCTGACCGGCACCACGACGGCTCCGATCGTCAGCGTCAGTCGCGCGCCGAACACCGTGCGGCTCAGGATGTCGCGCCCGAGGTCGTCGGTGCCGAAGAGGTGCGTCGCGCTCGGCCGCTGCAGACGCTCGGTCGGGCGCATGCGGTTCGGGCCGTACGGCGCGATCTGATCGGCGAAGACCGCCAGGACGATCAGCGCGGTGAGGATGCCGAGCCCGGCGATCGTGTAGCGGCTGCGCCACAGCCGGGCCAGCCGGGTCCGCGTCCGGCCGCCCGCGAGCCGGGCTCGAGACGCGACGGTATCGCGTGGCTCAGTAGCGGATGCGGAGACGGGGGTCGAGGTACGCATACGCAAGATCGACGAGGAGGTTCATGACGATGAAGATCATCGCCACGAACATCAGGATCGCCTGGATCAGCGGATAGTCGCGGTTCAAGAGCGCGCTCGCGGTGAGACGACCGAGGCCAGGCAGGGCGAAGATCGTCTCCACGACCACGGCCCCGCTCACCAGCGCGCCGAAGCCGAGCCCCACCACGGTGATCGTGGGAATCAGGGCGTTCCGGAGCGCGTGCTGCAAGACGATCGTCCGGCGGCTCAGGCCCTTGGCGTGGGCGGTGCGGATGTAGTCTTCACGGAGTACCTCGAGCATGCTCGAGCGCACCATGCGCGCGGTGAGTGCCATCTGGATGAGACCGAGCGAGATCGCGGGCAGGATCATGTGCCGTACGAAGGGTCCGAGGCCGTCGCGGAGCGGCCGGAACTCGCCCACCGGCAGCCAGCCCAGCTTGACGCCGAACGAGAACACGAGGAGGAGGCCGAGCCAGAAGGCCGGGATCGAGAGGCCGGCCAGCGCCAGCGCCATCGCCGCCTGGTCGAGCCAGGTGTTCGCGCGCAGCGCGGCCAGCAGGCCGAGCGGGATGGCGAGCGCGATGGCAAAGATCTCCGCCGCGATCGCCAGGGAGATCGTCGGCTCGAGTCGCTCGAGGATGGCCGTGGTGACCGGGCGCCCGAGAAAGATCGACTGCCCGAAGTCGGCGTGCGCCAGCCGGCTCAGATAGCGGCCGAACTGAACGTGGATGGGCTGATCGAGGCCGAGATACTGCCGGGTCCGCTCGATCTGCTCGCGGGTGGCATTGTCGCCGGCCAGGAGGGCCGCGGGGTCCCCGGGGGTCAGGCGAAAGAGCACGAACCCCACGACCGCGACGACCAGCACGACGGGGATCGCGCTGGCCAGACGCCGGCCGATGTAGCTCCTCACTTCTTGCCGTCGAACCAGACTCCGAAGTAGATGGGGCCGCCGATGTGCTGCGAGCCCTTGACGTGCTGGCCGACGGTGTCCATGGTCGCGAAGTTGCCGAAGGGGAACAGCGGCACCTCGTCCCAGAACCAGCGGTGGAAGTCGTCGCGGATCTGACTGATGTCGCTTGCGCTCGTGGTCTGCAGCCGTCGGTCCAGGAGATCGTCGCGCGTCTTGCTGGCGAGGAAGCCGGAGGCCGGATGCTGGGGGTTGTTCCAGGTCGGGGCGACCAGGTCGTTCTGGTACCAGACGTTGAAGGCGTTGTACATCGCGTTGTGCTTCTTCTCCCAGCGCTTCTGCACCATCACGGTCCAGTCCATGATCTGCAGATCGACCTTGAAGAGCTTGCTCTCGTCCAGCTGCTGGACCGCCACCTGGATCTGACGCCCGCCGGGCTGCGCCACCGGGATCGAGATCACGGCGATGCTCACCGGCGGCGTCAGCCCGGCGCTCGTGATCAGCTCGCGCGCCTTCTTGAGATCGCGGGTGATGTAGGTCTCGTAGCCGATCTTGCTGAACCACACGCTCTGGTTCGGGAAGAACGGGCTCGAGTTGAGCGTGTAGAACCCCTTGGGCGCGATGGCGGCCAGCATCTCCTCGGGCTCCAGCACGTTCGCGACCGCCTGCCGCATCGCCTTCTTGTCGAAGGGCGGGATCGTGGAGTTGAAGGTGAACTCCGAGCGTCCGCCGTACGGGTTGATCTTCACGGTCACGGCCGGATTGGTCTTGATCTGCGCCGCCTGGTCCAGCGGCAAGTTGATCGCGTAGTCGTAGCGACCGGTGAGGGCGCCGGCGACCCGGCCGGCGGCCTCGGGGACGAAGTTGTGGTGTACGCGATCGAAGTAGGCGGTCTTGTTGCCGGCGAACCCGCTCAGAGGCTCCTTGCGCGCGGCGTAGCGGTCGAAGCGCTCGAGCACGATCCGCCGGTCGCGCTCCCAGCTCACGAACTTGTAGGGGCCGGTGCCGATGACGTCTTGCTCCTTCACGCGGTCTTTCTCACCCGGGTAGCGATCGAGCACCGACTTGGGAAAGATGACCGGCTGCACGCCCTCGACCATCGAGAGCGCCTCGAGCATCGCCCCGAACGGCTTGGACAGCTTCATCTTCACCGTCGAATCGTCGACCCGGTCGAGCGACTCGAGTCGCGACTTCAGGTGTGGCGCCCACGTTCCGTCACGGCTCAGCCACCGGCGCAGCGAGGCGACCACGTCGTCCGCCTTCAGCGTCTCGCCGTTGTGGAAGAGGACACCCTTGCGCAGCGAGAAGGTCCACACGAGGCCGTCGGGGCTCACCGTCCATTTGTCGACGAGCATCGGGCGCGTCACGAGCCCGGCGTCCGGCGCGAACAGCGCTTCCTGGACGTTGTTGACGATGTGCGACTTGGCGCTGATCGTGTCCGCCATCGCGTCGAGCGTGAACGGGCTGAGGTCGTACGCCACCTCGTAGGTCCCGCCCGGGCGCGGCTGGGCCGCGGCGAGACCCGGGAACGCACCCCCGAGCATGAGAACGGTGCCCAGCACGATGACGTGTAGCCACGCGATCCGGGATGGAGCCGTCGACGACGGTGACATGGCGATGCCTCGGCGTTGGGATGAACGGGAGCCTAGTTGAGGCCGCCGACAGTGTCAAGCGACCGGGCGCGCTCGAGCGAGCGCCTGCGTTGGGCGAATCAGGCGCGGCCGGCGCGCGCCGCCCGGGTCGCCGCCGCATCCACCGCGAGCGTGGCAGGATCGAGCACCACCCCGTGCTCGCGGCGCGCGAACTCGAGCGAGATCTTCTCGTCGCGGACGTCCTCGGCCACGCGCTCCGGGTCGCGCGTGAAGGGATCGCCGTGGCCGCCGCCGCCCGGCTGCTCGTGGAGCACGACGTCGCCGCGCCGGAGGGTGACGGCGAACTTGGCGGGCATCTCGCGCGCCTCGCCGTCCGGGTTCAGCACGTTGCGCGTGCCGCGCGCGGGGCCGCCGCCCGCCAGCCCGTAAGGCTTAAAGCGCATGCGGTCGGAGCGCAGCTGCAGCGTCGCCTCGTCGTTCAAGAGCGTGTAGCGCCGGCGCAGGCCGAGGCCGCCGCGGAAGCGCCCGGGGCCGCACGAGTCGGGTACGAAGCCGTACTCGTCCACGCGGATCGGGTGGTTCGCCTCCAGGACTTCCACCGGCGAGTTCGACATGTTCTGTGACGGATTGGTCACCGCCTCCATGCCGTCCCGGTCGGGCCGACCGCCCCACGCGCCCGTGATCATGTCCACCAGCACGAAGGGCCGGTGGTCGCGGGTTTGCCCGCCCATGGAGAGCACGGTGTTGCCACCCTCGCCGGCGGCGGGCACACGATCGGGCAGCGCTTGTGCCAGAGCTCCTAGAACCACATCGAGCATGCGGTAGCCGGTGAGGGCGCGGGCCGCGCAGGCGCCGGGCAGCCGCGGGTTCAGGACGGTTCCTTCTGGCGCGATCACGTCGATGCAGCGGAACACCCCGGCGTTGTTCGGCACGTCCTGGCGGAGCACGGAGCGGACCGACAGGTACGTGCATGACTTCGTGAAGGACAGGGTGGAGTTCAGCGCGGCCCTCACTTGCGGGGCCGAGCCCGTCCAGTCGCAGGTGAGATGGCCGTCGTCGTGCACGGTGATGGCCACCGTGAGCGGGACCGGGTCGTCGCTGAGGCCGTCGCTATCGAGGTGGTCGGTGAAGCGGTAGGTGCCCCGCGGCCAGCGCGCGATCTCGGCGCGGGTGACGCGCTCGGCATAGTCGAGAAGCTCGGCGATATAGGCGCGCGTGGTCTGTCGCCCGTAGCGCGCGAAGAGCTTGCCGAGCTCGCGCTCGCCCACCTTGCACGCCGCGTACTGCGCGCCCAGGTCGCCCAGCACGCGCTCCGGCACCCGCACGTTCTTCTCGATGATGCGCCGCATCGTCCGGCTGAGCACGCCGCGCTCGTAGAGCTTCACGGGCGGGATGCGCAGGCCCTCCTGGTAGATCTCGGTGGAGTCGCTCGCGTTGGAGCCCGGCACCCGACCACCCATGTCGGTCTGGTGACCGATGACGACGGCGAACGCCTCCAGCGCGCCGTCCACGAAGATCGGCAGGAAGAGGAAGACATCCGGAATGTGCATGCCGCCCTCGTAGGGGTCGTTCATCGCCACGACGTCGCCGGGATGCAAGTCGCCGGCGAACTCTCTCATGACACTTTGCATGGCGTCGGGCACGGCGCCCAGGTGCTGGGCGATGGTCTTGGCCTGGGCCACCATGCGCCCCTCGGCGTCGCAGAGGGCTGCTGAATAGTCCATCACATCTCGGATGATCTCGGAGCGCGCGGTGCGGATGACGGCGTACGCCATCTCGTCGACGATGGCGTCGAGCGCGCTCTTGATCACTGCGAAGGTGATCGGGTCCAGGCTCACGGCCGAAGCTCCAGGGTGAGGACCAGGTTGCCGAAAGCATCGCGGGACACGGTCGCGCCCGGCGGGACCACCACCGTGGAGTCGTATTCCTCGACGATCAGCGGTCCCGGAGTGGGCTCGGGCGCGATGGCGGCGCGCCCGACCACCGGCGTGGCGACGGGCGGCGCACCCCGTGCCCAGTGCACGGCCCGGCGCTGTGTGACGGTGTCCGGGGCGCCGACGATCCGCACGCTGCGGAAGTCGAGCCGGTGCTCGCGCTGTCCCGTGGCCACCACCCGGACGTTCACGAGCTCGAGCGGCTCGTCGCTCGAATAGCCGTAGGTGGCGGCGTACTCGCGGTCGAAGGCATTCCGGAGATCGCCGAGGCGCGCTCCCTCGAGGCGGCCGCCGGGGATCGGGACTACCAGCTCGGAGGCCTGGCCCGCGTAGCGCAGGTCGGCGAGCGCCTCGATCTCCACGCGCTCACCGGGGTAGCCTTCGCCGGCCAGCGTCGCCAGCGCTTCCGCGGAGAGCTCAGCGAGGGCCGTCCGGGCGCGGCCGAGGGTCGCGGTGTCCTCGAGCGCGCCGCCGGCGGCGCGGACGAAGTGGTGCGTCACGTCGCTCGCGAGCATCCCCACCGCGGTGAAGACGCCGGGAGCGACGGGCACGAGCACGCGGCGGATGTCGAGCGCCGCCGCCACGTCGCACGCGTGGGCGGGCCCGCTCCCTCCGAAGGCCACCAGCGTGAAGTCGCGCGGGTCGCGCCCGCGCTCGATGGTGACCGCGCGGATCGCGCGCGCCATGCTGGCGTTGGCGACGTCGCGGATCCCACGCGCGGCCTCCTCGACCGAGAGTCCCAGGGGCGTGGCGACGTGGCGCTCGATGGCCTCGCGCGCGAGAGCGGCCTGGAGCTTCAGCTCACCGCCCGCCAGACGCTCGGGATCCAGGTAGCCCAGCACGACGTTGGCGTCCGTGATCGTCGGCTCGGTGCCGCCGGTGCCGTAGCACGCAGGACCCGGCCGCGCGCCCGCCGAGCGCGGCCCGACGCGCAGGAGGCCGCCGGTGTCGATCCCGGCGATCGAGCCGGCCCCGGTACCGACCTCGGCGATGTCGATGGCCGGGGCCTTGAGCATGTAGCCGCCGGCCTTGATGAAGCGGCTCGACGTGCTCATGCCCTCGCGGAACTCGTACTCGGTGGTGAGGGTCGGCTGACCGGATTCGACCAGCGAGGCCTTGGCGGTCGTGCCGCCCATGTCGAAGACGATCAGGTTCGGCTCGCCGAGCGCCGCGCCCAGGCGCGCCGCGCCGGTGACGCCGGCCGCCGGGCCCGAGCCGACGACGAAGACGGGACGCTCGGCCGCCTGGCGCGCTCCGACCACGCCACCGTTGGAGGCCACCACCAGCACGGGGGCGCGCACGCCGCTCCGCGCGAGGCCGGCGGTGAGATCGGCGAGATAGCGCTGCATCGCAGGCAGGAGATAGCCGTTCACCACCGTGGTGCTGGTGCGCTCGTACTCCTTCATCTCGGGCAGCACGGACCAGGACGCGCTCACCGCCACGCCGGGGACGGTCTGGCGGACGAGGCGCTCGGCGGCCTGCTCGTGCGCGGGATTCGC
>Ga0111539_10002260_pt1 | contig 25675 bp, 16 predicted proteins | sample RhiMethybrSRZTD1_FD_79667 | JGI IMG/M metagenome (GOLD analysis project Ga0111539, IMG submission 79667) | Populus rhizosphere microbial communities from Tennessee, USA - Rhizosphere MetaG P. TD hybrid SRZTD1 (version 2) (version 2) | ecosystem: Host-associated > Plants > Roots > Rhizosphere >...
CCCGCGCGTCCACTACACGCCGAATGCTTACGCAGAAACTCAAGCGCCGCGGCGGAGTCTTCGACAGCCTTTGCTTCGTCGAGGCGTTGATAAAGCTCAAAGGCTTTGGCACGATCCGCTTCCGACAGTTCAACTCCGCGCTCCATGCGCCAGAAAAGATCCGGACAGAGCGCAACAAACCCGTGCGCCGCATACCAGTCAGCCACACTGCGCATGTAGCTGTTCACGCCAAAGATCTCCTGCAGCACGAGGATACCCGGTCCGTACCCACTCGCCGGCAAGGCAAGATAGCCGTCAAACTCGCCGCCATCGAAGGACTTGATTGTAACCATAGTGGCGCCTAGTAAAACACAGAATTAGGAGCAGCGGCAGCATACAGGAGCAGTTTAACCTGCACCTGCGGTCTGCTCCTGCCTACTCCTCCGTGGCCCAGTTTTCCTGCACCCACTCCTTGCCTGCGGCACACACGCTGAGGAAGTTGCACATGCGACAGTGAGGCGCGGTTTTGACGGGAAAGTTCGCCGGGTCGGAAGAGAAGATCGTGCGCTGCATTCCTTCGTCGATCGCCTGTTCGCAACGCGCGCGTTCGAGCAATTCATCCGCGAGATGGACTTCGACGTTTGGATCCAGAAAGTGAAGCGTGACGCGAATCTTCGCGTTCGCAAGCGAAGGTAGTAGTTCGCGAACCGCGAGCGCGTATGCCTGCATTTGCAGTTGATAATCTTCGGCGGCAGTCTTCAACGCTTCGTCGAGCGACGGGTGACGGTTGACGGGTTTTGGCGGAGGCGCGGCTTCAAAGTCGAAAGCGAATTGTCCGCCTTTGGGCGAGCGAACCTTTCTTGTCGGAGGCTCGGGTGAAGTTTCCGACTTATCGTAAAAGATCCGATTGGTCTTGAAGTCGATGATCTCGATCTCGACTTCTCCGTTTGCTGAATGCGTGATCAGAAGTTTGTCGATGATGCCGTTGAGAACCCCCAAACGCCGCCGCAAACGAAAGCTGAGCTCGCTCCAAAGACCATCTCGCCCCGCGGGACGCGGCGCGTAATGCTCCTCAATCTTCGGGGCAGCCTCGACGCGTTTGAAGACGTCGCTTGAAAGGTAATTGCGCGCCAGTGGCATAAGTTGTCTAACCGCCGCGTTGTAATCGATCTCCACGAAACGATCGGCAAGCTGCGCCTGGCGCAATCGCAGCACTTCATCGAAACTCGTTCGCAGACACTCTTCAGCACTCTGGTCCGGCGTGTAGCGCTCGCAGAAACGATGAATCACCGAACCCTTCAAGGTAGCGGTCAGATTTGCAGGCGGTTCAGGTGCTTCCGCGTTGTTCCACACGGCCATCTGGTCCGCCGCCGGGAGTTGCAGGACGCGATCGAAGTAGTACTGCCGCGGGCAGCGCTGGTAATTAATCAACTGCGTGACACTGAAACGGTGAATCGCATGGAGGCTTTGCGGACCGAGCGGTTTTATGAGCGGGAACGCCTCATTCAAAGAGTCGGCCGAGTACATACTCGTTTGCGGCGGTGAGTCAGGTTCCGGCTCAAACTCGTCCGCCTCTTCGCCGAGGTTCATCGTCAATTGCAATTGCACATCGTCCGCGAGATCGATCACGGCGCTTGCACGCCGCTCACCCAGCTCGAGCGACTGCCAGATCCATTTGAGCCACGAATCATTCTTCGTCGCCATGTTTGCGATGTCTTCCGTTACGCCTGAAAAAATGAGGCGATCCTCGGCGCGCGACGCCGCAACATACAACAGCCGCATGCTTTCAAACTGCTCGCGCCATGCGTGTCGCTGCTCGAAATTCGAGAAGGTGCAACCAGCGACGAGATTTCCGCGGCCGTCAGGCACCTTCAACGTCAAACCCTGATGGCGATCGAGTAGCACCCAATTGTCAGTGGCTATGCGCGAGAGTCGTTGCAGATCGGGAATGATCACGATCGGAAACTCGAGGCCTTTCGCCTGGTGAATCGTCATCAGCCTCACCGCATCGGCTGCCTGATCTATTTGCCCTTCACTTTCGCGACTGCCGATCGCCTCAAACTCCTGCACGTAACGCACAAAGTCGCGGATCAAGTGCGTTCCCGAACTCTCGAAGCGAGCCGCTAGGGTGAACAGACGCTCGACGTTAGCGAGACGCTGAGCACCATCAAAATTAGCGGCGACTACAGTCAGATACTCTGATTCTGCCACTGCAAACCGCAGCAGATCCTGAATCGGATAATGATGCCGGCGTGCGACCAGTTCACCAATCAACTTCGCCGCGCGATCGAGCAGCTCGTGCTCTTCAGCGCTGATAAAAGCGATCTCGTCGTGATGTTGCAGTGCGGTATAAAGCCTGCGCGTTGCCGAAAAACCACGCACCGTCTCGACTTCGCTCAGCAACGGCGCACATCTGAGTGCCAGCAACGCGTTGTCGGAAATGCCGCAAAGCGGTGAACGAAGCACAGCGGAAAGCGCGAGCTCATCGGTCTTGTTATCCAGGAATTTTAGCAGTTGAATAAGATCAGTGATCTCCTCGCGTTCGTAGAAACCGCGGCCCAGCACGGTTTGATACGGAATGTTTGCGCGCCGGAAGACCGATTCGTAAATCGACACCTGCGTCATCGCGCGAAACAGCAACGCGATGTCGCCGTACTTAACCGCGTTTGGACCTTTGGTGAGGGCAAGGATTCTTCGCGCAAGCTGCTGCGCGTCGAGCACGCGCGAGTCCTGCTCGGCGCGTGGATCTTCTTCGTATGAAGGCTTGGTCGTGATGAGCAGCTCAACGAGAGGACCTGCGTCACGCAATTCACGTTTCGCTTCACTCTTTTCGTGCTTCACATACCCTAGCTGGTCCAGGTTTTTGTATTCACTCGCCGGCACATCAACTGGGACCTGAAACAATCGCGCAAAAAGATAGTTGAAGAACGCGATCAACGGCGGCTGGCTGCGGAAGTTCAACTGCAACGGTTTCTCTTCGCCGCCCGCTTTCAGCAGGATCGACGTCATCTCACGAAACACATCGACGTCGGCGCCACGAAACCCATAAATCGACTGCTTGCGATCGCCTACAATGAAGAGGTTCGCAGGCCGCCGGCCTTTCGCGAGTGCCAGTCGTTCGAGCAACACGCGCTGCACCGCATTCGTGTCCTGAAACTCGTCGACGAGGAAGAAGCGATAGCGCTCGGATGTGCGCGCGATCACTTCGGGGCGTTCCAGGAGGTCAAGTGTTCTCAACTCGAGATCATCGAAATCGAGCGCGGAGAGTTTCTGTTTCTCTTCGTTGAGTCGCTGATCGACGCGTAGCAGCAGGTTGATCAGCTCGAGCGCGTATTGCCGCGCGAAGATGTCGAGACACACCTGCGGCACTCGACCCTGAAGGTCAGTGCCCCAGATCAACGTATCGAGCGCCTTTACGTGATCGGCGACGGTTGAGGTAGCCGACAACCGGTAACGCCGAAACGCTTCAACGCCACGACAGTATTCGCCGAGTGTTTCGTGCGCCGGGATTGACGATAAGAATTCGCGAACCTCGGGCCACCTGGCTGCCAGGTCCCAAAGCTTCTTCCGTGTTCCCGGGGTTCTGATTTGCAGTCCCAGAAACGTGTCCATCGTTTGGTCGAGCTCGTCGAGAGCGCTCGCGTGATCTTCCTCGGTCGCGTGTACTCGCGCAGTCGCGAGGGCTAGATCTTCGAGACCCAAACCCTGACCGCGAGCCTCGCGATAGAGATGGGCCAAAGCCGTCGCCAAACGACTGCGACCAACACCCAGCGTCAAACGCGAGATCTCGATGTGACCGTTGCTGATGAATTCGGAAAGCACTTCCTCGACGATCAATTCGAGCATCATTGCCGCGCGATGCTCATCGAGTAGAAGAAACTGAGGATCTACGTGCGCTTCGATCGGAAACTCACGCAGCAACCTCGCGCAGAAACCGTGAATCGTCGTGATCACCGCGCCATCGAGCGTGCGCTTGTAATTCAACCAGCGCCGCCGCTCCTCTTCGTTCGCGATGCGGAGCATCTGATTGAGCTCGCTGCGCAGCCGCTCGTGCATTTCGTTGGCGGCGCGATTGGTAAATGTGATCGCTACGATTTGATCAATTGAGAGATTGTGTTCGCGAAGAATATGGACGTAGCGCTCCACGAGCACCGTGGTCTTTCCGGATCCCGGGCCCGCCGTCACCGAGACGTGCTTGTCTATCTCGTATGCGGCTGCGGCCTGCTCCGGTAATAAAACTCGTGGTTCCTGGGCCATATCCCTGGGGCAGGAGCAGTGTACAGGAGCAGGCATCACTGCCCCTGTATGCTGCTCCTGCTACTGATTCTTCTTCCTCTCGATTCGATCGCGATCGTAGCGGCACACTGCGGAGTAATCACAAAAGCGACACGTCTTCTGACGTTCCGACGGATCGACGATGAATCGGCCCGCACGCATCCCTTCCAGAAACTCCCAGACGCGCGCGATCACCTGCGTTCGAATTCGCTGCCAATCTTCATCGGTAAAAACGGAGTTCTTCGCGCGGAGGTGAAGGTATTCCAACTGGCTCGCGCGATAGAGACCTTTGTTGCGACGGTCCTGCGCGCCGCGAATGATGTAGTAACCACCGCCTGCGATCGCTTGATCCGGAAGGATCAATCTTTCCAACGCTTCGAGATAGATCGGAAGCTGCAAACTTCTTCCGGAAATGATGTCGCCGCGACTCGAGCCTGTCGATAACTTGTAGTCGTAAGCGATGAGTGTGTTGTCGCGAGCCACGTCCACGCGGTCGATCTGCCCGCTAATCTTGATCGTCTCTTCACCAACAAACGTTTCGCGCGTGAGTTCGAGGGGTTCTTCTCTCGAATCCGGATCCTTTGCGGCAGATCTCATCCCGCCGAAAGCGACTTCGAAATATGCCGGCAGCACTTGCTCCGCTTCCGCGGCTTCCTGAATCTCCAACTCATACAAGAGCACCTGATCGAGGAGAATCTTGCGAATCTCTCGATCGATCTTCCAGATCTGTTTGTTGAGTGGCGGCACGATGCGTTCGTGCTCGTCAAAGACGCTGTCGGCGATGGTCGCCAGTTCCTTTTGCAACTTGCGACGATCCAACTTATGTAGCGCTTCGCGACGATGACGCTCAAAGAACCGACGCAAGATATCGTGAAGCAGTTTTCCCGCGTCGATCGCCTGCAGATCGAGCGCCGCTTCACCGCGTGGCTCGAGGCGTAACACTCTTTGGGCAAAAAACCGGTAAGCGCAGTTGCCGTAAACGCTGAGACCGCTGGCGCTGTGAATAAAGTCAGAGCCGAATCTCAGCTTGAGCAGTTGAAGAAGATCCGGATCCGTGATCTCTCCATCGTAACGGCTAAAGTGCGGCCCGGCGCGTTCACGCTCGATTTCGATGCGGCGGAGCGCAGCCTCACTCAGAAAGCCATCGTTGCGCGCGAGTGTCAGCAGGCGCGTGATGCGCGACTGTGGTAACAAACTGACTTTTGCGCCGCGATGTAGATGCCGCTCCTGCTGACGCACAAGACCGACTTTCATTTCCCCCGTTGTGGAGGCGTCGTCGAGATTCTTGCCGTCGTAGTCGCGGCGAATGATCTCGGTTTCGACTCGCAGTGGCGCGACCGCGCGTCGCAGTTCGTCGATGTAGTAAGACGCGACTGTTTCCGAATCGTCGCCGAGCATCAACGGGCGCGTTAGATACAAACGCTCGGTGGCACGACAAGCGACCTGGTAGAAGTAATGCTCTTCTTTCAGGAGAGTGTTTGGGGAGATGTCTTCGAGAGTTAGACCGTATTCGCGCAGTCGATCGCGTTCTTCGTGTGGGTAGATCCAATCGCGCGACGCGCTGAGCGGAAACCCACCTTCAGTCAACCCGGCGATAAAGACCGCGCGAATTCGCAGACCGCGGACGTCGGTCGCTTCGAGGACTCGCAAACCGTTGCGATCGGGCGCGCCGAAGATTTGTGATTGCGATGTGAGGGAGCGCCGAACTTCCTGAAGGAAAATCGGCAGCCGAACGGATGAAGACTTCCCGGCCAGTTCGATGCTCTTGATCGCGGCGATGAATGCGCGACGCAGCGCTTCAAGGGCGTTGAAGTTGAGCATCACTTGCGGCAGTTGCTGTTCGTCCGTCGCGTGTTTTGCAGGTTCCGCAATCTGATCGCGAAAGCCAAAACGATCGAGCAGCCGCATAATTTCACCGCGCAGATCTGACGGTTTACCTTCGCGCGGCACGGCATGTAGCAATTCGGCAAAGCGCTGGACCACGAGTGCGGCCCACGCCAAAGCCGCCGGATGAACATCGCGCGAAGGACGTCGCTTCTTCTCAACGCCTTTCTCTTCGAGCTTTGCGGTTTCGGCGTTCTCGACGTTGTCGGCAATGTCAGTGTCGCGATCGTGCGCGCCAGGATCGATGTTCAGGAGCTCTTTGGTTGCGATTGCGCCCGGAAGGTCCGTGTACAACTTGAAAGCACGCGTCAGCCACGCGCTCACGCTCAAATCGCTGCCGACATATGCAAATGCGTTTTCGAGTGAGTCGGCGTCCCAGAAGCCGATGCGGTAACGATGCTTGAGACGCGCAACTGTTTCCGGGGTCTGCACCGGTACGTCGGCTCGGAACAGATCGAGATGTTGCTCGTCAAACCGCTTTGAAAGAACCTCCATCTCCGCGTCGCTGAGACGGAAGTATTCGGACTTGATCAGATCCGCAACTTCAGCGATGCGCGTGCCCTGAGCTTCTTCCGTTGAGAGCCCTTCGAGTAGTGAGAGAAGTTTTAGTGCCGCCCGATTCGCGGGAACGTCGCCGGCTTCGATGCGCAACTCGAGATTGCACGGCAGCGACTCCTCCAGCATGACGCGCGTAATCGTCGGTCCATACGTCGCGCGTTGCCGAACTACAAGCGCGATCTCGGAAAGATCGTAATTCTCAGTCAGCACTAAACGCTTTACTTCGCGAGCGATCGTGCGAATTTCCGTGTCGCGATCCCCGCACTCAAGATAACGAATCTCAGATACGACCGACTCCGGATCGCTGGGGGTGTCTTGTAGGGGTGGCACTCCGTGGCCATCCCTTGCGTCGCTGTCGGATGCGAGGGGTGGCCACGGAGTGCCACCCCTACAAAACGAAGCTACGGGGTTGAAGAGGTTTTCGCGCAGAGTCGCCAACACGCCATCGGTCGCCGTGTAATCGCGCGAATGAACGGTGTCGAACTTCGCGATGCTTTCGAGTTGTCCGATCGTTTCCTGAAACGGCGTGAAGATCTCCGGATTGCTGTCGTCGTGATTGAGATTGACGATTGTCTGCGGCAACAGCGGAATGAGATTGCGCAGGATCTCGCCCTGAACGGGTGTGAAATCGAAGAAGCCATCGATTACGAGCAGTTGAACATTTGCCAACCACGGCACGCGCACGAATTTGTCGTCGATCATACCGCGCAAGACCCAAAGCGCGCGAAGCTGTTCGGCATCTTCTTCTGTGAACAGGCTCTGATTCAGGAGCTCGGTGTAATTTGAGTAGATGAGCGAGATTTCTTTGTCGAAATCGAGTTGCGTGATGCCGCGCGGTTCTGTTGTTCCCTTTTCGACATCGCGCGCACGCGCCGCGAGAATGTCTGCCAATTCGGCAGGGGTTCGTGCGGCACGCTGAATCTCGCCGAGCAACGTCGAGATGCTATTCACACATCCCTCACGCATCGCGAGCGGCGCAAATGCTTTCAACTGATTTGTCGCGAGCAGTTGCTGCAGTAATTGTGAAACCAGGCTGCGCTTTAACGGGAGCTCATCGCGATCGATCGGAATGCGCGGCGGCAGTCCTTGTCCATCCTGATCGACAGCCGAATAAAGAACGCGACGGACGAGACCACGAAACAGGTAGACGGGAAGCTCACCCCAAACGCCGTGGTTGCGATCACCATCGAGCAGCTTCTGCGTGACTTGTTCGAGAAGCGGATACGATGCGGCAAGATAGATGAAGGCATCGCTTTGATTGTTGGCTACAAATTTAGCGCAACGCTCGATGAGTAGCGCGCGGTTTTCGTTGAGTAACGGGCCTAACCAGATCTCGTTCACAGGATTTACAGGATTATGCGGGATTAACAGGATATCTTCTTAATCCTGTTCAATCCTGAAATCCTGTCCATTTCTATCGTTGACTCTTGGCCGATCGGGCCTTGAGCAACGGCATCGTTCACAGGATTTACAGGATTATGCGGGATTAACAGGATATCTTGTTAATCCTGTTCAATCCTGAAATCCTGTCCATATCTATCGTTGACTCTTGGCCGATCGGGCCTTGAGCAACGGCATCTCTTCTTCGGGAAACAGTCCGCCTTCGTCACGGCTCAGCGGTCGGGCTGCCTTGTCGATGGGCTCGAGTATTTCGATTTCATCACCGGCAATCGCGCCGCGCTCCTTGAAACGTCTCGCCGTTACCAACACCCGAGATTCAAGTGAGCGCACGCCTCGATTGTAGGCTTCGAGTGCGCGATCGAGGTTTCTGCCGATCTCGTCGAAATGATTGGTGAACACACGCAGTCGATCGTAGAGCGTTCTCGCCAGGTCGCTCACTTCCTGCGCATTTTCAGCCATCTGCTCCTGACGCCAACCATACGACACCGCTTTTAATAACGCGATCAGCGTCGTCGGGGTCGCGATGATCACTCTCTGACCGATACCATCTTCGATCAGTTTCGGATCGTTTTCCAGTGCCGCACTGTAAAACGTTTCGCCGGGAAGAAACAACAACACAAACTCCGGTGTGGGTTGCAGGGTTTCCCAGTAAGACTTGCGACTCAGTGCGGTGATGTGACTTCGCACCAGACGCGCATGTTCCTTCAACTTGTTCGCGCGCACTTCGTCGTCAGTTGTCGAGATCGATTCATAGAAGGCGTCGAAGGGAACCTTCGAATCGACGACGATCGTGCGATTACCCGGAAGACGCACGACCATGTCGGGACGAACGCGAATGTCTTCAGTTGAGACTGTTTCCTGTTCGTTAAAATCGCAATACTGAAGCATGCCGGCCAGCTCCACCACGCGTCGTAACTGAATCTCTCCCCAGCGACCACGCACATGGGGTGCGCGCAACGCTTTGACGAGATTTCCAGTTTCCGACTGAAGCTGCGAATGCGAGTGGGCGAGTTGCTTGACCTGTTCGCGCAACTCTGAATACGCGCCCACACGACTCTTCTCGAGCTCGCCGATCTTTCCGTCGACTTTTTCCAGCGACTCCTTGAGTGGCTTGATCATGTCGCCGATGGCACTCTGGCGCCGCTCCAGTTCGCCTCTAGCCGTTTGCTGAAACGTTTCGAGATTTTGTTTTGCAAGATCGAGGAACGACTGGTTGTTGTTGCGCAAAGCATCGGCCGAAAGCGCTTTGAATGCATCGGCGAGTTTGGCTTCGGCGTTACTCAGCAGCGTGATTTTGTCCTGGCTCGCTTTGCGTTCCTCTTCGAGACGAGTTTCGAGCCTAGCGCGTTCGGTTTCACCTTCAGCACGGCCACGTTCGAATTCGTATTTAAGCTTCGTCCTGGTGATAAACCAGAGGGAAACGGTGCCGACGACAATACCGATGGCCAGCATCGACACGGGGAAGACGATTTCCATGGCCGCATTCTAGCACTGGCGCGGCCACAGAGAAGCACAAAAAACACAAGATATGTACGTTGAGCCTCTGGCGCTCACTAAATCTAGACTTGGGTGCCTCCTTGGAGTGCGGCGGCCTGGCGCCGCTTTGGCCTCGTCGAGCGCGATCGATAACAAAGCGGCGCCAGGCCGCCGCATTCCAAGAAGGCGCTTTCTTTTTATGTGACTTTTGTGCCTTTTTGTGGCTACCTGCCAAAGCTGGCGACCATGCGCTCGTACACTCTCCGCGTCACGCGCACGTCGTTGAGATTGTATTCGCGAATCAGATCGAGCCGGCCGGCCTGGTAAAGATCAAACACCTTGCTGCCTTCAACCTCGGCGGTCTTGCTCGACTCGATTCCCAACGCCCATGCGACGTCGTCAAGACTGACGTGACGCCGCGCGCCGAGCCACCAGCGATGCATCGTGTCGAAAACACCGCGCACGTTGTAGTCACTGAGATTCACGAATGGTCGTGCTCGAAGCGAGTGAGCGAGGCAGCGCTGAAATACGAACGGCAGATCGAACCCGATGATGTTGTGTCCGACAAGCTCGTCGCAATCAGGATCGAAGTCTTTCATGAACGTTAGAAAGCCCTGCAGCGCTTCCTTTTCGTCTTCTTCGTAGCCGTTCTTGTCGATACCAAAAACGTGTTCGCTGGCTTCCGGACCGAGGCCGGGAAACTCCAAACCCGGAATCGGACCGACATGAAGCGCGATCGAGAGCACGCGACCGGAAGCCGCGCTTAACGAGCCGAGTGCGTAACAACGCTCTTCTTCGGCGGCGATGTCTTCGAGGTAACGCTGTTGTTGTTCGACGCGCATGTTGCCGAGCCGCATCGAACGCTCGAGCTGTGGTCCGATGCGCTCGCGAAAGTCGGGCAGCGTTAATGTTTCGATGTCGAAGGTGTAGGCACGCGGGAGTTGTGGCTCAGCGTTTTGGTGCTCGCGATATTGTTCGATTGTGATCGGGCGATATTCGGCGACGACGAACTGCGAGCGATCCTGAAATGTTTCGAGTTTGCCGGTAATGCCCCACAGGCCGGGTTTGATTTCCTTTTGCGTTTCGAGGATCTCGCCCCAGATTTTGAGTGCCAGGGTGCCGGTGGCATTGCGCGCGGAGGCATCGCAGAAGAGACGTCCCTGCTGCGTGCGACGCTCGCGCACGGACGTGACGAGAACCATGAGCCATAGATCCTCGCCATGAGGAATTTCGGGGATGGGGATATTGCCGCGCAAAGCTGAAACCCGTCCAAAGATTACGCAGAATTTATTTTTCTATCTGTGTAATCTTTGGATTTCTTCTTTCATCCGCCCGCTGAGCATGAATGCGATCATCTTGTAGTCGCCCATGAACGACCAGAGCGGATACTTAAACGTGGCCGGCTTGTTCTTCTCAACGACAAAATGCGCCAGCCACGCAAATCCATAGCCCGGAACAAAACCAAGAAAGAACAACCACCATCGGCCCGTCGCGATCAGGTAAACCATCAACGCAATGCCCGCGGTCGTTCCGACCAAGTGCAGCAAACGAGTCGCCGGCTTGCTGTGTTCCGACACGTAAAACGGCCAGAACTCCGAAAACGATCTATAGCGACGACTCTCAGCGTTCATCCTTTCAATCCTGTTTCCATCCTGTAAATCATGTCCAGAGCGCAGCAAAATCATCGGCGCTAAGAGGCTCTTTTTCTAATAGCAATAAGTTTTCTTCCACGTGCTCGACTCGACTCATCCCAACGAGAGCGGTGCTGACTCCCGGCGTCGACCGCACAAACTGAAGCGCGGTTTGCGCGTCGGTTGCTAACGATCCGAGTGATTGCCTTGTCGGAGCCGGAAGTCCTTGCGCAAGGCGACCCTGTAACATCGAAGCGCTCACAACGACAGTAATCCCCAAACTGAACGCTACCTCGAGCACAGGCGTCGGTTCGCCGCCGAGTTTCTCGTTCGCGAGCGAGAGCGCCTCAGGCATCCCCAGATTGTAAGGCAGTTGAATGAAGCGAAAGCCGTGCGCATCGCCGCCGATTTCGTGCGCGATTTCTTCCATTCGCACAAGCGAATGATGACTGCCCGATTCCGCCGGCACACGAAAGCCGTTCCACGTCGCGACACCATAATACGCGAGCTTGCCGTGACTGCGATTCTCTTCCAAAAGCTCGAACGCACGTCTCAGCCGGTCGTAAAACTCCGGCTCCGAAACATGTCCCAACTGCGACTCCGGATTATGAATGTAGTAAACATCGATACACTCGAGCTCCATGTTTCGCAGCGACTGATCGAGCTGATTCTGAAGGTACGACGGCGTCATGCAATGACTGCCGCCGACAAAATCATCGAACGAAGCGATGCCAGGTTTAACGAAAGTCTCATTCACATACTCACGGACGTTTTGCGGTGGTGCGCCATCGAACGGCAGGTAACCACCCTTGGTGCAAATAACCAGTTCGTCGCGCTGAATGCCATGCTCGCTTGCGAGGATCTTTAGCGCCTTTCCGATCGAGCGTTCGCTTCTCTGGAAACGATAATTCGCCGCGGTGTCGATAAGGTTCGCGCCGAGCTGAACGGCGCGCACTACGGCGTTTGTGTAGCTCGTGTCAGTCTGTCTGTCCGCGTTTCCCAGGTAGGTGCCGATGCCGATCGATGAAAGCACGAAGTGCTGTTGCCTGCGGAAGTGCCCCTGTGCGGTCTTTCCGGCAAACCGCTCGGTGTAGCGGATCGTGCCTTCAGTGGTGGCGCAGTTGTTTGACATATTGAGCGAATGTTAACACGGTCAGGTGCAGGAGCAGACAACAGGAGCAGGTCGAGAGCTAACTGCTCCTACTGTCTGCTCCTGCTGCTGATTTGTGTTAGTTTGTGGTCACAATGTCACTGCGCACGCAATCCTCCCTCGATGTTAGCGAGGAAGCTCTTCAGGAGATCTCATCTGAAGCCAACAAACTGGTGTTCGAGTATCTCACGACGATCTCAGAACGCGCGGTTCGCGCGGAAAACTACGCCGGTAAAACAACTGAATCCATCGCCGCGGAACTCTCCACTGAGGGCATGCCACTCTCACAACTCTTCGACGAATGTCGCACGATCATGGATCTCAGCCGGCACAACGGTCATCCGAGATTCTTTGGTTACGTCGCGTCGCCCTCCACTCCCATTGGCGCTTATGGCGATCTGATTGCCTCCGCACTCAACGCAAACATCACCTGCTGGCGTTCCGGTCCGGCAGGCACGGAAGTCGAGCGAATGGTCGTGCGCTGGCTCGGATCGTTAATCAACTACGATCGCGATGCCAGGGGTTTGCTAACGAGCGGCGGCTCGATGGCGAACATGATCGCATTGCTCGTGGCCAATCGCCGCAAAGCCGGCGCAGCAGTATCACGTTCCGGACTTTGGAACTCCGGATCGCCGATGACGGTTTACGCATCTTCCGAAGTCCACATGTCAATCGCGAAAGCGGCAGACATTCTCGGTTTCGGACGCGATTACGTGCGCGAGATTAAATGTGACGATCGACAACGTATGCGCGTCGATCAACTGCGCGAAAAGATTGAAGCCGATCGAAGAGCGGGCTTGCGCGGCTTTTGCGTCGTCGGCAGTGCCGGCACTACGAACACCGGTGTTGTCGATCCACTTTCGGAAATAGCAACCGTCGCTGCTGAATTCGATCTCTGGTTTCACGTCGACGGCGCTTACGGAGCTCCCGGCATTCTTGACGAACGGAAGAAACATCTTTTCGCGGGACTGGAACTTGCCGATTCGGTTTCTCTCGATCCGCACAAGTGGCTTTATGTTCCTGTCGACGCCGGCTGCCTGCTCTTTAGAGACGATTCAGCGGCGAAAGCAACCTTCAGCACGGATGAAGCCGATTACATCAAGACGCATGGATACGTCGACGAAGAAGCGTTCGCGTTTTGGGATTATGGCGTTGAGCTGTCGCGGCGTTTTCGTGCACTCAAAATTTGGCTCACGTTGCAGTATTACGGAAGGCGGCGCATTGCGGACGCTATCAGTGAGGACATCTCGCTGGCCGAATATCTGGGTGAAGTAGTCTCAAACGCGGATGATTTTGAGCTGCTGGCGCCAGTCGAGTTGAGTATCTGTTGCTTTCGATACATCTCGAGCGAGGCAGATTTGGACAAGCTGAATGAGCGCATCATGGAGCGCGTGCAAAAAGGTGGTCGCGCTTACCTGTCGAATGCGACGGTGAACGGGCATTTCGCACTGCGTGCCTGTATCACAAACTTTCGTACCACGAAGACTGATATCGATGAGACTGTCGCGGCGATCCGCGACGCCGCGAAAAACTGTGTCAGCTAATCAGAAAACATTCGATCGCGAACTGCGCGTCGCCTGCGAGCTCGCACGGACGGCGGGTGCAGCAATTCTCGAGCAATACGATGGCCCGCTCCATATCAAACAAAAGAATTACGATGACGACGTCGAGCCTGTCACTCAGGCTGACATGATTGCCAACGAGCTGATCGTCACCGGATTGAAGCGCGAGTTTCCCGACGATGGAATTCTCGCCGAGGAGTCGGTCGATACAGAACGGCGCCTCGCAAAGTTGCGTGTGTGGATGGTCGATCCGCTCGATGGGACTAACGGTTTCATTGATGGTAACGGCGATTTCGCCGTTCAGATCGGTCTTGCCGAAGACGGACAATGTGCATTGGGCGTGGTCTATCAGCCGCTGACCGGCGTGCTGTATCGGGCTGTGCGTGGAGCCGGAAGCTGGATCGAACGGCCGCAATTTGATCCGGAACGTGCCAGGGTTTCTGACACGAAGACGCTCTCGGAAATGCGTCTCGCGGCGAGTCGATCACACCGAAGCCCGCGCATGAACAGAGTCATCGCACAACTGGGTTTCGAAGCCGAAGTCCAGCGTGGATCCGTTGGTATTAAAATCGGATTGCTGGTAGAACAGCAATGCGACGTCTACATTCACTTGTCGCCGCGAACCAAGCAATGGGACACGTGCGCGCCGGAAGTGATTTTGACTGAATCGGGCGGGCGTATCAGCGATCTTTTCGGTTATCCTCTGAACTACAACGTTCCGGACGTGCAAAACCGCAACGGGCTCGTTGCCAGCAACGGCGTGGCCCACGATCAGATTATTGAAACCCTGGCACCGCTGCTGAACGAGTTTGGCAGGAAGAGAGTATGAACCTCCTTGGAGTGCGGCGGCCTGGCGCCGCTTTGGCACTTGATCAGGCGTGATCGATAACAAAGCGGCATCAGGCCGCCGCACTCCAGGGAGGCGCAATGAACCACGATGCGCCCAAAGTCGTTTCTCACCTATTTCCTCCTTTGCGCCATACCGCTGTTTCTTTTGGCGGAGCTCGGGTATTGGAATAGCACCAGATCAATTGAGTCCAGCGTGGGCATAATCGCTCAAAATGAGCTCAATGCGTTTTCCGGGGCGGTCGATGAACTACTTGATGACAACAAGAAGAGCATGCTGCAACTGGCGATTGCGCCGGCTGCACGTGACATTCTCAACCGCGCCGAGATTGAGACGCAGTCCGGTAAACCCCAACCACCGCTACCTGTCTTGAACTCACTGCCAAAGCCGGGTACCTCGCTTCATGAACTCACTCTTTACGACCGCACCAAAAGCGCGCTTTGGAATCAACTCGCAAACGGCGAATGGGCTTACGCTCGTGGCATCAATCCTCCCGTCGCGCTTCAACCCGATGAGCAGGTTTGGTCACAACTGGGAAACGTTTGTTTTGAAAAATTCCATGGCCCTTCCGCAACTCTGCAATACTCCGTTCCAATCCACGATGAAAAAGGAACGATCGTTGTTGGCGCCGCCGCCGCAGTTCTCGATCTCGCCTCGGTCTTTTCGGACGCCTCGCGCGGGCTGCCAAAGTCCAATCAACATTCGATTATTGTAGTTTTGGATCGTACAGGAAACACTATTTATAACTCGGATCGATTGCGCCAACGTCTGCCAATCTATCAGGCATTACCCGGCTTCAACTCAATCTCCAACGCCATGATGGCGAATCAAAGTGGCGTGAACCAGTATCGCTCGACCTCCGGGACAGATTACCAGGTGGCCTACGCGCCACTTCCGAGATTGAACGCGGCTGTCGCTATCGCTCGCAACAGTTCTGACGTGCTGTCGACGGCGAGGAAGTGGGGAATCGCCGGATTTGGTCTGGCCCTTTTGACAGCGCTCCTCGGCGCGTTCGTCCTGGAAAGGCACGTGCGCGGGCGCTCCAAAGGAATTGCGCAGGTAACCAAAGACGTCTCCGCAATTGCTAAGGGCGAGCTGGACCGTCGCATCGTTTTGCAGTCGAGTGACGACGCGCGCGGTCTCGCCGACAACATCAACGTCGTTACCGAACGTCTGCGCGCTCAGATCGCGCGTGAGGAAGAATCGCGACAGTTCGAGTCGTTCATTCGCATCTCCGCAATGCTCACACACGATCTGAAAAACGCGATCGAAGGTCTTTCATTAACCGTCGGAAACATGGAACGTCACTTCGACAATCCTCAGTTCCGGAGCGACGCTTTAAAAGGACTCACCACCGCGACCGATAAGCTCAAAGCACTCGTCGCGCGGCTTTCGAGACCGTTAACCAGCTTGAGTGGCGAGCACAAGCGGCCCAGAAATATCGATCTCATACCCATCATTCAAAGAGTCCTTTCCACAACGGCCGAGCCATCCCGCGGCAAACACGCAATCGTGACCCGACTGCCGTCGAGTTTGTATGCTTTCGCCGATGCGGTCCGAATCGAAGAAGTAGTCGAAAACCTCGTGCTCAACGGGCTTGAAGCAATGACTGACGGCGGCGGCACGCTCACGATCGAAGCGGGCCAGACGGCAAATGGCACGCCGACGTTCTCCGTCAGCGACACCGGGCGCGGGATGAGCCGGTCCTTTATTGAAACGCGCCTGTTTCGCCCGTTTTCCACCACGAAGAGAACCGGCATCGGTCTCGGACTGTACACCTGTCGCGAAGTGATCAAGGCGAGTGGCGGCTCGATCGATGTCGATTCAGTCGAAGGCGCTGGTACGACATTTCGCGTCGTGCTACCATCGATTCCAAACGACAGGCGCTAACTAAATATAGAGAAGGGCGCGGCTAGACCCTTCCGCAAGGCATACCTGTTACGCCCGTTCCTCTGCAGTGCTGCCCAGTTTTTTGTATTTACGCACACGTGTGCGACCTTGTCAGATTTGTCTGAGAAACCGATTCGAGAGATGACCAATCAGCTCCAGCCCAAAGGCACAGTACTGGTTGTCGATGACGACGAGACAGTGCGCAGTGGTCTTTATTGGGCGCTAACTTCAGATTATCAGGTACTCCAAGCGTCATCTCGTGACGAAGCCTGTGCGCTAATCAACGATGAGGACGTGGACGTGGTGGTGAGCGATCTGCACCTGCCGCCGAATGTCGACGACATCGCCGAAGGTTTGGCGTTGATTGATGTCGCACGCACGCAGGTCCCACCGCTTCAAGTGGTTGTGATCACCGGCAGTAACGCAAAACGAGCCGCTTTGGAAGCGGTGAAACGTGGCGCTTACGGATTCTTTGAAAAGCCGCTCGATCCCGGTGAGTTGTTACACATCGTGAATCAGGCGGCACGCATGCGACAACTTGAGATTGAGAATCGCAGACTACGCGAGGAACTGTCGCGCCCGCCCGGCTTCACTCACCTGATGGGAACGAGCCAGGCGTTGGAGCGAGTGTTGAAGCAGGCGAAATCGGTAGCCGCGACGAGTGCAACTGTTTTGCTGACTGGCGAGAACGGCACCGGCAAAGAGATGCTTGCGCGCGCGATACACCAGGAGAGCCCGCGCACCGATGGACCATTCGTGGCGGTGAGTTGTGCGGCGCTGCCTGAGGCGTTGATCGAGTCGGAGCTTTTCGGTCATGAGAAGGGCGCGTTTACTTCGGCGATACATACACACAAAGGCCGGTTTGAACTGGCGGACAGCGGCACGCTCTTCCTCGATGAGATCGGTGACCTGAGCGCTGCGGTGCAGGTTAAACTCCTGCGCGTCTTGCAGGAGCGCGAATTTGAGCGCGTCGGCGGAACTAAGACGCTAACAGTCAACATTCGTCTGATCGCGGCCACTAATCGCGATCTTGAAAAGGAAGTAGCGCAGGGTCGTTTTCGACAGGACTTGTTTTTCCGTCTCAACGTCGTGCCGCTGGTTCTGCCGCCTTTGCGTGAACGGCCTGACGATATTCCGATTCTCGCCGCACACTTTGCTGCGAAGTCGGCGCAAAAGTATGGACAGCCGACTCCTGAGTTGGAGCCGGGACTGGTCGAGATTTTGCTTGATTACAACTGGCCCGGAAACGTGCGCGAGCTTGAGAACTTGATCGAGCGGCTGGTTGTATTGAGCGGCACATCAACGCTCGGACTGGAATATGTGCCGGAGAAGATGTTGCGCGTGCTTCCGGGAACACCGCCGGGCGACGAAACCACTTTGGAAGGTGCGGTGGAGGCGGTCAAGCGACGCATGATTGTGAGCGCGCTGCAGTCAGAAGGAAACAAAGTGGCTGCAGCGAAAAAGTTGGGCATCAGTCGCTCCTACCTGCACCGCCTGATAAATGAGTTTGATCTCTGATCCCAAAAGGCACAAAAATCACAAAAGTCAGGTTTTACCTTTTGTGATTTTTGTGCTTTCTTGTGGCTAATCTATTGGAGAGGACAATAATGACTAAAAATCAGAAGATTGCTCTCGGGTGTGGTGGTGCAGGCTGTCTGGGATTGATCGTGGTTGTGATTGCGGGCGTGTTGATCTACTTATTCGCATACCCTGCCCGCCGTTCCACTCGTGATTACAATTTCAATGTCAGTACGAATCGCAATTCCAATTCGAACGACAACTCCGATTTCTCCAGCAACAGCAACACGAACAGTAACAGTAACGACAACTCAAACTCGACTAACTCGTCAGGTCCGTCATCAACGTCAGCCTCTTCAATGTCGGACGACGACAAGCACCGGCTGTATCAGGCCGCAACCCAAACTGCCGATCAGGAGTTAATCCGCCGCGTCTCAGTCAAAATCGGAATAATGGATGAGGACTTCACGCCCGGCGCCGAGTATCAGAAGTTTCTTTCCGACCACGTTGAATGGGTTATGAAAAACATCGAATTCATCGGAACGATAAATACAGCGGAGAAAGCCAGAGCATACGTTAACGAGCACTTTCCTGAGTAAGAATTAGCAACAAGATGGATCCATCTCGCATTCGCAACTTCTCGATCATCGCCCACATCGATCATGGCAAGTCGACTCTCGCCGACCGCCTGCTCGAACTCACCGGAGCTCTGTCCGAACGCGAGATGGAAAACCAGGTGCTCGACAACATGGACCTTGAACGAGAACGCGGCATCACGATCAAGGCACATGCTGTTCGGCTCGATTACAAAGCACAGGACGGCAATTCGTACGTGCTCAACTTGATCGACACACCGGGTCACGTCGATTTTTCGTACGAAGTCTCGCGCTCGTTGTCGGCTTGTGAAGGTGCGTTGCTGATAGTGGACGCTTCGCAGGGTGTCGAAGCACAAACCCTCGCGAACACATATCTCGCAATCGAAAATAATCTCGAACTTATTCCGGTTATCAACAAGATCGATTTGCCCGGCGCCGAGCCTGACAAGGCGATCGAGCAGATCGAACACTTCATCGGACTCGAAACTCATAACGCAATTCTCACGAGTGCAAAAACCGGAGAGGGCGTGAGCGACGTCCTCGAAGCGATCGTGCGCCTCGTGCCGGCGCCGAAAGGCGATCCAAACGCACCGCTCAAGGCGCTCATTTTCGATTCGTGGTACGACTCGTACCGCGGTGTGATCGTGTTGTTTCGCGTTATCGACGGCTCGATCCGGACGGGAATGAAGATACGCTTCTTCAACGTAGGTCGTGATTACCAGGTTGAGACTCTCGGCGTAAATCGGCCAACGCCAACGCCGATTGGCGAATTAGGTGTCGGCGAGGTCGGTTTCCTGACTGCTTCGATCAAGGCTGTCGCAGACGTCCAGATAGGCGACACGGTGACTGAAGCGGCGCGGCCCACGAAAGAACCTTTTCCCGGTTACCAGGAAATCAAGCCGATGGTATTTGCGGGCTTGTATCCGGTCGACGCGGCGCAGTACGAAGAGTTGCGCGACGCACTCGACAAGCTGCGATTGAACGATGCGTCGTTCTTTTACGAACCCGAGTCGTCGGCGGCGTTGGGCTTCGGGTTTCGCTGTGGGTTTCTCGGGTTGCTGCACATGGAGATCGTGCAGGAACGTTTGGAACGCGAGTTCAATCTTGATTTGATCACGACTGCTCCGGGCGTTCGTTATGTCGTGACGACCACCGATGGCGAAACGCTCGAGATTGATTCTCCGGCGAAGATGCCCGATCCGGGCCGCATCTCCAAGATCGAAGAGCCGGTGATTCGCGCCGTAATCCTGACGCCTGATGAACACCTCGGTGGCATTCTTCCGTTACTCGAAGAGAAACGTGGACTGCAAAAAGGTTTTGAGTACATCACTTCGAATCGCGTGATGCTCACATACGAATTGCCGCTCAATGAGATCGTGCTCGACTTCTACGATCGGCTCAAATCAGTTTCGCGCGGCTATGCCTCGCTTGACTACAACCTCGCCGGATACTGGGAAAGCGATCTCGTAAAACTCGATGTGCTGGTCGCAGGCGAGCCGGTTGATGCGTTGTCGTTGATTCTGCATCGCAGCACTGCCCAACCAAAGGGACGCGCGCTCGCGGAAAAGATGAAGCAGTTGATCCCGCGGCAATTGTTTGAAGTGCCGATCCAGGCTGCGATTGGAAATAAAGTGATCGCGCGCGAGACGGTTAAGGCGCTCGGGAAGAACGTTATTGCCAAGTGTTACGGCGGCGACATCACGCGTAAACGAAAGCTGCTCGAGAAACAAAAAGAGGGCAAGAAGCGGATGAAGAAAGTCGGCCGCGTCGAGATTCCTCAGGAAGCCTTTCTCGCCGTCCTCAAAGTTAATGAATAAGTGTTTGTAGGGGCGGCACTCCGTGGCCGCCCCTCGGGCGGAATGGCGGTATTTCGAATTACGGATTTCGAACAAGGGGCGGCCACGGAGTGCCGCCCCTACAAAATGGCCCAATCAACTTCAGATGAACTACTACTCTGTTGCGCGCGTACCACGGCAAGCGATCGCATCGTGGCGCGAATGCGAGAGATCGCAGCAACACAGATCGATTGGGAATATTTGTTTCTGGTCGCTCGCCGCCACTCGATCGTACCCCTCTTTTATCGCCAACTCGATCGGCACGCTGCGGATTTGGTTCCGTCGGAATTTCTAAATCAACTCAAGACGCACTACCTTGAAAACGTTGCGCGCAACACGATTCTGACTGCCGAACTCTGCCGGCTCATTACCTGCTTCGCTGATTCAGGCATCGACGCAATTCCCTACAAAGGGCCCGTTCTCGCACAACTTGCCTACGGCAACATCGCGCTGCGTCGCTTTGTCGACCTCGACATCATCGTCAAAAAATCTGACGTCCTGAAAGCGCGCGAGATCCTGCTCGGCGAAGGCTACACACCATCGAAGTCGCTTTCACTCAACCAGCAGGAACTCCTGCTACGCACGCAACACAATATGCAGTTCTCTCGCGACAATCATCGCCTGATTGTCGAACTGCATTGGGAAGTCGCGCCGCACTTGTTTGCGGCAACAGTCGATTCGGATCACCTGTGGGAGAATCTCGGCAATGTCGATCTCAACGGCACGGAGGTAAAAACTCTCTCCGCGGAAGATCTTCTCTTCTCATTATGCGTGCATGGTTCGCGTCATCTTTGGGAACGGCTTGGTTGGATTTGCGACATTGCAGAGTTGCTTGCAAGGCATACGTTCGACTGGCCCACATTGCTGAAGAGAGCGGCTCAGTCTGACATCGATCGCATGTTCTTACTCGGCCTGTATCTTGCTGAACAACTCCTGGAAGCACCGCTGCCCGCGGAAGTGAAGCAGCGCTGCGACTCGGATACTCGTTTGGAGTCACTTGCCGCCGGCGTAGTCGAACACCTCTTCAACGGCGTCACACACGTGCCCGCGACGTCGCGGGAGATCTTCAAATACAACATCGGGGTGCGGAAAACTGTTGGTGCTCGGGCGCGTTATGTTCTTTACATGCTGCGACCAACCGACGGGGATCTCGGCGCCCATTCTCTCCCTCAGAGTTTGAGCTTTGCATACTACCTCTCGCGCCCGTTCCGTTTATTAAAACGTGGCTTTTTTGATACTAAAATTTGACGGATTTGTTTGTCCGTGTTAGCTTTCAAGCTCATCGACGGCGCGGTCAGTCGCCCGAGCGTAAGCCGCTCAACACGCTAAGGACAAAGGCATTAAGATTTGAAACGCACAGTTTTCTTTCACTATGCGAAGCGTAGTACCTTGATCGCTTTGCTTTGTTTTGCGGCAGTTTCGTTAGCAATCGCGCAGAGACCTGCTCCGGAAACGGATACAAAGCACGGTGCAAAAGAAGCTAAACCGGCAGACGCGAAACCAGGAGCCAAGCCTCCGTTTGTACTGACCGTCAAGACTAGTCCCATCCTCAACATTTCACTCAAAGCCGATAAGGCGAAGATATCCGAAGTGTCACAGGCACTTTCCAGGAAACTCAAAACGCCTATATTCCTCGGACCGGAACGACAGAATGAGTTGATAACGGTCGAATTCAGCGAGCTAACTCTCGAGCCTGCGTTGCAGTTGATGTCGCCGGCAGTTTACGTTGATTACGAAATCGACACCGGTTCCAACGACCCACCAAAACCGCTCGGCATTTTTCTGTACGATCTCAATCAGGCCGAGCCACCGACAACAGCCGTAGTGACAGGCACAAATCAGTCGATGCTGATCGAAGGCAATACTGAAGACGGTGTCGAGCCTGCAGGTGATGAAGCGAAGAAGAAAGAGGAAGAGCAGCCTCTTCGCATCACTTACGAGAAACAGTTGTTGTCCGTCAAAGCAAAGAAGCAGCCTTTGACTGTGGTCTTGTTAAAGATTGGTGAGGAGCTTGGTGTCCCGATTGATATTCAGAACCAGAATCAAACGGAAATAGATGTCGAGATCTCAAAACTCCCTGTAGAGGATGTAGTTCGGCAACTGTCCCCCCATATTCGGCTGTTTCTTCGAGCCGATCTTACACGCGCCGAAAAACGAGCTTTGCGGTTGGTTCTTGCTGAGCCACACAAAGAGACTCAGTAAACCAAATTGTCATACAGCTTGTATCGAACCTTGGCCCAACTTTTATGTTGCCATGAATCGATCAAGACAATTATATTTAACTACAATGACTCGAGGAGGCGGCTAAACATTGGCTAAGCAAAACGAGATTATCAACGAAGAAATCGCTGGTTTGCACAATGACGTGAGTGGGGGGACCGAAATTAAGAAAGCGTTTGTCGAACCGACAATCTCTATTCCTGTTGATGTTCTTGAAGCGACTACGTTCTTTCAATCAGCGACCAGCGGCACGACCAATTAAGAAATAGAATTTCCAGTTGCATGGAAGTTTTTCAGGTCTTTGACCGACCGGCGTTCCGGAGTTTTTATTCAGTCGCCGGTCGGTTGTTATTTATTGAGGGCAGCGATCAGGAACTACGTAGTCTGATCGTAGACCTCTTTGCCGGATGGCAACTTACTCCCGTCCCGGAACCTCACCGATCACCCGACATTCGGATTAATTTCCACTGCGGTCAAACACCGCGAGAAATCAGTCGTGACCTGAACCACTTCGATGTTGCTGAAGGTGGCAAGTGCTACACGGACGGCGCCGATTTCTTCCTGGTGCTCGGCAATGCGCTGGTCCACCTGCAAAATGGAGTTCCGTTGACTATTGACGTTTCACTCTCCGAAATGCCTCGTGCCGGAGATCCGATGCTTGCTCGCGTCACGTCGTTTGCAGTTTGCGCTGGTCTGCGACGTTTCGGATTATTTGATCTGCACAGCGCCGGCGTTGTCGATCCGAGCAACGGTAGAGGCGTATTGATTGTGGGTCGTTCAGGCAGTGGCAAGTCGGCTCTAGCGGTGCAATTGGTGTCGGCCGGGTGGTCATATCTTTCGGACGACGAACTGCTATTGAGTCTCGACGACGGGGCGGTTGAAGCGCGCGGGTTTCGCAGTTTTTTTGCGACGCGAACAAGCAAAGATGGTGATCCGCTCAGGCACTGCTTCGAGCCCGATACAGTCTTTGGCGCGCGGCGCACTCCAAAAATATTACCCGGCGTGGTGCTGTTTACGAGTCTCAATAACGAGTCGGAATCGCGGCTAAGCAAACTGACGCAAACAGAAACGATGATGCGTTTGATCAGGGCGTGTCCGTGGGCCACTTACGATACCGCTATTGCAAGTGATAATCTGAAAGTCCTTTCGGCACTTGCTCGACAAGCAAAGGGCTTCGATCTCTCTGCCGGTAGCGATTTGCTCGCACCGGGTTTCGCGGCAGACTTGTTGTCACGTCAGAACTGATGGACACGGAGACTTCTTTCGACGGCAATTATGGTCCACGACGTTTAAGCGTGGAGCTCGCCAACATTTGTAATCTCCACTGTAGTTACTGCTTTCGCTCGGATGAGAATCTTTACACTTCGCGTGCCGAATTCTTTCAGCTCGACCTTCTGCGGCGCGTGATCGGCGAAGCGCGCGCGGCAGCAAATGTGACGCACATCAATTTCACCGGCGGCGAGCCGACTCTTCATCCACAATTCGAGGAAACGATCAGGACGATTGGCGATGCCGGTTTGACAGTCAGCTTTGTTACGAACGGCTGGCACTTCGAACGCATCTGGCCCGCGCTCGAGTCGAACCGCGCAGCGGTTTCATTCGTCGCGTTCAGTTTGGATGGTGTAACGCGTGAAGACCACGATCGCTGGCGCGGTAACGGATCTTTCGATCGGATCGTGCGTGCGTTTACTCGTTGCTACATGTCGAAGCTGCCGTTTGGTATCAAGATCGTGATACGTCGAGATCTGGTGGACCAACTCGAGCAAATCGCGATCTTCGCTGCACGAATGGGCGCTGCATCGCTGCACTTCGCACACGTGATGCCTACTTCAGACGCCGTCACTCACACTGCAGCGTTGACGCTCGACGAGCAGCGCGCAGTTGAGCAGGAGATCGCGATACTTGCAGGCATCTTCAAGATGAATATCGGTCTGGATGTCGGCTACTACAATATCGACGAAACGCGTCCGCCGTGTGCTCCGCTTGCGGGTGTGAGTTTGAACATCGATTTCCGCGGACGGCTTTCGCTGTGCTGCAACCTCTCGGGCTTTCGCGGCGCCGCAGGAGAAAGCGATGTGATTGCGGATTTGAATGTGGAGTCGTTTGCTTCTGCTTACGAGAAGTTCGTTGCTTTAGCGGCGACGCAGTTGCGGAAGAGAAATGAGGCGCTCGCAGCTCTCCGCACACCGGACATTTATATCGGCTCGCCTTGTCTGTTTTGTTTGCAAAGCTTCGGTAAAATTCCATGGCATCGATCGAGTTTAGCCGCGGATTCACGCGGATGAACGCGGATCTCAAAGGGATGTTGCCGGTTGATGCGGTCGTGGTGGATGGACGTCCGGGGCTATGGTGGATGGATATGTCCGGCGTCAGCCTGGCACAGCCGTTCTTTCAACAAACAGTCGCGCGCGCGAAGACGGACCGCAATCGCCGTGAGCTGTTCACGGAGTTCGATGTGCTCCTGCAACTGGAGAAGCAGCTCGACAGCGTGCCGCCAACCGGTTTTATTTTCCACTCCTCACGTTGTGGATCAACGCTTGTCGCCAATGCCTGCCGGGCCATCAACAACTCGATCGTTCTTTCTGAAGCAAACGCGATCGACAAGCTGATTGCCAGATTCATTACCGATGCAGGCGATATTAAAACGTCACTTTATTCAGTGTTCCTGCGTGGCGTGGTGAATGCGCTGGCGCAACGCCGCATCGGTGACGAAGAATATCTCTTCATCAAGTTTGCTTGTTGCAGCTTCGCACAAATCGAACAGATTAGACGTATCTGGCCCAATGTTCCGTGGCTGTTTCTTTACCGCGATCCGGTGGAAACAATCGTCTCGAATCTCAAGGATGTTCCGCC